>PPYE01584951.1_pt1 | contig 39883 bp, 41 predicted proteins | sample 1559881 | NCBI WGS metagenome assembly PPYE01 (sample SAMN08240022, study PRJNA423297) | Human gut metagenome, whole genome shotgun sequencing project. | reverse complement strand
CGCGCAGCACCTGGGGCGGGGCTGTGTCTCTCCCCGGATAATCCGGGCGTACAAGATAGCGGCTGGGCTTGTCGCCTTCTCCGGTGCCGTGCGGAAAGACCTTCATCAGCATGGTTCCGCCTCCGGTTCATCTTCCGTTGAGGCGCATGATGCGAACTCGATAATGCGCTGTTCGATGCCCGCCAGCGCCACCAATACCTCCACGGCTTCCGCCGCGCGTTTATAGGTGTTGGCCCATCTCGCAAGTTGATTGATGTTCGCGCCGATGCGTGCCAGTTCCCGCAACCGCCGTTTCTCTTCCGGCGTTTTCCGCAGACGGATGCCAAGGCAGGTCTGGCGGATGTACTCCGACATGCTCATGCCGTGCAGCCCCGCGTTGAGGCGGAGGATGTCGCGCTCCTCCGGGAACACACGCACGACGACAGAGGCAGTGCGAACGGGTTTGACGCGTTTCACCGCTTTCCCTGCCTTTGGGCTTTGCGGGGTTCAAAGGGGCAGCGCCCCTTGCCAGCCGTGAGGCTATACGCGCAGCGTATAGACGAAACGTAGGCTGGCCCTCGGAGACAATGCCGGACGAGCGAACAGGCATCCGCGCAAAAACGGGGATGCATGATGCGGGCATCGGGAATGCGGCGGGTGCGTATCGGGCGCGGCGCGGACTTGTATTCGGCGAGTCGCTGGTGGGTATACTGACGGCTCCAGATAAACATCCGACACATGAGGAGATGGTATGCGGCAAATGCCTGAACGCCATGCACAAGCCGTGTAGTCAGTATCCGACACAAGGCAAGGTCGGCATAACGCACATGACGGCGCGGACATATAAACGCTGGGCGGGCGGTCACAGCGCATGTATGGGGAGAACTCTGCGGAGCGCAAGCCGGGGCGGCCTTATGTGCATCGTGTCCGCCGCTTGTCGGTATGCGGGAAAATTGCGGGAGGCGGAAAATGCTTTTTTGTATTGCTGCGTTTGTGTTTTTGAACAGCGGACTTCCTTTGACAGAGCCCCCGCCGGAGGCTTCCTCGTCCGTCGCCCGCAACCGTCCATAGCCGGAAAGCAAGGGCATCCTGTCAAGGCCCGCGAAGCGGCCCGACAGGGCATGGCCTTGACCGGATGACCGCTTCCGGCACCCGTGCGGGTGTGACGGACGAAAAGCCGGGGAAGAAGCGAAGTTCATTTTTCCTCCGGTTCGGCGGTGAGCTTTTCCAGAAGTGCGGCAATATCCGCCGCTCTCCACGCCGTTGTGCGCGGGCCGAGTTTGACGGGTTTCGGATAGCGGCCGCTTTTGCAGCCCGCCCACCACGCGCTGCGGCTGACGGGAATGAGCGCGAGTACCTGCGGCAAACGAAGCAGAGCGTTATTGGGTATATTTTGCATGGAGTTCCTCCTGGCTGGTTATGTTCGGCACAGTATATCATGGGTTTTCCCGCTCTTTCGTTTTCGAAGTCCCCGCATACAGCGGGATAAATCCAATAGCGTCCTGTGAGATGCCGCTTGTGTTCAAAAAAATTCAAAATACAGCTTGACATGTTTTTGTGCTTTAAAGCGATATCGTGCAATATATTGAAATTACACAACTCTAACAACACATAAAAACACTGTTTGCACTGTGTTGTATTAGCCGTATTTGTCTTTTACGGACTTCAGATGGCGCTATAGCATGTCATTGTCCGTCTGTGTTGCTTCGCGCAAGCCGTCCAGATAGTCGGCCCATGCCTGCATCATCTGGTGCCGCTGGGGAAGATATTGGGCATGGTTGTAGGCGAACCGGGAAGTATTCTTTTCCTTGTGGGCCAGCTGACGCTCAATCCAGTCAGGCTCAAAGCCCTGTTCATTGAGCAGGGTTGAGGCCATAGCCCGGAAGCCATGAATACACATCTCTTCCTTGCCGTATCCCATAGCGCGTAACGCCTGTAAGGGCGTGGAGTAGTGGATAGGCTTCCTCACACTGTTCCTTGAGGGGAAAAGGTATGTTCCGCCTCCGGTGACGGCGTGAAGCTCCTTGAGAATGGCAACGGCTTGTGATGACAGCGGAACAATGTGCGGCTTTCGCATTTTCATGCGTTCGGCCGGTATGTGCCATTCCCGCGTTTCCAGATTGAACTCGCTCCATTCGGAACGGACAAGTTCGGCGGAACGGACAAAGAACAGGGGAAAAAGGCGCAGCGCGCATTTGACCTGAAAATGTCCGTGATAGTTGTCCAGCCTGTTCAGAAGCACGCCGATTTTTTCGGCGGAAACGATGGTGGCCCTGTGCCTGCCCCGATGCGGACGTATGGCTCCGCGAAGATCGGCGGCAATGTTGCGCGGCACTCTGCCTGTGGCAACCGCATAGCGGAAAACCATGCCGCAATACTGGATGATTCTGTGGGCGATAAGTTCCTTTCCCTTTCTTTCAAGCGGCTTGAGTATCAGCAGCAGGTCTTGCGCCGTGACCTCGGAAATGGGCTTCCGTTTCAAGGCGGGGAAAAGATAGTGTTTGAACGTGTGCAGTTTTCTCCCTCTGTCTTTTTCGGAATTGTGGACTGTCTGCGTATCGTGCCATTCACGGACAACATGCTCGAAGGTATTGGCTTCCGCGAGGAGGGCGGCGTTTTTCATCTCCTTCTTGCGTTTGCCCGGATCAATGCCGTCGGCAAGCAGCTTTTTCGCCTCATTTCGCTTTGTCCGGGCATCCTTCAGGGAGACAATCGGATATTCCCCGAAGCTGAGCAGCTTTTCCTTATCGTTGAAACGGTACGCCATACGCCAGAGTTTTGAGCCGGTTTTGGCGACATAGAGGTACAGGCCGCCGCCGTCCGCGTACTTTTTCGCTTTTTCAGCGGGCTTCAGATTCCTGATTTGCGTGTCGGTCAGCATGACGTACCTCCCTGACTGGATGTATCCTGCAACGCCTTGTCCCGCAGAAGAAAAAGATATCTGGCCCATTCCCGCATCATGGTTTTTCTTTCCGACAGATGCCGCCACGGGTCAAAACGTGTGCGCCCGGAGTGTGCCAGCTGCACGTCGATGATGTTCTGTTCGTACCCAAGGTCGAACAGTAATTTGGCGACAAGAGAGCGGATTCCGTCAAAGGACAGTTTTACGCCGTCATATCCGCGTCTGCGCAGGGAAACGGTGATGGTGGATATGTCGATGGGGCGTTCAGGAGAACGGACGCCGGGGAACAGCAGGGTTCCATGACCGGAGTATTCCTTCAGTTCCCTGAGTATTTTGACTGCCTGTGGCGCGAGAGGCACAACATGCTCATGTTTCGTCGCCATGCGTTTCGCGGGGATAACCCAGAGCCTGCGGGAGAAATCAAATTCATTCCATGCCGCACAGCGCAATTCACCGGAACGGACGAACAGCAGGGGAACCAGCCGCAGGGCGCACCGCACAGGGAAATAGCCGTCATGCCGCTCAAGGTTCAGCATAATCTGACCGAGTTTCCCGGCGTCGAGCGCGGCGGCTCTGTGCCCTGTCTGTCTGGAACGCAGCGAAGCGGGCAGGTCTTCCGTGGAGTTCCGCGCGGTCTTGCCGGTGGCGACGGCATAGCGGCATATCTGGCCGCAGACATCCGTCAGCCTGCGTCCTCCGCGCAATTTCCCGGATTGCCGCAACGGTTCGATGGCGCTCATAATGTCCTCGGCGGTAACGTCTGTCATGGCCTTGCCGCCGAAGACGGGAAAGAAATATTCCGTCATCCCCCGCATCATGAAGGAGCGATAGCGGTTTTTACAGTGAAGGGTTTCCCGCTCGTACCATTCCATAGCCACGGATTGGAACGTAGCGTTGGAGGCGGATGTCCGTGCGGCCTTCCTGTGTTCCGCCGGGTCGATGCCGTCCTTGAGCAGGGCCTTGGCTTCATCCCGGCGTTGCCGTGCGGCGCGGAGTGATACCTGAGGATATTCACCGAAGGAAAGGAGCTTGGCCTTTCGCTCAAAACGGTACGCCAGCCGCCAGAGTTTTTTGCCGCTGGTCGGAATGAACAGGAACAGCCCACCGCCGTCCGCATACTTTTTCGGTTTGTCGGCGGCTTTCAAGCCTTGAATAATGTGGTCATCCAGCATGATTTTCTCCGTATTCGGGATACCCGTAAATCCCCATGAATCCAGTGGTATCAGATACCCACAAATAAAAATATTTGTAGTATTATCAATTGACTATATGAGAATATTTCAGAATGCCAATTTGTATGGATACCCTGAATAATACCCGGAAAACAGCGGGATGCAAGGCGCTATTTCTGGACTTCTCTGGATGACTGTTTTAATATAACATATTGAAATATAAAATATTATAACTCTAAACAAGTCTATTTGGACGTAAAATGAGAGTTTGTAGTTTACGCCAGTAGCATCCAACTCCCAACCGCTTGTGACCTGCCCGAAAGTTGATGCCCAGGCATCAAAGTGTTCTATACCCTTGTCTTTCAGTTCATCATACTGCATATAGCGTTGCAGAGTATAAACTTCGGCAATGGTGTTGCTGATGGGAGTTCCGGTCATGAAGTACACACCACGCCCGTTGTTCTGGCGTTGCAGATAGCGGCACTTGATGAACAGGTCGAGCGCCTTGGCGGAACCGCTGATATTCCCCAGACCGGACACGTTCATGGTCGTTTGGAAGGCCAAATTCTTGAACTCATGGCTTTCGTCGATAAACAAGGCGTCCACGCCCAAATCCGCAAAGTCCACGGCCCGGTCTTTTTGCCCTGTTCCGGCAAGCAGGGCATTGTAGCGTTCCTCCATTTTTTCTCGCTGTTTCTCCAGCTGTTTGACCGTGGCCCGTCCGCCCTCCGCAGCCTTTGAAGCTTCGATGGCCTCAATCACCGCGTCAATCTGTTCCTTGAGGATTTCCTCTTGCACATCGCGGGGCATGTCAATTTTTTTGAAGGAACTGTGCGCCACAATGACGGCATCCCAATCGCCGGTGGCGATACGCCCGAACAGCCTTTCCCGGTTGGCCTTGGTAAAGTCATTCTTGTCCGCGACCAAAATATTCGCATCGGGATAGAGTTTATAAAATTCATCTTTCCACTGGTATAACAGATGGTTGGGGACAACAATCATAGGTTTGGAAAGAAAGCCCATACGCTTTGATTCCATAACTGTTGCCACACAAGCCAATGTTTTCCCCGCGCCCACAACATGGTCAAACAGACATGTCCCTTCCTGAATGGCGCGCCAGACCGCATTTTTCTGGTGCGGACGTAGCTTGACGGCTTCGGAAGCACCCACCAGTTCAAGGTGGGAACCGTCATAAGTTGGAGGCACGTTGGTATTGAACCGCTCGTTGTAGAGTTTGGTAAGCATGTCGCGTCGTTGGTCATCGACCCAGACCCAATCGAGAAAAGTCTGTTTGATTTCATCGGCCTTTTGCATGGCGGCGGCTGTCAGTTCCTGATCGATGACCATGATGGGCCTGCCCTGGTCGTCACGCTGTCCGCTTTCCTTCTGCACCTTGATGGGCTTGTTCATGAGCAGGGCTTCAATGATTTTGTCCGCCGGATATTCGGGAATGCCCCATACGCCTGTGGCAAGCGAGGCGTCCCAGATGCTGACGGACGCTTCCCAGCGGCCCAGCGTCGGCAGGTAACTGATGGTCTGCATCCCCTTGCCGCCGTGTAGGTGTTCCACGAAGTCGGCAAAGATCTGCGCCGGAACCCAGGAGGAACCGAATCTGATGCCGATGTCCACGGCTTCGATGTCCGGCGGCATGGCGGCGGACAGGGCTTCTACATTTGGAGCGAAACGGGCGTCCGTTTGGGCTGCCTCCTGTGCCTGGCGCAGTTTGGCCCGGACATTGCCGGTCAGGTATCTGTCGCGGATTTCCCATTCCTCGGTGGAGGGATTCAGGAAAATCTGTCCCTGGTCGCGCAACTCCGTCTGAATGTCTTCCGCCGGACGATTCAGGAGCCGCGTCATACGGCTGAAATCCACCCTGCCGTTTTCCCGCAGGGCAATGAGCAGGGCATCCTTGATGGTTTCCGCATGTTCCACGACCTGGGCGGGCTTGAGTACCCTCTGGCGGAAAATGGCGGCTTTTTTTGCTGATGCCGGACGCGCCTCGCCGCCATGCCTGCGGGCAGTCTCCGGCGACAACCCCTTGTCATAATCCAGTTCCAGCGATTCCAGCAGCGAATGTTCCGGGTCGCTCCGCATGAGTCCGCGATTGGTCTGGGAATTGAGGTGGCCGTATTTTTTGACAAAAGCGTCATACTGCGAGTTAAGCCTCTGGCGCAGCGTCGTCATCCGGCTTTCATCGGCATCGGCAGACTTTTCCGTATTGAGCAGCTCGCGCAGGGTATCCCGGATTTGAATCATGGAAACCAGACGCAGACGGGCCGTTTCATTCTTGACCGGAAAAATGTCGTAGTCGCTTTCTCCGAATGCGGCGGCGGTCTTGAAGACGATTTTTCGGCTTTGCGGCTCCACGCACAGGGCATCTGTTTTCAGAGACTGGAAATACGGGCTGCGGATGAAGTCGGCGTTGCGTACCCTGACTTCCGTATTGAGCGGATTTCCCTCTCGCGGAATGAAACAGTCCGCCGGAAGCACGTCTAGGCGATTGGAGATTTCCTGCCCCAAATCCGCATGAACCGGATCGGGCAGGCAGTTCAGCGCCCCCTCGAACATTCCCCCGGAAAAGGCCAGTGTGCCGACAATCTGCCGGGGATTTTCCACAAAGTAGTTGTTGACCGTGGCCGGACGCCTGCCGCCGTTTTTGAGGTCATCAACCTCTATGGGAGCCGTGTTTATCCAATCCCGGCTGCGCTTGTTTTCGCCGTCATGCCGCTGGAAAAACACGATGTCGGTCGTGACATCGGTGAGCGCATTCTGGCGAAAGGCCGTTTCCGGCAGGCGGATAGCGCCAAGCAGGTCGGCCTGTCCCGCGATATGCTCACGGGCCGAGGAATCGACGGCATCCATGAAATAGCGGCTGACCACAAAGGCCGCGACGCCGCCTTCCCGCAGCAGGCTGATGGACTTGGCAAGGAAGTAGTTGTGGACAGAGAACTTTCGCAGTTCAGGAAAGTCAGGGTCGTATAAAGATTGGTTGCCGAAGGGGGGATTGCCGACTACGGCGTCGAAAATTGTTGATTTGCTGTTGGTATTTTGGAAGCCGTTATTTATATGCAGAGCTTTCGGATAAAGGTACTTGGCGATGGCGGAAGTCGTGGGGTCGAGTTCTACTGCAAGAAATTTTGCATTGAAGTGTTCGGGACAGAGGCCAATGAAGTTGCCGATGCCCGCCGAAGGTTCCAGAATACGGAGCGATTCTCCAGTACCAAGGCCGAGGCGGGAAAGCCCCAGATAGATGCCTCTGATAACAGTTTCCGAGGTATAGTGGGCGTCCTGAGTAGAACGGCGGGCGGCCGCATAGTCTTCCGGGGAAAGCAGGCCCTGCATTTCCCGGTATTCGGCAGCCCATTGTTCGTTTTGGGCGTCAAAGACCTGCGGCAGCCCGCCCCAACCCACATAGCGGACAAGGATTTTCTGTTCTTCCGGCGTGGCCAGTGCCGCGCCGTTGGCCTGAAGCTGTTTGAGCAGGCGTATGGCGGCGACGTTATCCACATATTTGGTTTTTGCGCCGCCAACGCCCAACCTGTCCTCGGAGGTTATTTGGTAATTTTCAGGTTCATGTCGATTCCCATGCTCTCCAATATCTCCGAATCCGACATACCCCGCAGGCTCGCCTGACGTGCCGTCTCGCTGCTCAGTGCTCTGTTCTCTATGGTTGCCTGTTGATCCAGAGTCACCAACAAATCCAATGTCCCCATCGCCTCCAGCATTTTCAGCTTTTCGGGGCTGTTCAGTGCCCAGCGATCCAGAATCGAGTAGCCCAAACTGGTGTATCCGCCGCTTCTCACGTCGTTGATGGTTTCGGGCTTGAGTACCTTTCTTGCGATTTCGAGCGGATAGGTTTGTCTGTCGAGCATGTTGCACCTCCAGAGGAAGGCTATGGGTGAATTGGGAAATTTCCTGTACGGTCAGAAAGTCGTCCGTCCCATCCTCAAACAGTTTTTCAGGTGTCCTTTTTTCACCGTCAAGGAACTGCATGATGTCCAGGTTGGGGCTGTACATGCGGGAGCCGTCTTGCAGCTCATATACGGAATCGCCCCTTCCATTGAAGCCAAGGCGTCTCTTGCCCCCGTCATTTGTGGGGAAGGGAAAAGGCGTTTCTTTCCGTGCCGGTTCCGGCTGGTTTTCTTCCTCTTTTTTTGTTTCAGCTTCCGGCGTGACGGAAACGGACTGTTTCTGTTCAATCTGTGCTGCGGAAGCGGGAACGCTTTCTTCCCGCATGTCATCCTGAATGTTTTCTTCCCGTATTTCTTCGATCTGGTTCGCCATTATGTCGAAGAACGACAACTGGCGGGGGTCGTGAGTCTGCTTGCGCCGTCTGGCCATGCGTTCCCATCCTTGTCTGAAAGGCGGGAAGGCGACGCAACTGATTATGGCGCTAACTCTTCCCGCCGGAATGTTCATCCGGGGCGAATTTCAGCTTTTCAGCGTTTTCAATGAAAATCCGTCCGTTTTCCTCAAGAAAAACAACCTTGTCTCCCGCTCCCACATTGAGTTTTTTACGAATTTCAATGGGAATCGTGATTTGACCCTTGGTTGTGAGCTTGGCGAGCTCCATATTCTGGCCTCCTATTCTTATAAGTAACGCTTTTCTTACTTGTAAGAATAAAAGAGACAGGCGAAACTGTCAAGAGGTCAGGTCATGGGAGAGAAACCGTTTTATCTGTCAGCCCGGATAAAGCTCCTGCGCTGTGAGGGAGTTTTTCAAAAAGGACTACTGCACTCGGAAAAGGCGCGGAAGATTCCGCCCCTTCAAAACGGATACGCCCGCGCAGATAATGGATTTCCGCCGCAAAGGGCAGGACATACCTGTGCCACCATGCCGTATCTGTCCGTGCGGGAAGCAGGCAAATCACTCTTTTAGCGCGTTCCATCTCAATTTCGTTCACGGCCTTGGCCATCCAATGCGGCAGCGCCCGTCCGTAAGGAGGGTGCATCCAGCAGATGCCGTGCCAGACCTGGTTCAGTCCGTCATCTTCCGGTGAAAAAAATTTCTTGCATTTTGCGTTGTGCGCCGTGGCGCACACGTCCAGTTCAAACGGCCCGAATCTGGCATCCAGTTCTCGGAACAGCGGCCAAGGGGTCGCCCAATCATACTTTTTGCTCAGAAAATGCACGTTCATGCGTTCCCCCTCAAAGAAGCGATTCGTCCAGCAGGCCGCGCGTTATGATTTGCGAAACTTCGTCTTTTGCCCGCACGTCTCCAGAGCGGGTCTTGCGAGCCAGTTCCAGAGCCGTGGGAAGTTCTTTCGCCGTGAAATCACAGGCGGGGAAGCGGATGCCGCTGAGAATCCATGTCGGCGTGGATGTGATGCGCGACTGCGCGGCGACAATATCCGCGCCCACCAGGGGAGCGGCGGCTTGCAGGGCGTCCGCGAAGGCATCCGGCGCAATGGCCGCTTCCTGAATCGCGGTCTGGAGAGCAGCTTCATAGGGAACCGGAATACCGAGAGAAGTTTTCGGCAGAACGGCATCCCAGAAGCGATGCGCCGCATTGACGGAAAAGGTTTTCAGAGCTTCATAACTCAGGGCTTTTTTCAGCGATTCTCCGTATTCATCCGAGGGGATATGCCGCACGACGATGCACAGGCCGGGATTGTCCCGCTGCGCCTGAAGCGGTTCCTGAATACCGCAGAAAGGGCACTCAAGATTTGACCAGAGTTCTACAATGTCGCCCTGAAAGCCGTCCACCGGCCTGCCGTCGAGACAGGTTCTGCCGGAGAGACTTTCGTGCGGGGAGTAAGGAGACGCCAGGTCTTTGGCGATTTCCGCTTTCACGCCCGCGTCCACGGCTACCCTGTCCGACATGGGCGTTCCGGCGGAAGCGGTATGGCAAAGTCCAATAAGACAACAAAAGAAAAGAACCTGGGCCAATATAATGTTATGCCGCATGGTCATACTGTTTCTCCTGAGAAAGCTGTAGAAGTTGAGGAACACGCAGTTGAGCCTTTTTGAGAGAAGGATTGGCGAAGAACATATCGCCCCGGACGATTTGGCCGGAAAAGACAAAATGTGCCTCGCCCTCTATCTGTTCCTGCAAGTCACGCAGGACAACGCGGTCTTCCTGTTCAACTGTGGTGGAGTTGGCGTCACGGTAGTCAGAGCTGATTTGTTCGTTGACGTTGAAACCTGTGGTACGCAGGACAGTGCTTTGTCCTGCCTGTCCGCGTATTAAATCCCATGTTTTTTCAGCGTCTTGCAATTTCATGAAGATTTTTATGGAGGTGTTGGCCACCATCTGCTGCGCGCCTTTTTTGTCCGCTTCCAGAATACCGGCGTAATCCTGGGAGGCGACGATGGCGGCTATGCCGAGGCCGCGCCCCTGGGTCAGCACGACCTCAAAGCCGGGGGTGACGATGGCCGCATATTCATCCACAATGCACAGATACGGGCCAATGCCTATGGTATCAGTAGGTAGGGCTTCCAGCACATCAGCGGCGTCGCCCTCTATATTCGCGCCGAGGCCAACGGCGCAGGCATTGCGGATGGCGGAAAGGCTGATTTTGCCGAGACTTGCCAGTTCAGCGGGAGCTTTTTCCAGAGAAGGCAATAAAACCACGAGGATGCGTCGCTGCATGATGCTGTCGGCAAAATCCACTTCGCCATCTTCCGCTCCGTAGATGTGGCTGTAGGTATCGGTCAGACTGGAAAGAGCCTTGCCGAAATAGGATTGCGCGTAACCGAACTGCTCCGCGAAGGATTCCGGCTGGTCTTTCAGGTCGCGCCCGGCAATCCAGCCGGAGGTGGCAAGAGCCGCCTGGATGGACGCGCGGGATTCCTCATCCAGTTCGGGATGCAGGGCCAGAGCCACGCATTTTTCCAGAGCCAGGGCATCACGGATGATGGAAGTGGAGAGCTTGAGCAGTCCCTTGTCCCGCAAGTCCACCAGAGCGTACATGACGCCGGAAATCAGGGCTTGCGCCTTGTCCGCGAAAATGGAATTGGCTCCATCCGAAGCGGGCATGAGAGAAACAAGAAGCTGCGTCAGGGCTTCCGCCGAGCCGAATGTGAACGGGTTGTTGGTGTTGGAAAGACGGCGCGGGGACTTGCCCTTGACCTTGCCTGACGTGCCGTAGTTCAACACGCGGAAGTCGTCATCCCGGCCAAGGAATCGGGCCATCTGCCATATCTGCACAGCCAGCTTGGGGCTGGCCTTGGGATCGATGTAGAACAGCCCGCTTGCCGTTGCCAGCGCGTTGTAGGAAAGAGAAACCAGCGTTTCCGTCTTGCCGGAACCTGTCGTGCCGAAGAGCAGGCAATGGGTGAGAATATCCTTGGCTTTCAGCCAAAGCTCCTGTTTGTCCTGAAGTCGATTGCCGAGGAAGAAGATGCCTTCAGGTCTGGCAAAACCGCCCCGTCCGGGCAGGGGATCGCCTCTGTCCGTACCGGACAGGCCCATCGGCATACGGAACGGCAGACGTTCGCCGTTCACGCAGGCACAGCGGGCAAGGAACAGAGCGATGCCAACCAAAAACAACGGCGTCGCCAGAACGGGGAAGAGGAACAGACACACCCCCGCGCCGAACATTCCACCGATTTGCACCTGGCCGAGCTTGAGCGCGTCCGCGAGACGTTGCGAGGGGGAGCGTACATCACGGTGCAGGCGTTTACGTTCCTGTGTTTCGTGGTCTTCCAGACCTCTGATGGTTCTGTTCATAAGTGGAACCTCTAGTAGTATTCGTCAGCTAAATGCTCATCTTCATTGGCGTCGTATTCGGGGTTTTCTTCCGGGGGGCAGAGAACCACATCCGCGTCCGGCGGCGATTCAATGGAAGAAGTTTCAGTCTCGGAGTTTGAAGTTTCGGCGGCGTCAGCGGGCGGAACCGGGACTGTTTCCGGCATGGGCGGCACAAAGATTTCCGTCAACCAGCCCTGGGCGGAAAGGGCTTCCTTGAGACTTGCCACGGCGGGAGCCACATGTGGTTCAGTCAGAGCCTTCCCTTCCTGTTCTTCCGCCGTATAGTGCGCCCATGCCGCAAAGCCTTCGGCCCATGCCGCCCGCCCGCCGCATTGATTGAGCGCGTACCAGAGCGGCCTGTCCATCGGGCGAAGCCACAGGAACTGCGAACTGGCCAGTACGCCTTTTTGCCGTGCCCGGTACAGCAGCGCCATGAACCAGGGCAGCTCATAGGCGGCATGACTGGCCATATTCTTCTCGGACAGAACATCCTTGTGCCGCGCCCATGCTTTTTTCAGACGCTTCTCAAAGGTGGTGTCCGTCAGCACGGGACAATCCGCGTTCCCGTCAATTTCGTTGTAGGAACTGGAAACCATGTCCAGCATACTGACGCAGCCCTTCTTGTCTCCATTGGCGTAGGCCAGAAAAGCGACGGCCAGAGTGCGGCGGCAGGGCGACAAGCCCTCATAGCCCTCAAAGGGCTTGCCGAGCTGTTCCGTCAGCACGGCAAGGGCCTTTTTTTCATCCAGCCGGGCGTTGCCCCATGCGGGCAGTTCCGTGGACGGCAGGCCGTTTTTCAGGGCCTGTTCCGGTGAGAACGGTTTTCCCTGCTCATCGAGCAGTAATTTATTCTCCAGCGCGAACTGCGCGGGCGTCCGGGCGATTTTCCACGGCCCGGAATCATGGGATTCCGGCGAGAGCAGATACTTGCCGCGCCCCACCACAGGCCGCAGGCAAGGGAAGGACTCCGCGTTGTTCCGGAGCAGACTTTCCATATTGAAGCGGCGGACAAGACCACCCACGCGCCCCATGAAGATGGCGGCCACGCCGAACAGAACGAGCAGCAGCGCAAAAGGCCAGCGAATCCATGAGCCGGTGTAGTGGAGGACTTTTTGCATGTTTTCCCATGACAGAGAGGCCGGATCAGCTTCCGCAATGCGTGTCCAGGCTGTTTGGGCTTCATCAAAGAAGGGCGTGAAGACCTGAATCTGGGCTTTGGCCAGGGCAAGCAGCGGCCTGTTCACGCTATCGGCATGAGCGATATACAGGGCGGGCAGCACCACAAAGACAAGAATCAGGAAGGCGCACCATAAGAAAAGGTGGTCATCCCTGTTATCCCGACCGTTCATTGTCCCGCCTCCCGCTCAAGAACAGAGAGCGTGAAAATGCCCTCCCTTTCCAAGCGTTCCAGATTGGCTTGTACTCGCCGGATATAGGCATCCCGGCGATGCGGCGTCCGGGAGTGATACGCGCCGATGGCCTGCCAGAGACTGCCCGTGCGCTGATATTCCTTCCGCAGCAGCCAGGCGGCGGCATACGCATTGACGCGGCCATCACGGAGTACGGCGTCAGGCGAAATGCCCATAGCGGCCAAATCGTTAAGATGAATGGTGTTGACCTGAAACGGCCCGATGTCCCATGTGCCGTTCCTGTTGCTCAGGGCTTCCCCGGTTTTTCCGCCTTCCGTGGCGAGAATGGCGAAGAGCGCGGCGACGGGCATTCCGCTGATGTGGGCGGCATCCAGAACACAGTCAGCCGTCAGCGGACGCAGAGGCGGGAAAACGACTCTTGCCCGTTCAGCGGCAAAGGCCGCATCCGGCAGCAGCCACAGAGCGGCGAGAAGAAAGAACGCCGCTCTCATTTGAGTTTCCCCGTAATCTTGACGATATAATCCCCGCCGGTGCCGTAGACCTTGAAGGGATTGTTGCCGCCCATACCGTTGACGGCGTTGTTGACCTGATTGTGAGCCTCGTTGATTTTCCGGTTGATGTAGGAATTGACCTGACTGCACATACCCGCGACAATCTGATCCATACTCGGCAGGGTCACGCCGAGAGAGAAGGCGTCGCCAATGGCATTGACAGAACCGAGACAGCCGGAAAGCGCGTCCCGTTCGGTTTCCGGGTCGGGCATGAGAATATCGTGCGTATCCGATACCCGTCCGTTGCGTTCCTGAATCGCACCGCCCACGGCGTCCTGCATATCCTGACAGGAACCCGCGAAACACGGCGCGGCCAGAACCATGCACAAGAGAAACATGGCAATATATTTCATGTCGCTATCTCCATGAGGGGCAAGGGGCATGATGCCCCTTGCGGGGGAGTGGGGGCAGCGCCCCCACATCTTCCCTCCTATTTTCCTCTTTTCTTTGCGTTGAAATCAGGAGCGCCGTTCGGAGCTACGGGCCAGGTCTTTTTGCATCCGGGATAGCCGGAGCAGCCGTAGAACTCGCCTTTCGCACCGGAGCGTTTGACGAGCGGCTTGCCGCAAGCCTTGCAAGCGTACTCGGAAAGTGCGGGTTTGGGCCTGGCCTTGCCGGGCTTGCCGTTGTCATCGGGCAGGATGACCGGGCAATCAGGGTACGCTGTACAGCCCCAGAACCACGAGCCGTCCTTCTTGCGTTTGCGGCGGTTCAGGGCCGCACCGCAGGCCGGGCAGGGAAAGGTGGGCCTGCCGTCTCCCAGAATGGGGGCAAGGAGTTCCGGCAGAATCTTCTTCTGTTCCGTAAGAAAAGTATCGAGCGTTTCCTTACCCTGGGCGATGGCTTCAAGGCGTGACTCCCATTCCGCCGTGGTGATGGGGTCTTTGAGTACGGACGGGGTAAGGTCGATGATTTCCCGGCCCAGGGGAGTGGAGACGATGGACTTTTTATCAAGCGCCAGATAACCGCGCTCTTTCAGGGTTTCGAGAATGTTGGCGCGGGTGGCCTCCGTGCCGATACCATTGGTTTCCCTGAGCGTGGCCTTGGCGTCGGCATCGCCCACGAAGCGGTGGACAGTGGCCATCGCCTCGATGAGCGTGCCCTCGGAAAAACGGGAAGGCGGGGAAGTCTTTTTCTTTACGCTTTCCACTGTGCGGCAGGTCACGGTATCGCCCTGTTCAACCGGCGGCAGGGATTCCTCTTCCTGCCTGTCGTCTTCCTCATCATCTTTGAAAAAGGCCGTCCATCCGGCGTCCACCATGCGCCGCCCGGTGACTTCCCAACGGGTATCGGCAAGGTTGACCGTGATTTTTCGCGCTTCATAACGCATGGGCGGGTGGAATTGCAGACAAAACGCCGTGGCAATCATGGTATAGAGAGAGCGTTCCTCCGGCTTGAGATTATCCGGGGGCAGTTCACCCGTAGGCGCGATGGCGTGGTGCGCGGTGACTTTCCGCGTGTTCCAGGCTGCGCTTTTGAGCGAGGCGTCAGCCGTTCCCGCGATCTGCTCCAGACCGGGAAGAGTGGAAAGCGCGGCCAGCACAGCGGCGGCTTCCTGATACTGTTCGACCGGCAGATAGCGGCAGTCCGTCCGGGGATAGGTGGTCAGTTTGCGCTCATAGAGGGATTGCGCGATGTCCAGCACTTTCTGAGCCGACATCCCGAATCGGGATGATGCCGCTTTTTGCAGACTGGACAGGCTGTGCGGCAGGGGCGCGGCCTTGGTTTTGTTCTCCCGCAGGGATTCCATGACAACGCCCTCCACGCCGTTGACCCGTTCAAGAACGGCGGCAACCTGGGTGAAATCCACGAGCCGCCCGGAAGCGTCCAGACCGACCTGCATCTCGGAGGGCACGAAGTACGCCGTAAATTCCCCGGCGGCATGGGTAAGCGAGGCCCGCAGCACGAAATAATCCACGGGCTTGAAGTTGGTAATCTCTCTGTCGCGGGCAACGACCAGAGCGAGGGTGGGAGTCTGGACGCGGCCCAGAGACAGCACTTCAGAGCGTCCGTTATCCCTTCCCTTGATGGTCAGGGCGCGCGTGGCGTTGATACCTACCAGCCAGTCGGCCAGACTTCTGGCGCGGGCGGCGTCACGCAGCGGCGCATAGGGCGCGTTGTCCCTGATGCCGTTCAGGGCGATGTGGACGGATTTGTCATCCAGGGAAGGAAGCCAGATGCGGGCTACCGGGCCGCGATAGCCAAAATGTTCCAGCACCTCATCGACGAGTAACTGGCCTTCGCGGTCGGGATCGCCCGCGTTGACCACGGAATCGGCCTCACGCAGCAGTGAGCCGATGACGGCAAGCTGCTTCGCGGCTTCCTTTTTGACCTTGTATTTCCATTCAGAGGGAATAATGGGCAGATGTTCGCGTCGCCATTGCGAGTATTCGGGCTTGTAGTCCTGCGGCCAGGCAAGTTCGAGCATGTGCCCGAAGCACCATGTCACCACATCGCTGCCGCAGCGGATGCACCCGCTCTCCGTGCGACCGTTGCCCAGGCCGTTGGCGATGGCTTTTGCAAGATTGGGTTTTTCGGCAATGAAAAGTCGCATATTACATCCTCATACGCCGCGCGGAAGCGGCTTTCTGTTCGTTCAGGGGAAGGGGATTTTCCACAGCGCCCGGCGCGGACTGGAGTCGTGCGTCCAGTTCCATGTGCAGCGTCTGAGACACCTGATCGCAGAGCGCGGCCAGTTCTCTGGTGGCGGAAGGGTCGAGCCTGAGCGCCATGTTCAGGAAGTCGGGATTCTGGAGAATCAGGCGGGCCTTGACGGTCAGGTCGTCCGTTTCTTCAAATGCCCTGACGGATTCGGACAGAGAACGCGAAGCGGTATTGCCGGGCGCGGGACGCGGCACGTCGGAACCGGCCTTTTCCCGGAAGGACACGCCCGTCACGGCATCCCGCTGTTTCTGCATCTCCACCAGTTCCGGCCAGGCTTCGCGTTTGGGGAACCATCGGGCGGCGGGCTGTTCGCCTGCTTCAAACTGGCGCAATGTGGTCAGCACCCGTGCCGCTTCCGAGGCGGCCCGGAAAACGGTTCTGGCGTCCCCGCCGGAAAAGGTCTGGTTCCAGAGTTTGAGCCGTGAGGCCGCGCTGTGTTCGGGCATGGGCAGGCCGAATTTCGTTCCGGCCAGCATGGAGAACATTTCCGTGCGCATTTCCTCGAAGGCGCAGCTTTTGAGCGTTTGACCCTTTACAGGCTGTCGGGCTTCCCGTGATCTGTGACCGGTAGCCTTGAAGAACTCCCGCAGCTTCGCGGCGTAGTAAGCGCCGGAACTGTGAAAATGCTCCGGGTGCGGCAGCCTGACGGTATCCGCCTTGTTGTCGAAACGCGGAACGCCCTTGCCGTGTTCGACAGCCACGCCCGAACTGGCGACAAAGCGTTCCAGCAGTTCGTTGCGTTCGGCTTCGTTCATTGCGGGCGCGGGTTTTTCCCTGGCGGGAAAATTTTCAATCTGGGCCGCATTGAAGACCGTGAACGGATACAGCAGGGTATGACGCTGCACATCGGGAATGCCCTTTGCCTGCTCTTCGGAAACAAAGTTCCACTTTCCGTCCTGTTCCACCGTGAAGAACACGTCTTCCGGGCGCAACACGGTGACGCCGTGTTCTCCTTTTTTGATGCGGATGTTCAGGTCAGGATGTTCATCCCTGATTGCCTGAAGCTGCTTGAAAGTCAGCCAGCGGTTGTCGTCGTAGCCTTTTTCCATAGCGGTCAGCGTCAGGCGCACCATGTTCGCGCCGCTGTATTCCTTTCCGGTCACGGGGCAAAAGGGAGCTTCACCCACGGACGGTTGACCCTGTTCAGCGTTTTCGGCCAGCGACAACATGCTCTGGGCAATGCCGTTGACAAATTCTTCCTGCACTTCCCGGCTGAGCTGAAAGCGGCTCTTTTTCTGCTGTGGTGCCTGGCTCATTTTCGTTCCTTCCTGATGTCCACAATCACGGCATCCTGTTCGTCATACGGATTGAGAAATCCGGCGGCGACGGCTTCCTCGCGCTTCATAAGAAACGCGCCCTTGTCGAGCTGACGTTCAATGTCAGCCTGAGTGAATGTGACACGCTTTTTTTCAGGGGAGCGGACAGGAGTGTCGAACAGTCCGTAACTGTTAGGAGTGATTTCACTCATGACAATTTTTCCTCCAATTCCCTGATTCTGGCATGTAGTTTGTCCATTTCTTCAACTTTCACTATTCGTGTGACGATCTGGTTGGAGAGGATATAATGCTCCGTATTTTCCATCTGCGTTTTCAGACAGGCATGAAGCATGATGGCAAGCACAAGCGAATCATCCGCCGCAGGCCACAGTTTTTCCAATGCGGGATCAATGAGTAGTCGTTTTACATCGGCGTAGCTTTCAAAATCGGGTGCTTTGTCCTTGCCGTCGCGGTATTGCATGAATGCCCAACGAATTGCATGTTCGGCATCCATGTAGGCTGCAAGAATTTTTCTGACCCTCAATGTTTCCTGTGCAAGTCTTCCGGGCAGGCTGTCTTCAGGAAATTCATTGACGGCGGCTTCAATTTCTTCTTGACTGAACATGGTTTTCTCCTTTGAGGTTTCGTCACCAGCGGCAGCGTTTGCGCCACTGGCTTTCATTGTTTCGCGTTTCGCGTCTCCGTCCCATGCAGGCCACGCGAATGGCGCGGAAGCAGGCGACGGGAGTCATGCCGGTGCGTTGCACCAGATAGAGTGCGACAATGGCGGCAAACGCCAGCCCCGCCGTCCACCAGGCCCAATGAAAGAGCCACAGAGCCAGGGGAAAAACGGCGCGGGCGTCCAGAATGAAGATTTTGGGCGTGAGCGCGGTATCGCGCCAGAGAACGTCAGCCATTGTCCACCTCCTCCGCAAAGCGGACATCCAGAGCGGAGACGCTGGAATCCTTGAAACGCCTTCTGTTTTCGGGCAGCCAGGATTCCATAATGAGCATCCGCTGCCACAGGTCAGGGAAGTAGCTGCGAAGTGTCCGCAGTCCATCAAGAGGCTGCAAAGGACAGCAGAAGCAACTGACGCGACTGAAGAAATGGTACAGTCCGCCCCAGGTGAAGCCGCGTTTATAGCAGTAAGCCAGCGCGTCGGCCTCCGTGACGCCCCATTCCACCAGCGGATACCGCTGTACATAATAGGTACTGCCTCTTTTGGTGGGGCCATCCAGCCGATGCCGTTCATCGGCGGCAAAGCCGATACACTTGTACAGGGGCAGCTCAAGGCCGCTCCGGTGGGTGAGAGCCAGAAGATGCGCATGAAGCGCATCCCGCTTGCGGCCCGTACACCAGCGAACGGGAGCATTAGGCCATCCGCGCCCGACCATATGCACCTGACGTGTTCCCCGCCTAGCCACCGGATATTCGGAAAACATCCAGTCAAACGGCGACTTGTCCGTTTCCACATCTACCGGCAGTCTGGGACGCAGGCGCGTAATTTTCAGGCCGGTGAAGGTTTCAAGTTTTTCCAGATGTTCGTACATTTCGGGAAATTCCCATCCGGTATCAAAAAACATGACATCGGCCACGGATTCGCCGCGTTCAAGGAGCATGAGCAGCATGGCCGTGCTGTCCTTTCCACCCGACAGGGAAACGACATTAGATGTTTGCTTCATGGTTATTTCCTCCCTTGCCCTTGCGTTCCGCCAGAATCGCCAGGTAGCTGTCTCTGGTGATGTTCCCGTTTTGATAGGCGGCTTGAGCGGCATCCTGAATCCGTTGACCGGAAGCAGCCAGCAGGTCTTCGGTTTTCAGAATCAGACGTTCCAGCGGAGTTTCCAGCAGCGTTTCCCGGATGTCCGGTGTAAAGGCCAGATATTCGCGCAGGGCGATGCGTCCGCTGTTGTCCGGCAAGGGGAGCAGGCGTTGGGAAATGACCAGCCGCAGACAGGAAAGCAGCGTGGCCGTCACCTGTAGTCGTTCCGCGAAGGGAAAGACGTTGATGATGCGGGAAAGCGTTTCCGGCACGGAGCGGGTATGCACAGTGGAATAGGCGGCGACGCCGATTTCCGCGCTCTCCATCATGCCACGAAGGGTGTCGGGATCGCGGCTTTCCCCGATAAGCACCACGTCCGGGGCCGTGCGTGTGCTGTTGCGCGTAGCCGTAAGGAAGGACTTCAGGTGTTCGGGAATCGTGCTTTGTGAAACAGGCCCGCCGGGATTGGGCACGGCATCAAAGTCGAACTCAATGGGCGCTTCGTAGGTACTGATGTTACGCCCGCCGGTTTCGATGATACGCCGCAGAATGGCGGCCAGCAGCGTGGACTTGCCCGAACCCATCACGCCCGTGACCAGCACCAGACCGTTGGACGGCATGGCGTGGTCAAGGATGCCCTGTTCCACGTTCAGGTCTTCCAGAGCGGGTGGCATGGAGGGAATGGCGCGGAAGACAATCTTGACACCCGTGGAATACCCGTCCGCCACCGGCGTGGCGTTGCCGCGAAAACGGCGGCGCACACCGCGTGATTCCTCGATTTCGTGGGCAAAGTCATAATCCGATTGGCCGGATTTGATGAGCGCGGATACGGAGTTGTTTTTGGTCAGCCGTTCCAGCGCGGCCAGCAGTTCATCCGTGGTGATAGGTCGTTGCGTGACCTTCCGCCATAAGCCGTTCAAGCGCATCCATGCGGGCAGACCGGAGCGCAGATTGAGGTCGGACATGCCGCAATGGGTTCCCCAGAGCAGCAGGTCGTTGAGTTCCGTATGCGTCCAGCGGATACGGGGTTCATGAGGGTAGAAATCGCTGGCCCCATGCTATTTTCCTCCTTTCTTTCGGGACGCGGCGGGCGCGACCGTGAACGCGGAAGGCGCGGTAATCCGATATACCTTCTGGCCGATGTTCAGCTTGTTGCCGTTGTCGGATCGGCGTGTCCCCAGGTCGGAGGACGCGGTATTGACCCGACTCAGAAGGTGCTGCGCGGTGAGCAGGTGATAGAGCATGACGCCGCGATAGCTCCGCGCCATGCGGGACACGTTGTCGGCATAGAGCTGGTCGGCCTCGGCCAGCCCCTGTGCCCATGCCTCGCGCACGGCGGCTCGCCAGATGGCGCGTTCTTCCGTGTTTTTCGGCAACAGGGCGGGATTAGGTTCTTCCGGCGAGGGAAATTCATCCGCCATGAGAAATTCCCGCCAGTTGGGTACGACCGCGACGTATCGCGCCGGTTCCAGCAGTTCATAGGTTGTTTTGGCGGCTGTGGCCGTGGCCCCGTCCTCGATACGCATGGACGCGCCCGCCCGCGCGATCTGCGGCGGTAGAATCAGGGCTTCACCCTGAGTGAGCATGAGGGGCGCAAAGTTGAAAGCCTTATCCATAATGGCGCTGTAGCGTTCCGTTTCCTCCAGGAGTTGGCCGTAACGCCAGGACATGGCGGTCTGGAAGGTGACAAGCCGCGCCGCTTCCCGGATGGCTTTGGGGCGCATAAGCTGAACGGCGGTTTTCTCTTTGCCAGTCGCCGCTGTCATTTCCAGCAGTCCCGCAAGTTCGGCGGGATCGCCGTGACGCGGCCCGGAGGCCGGGTCTGCGGGAATATGGACGGCAAGGTACTGCCCGGAACCGTCTTCCCGGTACGAGGCGTCATAGGGAGTGAAGGCTCCTTCTTTGGTTATACCATCGGCAGGCTTCGGCGCATTGGCTATTTCCGGCGACACAGGCGCGGGATTGACGGCTTCACCTTGTCTGACGGCACAGCCGGTCAAACCGGCGCAGAGCAGAAACGGCAAAACAAGTACAGCCAGTTTTTGCGATGCGTTTTGGGGGGACAGGTCAACCTGCTGAAAACGCTGACAAAGGATATTCACCACGCGCGAGGCGTGACGCATGACCACGATGCAGGCAATCAGCAATGCCAAGATACCGCTTCCACAAAGAACGACGCCGGGCGTGGACAAGTCGGCGGCGGCAAAGCCTTCCTGAAAACCTTCCCGAAATCCTTTTTGATAACTTTCCATGTGGATGGGAGCCTCACGCAAATCAGGTAAAGGCTCGTTGGGGAGAAGGATGGCGGGAGCTTTCATGACCGTGCCTCCGCGCCGGAAGTTCTGGCCAGCGTGAGTACCCTGTTGACGGAATCGACGCGCACTACGGCCTGCGGCTGAATCTGCCATGCGATGTCTTCCAGCAGTTCATGCGCCGGGCGGTTCAAACCGCGCACCACGACCGTCAAAGCCTGCGCGGAAGGACTCCCCGCTTCTTTATAGCGGTAGCCGAGTTGCAGGCAGATTTCCTTGAGCGCCCCGGACGCTTCACCCGTCCAGGCAAGAGAAACGGGCAGGTTCAGCGAGGGATCGGCGGGCGGCAGCAAGGGTTGCATCCCCTGCCCGCGCAGTCTGGCGAGCATGGCGAGTTCGCCGTGGGCCTGTTCCGCAGCCTGCCCAAGCGTAGCTGATACGAAATCGACTTCATGAGGAACCGGAGGTACGGTGTTCTCCGCGCAGGCCGCAAGAGCCAGACAGGGCAGTATCAATAGGGTTCTGGGAAACACGAAGCTACTCCTTTCATAATTAAGGTTAAGAGAGACACACCCCGCCCGCTACGGACGCTTGCGGAACTGCAACAGCCAGCGGCACAGCGGCGTAAAGCGACGGTGACGTAGAATGGAAATGCGCCAGAGCGTCGTGACCATGCCGAGAAGACAGGGCGGTACAATGCAGGCCAGCGAGATATAGGCGACAGGGCTTTGCGACCATGCCGCCGTAATGAGGCAGGCCAGCACCGGAACGGCGAACACCGGCAGACGCAGGCGCAAGGCCGAGATGATGCCGGGAATATCCGCGTCGGCAATGCCCCAGGACGCAAGAACGAGGGTGAAATCTTCTTCCAGCGCGGCCTGTTCCGAGGCCGTGCGGTTCCGCCGGAAAGCGGCCAGTCGGGAACGGAAACCGGAACGGAGTTCCGTCAGGTGCTGACGGGATTCACCGGCGAGAGCCAGAACGCTTGAAAGGGAAACGGGTATTTTCATGCCGACCTCCAACCAGGACAGTTCGTCTCAAACACCGCGCGGGCAAAGCCCATCGGCGTGGCGCTGCGGAGGTTCGCTCTTTCCGGTGAAGGAGGAAGCCGGTGCATCCTGCTGCCCTGTACCGGCTCAAGCCGTTTGGGTGGCGGCATGATGAAGCCGCCCCCTGTCCAGAGGCAGGTTTTCTTGGTGTACAGGTCGTTTTCACCACCCGGATAGCCCGCGTAGTCACAGGGATCGAAGGTGAAATCAGGCTTGCGCCAGTAAGTGGAGATGGTGGAGACGGGGTTTTCGATAAGGTACGGAGCGCGCGTCCATTCCGCGATGCGGATGGAAGCGTAGAACAGGCGTATGGACTGGAACAGCGCGAACAGCCCCTTGTCCCTGAACCACCGTGCCCCGGAAACGGCCACATCCGTGCAGGGCGGGAAGAAGGCGGCAAAGGTGATGGGTCTGAACGGCGGCAGCCAGTCGCGCATGTCCGCGCCGACACGGATAATGTTTCCCTGTCTCGTTTCTCCCTGCGGATGCTGTATATCGACGCAGTAACAGAGGTATCCCGCTTCCGCCCAGGGGCGTACCATGTTGCCGGTCAAGTCAAAGCAACTGATGACGGTTTTTTCCTTGTCGAAAATATCCATATCAGCTCCTGAAATTCTGTTGCGTCAGTCCCGGCCTGGGGCTGGACGCAGGGGCCTGCGGTATTGAAGTCCGGGCGTTGTCCGCACCGGAGCCGGGATTGTTCCATTGCCGCGAAATGTCGCCGCGCAGTTCCCGTGCCCCATGAGCGCCGGAGGAAACCGCATTGGTGGAACCGACAAAGACGTTTTTCACGCCCGCCTGGTCTTCCTTTTCACCAAGGGCGTGGAACTGCTGGCCTATCCAGTTTGTGACGTGTTCGGGCAGATAGTGAATGAGGGAAAAAAATTTGTTGGCCGTCATGATGACCACGATGCCGAGGATGACCAGCATGGCGAATGTACCGGTGATGCCGATGATTTTTGTCTGCATGGTTCCGCCGACAAATATCTCGAAACCCGCGCCGAGCAGTCTGCCCACCACGTTCATGAGGATGACGGCGGCGAAGAATCCGGCCACCATGAGCGGCGGGCGGGCGAGGATGCCGAGCAACAGGAAGTACCCTCGTTTTCCATGCTGACCCGCAGCGCCGTCCCCTTCGGGCAGGGCATGGGCGCAGAGCCAGAGCGGGGCCGCGACCAGAGCTTCCACCACCAGAATAATCCAGCCGACGAGAGCTGAAATCCAGCGGATGAACGGAATGGCGGGCAGATAATAAGCCAGAGCCAGGCCATAGAGCAGGAGCGGCAGAAAAACCGTGAACAGGGCGAAACTGATGTATTTGTCCAGATTGGGAATGGCCTTGCCCACAAACGGCAGCGCCTTGCCCATCGAGTGGGCCACGTCCACAACGCCGAGCGCCGAGGCCAGTCCCCAGGCCGTGCCGATGAGGTAGTCCCCCACATCGGATACGGCCATAATCGGGTCCTGGCTGGAGAGCTTTTCCACCGCGATGGGCAGAATGTTTCCGGCCACAAGCTGATTCAGCGTTGCCCGCAGCCAGTTGCAGATTTCGTCAAACGCCCGTCCTTCGTCCGTGACGGACGGCGTGGCCGTGGTGTCGGAAATACCCCTTCGGCTGGCGTAGGCGGTCTTGATGTAGTTGGCTACCCTCTCTTTGGCCGCTTCATAATCCCGCAGACCGTGCATCAGCGCCTGAAGCTCCGATACCGTGTACTCGTGCGGACTGTAGGAAATGCCGGAATACATAGCCTCGCGGACTTCCTGGTTTATCCACGAAATAGACCAGTACGACGATCCGGCGATAAACCAGCCGTATTGCGCGGCGTTTTCCTTGAACTCGTTGAGCTTGCCCTGAAGCTGTCCCTGTTGCGCGTAGCTTTGTACATCGGCCAGAATGGTCTGGTTGACCGTATTGGCCGTATCGTACAGGGCACGAGGGTCAACGGAAGAAGCCGGAGTATCGGGATCGGCAAGTTGTTGCGCCAGGGGCGAGAGTGCGGAAATGGCCGCGCCCACGGCATTGACCTTACCCCGGCACAGGGCGTCGCTTTCGTCCACGCAGGAAACCGTGACGCTTCCCGCATTGCCGTTGAAGATGAATTTGTATTCGCCCCCGGACTGGAACCAGTTGCCGCTGTATTTCCATTCTCCGCCCGGCGTGATGTTCAGACCGCGCCTCTCGTTCAGGTAATACTGGAGCGTCAGCGATTCCAGCGCACCATTGGTGATGGACGCATACTGAGTGACGTTCTGATCCGGAGCCTGGGGAGAAAGCTGACCGCCATGCTCCACAAAATAGTCCGTACCCAGCTCCCAGACGTAGTTGCCGAGGTTGATGCTGAAACCGATACAGGCCAGAATCGCCACCTGAAACAGACTCAATCCCTTGAAAATGGGAGCCAATGCCCCCATTGCGCCCACAAAGCGCAAGGGCATCCACAAGGAACTGTATCGCTTGCCGAAAGGCGTTCCCTCGTGCGCTGTTCCGGCCACGGCGACAGCCAGAATCCACAGGAACAGCGCGGAAATGACGGCCAGCGCAATCAGGTTGAAGGCGCTGAACATTTCAAGCATCAATTCCGATGCCTGCGAACCGCCGAGACTCGTGCCCCAGGTATCCCATCCCTGGCCGAGAAAGGTGTCCAGAATATGCTTGCTGGCATCGGTCTGAAGCAGGACTTCCGAAGTCGCGGGAAGGTCAGATGCCATAATCTTCCCTCCCTACTGTTGTGCGCCGACCATGCGCGTGTAGAGGTCATCCATTTCCTTGCCCGTCGTGCCTTCCATGCGCGTGAGGTAGTCCAGCGAGGCAATGACGGTCAGCCTGTCGAGCAGATCCGTATTCTTGCGCGTCAGTTCCAACTGGAACGCCTGCATGATGACCAGTTCTCGCAAAAGTCCCGCATCAGTCGCGGAAGCGACTTGCGCGAACCAGTTAGGATTGCCCACGCGCATTTGTGAGAGGAGCTTGTACAGCCCGGCTTCCGAGAGCTTGCCGTCCACTATGCCGGGCGGCGTGCCGCTCCCGCCCGCTTCCGACCACTGGCTTTCCGCCCAGGCCGTCACGTCATCCGGCAGCGTGGGCGCGTGATACACCACATGATTGTTCAGGGATTCCATGACGGCGGCCACCCGCTCCTCATGGATTTTTCGTGCCGCCGCGTAGGTCTGCCCGGCGGGAGTGTTCTTCTGCTCATCCGTCGCCACAGGTAAGGGGCGGGGATTGGCCAGCGTCTTGACGGCTTCATGGGCCTGCGCCACCTGATCTTCGGTCAACGTACTTTGCAGCGGAAAGAGCGCGTCCAGACTTTCCTGCTCCGAAGGCTGCTCATCGGCCAGTACACGCTGCAGAAATTCCACCGGTTTTTTGCCCGGCGTGTTGGCATGGGCAAGCTGTTTCTCACGCATGGTTGCGTGGATTTCCTGCCCGGCCTGAGCGCCGAGCTGGATGCCCGCGCCCAGAGAACTGCTTCCACACAGCCCGGCGGGTTGCGCGGCCTTGCCGTACATATCCTCGGTTTTCATGGCTTCGCCCGCCACAGCCTGCCCCTTGAGCGTGGCGGCATTGCTTTCCTTGAGTGCGACCAGCGCCCGCACGATGGTGGCCGATTCCGTTTTGATGGTGCCGATGATGTTCTGCGCGGCCAGCAGAATTTCCGAACGGATGGCTTGTGCTTCCGTCGCTGTGTAGGCATTGACCGCCTGAATGGTTTCCGACTTCGCTGCCGTGACGATGGCCCTGACGGAGCCGCAGCCGCAGCCTCCGGCCCAGACCTGAGCCGGAAAAGCCGTTATCAGCAAAGCCAAAAGAACTTTTTTCATAGTTCCCTCGCTATTTCATTGGCAATTTCCAGAATGACGTTGACGACTTCCCCATCGGCGTCGCTCTGGTCTTCGACATTGCGCCTGCGGCGTTCCACTTCGGCCTTGGCCGAACCGCCCGGAAAACGAGCGGCCAGCCGCCGCAGGGTTTCGGACGGTCCCAGGCGCTGATAGAGATTGTTGCGGATAGCCACGTCTTCCGTGGTGGTGGAAAAGGCCCATAGGGATTGCGGGCCGATGGTCAGACTGAGGACAAGCTGTGACATGCCCGAACCTGTCCTGAACAGGGCAATGAGATTGGAACCGGCCTTGCCGGGCTTGCCCAACCGTGAGAGCGCATGACGGCAGGCCCCGTTCAGGCCGAAGCGTTCCGAGAGATTGTCGATGCTTTTTTCTGTGCCGGAACCGAGGATGACGACCGTGGTAGCCAGTTCGTCGGTGATGATTTTGGGAATGTCGTCAATGGACTGCGTATACAGCCCGATGGACAGGTTCCACTTGCGGCTTTCGCGGGCCATTGTGGTCATGTCGGCCTGAAGCTGGCCCGCCACCGAGACGTTGTTGGTTACACGGTGAGCCTCGTCGTAGCTCAGGCGTTTTTGTGATTTATCTTACTGAAAAAAATAGAATAAAAATATTTTGAAAAAAATTTTACCCCGTCAGATACCCCGAAACTTCGGGGATTTCATCTGACGGGGTGAGATGTCTCTGGATAATCAGGAAAAAGAAGGAGATGGACGAAACAGCGCGGGAACGGGGTAGAGGGCTGTTCCAATGAAGACGGCGGACTTCTGCCTGGTGGCGTTTCCCCGCCGCTGTTAAGCCAAGAATACCCATCCGCATGGGAAATGGCAAATCATATATGTCCATAGTGGGAACATCACGTTATGCCATATTTCCTTGCGCGGGAGAGAGGAGGGAAATCCCCGGCTCTTCGTCCGTCACACCCGCATGGGTGCCGGAAGCGGGCATTCCGTCAAGGCCAAGCCCTGCCGGGCCGCTTCGCGGGCCTTGACGTTCATGCCCTGGCTTACGGCCTTATATACTCGCGGGCGACGGACGAGGAAGCCTCCGGCGGGGGCTCGGTCAAAGGAAACTCGCAGGTCGGAAGCACAAAGACAAAGGCACAAAAAAGCGTTTCCCGCCTCCCGCAGTTTCCCCACATATCGACACGGCGGACACGATACGTGCAAATCTGTCCCGGCGTATGCTCCACAGAGTTTCCCCGATACATACGGCGTGGCCTCTCGCCCGGAGTTCAGATGTCCGTGCCGTCATGCGCGTTATGCCGACCTTGCCTTGCGTCGGATACTGACTACACGGTTTGCGCATAGCGTTCAGGCATTCGCCGTATACCGTCTCCTTATATGCCGGATGCTTGCCCGGCACTGTCGTCATGCCCACCAGCGACACGCCGGATACACACCTGCCGCATTCCCGATACCCGCATCATGCGTACATGCTTTCGCACAGATGCCTGTTTATTCGTCCGGCCTTGTCTCCGAGGGCCAGCCTACGTTTCGTCTATACGCCGTACGTATAGCCTCACGGCTGGCAAGGGGCCATGCCCCTTTGAACCCCGGGAAGCCCAAAGACAGGGAAAACGGTGAGCGCATTCATGAAGTCAAAAAAAGAATCCTTATTTCAAAAAAATCCCTCACCATAATATTGACCTCTACAATGATTTAGGCGATAGTCTAGCCATCGGGAGGTTCCATGAGAGAACAAACAGTAAAACCGACATGCGCGGGTACAATCAATAAAAAAGTGCTCGTTACACTTGGTGCCAAAAAACAAATAGTCGGCAAGACGATTTTCAGACTTTCCCCCCAATGGGAGGATTTTCTCCGTCAGCTTGCCAAAACGTCTAACCTGACAATTCGAAATTTTTTGGATTCACTTGCGGCAATTGCCATGCAAGCCTATTCAAAAGGTATGTTGCCAGTTTTTTCCGATCCAACGGAAGGAAACAGGATGAGCTATGCCATTAGCAAAGACGCGAAAGAAACATTTACAAAACTTGCAAAAGAATGTGGTGTCTCCAGAGATAACATAGTACAGAGTGCTCTTGCTTATATTTCGAAGGAATTTGAAAAAAATGCACTAAGCGCACAACAAAAAATCGAATATGCAGGTATATTAGATGAAGCTTTTGGAAAAATGCTTGATATCTACTACTCGGATATTGTCTCAACGGCAAGAGAAAGACTTTGTGCTTCTGGGGATCCAGATTTTGTAGAATGTGAAGAAAAGCTTGCTTATATCGAGCAATTGAATGAAGTTGATCTTCAAACTTATATTACGAGGAAGCAGCATGAAATTGACAAAACGTCTAGTTAAGTTAGTTTATAAAAGCTATATTAACATAATTTAATATCGCCAAATAAAGGAGTATTTTATGATTCAGAATGAAGTTATGGAATTTATAAATATAACACACGCAATTCCGAAAAAATTAAAAGGATATAATGGAAGTTTATTTATTAAAGATGGTATTATATTAATAATTAAAGTAAGTAGAACAGATAAAAAATTTTATGGAGCAAATGGTAATATTCTTGACACGCTAATTTATGCTTTAGAGGAAAACAGTATACATTTTGGTATAGTTTTATTGAATAATGAGCAGGGAGGGTGGTTTTACCCTGATAATATCATATTCAATAAAATCCAGCGAGGAATATGGCGAAAGGCTAATGATGGGGACTATAAAATAAATTTTCCATTTATGGATTCATTTTACTTTAACTCATATGATGACTTTGAAGGAATATTTAAAATGTTAATATAAAAATAATTTACTAAATCAAAGAGATAGACCATTTTAGAGGGATGCATACATGATAATTATGATAACATTAGATTCAAATTATCAAAAAATATGGGAAAAAAGTGGCACCGCGACTTTTGACTCATATTATGAAGGCACGGACAAAATACAAATTATCCAAAAAGATATACCTAAAACTTTATACGCTATTGGTGTATATCGATCAAGAAAATCATTGCCGCAAGAATTTTCTCCCTCTTTGCTTCAGATAACACGAGTTAATGTATTATCAGAAAATACCAAACGACATGATATAGAAATTGATTTTGATTTTTTAAAAAAATTACCGATGTCGGTGAATTCCACTTTACACAAAATGATACCAGAATCAACACCATTGATACGTTATATTAATGACAGTCACTTTTTTAAATTGCAAAAAATAAAAAATTTCGATGAGTTATAATATTACACATACAGTTTTTCTTATCTCAATTTCCAAAAGGAAATTTTGAAGTTCTTCTTTATGGGGAATAATGGCGTCAATGTCGATGTTTTCCGTTTGCGGGCCGGGCGTGTCTGGGATTTCGTTACTGCTTCCCGAAATGCGGATGCCTGGCGAGATGCCCATCACTCGTAAAAAAACTCGAAGTTTCCGCTTGTCTCTCTTACCTGATGTTTCCTTGGCATTGTCTGTCCCGTTGCCTTTTTGAAGTGTGAGAAGCGAAGCGCCGAACACTTGTCGGAGTCCAGAGGCGCAGCCTTTGGCAGGAGAGTAGCTGTTGTCAGACAGCTACCATCCTGTAAAGAAAAACTCCCGGCGCTTTCCGGCAGGGCATTTTTTCATACGGATTGCCATGTAGGCACTGTGTCCCCGCTTTGGGTATGCGTCTCCACCCAGATTAATTTCATGCCGTGAGGAGTGAAAAGACACACCCCCGCCGCGCAGTAACGCACGGAAAGGGCAATCTGAAAATTCGGGCATGGCGTGGGGCAAAAGGAAAGCGGCGCGGACAGGGGTCAAGCCCTGGTCGCGCCGCCTTGCGGAAAAGGATTGGACGGGGTATTTTAGTTATGTGCTTCGGTTGTATGCTCTGCTCCGTTTTGGCCGGAAAGACGCCTGACAAGGGCAAAAATGTCCGCTGACCGCCAGACGGTTGTGCGCGGCCCCAGTTTTATGGGCTTGGGGTAACGTCCGTCTTTGCAACCCTGCCACCACGCGCTTTTGCTGATGGGGATAATTGTTAAAACCTGCGGCAGACGCAGAAAATGTTCATTGCTGTTTTCCGGGAACATGGTTACTCCTTATGGACAGTCAAGCGACTGTTGTTCTCTGGTTTTTCTTCGTAATTCGTCTAAAAAGTCGGCCCACTCTTGCATCATCTTTCGGCGTTCGGGCAGGTATTCCGCCCTGTTGTATATTCCACGAATGATATTGCGCGGAACATGGGCAAGCTGTCTCTCTATCCAGTCTCCATTATATCCAAGTTCGTTGAGCATAGTGGAAGCCATAGACCTGAATCCATGCGGACACATCTCATCATTTTCAAAGCCAAGCCTGCGGATTGCTCCAAGCAGAGCGCTTTTGCTCATGCTCCTTTTTTCCGTCTTGTAGTTGGGGAAGACATAAACATCCTTGCCTGAATACGCCTGCAATTTCCTCAAGATGGCGACGGACTGCCTGCTGAGAGGGATAAGATGATCGCGCGACATCTTCATCCGTTCGGCGGGGATTCGCCACAGTCCGTCCTCAAAGTCGATTTCCCGCCACTCGGCGTTTCTCAGTTCTCCTGTCCGGCAAAAGGTCAGAGCCATAAGCTGGAGGGCGCTCCTGACAACAAAGGTGCCGGGATAGTTGTCGATGGCAATCATCAGATGCCCCACGGCTTCGGGCGTTGTCTGCGAGGGAAGGTTCCTTCTGACGCGCGGGGCCAGTGCCCCCTTGAGGTCAGCCGCCGGATCGCGTTCCGCCCGTCCTGTGGCAATGGCGTAGCGGAACACACTTGAGCAGATGGAGCGCACGATATGGGGTATGTCTTTGGCTCCCCTTGCCTCAATTTTTCGTAAAAGGGCCAGAAGTTCGGGGGCGGATACAAGATGGACGGGCTTTGAGCCAATCTGTGGGAAAAGGTTGCGCTCCATTCGATGTATAATGCTTGTGGCATAGTTTGCACTCCATTTGTCTTTGTTCTGCTCGTACCATTCAAGGGCAACGGCCTCAAAGCTGTTTTGACAGGCCGCTTTTTCAAGTTTCCGCTTTTCGGAAGGGTCAATGCCGTTGGCAATGTCCTTTCGGGCTGTCGCGGCGCGTTCCCGCGCTTCCTTAAGGGATACGGTCGGGTACAGTCCCAGAGAAATCAGCTTTTCCTTTCCCTGAAAGCTGTATTTGAGCCGCCATGCTTTCGTTCCGCTGGGAGCAATCAGCAGAAATAGTCCATGTCCGTCAAATAACTTGATTTGTTTTTCTCCCGGCTTCGCATTTCGTAGGGTGGTGTCGGTCAGGGGCATATGGGGTAATCCTCCGTTTCAAGAATAATTTACCCCGATTGTTACCCCGAATAATCCGGGGTGTCCACATGTCCTAAAAAATCCATGAAAGTCCATGTCAAAAATATATTCAATTTTTTCAGGATAATAAAAATAAAATAGACGTGAAAATTTTGCGATGGGAGTTTTCGTAGCATAATCTTTTGGGGTCTTCCCGGATGGCCTCGATGCGCCCGGCGTGATAGTCCTGATAGTATTCGGGCATAAGCTGCACATCGGCGGGCATGAGAAAGAACCGGGAGCCGAGAACATGCCGCGCCAGCATGTACATGACCGCCGACTGCCTGTCCGCCGTGGCTCCTCCGCGCGGAGCCACTTCGTCCAGGTCGAGACTGACGATCTGCGCGTCGCCCAAATCGAACCGGGTAGGTTCCTTCAGAATGACATACGCTTCAATGGCGTCCAGTAATGAGCGCCAGACATTGTTGATGGTGTGTTCCTCATAGGTGTTCTGGATGCCCTTGTTCTGCCGAATCTGCGCCCCCACATCGGCCAGCAGCGGTACGGCGTATCTCTGCGCCTGCAATGCCTCATGCACATACCCCCGCTCAAAAAGCCCATCGACCACTTCCCACCAGGAGGTGGAAGCGTCGCGGCTGATGCCTTCATGGACAATGAGGTCATGCAGTTCGGGCAGGACGTTGGGTTGATAGAGCCGGGGATGATTGCCATCAGAAAGTTCCTCATAGGCCAAGTCGATAGCCCGGCCTATCAGACCCGGCACGCCGTCCGCCGGAGCCGTGACATCCAGCGGCGTGGCCAGCAGAGACAGCAGGTTGACCAGAAACGCCTTGTGCGAGGGCAGGGGCTTGCGGCACCCCAACGGCGTGTCAAAGGGATTGACGGCATAGTCCGGCGTCATCCTGAGCCGGTGATAGGCGGCAAGGTGTTTTTTCCCTTCGGGCAGGTTTTCTTTCAGGAGCGTGATAAGGCCGGAGGAAGACGGCCCCACGTCCACGATGGACAGCCAGGGCAGACGGGACAGTCCGGCCTGTGTGACAAAGGCAAAATTGAAGGCATTGAGAAAAACGGATTTTCCCCCTCCCATCGGAGCTACCCCCAGATCAATCCACGCGGCCTGTTCGGAGGAATTGGGCGCGAACGGCATGATTTTACCGTCCTGAGTGCGGAACAGAAGGCTTCCTTCTTTCCACGGCGAAGCCGAACGCAACGGCCACATGCCGATGGCCTCCTGAAGCGGCGCGGCTGTGACCGGGGCCGGACAGGTCGGCATCAGGCCGGGCAGTGTCGCGGTAACGCCGAGCAGCGGGTCACCCAGAGCTTCCGTCACATCGCATGTTCCCCATCCCTGAACAGCTTTGGAGAGTTCCGCCACACGCCGCCTGAGCAGAAGATGGGCGTCCTGTTCACTTTCCAGCATACAGGCCCAGGTGCAGAGGCAGATGCGGAATTTCACGCAGCACACGCCTTCCAAATCCAGCGCCCGCAATGCTTCCACGGCGTTGTTGAAGCGTTTGTTGTCCGCGTTTGTGAAGGCCAGAATCGCTGCCAGCAACGGCTTGAGACCCATGTTCAGGCCGCCGTCTTCCAGCAGAAAAGACATTCGATACGGCAACCGCTCGTCCCGCCGAGCCAGCACCCGGAAGAAGTCCTGGAAGGGTTTGGGCGTCTGCGGCATGAGCGTCATGATTAGCGGCCCATAGATGCGCTCGCCTATTCGGATTGCGTTCCGCGACACCATGTTCCCCTCGCGCGGCCAGAGCTGCGTTCTGAAGTCCGGGTATATGACGTTATGCAATTCCTCTTTTTTGCCCGTATCGGAGTCAGGCAAACGGAGCGGCAGAGGATCGCCGGGCACAAGCGCCTGCCATGCCCTGCTGGTGAACTCCGGCGCGATGCACAGGCGGATGTCCCGCAGGGCCTCATGCGCCGAGAGCGGCCAGGCCAGCAAATCCGCCTGCCGGAAGGCGTCCAGCACACCTGTCAGAAAACCGTTATGCGCGTCATGCAGCGCGGCGACGGCACGGGCAATCTGCTGGCAGCCCGCGAGCGTCGGTACTTTGGACATGGCCGCGTCGCGCTCCTTCAGAGCCGTTTTCCGCAGGGTGTCGGGCAACACGGCAGGCCGTGTCCACAGTACAATCCAGCATTTTTCAAGGGCGCAGTAGCGTTGCAGCGCATGGCCCCAATCCTCCAGCAGCGGGCCGATATGCAGGCCGAGGTTGTGCGCCGTCAGACGGGACGGCTGGAGCAGTTCGGCAATGCGTTCCCCGCTGCTTTCCGGGTCATATTCAAAGACTACCTGAAGCGCATGGCCCGGCTTGGAGAGCGTGGCCTGGAGCTTTTCCGTCAGGCCGGAGACGATGGCCGTGTATTCATCCACCCCTACATGCTTCAGCGAACCTTCCAGATGAAGAAGGCTGACGAGGCTCCCGTCATCGGCCACCAGTACGCCATTGTCCACGGTTTCAAGCCTGCAATAGCTGTGAACCGGCCCGGCAAAGGACTCGGAAAGCGCACGGATGCCGCGATCCACGCCGTTGACAAGTATATCAAGCATTACGCATCCCTCTTGAGTACGACTTGCTGAATGACCACGCCGCGCGGCGTCTTTGCCGTGGACGCGCGGCGGACAAGGACTGTGGCAAGGAGTTTTTGCGTGCTTTCCACACCCTGACTGGACTCGTAAGAGACAATCAGGGGGAACTCGATTTTCCATGTGGCCTTGCCGCCGACCAGACCGGAAGCGATGATGACCGGCGCGCGTGTGGCCACGGCGGAAGCGGAAAGCCGCTTGTCCCGAATCATGTCCAGCACGCCGGAGCTTTGGAGAGAAGCGAGAAAGGACTTGTAGGCCGCGTCATCGAAGTGAGGTCTGATGCTTTCCAGTTTTTCACGCCACTCAAGGAAGTTGAGCGACATGGCCCCGGTAATGGTGTCCGACACCCACGTCAGCAGCCCGCTCTGGGTAAGCAGCGGCTGGTCGAGCGGCACCATAGGCGCAAGCCGCAAGTCCGGCGTGGCCGCGAAGTATTGCGGCTTCGGCTGGTTCAGGAGCAGGATGGCGGCAACGCCCAGACTGGCGCACAAGGCTACGGTCAGAGCGAGAGCCAGTTTCATGGCCCGGCGGAACTGCGCCCTGTACCAGCTCAGTCCCCCAATGACGGCGGCGGCATCCGGGGCGGGCGACGAGGCATGAGTTTCTTTCATGCTTTGAGCCTGTTCCTGAGACTCCGGGGCGTCTTTTTGTTTTTTGAAAATATTCATGCCTCATCGCCTCACGCTTACAGGCCCAATTCGCCCATGCCGGAAGTCTGGTCGCTTCCGAACAGCGTAGCGGAACCGGAACCGAGGAGTTCTCCCAGGCCGAGTGCCAGAGCGCCGATAACCACCTTGGTCAGTCCGCCCGCGTAGGTGCTTTGTCCCTGATTTTTCGTGGCCTTATACATGTCCACAGTGCCCCATACGCCCATACCTGCTCCGGCAGCGTATCCGGCAAGTGTGATGCCTTTGGCCACGCCCTTGGCGTTGTCAGCCACGTTTTCACCCATTTCGCCAAACGTGACGGCGGCATGGACTATTTCGGGAGCGAACAGCCAGACGGCGGCCATGCCCATGAAAACGGCGGTGAAATGAAGGGGAGAGACGGAAAACGTATTCTTGACGATGTTCATAGTTTCTTCTCCATTAGCCAAGAATTTTGGCGATATATGTTTGCACGTCCCCTCCTATGGTGGCTCCGATGCCGCGCAGGAAGGTGACGAGGTTGACGGCGAGTATTCCGCCGAACAGATGAACGAGGCCCCGGCTGAGATTCATGGGTTGATTGGGTGTGTCGCGCATGAGACACAGCCCCCGCGCAATACCGATGAGGCCCACTGTGGCGATGGCATACACCGCGAACTGGATGTAGACCTCACCGGGTGAGGACGGCGGGCTGTAGCTCAATGACTGTTCCGAGCTTTGGTTGAAGACCGTCATGGACAGGGAGTCCATGAGCGCGGGCAGATTGAGCAGCAAAACCGCGCAGACGAACGTCCATACCGCCGTGGAGCGGTTGAAGCGGTGCTTGTGACTGATGGCCTGCCCAAGCGAAACCACGGCGAAGGCGACGCCCACCAGGTAGGCCAGCCGGACAAGCACGGGCCACCATTGCTGCAAATGCGGGATGACGTTGGCGACGTAGTTGTCCATGCCGTCACCTGCCCTTGACGTTCAGAACGAGAACGCCCACGGGAGTGCCGCTTTCCAGTCGGACGGTGGGAGGTCTGTCGAAATTTTTCTCAAAGATTTTTCCGGCCTTTTCGCCCACCTTTCCGGCGGCTATCCATGCCTGGTCTTCCACGCTGTAGGTATTCCAGACCATCTGGTCGGTCACGTCATTGCCGTAGCCGTAGATGGTGCTTTGGGAGCCACTGTACCGCTTTGCGCTACCCAAGCCTTCCAGGAACGCTGACGCGACAAGCCCGCCCCAGCGTGAGAAAAAATGGGTATTCACGGAGCTGGCTACCGAGGCTTCCGAAGTGGCCGGGTCAACGGCATAGGCTTCAAGCTGGACGGTCTCGCCGGTAGGCAGTACGGCCCGGTTGAAAGCCAGAACAAGGCGTTCCTCGTGGCGCTGGAACGTGCCCATCAGACGAGTGTTGCGGTAGGTGCCGGACGTGACCGTCGCCAGCACAGCGGACGGGACATCCGAGTTCACTCCCACATCTACGATGGCATAAAGCAGATCGCCCGGCTTGAGCGTCACGGAGGGAGGAGACGTGTTCCCTGACCGTGCTGTCTCTGACGTTGCCGCAACGGGTGCGGCAATCGGAGTAGTTTCATCCGAAAAATCGTGCAGATAGACAATCTTGCCTTCGCCCACGGCAACGGAGGACAGTTTCGTATCCAATGCCGTCAGGTCATCCATCATGCGTTTCAGCATGGTATTGTCCGTGCGCGGCGTCTGGACGGGCACGGTTCGCACCGGTGCGACCGGCGGCGGGGCCGGGGGCGTGTCTTCCTTCTTTCCCACCACGGGCTTTCTTTGTCCCACAGGCGTGGGAACGAAACTTTCTCCCGCCTTGAGAGCTTCATTGGCCTGTCGCGTATCGTGTTCCTTCAGTTTCTGATTGTATTCCTCCGAGCCTTCGCCTCCCGCCTTGCCGCTGATGGCGTCCGTCCTTGCCGAAGTCAGTCTGGCCGTGGCGGACGGTTTTTCCGGGGTAAACAGGAAAAAGGACGCAAGGAGTATGGAGACGACAAGGGCAACTCCCAGAAGACTGAACAAGATGAGACGCCGCTTTTTTTCCGTGCTTGTCATATCGCTCATAGCGTGCCCTCATTGGGAAACTTGCAGGCGAATCGTCAGAATTTGCCCGTTTCTGGAAAGCATCAACCGCGACGTAACCGGCACCTCATAACATTTGGTGTTGCCCGCTCCGTTGATCACGGCTGTCCAGGCGGGCCACATCAGCGTATGAGTCGTTCTCAGGTAGTGCTTGCCGTTGTGGTTCCAGACAAGCACGTCATCGGAACCCGGCTCCACGCGGACACGCACGGCTTTTTCCGGCGGAACGCGGTCAAGAAAGGCCAGCATGGAGGAATCCGCCGTTTCCTTGATGTCCCTGATGATGGGTAGAGCTGCTTTCGGGCCGTGATGGGCAAGCTGGAAAAGGACAAGCGCGTCCGCCTTGCGCCTGGGGGCGCGGACGGAATCCGATTCCAGCCGGATGACCAGAGGGATGTCCCGGTCTTGCAGCGTGACTACAAGGGTGGACGTGGCGTAACCCTGCGTGGGCATGACGTTGAGCAGGTTTCCGTCCGGCAGTTCCGGGCGCAATACCTGAAAGAAGGACGGCCCGCCGTTGGTCACAGAAGTGACAGGCCAGGGTTGGCCGGTCGAATCATGAAAAACCAGAGATGTGGCGATATTGGCCGTAGTGTGGACAGGCACGGGAGAGCGGCCCGGCTCCAGTGTCACGCGCACCGTGCGCGTGTTCAATGTCGGAGACACGGGCAGCAGGGCGCGGTCGCGCTCATCCGAGCGCGAGCGATATTCCTGAATCTGGCTCTCATCCAGCGGCATCATCTGGCGCAACGATTCCTCAAACAGGGCTTGGGCGTCCCGCGCTTTTTTGTCCGCCGTGTCCTGGGCGGCTTTCTTTTCCGTCTGTCCGAGAACTGTGTTTTGTTTTTCGGGCGGCGTGGCAGGCGTCTCATCCGCAAACGCCGGTCGCCCGGCGAGGACAGTCAAGGCCAGAAGGCAGCATATTTTCTTCACGATGAATACCTTATGTGTAAGCGGTTATGGAAAAATCAGGCGCACTGAAGACGCTTTCCCTACGAAACGTCGCGCCCATGCCTTTCAGGATTTCTCCCACTGAACGACACGGATTTTCGTTTTCATTTCGGCCATTTAGCGGAGTTTCCCGCTGTCTCCGGTATTCGGCAGTCTGGCGGCGTTGCTTGTAGTCATGGAGAAATTCGATAATCCCCAGGGTATTTCCTGGTGGCACCTCATCCGCTGATGGCGCACGTTTTTGGGAATGTAGGTGCAGCCAGATGCCGAACGGCATGGCATCGTTGGCGACGGGTGGAAATTTTGCCGCGAACGCTTCAAACATGGGGCGTAGCCGAGTTTTGTTTGCAAGCCATGCCTCATGCTGACTCCGTTCACGTTCCTCCCGCATCCGCATTGCCTGCCGCACGTCCTGAGTGTGCTTTTGTCCTATCTGTTCCACAGACTGCACCGGATCGAGCCAGCGTTGTCCGCGCAGCCAGTTGCCCATTTGCGGCACAAAGCGTCCCTGTTCGCGTTGCCAGCTTTCCGAGGAGGCAAAGCGTCGAATGGCGGCGTGAAGTTCAGCCAAAGGCGGCAGCTCTCCGCTTCGCAGGAGCTGGAGCCAGGCCAGACGCGCGAAGCCCTTGGCCTCCTTTTTGGGGTACATGGCCCAGGTGGATTCAAAATCGGGAAGAGAAGAAGGCACACCCCCCGCCGCAGGCGTTCTGGCCATGCGGCGAACGGGACTGGCCGTTGCTTCACCGGGCGTGTGGGGGGAAAGGGGGGAGTATTTTTCTTTTCTTTGTTTGCTAAGATTGGTTAAGTAGCCAGATTTTGCCTCATGGCAGCCAACTTCTGTCTGCTTGTTGGAAAAAGATGCCTCTTGCTTTTCAGCAAGCTCTTCAGGGCGCAAAAGGTAATAGACGGAAGAACGATATTGCTCACGCCTTATAAAAATGAGCTTTTCTCTGACAAGCTCGGCAAGGTAGTTTTTGACGCTGCTGATGCTGCATGAAAGTCTTTTTGCAAGCGTTGCCTGTGAAGGCCAGCAATGGTCTTTCTCTGAGGCATAGTCACATAAAAGTGCGTACATGGCTTTTGCTCCAAACGTAATGGACTTTTGCAAAACAAACTGTGGAAGAATTGGGCCGTAAATATTTCCCTTTGGGGTAAACGTCTCCATTTTTTCTTTCTCCCGGCCCGAAAAAAGACAAAAACAGCAGATTCGTTGTTGACAACGAGGAACCTTACGGTTACTGTTGTTCTTACGTTACGTGCGTAAGAACTTAGTTCTGCAAGAAGCCGTTGAGTTACCGCTCGACGGCTTTTTTGTTTTTTGGGGCTTGGCGTTATTTCCTCAATGGAATGTCCTCTTGAGGCGAGTTGACGAATTGTTCAAAACGTGGGCATCACGCATAACCGCAAGGGCAGCGCCGGGGGAGGCTTCCGGCATCTGCCCGGAGTACGGCGCGGTCAGTGGAGGCGCACGTATGCGTGGGAGGGCGTCTGGGACCGAAGAAAGAAGGACGTGGCCGTATATGAAAAAAACTCCCGCCGACCATGTGGGGCACATGGTCAGAAGGAGTTCTGTACGGAGAACAAAAAGGAACACATCCGAAAAAAGTGAAATTTTTTCGGAAAAATTTTTGTTCTCGATAACTACGGTATATTCTTGGGGAAATAAAAGACGATTGGCGAAAAAGGGATAAGAAAACGGATAAGCAACCAAGGAAGAAAGCCGGTAAAACCTGTTAGGCCCCGGCTCCGGTATCTTCCTATAAATATAAGAAATTAAAGAAAAACTGTCCGCATTGGACGTATTAGTCTGATATGTGAGGGACTCTCTCTCTCTCTCTCTCTCTCGTAG
>PPYE01046588.1_pt1 | contig 39895 bp, 35 predicted proteins | sample 1559881 | NCBI WGS metagenome assembly PPYE01 (sample SAMN08240022, study PRJNA423297) | Human gut metagenome, whole genome shotgun sequencing project. | reverse complement strand
CGTAAGAAAACTTAGAATAGAAGGCAAAAATCCTATCGGCACAGCCGATTTGGAATGGATTTTTGCGCGTAACTGTGAGGGTACTGAACAGTTACAATATCCCCCAAAATAACAAGCGGTCTTATAAGAGACCGGGAAAAGGAGATGGCCTATGTTGTACAAAGAATTGATCGAATTATTTGACATGTTAGACAGCGCATCAGCGTCCGGCAGCGAGGTGGTGGAGTATTTTAGATCCATCGATCCCATGTGTCAGGTGGAAACGTATCCGCTTGAAGGACCAAAAGGCCATACAGATATGGTGAGAATCCTGATTCCGGGAAAAAACGGAAAATCAAAGGGCGGCAACGCTGGAACGATCGGCATTCTCGGACGCCTCGGCGGTCTGGGGGCAAGACCGGAACAGATCGGATTTGTCTCCGACGGTGACGGTGCATTGACAGCGTTAGCGGTTGCCGCAAAGCTTCTCAGAATGCAGGCAAAGGGTGATTTCCTTGAGGGCGACGTATTCGTATCTACGCATGTCTGCCCGGACGCTCCGACAGCTCCCCATGAACCGGTGCCGTTTATGAACTCCCCGGTGGAGACCTGGCAGGTGAATAAGGAGGAAGTGACGGACGATCTGGACGCAGTTCTGGTTGTGGATACCACAAAGGGAAACAGGATCATCAACCACCGTGGATTCGCAATCTCACCGACGGTATGTCAGGGATATATTTTGAGAGTCAGCGAGGATCTTCTCGATGTGATGCAGATGACAACAGGAAAACTTCCTTATGTATTTGCTCTGACACAGCAGGATATCACGCCTTATGGAAATGGAATCTTCCATTTAAACAGCATCCTGCAGCCTGCGACGGCGACAAAAGCCCCGGTGGTAGGCGTTGCGATCACGACGGAGACGACCGTTGCCGGATGTGCAACGGGAGCTACCCATATGGAAGATCTGGATGAGGCAGCCCGGTTTATGATCGAGTCGGCGAAGGCATTCGGAAGAGGAAAACTGAGTTTTCTGGACAAGGAGGAGTTTGCACGGATCAAGGAGCTTTACGGCAACATGGAACACTTCCAGACGCTTGGAAAGAAGAGTGAAGAGGCGTAAGCTTCGGGAAAAGATCCGGGTTTCAGCCGGATTCCGGCAGCAGATGTAATTTTTTAAGAAATTTGACAGAAATTTATCATAAATCCCGGCGGAAAAAATTTGACAGGTTCTGCCGGGATTGTTACAATTACGGGTAGAACAAAAATTGTAACAATATGCGATAACCGTCTATGGGACGGGGTGATGGAGAACATACATGTCAGACAGAGAAATGATAGAAGAAACTAAGAAAGACGTTCCGGATCAGATGGAGCCGGTGATCCCGGAGATCCCGGCGGAGAAATCCGAGAAAGAACCGGAGGTCGAAGCCGCAGAGACCGACATCACAGAGCCGGAGGCAAAGGCCGCAGAAGTCGACAGCACAGAACCGGAGGCAAAGGCCGCAGAAGCCGATAGCACAGAACCGGAGGCAAAGGCCGCAGAAGCCGACAGCACGGAGCCGGAGGTCGAAGCCGCAGAGGCCGCCAGCACAGAGCCGGAGGCAAAGGCCGCAGAGGCCGACAGCACGGAGCCGGAGACCAAGGCCGCAGATGCTGACGGTGCAGAGCCGGAGGCAAAGGCCGCAGAAGCCGACATCACAGAGCCGGAGGCAGAGGCCGCAGAAGCCGACAGCGCTGAATCGGAGACGGAGGGACAGAGATCCCGTTCTGCGGGAAGACGTTCTGGAAACCGAAGGGAAAAACAGCAGCCCGTGTGCCCGAAAAAAGAGCATCAGGCAAGTCAGCGTGAAAATATCTTAAGACTGCGTGAGATCAAAAAGAAAAAGGCGGCGATGCCGTATATGAAGATCCTCGCGGCAGGAGGAGCGGCTGTTGCAGTGGTCGCGGTGGTTGCGGTTGCAGGAACTGTGATCGGAAATCACAGGGACACTTTTTCCAGAGGGATGAAGGTTGAGACCGCAGCGGCTTCCTTAGAGACAACAGAGGCTGCATCTGAGAGCACCGGGGAGAGAAATATTGTTCTGGAGACCACGCTTTCTGCCGAGGAGATTGCGTCTAAGGAATATGAAAAGACGGTCCAGAGTATTGTGGACAGCTATGCAAATCTTGGGATTGCGGAGGTCTCAGGCTATCTGAACGTCAGAAAGACCCCGGAGAGCTTCGGTGAGGTCATAGGAAAGCTGCCGAAGGGCGGTGCCTGCGAGATTCTGGATACCTCCACAGATGGCTGGTATAAGATCTCATCCGGCGGTGTGACCGGTTATGTAAGCTCCCAGTATGTCTATACCGGGGATGAGGCGAAAAAACTGGCTGCGGAAAATGTGGCTGAGCGTGCCGTGATCGATGCGGATAAGTTAAATGTCCGGTCAGAGCCGAAGGCGGATGCGAATGTTGTGGAGCAGGTATTTAAAAACGAAAGATATGACATCAAGGGGCAGCAGGACGGCTGGATCCAGATTTCTTCCGGATATATTTCTGCGGATTATGTCACCGTAAAATACGCTCTGGATGAGGCGATCAAGCAGGATATGAGACAGACGGTCTTAAGCCTTTATGATAATCTCGGTGTATCCAATGTGTCCAATTACCTGAATGTCCGCGACAATCCGGATGAGAAGAAGGGCAAGATCATCGCGAAGCTGCCGAGCAACGCAGGCTGTGATATCCTGGACACCTCCACGTCGGGCTGGTACAAGATCCGTTCCGGAAACATTACCGGTTATGTAAAATCTGAGTATATCCTGACAGGACAGCAGGCGAAGGACAAAGCGCTTCAGGTTGCAAAGCTGATGGCGATCTCCAACACGGACGGCGTCAATGTCCGCACAGAGCCGAACACAAACTCTTCGATCTACACACAGATCTCCAACAGCGAGCGATTCCTTGTAGCGGATCAGCAGGATGGCTGGGTAAAGATCGAGATCGATGATCAGGACGCATACCTGTCCAGCGATTATGTTGACGTTAAGTACGGTCTGGAAGAGGCGATCAAGTATACGCCGGTGGTTGAGGTTGCAGATACTTCTTCGAAGAATGATTCTAAGAACAGTTCAAAGAACAACACGAAGAATAATTCCGGTAAGAAGAACAGCGCAAACGACGGGGCTGCCGGATCGAAGTCCGGAAGTGTTTCCTCCAAACGTGCCCAGATCGCAAACTACGCAGTTCAGTTCGTCGGAAACAGATATGTCTACGGCGGAACGAGCCTGACAAACGGAACGGACTGCTCCGGATTTACGATGTCTGTCATGGCGAAATTCGGTGTATCCCTGCCGCACAACTCCGGCGCGCAGTCGGGAAGCGGAAAGTCGATCACCTCGAGCCAGATGCGTCCGGGTGACCTTGTATTCTACTCCGGCAGCGGCGGAATCAACCATGTTGCGCTCTATATCGGTAATGGTCAGGTGTGCCATGCGTCCAACGCGAGATCCGGTATCAAGATCTCCACATGGAACTATCGTACTCCGGCGAAGATCGTGAATGTACTTGGTGATTAATTGAAAATTGGAAGATTTCGGACAGCCCGGTAGAGATGCCGGGCTGTCTTGATAAGGAAAGTAAATTTGGAAGAAATGAATTCCTCAGACTGGGAAGCCGGGACATATTAAAATTTTTCCGGGTGGATCAGATCCGGAATGCATGGGAAGGAAAGAATATGGAGAAAAAGAAGAGTATTAAAAGACATGCGGCAGGTCTCTGTGCGGGACTCGGTATCCTGTTCGCCGCAGCGGCACCGATAACGGCGTTTGCGGATACGGTTTATGTGAACGCGTCGAAGTTAAATTACAGGAATCAGCCCTCCACAGCATCCGGGGCGGTTCTCGGAACACTGCCCCGCGGGACAGAACTCTCCAGAGTGAAAAACAATGGGGAATGGAGCGAGGTGCAGATCGGCGGATCGAAGACGACCGTTTATGTTGCAAGCCGCTATCTGACGACCAGCAAGCCGCAGAGCAGCACTGCGAAAACGGGGGCGGCAACTGCGGGCGGAACATCCACAGTTGCTGCCGATGGAACTGTGACAGTCCCGGACTCCTTAAAGGCGTATGTGGATAAGGCTTATCAGGTTGGAATGGATCCCAACTGGAAATACGCGGGGATGTCCGCGATCAACAGCGGATGTGCGGTATTCTACCACAATGGGACTGCAAACCGGAAAAATAAGGTGGTTGCTGTAAATGCTGGACATGGTACATCCGGCGGATCGAAGGTAAAGACATTCTGTCACCCGGATCAGACGGCGAAGGTGACAGGCGGAACGACGGGCGCAGGCGCGACAAAGGCGGTGGCGGTATCCGGCGGAATGACGTTCGCGGATGGAACGGCGGAGAGTACCGTGACGCTCCGTATGGCGCAGATCTTCCGGGATAAGCTTCTGGCGGCGGGATATGATGTGCTGATGATCCGCGATGGAAGTGATGTGCAGCTCGACAATGTGGCGAGAACCGTCATGGCGAACAACAAGGCAGACTGCCATATCGCCCTGCACTGGGATTCCACGAAGACGGACAAGGGCGCATTTTACATGAGTGTGCCGAATAATGCCGCCTATCGTGCCATGGAGCCGGTGGCGTCCAACTGGGAGTCCCACAATAAGCTCGGAAGCGCACTGGTTGGCGGATTGAAGCAGAACGGTGTGAAGATCTTCTCGTCGGGATCCATGGAGATGGATCTGACCCAGACGTCGTATTCTACGGTTCCGAGTATTGATATCGAACTGGGGGATGGGAAATCTGCTCATGATGATGCGACGTTAGGAAAACTGGCGGATGGACTTGTTGTCGGTGTGAACAGTTTTTTTGGACAGTAAATTTTGGAGAGTTATATTAGGGGAATTAAAGAGAATACCGCTGCCGGGAAAATACCTGGCAGCGTTTTTTTAATCAATGAGAAGTTATACAGGAACTTCTTGATAATCAAAAAGTATTACATGGCGAAAATGCGCTTTTTGTGTGAGATATACCATCGTCGTATTTCTGGAACGCTTCGACCACAAATGGAGCTTTCAGCGGGTCGATTTGAAAGAACTTCTCCTCGTCCACCTTGAAGCCGATGGGAACGGTGCCGCCGTTGTACTTGCTGCCCTTCAGAACATTCTCCGTCATGCCGCGTACGACCTTTTCGGACAGCTCTGCAGAGTAGTAATGCCGGTCAGCAATGTAGCTGTAAATCTGCTCCATATCGCTGAGTGCTGCATGGAGCTGGTCATCGGTCATGGTGTCAGTGTTCAGAGCCGCAGGAGCTTTCGGCAGGGACAGCGAGAAAGGAATACCGCCCGTCCGCAGGTACATATCAATGGCGGTCGCCATCGGGATGCCAAGCTGCTTCAGCACGTCTTCGGCCTGCTGCTTGACGGTAGGGTTGACACGAAGGTTAAGTGTCGTATCGTTATTTTCAAATTTGCGCATCACTCAACCGCCGGACAAGCTCAATAAAATCCCTTGCATAAACGGGAAGATAGCTTCCTTTTCGGTAAGCTGCAACAAAATTGGAGGTAATACGAGGTTCACCAAAGCTATAACAATCGATTGGATGATTGCTGAGCCGATGACGCAGATGTGGCTCAAACATAAATGAGACACCGTAACCGACAGACACCAGTTCAATGATTGCCGGAAGGTTGCTGGTATACATAACATTTTTGAATTCAATGTCATTCTTCTTGAGGTAGTCGTCCATGATCTGCCGGGTACGCTGTCCGGAACGCATCATCAGGATACGCTCATTTTTCAGCACAGAAAGATTCAACTTCGGATATTTACTTGCTGGATTTGGTACGGCAAACCGTCCGATGGGGTGATCTTTACAGGTGCAGATAAGCAGTTCTTCTTTTTCCAGTGTGTCGTATTCGATAACGTCCGACGCCTTAGGTGGTTGAGAATAAAATGCGACCTCCACTTCGCCACTGAGTATTTTCTGGTCAAGCTGGTCTGAATGTGCTTCGATGATTTCCACCTTTACGTTTGGATAGAGCTTTTGGAAATCGGGCAGTGTCGCTGGCAGCATATAGGTACAGCGCATCGTGGGAAAGGCTACGCGCAAAACACCCACATCACGCTTCATGATGTCTGCCAATTCCAAATCAAGCTCGTTTTTCAGCTGTAAGATCTGTTCCGCTTTTTGCAGATAACATTCTCCTGCATGAGTCAACACATACCGATTGCCCAATCGCCGAAACAGCTTCAATCCAATATCTTCTTCCAGTGCTTTCAAAAATTTACTCAGGGTCGGTTGACTGATATAAAGCGACTCTGCGGCTTTCGTAATATTTTGATATTTTGCAATAGCTGTAATATAACTCAACTCCCGGAAATCCATCCGTTCCACCGCCTTTCTACATTCCTATTATAATAGAGATTCCTCGGAAATTCAACGAACTATGCACGCAAGCTATACTTTTGAAGAAGAAAAAGAATCGTTTGTTTTGTCTTGAATACAACAAAGAATCCGTTGATTTGAGCTGCTTTTCCTGAAAAGTTATGTCTGTTGTACAAAAAATCCGTTCCAGTTTGGAAAGCTTAAACAATCATCATAGCTAAAAGCCATAGTTTCTATTTTAATCATGAATTTTACTTTTGGACTCGTTCGTATTACAATAGAACCAACAGAAGCGGATATCCGAAAACAGGGCGAGTGGTTCTGCGCAGGCCATCGCAAACAGGATAAAAGGAGTAACACGCATGGTGAAGTTGTATGATTCCGGTGTCTACCTGCTGAATGGAAAGACTCTGGTACGGGAAAAGGACGCAGAACTTTCTCTCAATAAGGAAGAAGCAAAAAAAGGCACGATTGCTTATGGCATTTTGCAAGCGCACAATACCAGCGGCGACCCGGAAAATCTGAAAATCAAATTTGATGCCATCACAAGCCACGACCTTACATATGTTGGCATCATCCAGACTGCACGAGCTTCTGGTCTGGACAAATTTCCGCTGCCCTATGTGTTGACCTGTTGCCACAATAGCCTGTGCGCTGTGGGCGGTACAATCAATGAGGACGACCATCTGTTTGGTCTGACAGCCTGTCAGAAATACGGTGGCATCTTCGTTCCTCCTCACATGGGTGTTATCCATCAGTATATGCGTGAAACGATGGCTGGCGGTGGTAAGATGATTCTTGGCTCGGACTCCCATACGCGTTACGGTGCGTTGGGTACGATGGCTGTTGGTGAAGGTGGCGGCGAACTGGTCAAACAGATTTTGGAGCAGACATGGGATGCCGCATATCCTGAGGTCGTAGCGGTCTATCTGGATGGCAAGCCCAATCCCGGCATCGGACCGCAGGATATTGCCATCGCCATCGTTTCGGCTGTCTTTGCCAACGGTTATGTCAAGAACAAAGTCATGGAGTTCGTCGGACCCGGCGTTTCCTCTATATCCACCGACTACCGCAACGGCATCGATGTGATGACGACGGAAACCACCTGCCTGTCCTCTATCTGGCGCACCGATGAGGATACGAAAGCCTTCCTGATGGAGCATGGCCGTGGAGGAGATTTCAAGCAGCTCGACCCCGCTGATGTTGCTTATTATGACGGCTGCGTTTACATCGACCTGTCCACCATCCACAGTATGATCGCGCTTCCGTTCCACCCCTCTAACGGTTTTGAGATTCGTGAATTGAACGCAAATATGGCAGATATTCTGCACAGTGTCGAGGAAGATGCCAAGAAACTTATCAAGAATCCGAACCTGAGTCTGAATCTGATGAGCAAAGTTCATAACGGCGCACTCTATGCTGATCAGGGAACCATTGCAGGCTGTGCAGGCGGTACTTATTCTAATATTATGGAGGCCGCCTATCTGTTGGATGGCAAGAGCACCGGAACAGGAGAATTTGCTTTAGGTGTCTACCCCAGTAGCCAGCCTGTCATGGTAGACCTTCTCCGCAAGGGTGCCATCGAAAAGCTCATCAATGCAGGCGCTACCATCCGTACCGCATTCTGCGGCCCCTGCTTCGGCGCAGGCGACACTCCGGCACATGGCAGTCTGGCTGTCCGTCATACCACGCGCAACTTCCCCAACCGCGAGGGTTCCAAGCCCGGCAATGGTCAAATCGCCAGTGTTGCACTGATGGATGCACGCAGCATTGCCGCCACCGCTGCCAACGGCGGACGCATCACTGCAGCGGATGAGTGGGGTTATGAATATGAATGTCCCAAGTTCGACTACGACGCAACGTCTTACGAGCACCGTATCTATCAGGGCTTTGGCAAGGGTGATCCGAATGCCGAACTGGTCTGCGGCCCGAACATCAAAGACTGGCCGGAGATGCCTGCTCTGAACGAACATATGCTGCTGAAAGTCTGCGCTTATATCACCGACCCTGTTACCACCACCGACGAGCTGATCCCTTCCGGCGAGACGGGTTCTTTCCGCTCCAATCCGATGGGGCTGGCAGAATTTACCCTCAGCCGCCGTGTTCCGGAATATATCGGCAAGGCAAAGGCAGTCATGAATCATGAGAAGAACCGGAAGAACGGCACTTGCCCGGCAGAAGTAGCCGATGCAATTGCAAAAATTCGCACGATTTCCGGTTTTGCCGAGATCAAGGAAGAAAAAATCGATCTGTCCAGCACCATTTACGCCGTTAAACCAGGCGATGGTTCTGCCCGCGAACAGGCTGCATCCTGCCAGCGCGTCCTGCTGGGTGGTGCAAATATTGCCAAGGAATATGCAACCAAACGCTATCGCTCAAACCTTATCAACTGGGGTATGGTTCCTTTCGTGACCGTCAGCGCACCGGACTTTGCAGACGATGATTACATCTTTGTGCCGAATATCCGGGAGGCATTAGAGGGCAGCATGGTGAACATCCCGGCTTATGTTCTGGGCGAGACCATCAAACCTCTGACCCTTGCGATTGCCCCTCTGACGAAGGAAGAAAAAGACATTATCCGCGCCGGTTCGCTGATCAACTACAACCGAATGCTGAAGAAGTAAGGAGAAATTGTCATGACATCGAATATTGCATTGTTTTCTGTATTATTCCTTGCCGTTATCGTTGCCGTTGCGTTCTGGCGCAAATGCAACATCGGCATTCTGGATAAGCTCTGCACCGACGCCGGCTATTCCGCTTCGGACTTTGCGATTCCTTCCATGGTGAACCTGATCCTCTGGTTCTGCCTGCTGATGGTGATTTTCTGCATCTATTATAAAGTCTGGAAAATCAAGCCTGCCTTGCAGACCACTGCTTCCTCTACTGCCGTCGCTCAGAAGATGAGCAAAGAGCAGGTCATTACCGCCCTCGGTATTGTTGTTATGGTCATCATGGTCGTTGGTTTCTCGATCAGTGTCGGTCTGGCTTCCCTTGCTGTTGCTGCTGTTCAGATGGCACTCAAGACTTCCGATGAGAAAAAGGCTTTGGCGAAGGTGCCTTGGGGTACGCTGCTCCTGATCATCGGCATGGGCGGCTTGCATGACTGCTTCCAACTCCGAAAACAAAGAAGAAGAACAAAACAAGCTCCTCGGTGTTTACAAGCTGGGCTACGCCCTCTTCGGTTGATTTGAGAGGTATATTTTATGATAAACAAAGCACATCACATTCCTTGTATGATTATTCGCGGCGGCACTTCCAAAGGCTTATACTTTCTGGAACGTGACCTGCCGACTGATACCGCCCAGCGCGACGAACTGCTGCTGAACATTATGGGCAGTCCGGATGAGAAACAAATCAATGGTCTGGGCGGCGCTGCTTCGGTCACTTCCAAAGTTGCTATCGTAGGAGTTTCTTCCCGTTCGGATGCGGATGTTGATTATACGTTCTGTCAGGTCAGCGTGGATAAGCCGCTGGTCAGCACCAAAGGCAACTGCGGCAACATTTCTTCCGGCGTCGGTCCTTTTGCCATTGAAAAAGGTCTGGTGAAAGTCACCGAACCTGTCACGCAAGTTCGTGTGTTCAACACCAATACCAATAAGCTCATCGTGGAAGAAGTAGCTTGCGAAAATGGCTCTGTTAAATATGACGGCGACTTTGCTATCGCAGGTGTTCCCGGAACAGCCAGCCCCATTAAGCTCAAGTTTGTCCGTCCGGCTGGTACGCTCAAGACCCGCCCGACAGAAGGCACGGACTTACTGCCTACTGGAAATACTGTTGATACGTTGGATGTTCCCGGCTTTGGCCCTGTGGAAGTGTCCATCGTGGATGCGGCAAACCCGCTGGTCTTTGTAAAGGCCTCTGACCTCGGTCTGACTGGAAAAGAACTGCCGTCTGAATTGGATAACGACCCTGAAAAACTGGAGCTTCTTGAAAAAGTACGCGGCATGGCCGCTGTCAAATTGGGACTGTGCGATGATTATACTCGCAGTGCATGGGAAACTCCCGGCATCCCCAAAATGACCTTTGTTGCCCCTGCCGCAGACTATACCACCGTCACGGGACATAAAATCTCTGCGGATAAGATCGATTTGCTTTCCCGGATGATGAGTATGCAGAAGACTCACCCCACCTATGCCATGACCGGCGCAATGTGTACTGCCGCTGCTGCCATTGTTCCCGGCAGTGTCGTGCAGCAGGTGCTCCGCCCGGATGTGGACACCCAGTTCATCCGTATCGCTCATCCCGGCGGAATTCTGGAAGCTGGCGTTGATTACACGGTAGGGGAAGATGGCTCTGTGGATGTGGAAGACACTTTCGGCTTCCGTACAGCCAATTTGCTGGCTGAAGGGACTGCATTCTGCTGATTCTTTGAAGTAGAAAAGCCAACCGCCAGCTATACCGACCTGTTCGCCCAGATGGAAGCCAATGGAACCATTTCCACTCGCGGCCTGAAGCCGGATGCCACCCACTACTGCGAGCTTATCTTTGATGTCAACTCGACCTACATTGACAACCACGGCGGCTACGAGTTCGTCAAGCAGTTCTACGCAGATGCCTACAAAGCCGCCGTCCAGATCGTAGGCGGTGAGCAATATATCCTCTCGGCAGTCATGCACGCAGATGAGATCAACCGTGCCATGACCGAAGCGATAGGCCGGGAGGTCTACCACTACCACCTCCATGTGGTCTATGTGCCTGTGGTGGAAAAGCAGATCCTCTGGTCGAAACGCTGCAAGGACAAGGAAAAACAGGCAGCACATGGTTATATGATGGACGTTGAGAACCGCCGCCCCCATCGCAGCATAAAAACAGCAGGACGCTCCCGGAAAAGGGAACGCCCTGCCTTACATAGATGTTTCTCGCCGAGATGTGTCCGCTTGGGCACACCTCTTATTTTTTGCTCTTAATCTTCCAGTCCGTGGCTTCCCAAATCTTGTTATTGGCTTATGGTCTATGACAAGGTATCGGCGTTTTGCGTCGTCTACGGGAGCCTTCGTTGTCGTACCCGAAGAAAACGAAAAATCCGAACCCTTCTCCAATCGGAAACAGGTTCGGATTTCTCTTGTTTCGTGGACCTGATCGGATTCGAACCGACGACCCCCACAATGCGAATGTGGTGCGCTCCCAACTGCGCTACAAGCCCATAACGATATTTTTTTGACCTCATTATTATCGCACCACGGGGGACAGATGTCAAGATTTTCCATGGGAAAAATGAAAAAAATACCGCAAAACCACAACGTATATCCAGATTAGCGCAGGGCTGAACGGAAAGATTTTCAGGAAAGAGACGCCGAACATACGTTTACATGAACGGAAACATAGTGTATAATACCCATATGGAAAGAAACAGAAAGAGGGGATCATATGGTACTGATCGTATGTGTGGATGATCATAATGGAATGATGTTCAATCACCGCCGCCAGAGTCAGGATCGCATCCTGCGGGCAGATATTCTGGAACTTACGGATGGAAAAAAACTTTGGATGAATGCCTACAGCAAAAAACAGTTTGCGGAGAGTGATACGGCGCGGATCCGGGTGAATGAGACGTTTCTCGATGCTGCGGGGGACGGGGAATTCTGCTTTGTGGAAAATGCGGATGTCTCCGGCTGTGTGGAGCGGATCGGGGAGATCTATCTCTACCGTTGGAACAGGGATTATCCCGCGGATGTGTATTTTCCGGTGGATCTCAGCGTGTGGAAGTGCGTGGAGACGAAAGAATTTGCGGGCTCTTCCCACGAGAAAATCACCAGAGAGAGGTATACCCGGTAAAATATGAATGTATGATAAGCAGAGTGACGCTGAAGGCAGTTCCAATTCCGATATTTCAGAAAATATAGTGGGATATTGGAGATTGGGACAGGGGGGAGTATGTACGGAGCATTTGGCGGAAAGGCGGACTGCGATAGAAAATATGGCAACAGAGGGGAATGACAGAATATGAAGAATTTAAGAAAATGGCTGCTTTGCGTGATCGCGGCGGTCTCTTTGACGGTAACGGCCTGTGAGGGCGATGCGGCCGCTAATGCCAGTGTGGCGGCAGATGTTGCCCATGCGGCGGGAAATATCCTTGGAAGCCTTGCTGAGGCGGCAGAGAACTCTGGTGCCGGGAACAGCAGCGGACAGGGAAATAAAACGTCAATGGGGATGGCAGGAAACCCGTCGGCAACCGGGGAATTCCGTCTCTCCGATATTCCGGAGTATACGGACTCCCCTTATGTGGCGGTCAATGGAAATGTTCCGTATTTTACGGAGGATGACCTGACGGATGTCTCCTTTGAAAGCTACAGTGATCTGGACTCATTAGGCCGCTGCGGTGTGGCTTACGCCTCCGTCAGTACCGATACGATGCCGACGGAAAAGCGGGGTTCCATCGGCGAGGTAAAGCCAACAGGGTGGATCAATGCGAAATATGATTTTGTGGATGGAAAATATCTGTATAACCGATGTCATCTGATCGGATACCAGCTGACGGCGGAGAACGCGAACGAAAAGAATCTGATCACGGGTACGAGATACCTTAATGTTCAGGGAATGCTGCCGTTTGAGAACCTGACAGCCGACTATGTAAAAGAAACCGGAAACCATGTGATGTACCGCGTGACGCCGGTCTTTGAGGGAGATAACCTCGTGGCATCCGGAGTCCTGATGGAAGCGGAATCTGTGGAGGACGAAGGCGACGGAGTCCTGTTCTGTGTTTATGTTTACAATGTTCAGCCGGGAGTCACGATCGACTATGCGACGGGAAAGAGTGAACTGGCGAAGAGCGGAGGTGCAGGAGGCAGTCAAAGCGGAAGTGCGTCAGGTACCGGGAAAACGTCAGGTACATCGTCTACTGGAAACAATTCATCAGGGGCATCTGGAGGTACCGGAAAAAACGATGCAGGAACCTCTGGAAAAGAGAGCGGAACCTATATCCTCAACACGAAGACCATGAAATTCCACCGCACGGACTGCGATTCTGTGAAGAATATCAAGTCTGAGAACCGAAAAAAGTATACGGGGGAGCGGGAGAAGCTGATTGATGAGGGATATGAAGCTTGTAAAAGTTGTAAACCGTAGAGAATATTTCAAAAACATATAAAATTAAGACAATATCAAACGCCCGGCTTTATGCAATCAGTGTATGGAGCCGGGCGTTTATTCAGTCCATATTTGACATAAGATTAAACTGAAATATCAGAGATTAATCATGATGTGAGAAATCATGAAACATTTTTTCTGCAGTGCCTGTATCTAAGCGAAAAGATTTACATAGCTGCTGAATGATTTCGGAATCGGTAAGATTGTGTTCTTTTAGAACATTTATGATCGCATGGATTCCCTCAAGGCGCCCTTCTTTGCGCCCTTCTTTGCGCCCTTCTTCAAGGCCCTCTTCATGGCCTACCTTACGTCCGATGTCAATACCAGTAGATAAAATACTCATATGTGCATCCTCCCATTCTTCACTCTGCTTTACTTCAGTAACAATTGCGTCCAGCCTGCGGATCCTGTCATCAAGGATAATAATCTCGGGATTGGAGAGCGTAGAGTTTTTCATATATTGAAGAAGACTCACGAGTTCATCCCGTTCGTTCTTACTGCTCATATTCAAAAATATCTTCATTGTCTCATCCCCCAGTTCCATCCCCGGAATCTGGTGACAGCGCTCTGTGAATGTGTACATTGCGCGATCCATTCCGAAGAGATCAGTTTGGGTGATGAATATCACGATCGTTGATGGCAAGTGGCGGTATTTTGTGTGTTTTCCTGCCTTTAGCGCCGGTGTATCAAGAAGTCCCTGATAATACCGGGAGCGCTTCCTGAGATCGTCCTCAGACGCATCATTCTGCATTTCTGTAGCAAATTGCCTGGAATCTTCCGCCAATGCCCAGGCGTCGAGCCGGATTCCGCGTCTTCCGTTTTTGTTGAGAATAACGTCCTCAACCCTTACCTGTGTAAGACTGAGATCCGGCTCATCCAGGATAATACTGAGTACGCATTCCTGCGCCTCCTTGTGCTTCATTACCGCGAGAAACAGGGCGAAATCGCTGAGATTGACATTCATAAAATCGGGCGATTCCCTATACTCTTCAGTGGAGATGAGAGCATGGATCACTTGATTTTCCATTCAGTTACCTTCCTTTCCTGGAAAATTGGGCAGGAGAGGAATTGATACGAGACATCCCCGACTCCCTGCCAGTTGTTTGGGTGATTTCAGCAAAGAGTCTTCAGATGCCGTAATGGCCAGAATAGAAAATAGATCATAGAATTCGTTAGAAACCTTGCTTGGGATTATATTAGCATGTAGGAGTGGGGATGGCAATGTAGTTGGGTATTAAAAAATATTAAAAATTGATAAACTCATTGAGGACACAGAAGCAGAAGATTCCACCGAAATCGAGGAAGCTGAAGACACCGTAGAAATCAAGAAAGATGCCAGCGTAGAGTTCGTACTCGATGAGGCACCGGAACTGTAAATTTCACGAAACAGAAAATGGAAAAGTCCCCGGAAGTAAAATTCCAGGGGCTTCTGTTTTTGTGGGAAGGAGGTTTCTTTTTGCATTGCAATATGCTATACTGATGGGAAGAAATTCATAAAGCAGATTTTATCTGCTAATAAAGAATCATATATCAAGGGAAAAGGTGAGGTATTATGAAGATCACAAAAGTATGGGCGGTATATTTCAGCCCCACAGGAAACACGAAAAAAGTAATCACAACGATGGCGAAAAAGGCGGCGGAAGTTCTTTCTGTGCCGATGGAGACATTTGATTTTACACTTCCGGAGAACCGGGAAGGTGTTACGAGCTTTGAAAGTGAGGATCTTGTATTTTTCAGCACACCGGTCTACGCGGGAAGAATTCCGAATAAGATGCTACCGTATGTGCAGAGCGCTTTTGAGGGAAATGGCGCATTTGCAGTACCAGTATCGGTATTCGGAAACAGAAACTTTGACAACGGTCTGATCGAGCTTCGCAACGAGCTGGAGCTTCACGGCTTCCATACGATCGCAGCTGCTGGAATCCCGACAGAGCATGTGTTCAGCAATAAGCTTGCGACAGGACGTCCGGATGCGGATGATCTCGCGAAGATCGCGGAATTTGGTGAGAAGGTCGCGAAGAAAGTTGCTGATATGACGGAGATCCCGGCAAAGATCGAGGTCCGCGGCGATGATCCGGTGACTGCCTACTATACACCGCTTGGAACGGATGGAAAACCTGCAGTGTTCTTAAAGGCGAAACCGAAGACAGACCCGGAAAAATGCACGAAGTGCGGAATCTGTGCGACCGTCTGTCCGATGGGATCCATCCCGAAGGACGCGCCGGATACCTGCACCGGAATCTGCATCAAGTGCCATGCCTGCATCAAGGCATGTCCGGCAGGCGCAAAGTATTTTGATGACGAGGCATTTTTATCTCATGTGGAAATGCTAAAACAGAATTACCAGAGACGGGCTGAGGCAGAGTGGTTTATCTGATGATTCTATGATTGTATAAAAAATGCATAAAAAATCAATGCAAAAGATTGATACAGAGGGCGAACATAGGCTCCCTGTATCAATCTTTTTTTCTCAGTCATTCAGTGCCGCCAATTTTTCAAAATACGGCGCAAACAGCTCCTTTTCATATGCATATCCCGCCATGAACACGCAGTCCATAAAGAGTCGTGTGATCTCCGGATCTTCCTGCTCCGCGAGAATGCGCTTCCATTCCTCTTTCGCGTGCTGGCTGAGTTCTGCGAGCAGCCGGTTCCGGTCCTCGAAGAGGCCGTTGTCGGTGCAGTTTAAGTCCTTCGGAAGAAAGTCCGCAGTCCTTCCGCAGGGGGATGGGCAAGCGGCGCAGTCTGGGGAGACAATGGATTTCTGCTTGTGGATCTGTTCCATAAGGTCATTGGCGGCAGAAGAGGAGAGGGAGCCGCCCGGGGCCACGGATGCCAGGGCTGCAAAAAGGACCGGAGCAGTTCCAGCCGGGATTTCCTTTGCCTCCGCGGCGCGGGCGAGTCCGATGAGGGCGCAGATGACAGCGTCCTGCTCCGGGGTGCGGCCAGAGGTGTTTGTAGTAGTTGAGAGAGACATATAGGTTCCCTTCTTAAATATAAAAATGTCGATTCAGTACCTTCGTAGTTACAAGGAAAAATCTATTCCAGATCGGCTATGCCGATGGGATTTTCCAGAAGAACTGGCAGGGACGAGATCTTATTTCAAGATCCGTCCATCGGTACCGATTGTATATACCTGCCACGGAATAAACTTCCCGCTTGCCATCAGCGCGTTCTTCACAGCCGCCTCGATTCCTCCGCAGCACGGAACCTCCATGCGAACAACTGTCACGCTCTGGATATCATTATTGCGGATGATCTCTGTAAGCTTCTCGGAATAGTCTACGGAATCCAGCTTCGGACATCCGATCAGTGTCACATGTCCGTCAATGAAATCGTTGTGGAAGTTTCCGTATGCGTAAGCGGTGCAATCCGCGGCAACGAGAAGCTTCGCACCGTCAAAGTACGGGGCGCGGACCGGGACGAGCTTGATCTGAACCGGCCACTGGGATAGTCTGCTCTCCATGGAGACAGGTGCAGTGTGTCCCGGAATCGCTGCGTTGTTAGATGCAGGCGCGGAGGCATGTGTGATCGTGCGGCTCATGCTTCCCGGACATCCTGTAAATTCCGGCTTCGGGGACGGTGCCTCTGTCGGCATGAGGGAAGCAGCTTTTCTTGCCGCCATGTGTGCCAGAACCGCCTCATGGTCGTAAGCGGCAGCCTCGCGTTCCTCAAAGCTGATGGCGTCCGCCGGACAGGCCGGAAGACAGTTTCCAAGACCGTCACAGTAATCGTCGCGGATCAGCTTCGCCTTTCCGTCGATCATCGCGATTGCGCCTTCCTGACAGGCCGCTGCGCATGCTCCGCAGCCGTTGCATTTTTCTTCATCAATTTTTACGATCGTTCTTTTCAATTTAAGTTCCCCTTTCAAAATGTGTAAATATTGTCTCAGCAATTTCTATTGCGGTGTATTTGCTGCCATGAATCCGGAAAAAGCGGATCGTGGCAGATTTTGTAAGTGTCACGTATTGACTTTTGTATCGTCAATATACTACAATGATGACAAAAAGTATGTTGTAATTCCAACGAAAAATCCGAAATGCGGTACATTCAGAACTGAAAAAAGGTAGACCGCACGTGATGGAAGAAGGAAACAGGAAAGTGCAAATGGCCGCCCGTGTTAGGTGAAAGAAAGGAAAACTATGATCCACAAAGAAGAAATTCCGGATTCCCCGCTTTTCGCCGGAATCCACCCGGAAGAAAAGGAGAGCATCTTGAAATGTCTCTCCGCAGTCGAAAAAAAATACGAAAAAGGCGACGCGGTCTTTCTTGCAGGAACTGCGATCCGCTCCATGGGATTCATCCTCTCCGGAAGTGTCGATATCTCCCGGGACGATTTCTGGGGAAACAGGCAGGTCCTTGGACATGCTGGAAGCGGCGAGCTCTTCGGAGAGGCCTATGCCTGTATGCCCGGCGAGTCTCTGATGGTAAATGTGGAGGCGGCGGAGAAGTGCCGGATCCTGTTTCTGGACATCGGAAAGATCCTAAACGTCTGCACCCCGGCATGCTCCCACCACAACCGCCTGATCCACAACCTTCTTTATATTATGGCAAAGAAAAATCTCATGCTGACGCGGAAGATCGACCACATGGGACAGAGGTCCATCCGGGAAAAGGTGATGGCGTACCTATCCTTTGAGTCTGAAAAACAGAAGAAAAAGACCTTCGGGATCCCCTTTAACCGCCAGCAGCTCGCGGATTATCTCGCGGTGGACAGGAGCGCTCTGTCTGCGGAGCTCTCCAGGATGAAAAAAGACGGGCTGATTGAATTTGAGAAGAATATTTTTACGCTTTTATAATGTAACTGTTCAGTGTTCTCGCGGTTACGCGCAAAAATCCATTCCAAATCGGCTGTGCCGATGGGATTTTTGACTTCCGGCATAGGTTTTCTTACGGTCAGCCCAGTAAGTGCATAGACCTGCGGAATAGACATCACAATTCTATATATAGAAGAAAGGAAAGAACAATGCCATACAGAGATGAGATCGAAGAGCGAAGGATCCGGCGGGAGGAAAACCGGAGAAGACGAAGAAAGCAGGAGCGGACCCGCCGCATGATCGTAGGCGGACTGGCCGCCGTGATCGGGATCGCCGTGATCGTCACGGCTGTGCTCGTGACAAAGAAGCTTACGGGGAGGAAACAGGTAAATCCGGCGGATGTGGCGGTTCCGGAGTATGTGAACGTGAATCTCCTGACCCCGAATGAGTACTCACGGCCGCAGATCCCGCTTGAGAAAGTAAACGGCATCGTGGTACACTATGTCGCAAATCCCTGCAGCACCGCTCTGGAAAACCGGAATTATTTTGAGGGATTAAAGGACCAGACGGGTTCGAAGACCACCTCTGTCAGCAGCCATTTTGTGATCGGTCTGGAGGGTGAGGTCGTCCAGTGTGTTCCGTTAAATGAGGTGGCCTACGCATCCAACAACCGCAACAGCGACACGATCTCCATCGAGTGCTGCCACCCGGATGAGACCGGAAAATTTTATGACAGTACATATCAGACGCTTGTAAACTTATGCGCGTACCTCTGTGTGGAATTTGATCTGAAGCCGGATGACGTGATCCGCCACTACGACGTGACGGGAAAGATCTGCCCGAAATATTTTGTGGATTATCCGGAGAAATGGGAGGACTTCCATAAGGATGTAAAGAAAGCGATAAAGATTCTGAAGAAGTAACGGGACATTCACTAAAAATTCGAAATTCATCTTGTATTCTTTACCTAAAATTTACAAATATTATATTTATAATTGAAAAAAGCGTGTGCTCTATGATATGATGGAACACGAAGGCAAATTTTGCAGAATCGGATCGAAACTGCGCTTTTGCCACGCCGCCGTGTTAAGACAACAGGCAGCGACAAAAGAGAATGGAGAAGGCATTATGAATATCGGATATCTGGAAAGTATCTTCAGCTTCCTCGGCGGTCTGGGCATGTTCCTTTACGGTATGAGCATCATGGGTGACGGCATGCAGAAGTCGGCGGGAAGTAAGCTGAACAAGTTCCTGAGAATGGTGACGGACAACAGACTTCTGGCAGTCGGTCTTGGCGCTCTGATCACCGCGATCCTGCACAGCAGCGGAGCCACAACCGTCATGGTGGTTGGTTTCGTAAACGCCGGAATTTTGAATCTGACCCAGGCAGTCGGGGTCATCATGGGCGCGAACATCGGTACAACGATCACCGCATGGATGGTTTCCTTAAACTCTCTGGGGGATGCGATGAAGGTTTTGCAGCCGTCGTTTTTCGCACCGCTCGTAGTTGCCATCGGTGCCGCGTTTTTGATGTTTTCCAAGAAGAAAAAGGAGAGTCTGGCAGGTGAGATCTGTATCGGTGTCGGCCTCCTGTTTGTGGGCCTGACTTTCATGTCAGGTTCGGTAGCACCGTACACGGATGCCCCGATCTTTGCGAAGGCGTTTGCGGTACTCGGAAGGAACCCGATCCTCGGTATTCTTGTAGGTGCCCTTGTAACTGCGATCATCCAGAGCTCCACCGCTTCTGTCGGTATCTTACAGACTCTGGCGATGAGCGGAGTGGTATCTGCAAATGCCGCAATTTATATTACACTTGGACAGAATATCGGATCATGTCTGACTGCGCTTTTATCCAGTGCCGGTACAAGCCGCAACGCTAAGCGTGCGTCTGTGATCCACCTGACCTTCAACAGCTTCGGTGCGATCGTATTCGGAATCGGTATGTATATCATTTCCATGATGCGCCCGGATATTGCCCAGAGCAGCATCAATTCCTTCCAGATCTCGGTGTTCCATACATTCTTTAACGTGACGAACACCCTGCTCTTATTCCCGTTCGCGAAACAGCTCGTTGCGTTCTCCGGTCTGATCGTCCGTGAGACAGGCGAGGAAGAGGCGAAGAAGGAAACAAAGGAGGACGAGCTTCCGGTTCTCGACGAACGTATCTTCAAATCCCCGACCTTTGCCCTTGAAGTCGGTGTGATGGAAGTCGTTCATATGGGTAAGATGGCCCTTGCAAACTTAAAGCTTGCAACAAGCGTCCTTCTGGAAAACAAATATGAATGTCTGGATGAGGTTTTTAAGAACGAGACAGAGATCGATATTTTAAATAAGAAGCTTACCGAATATCTCATTAAGGTCAACAACCTGTCCTTAAATGAGAAGCAGAAAGTTCAGGTCAGCAACCTCTTCTATAGCATCAGCGATTTAGAACGTGTGGGCGACCATGCGGAAAACCTCGCGGAGGCGGCACAGTACCTGAAGGAACATGGACTCGCTTTCTCAGAGACCGGGATCGAGGACCTCAAAGAGATTTCGAGCGCGGCCATCGGAGCTGTGGACCATGCAGTCGCTGCCCGTCAGGATGGCGGAATGGAGGATATCCGTCAGGTCAGCAAGCTGGAAGACCGTGTGGATACTCTCGAGGAGGAGATGCGCGACAAGCACATCGAGCGTCTTTCCAAGAACGAGTGCAACCCGTCCGCCGGCGTTGTGTTCTTAGATATCTTAAGCAATCTGGAACGTATCTCCGACCATGCTTATAATGTGGCCGGATATGTGAAGGATGAGCTGTAAAGCGCATTTCATCTGATGATTTTGATCCCGCATACAGATTACGGATAATATCCGGACTGTGTGCGGGATTTTTTTAGTATTTGCGGTCATTTGGAAAAATCAGCTTGCCAGCATATGCGATCTTCCGTATAATGAAGACATCAGACAACTTGTAACAGAACATGGGGGAAACTATGGAGACGAAGAAAAAAGATGACCGGAAACTTCTGGGCAGCCAGATCGAGGACCGGATCTTAGAGTATATAAAAGAGAAACCGTTGGAGGTGGGAGACCGGCTTCCGAACGAGTTTGAACTTGCGGAGATGTTTGAGGTGGGACGAAGCACGATCCGCGAGGCGGTAAAAGGTCTGGTGACGAAAGGAGTTCTGCAGGTGCGGAGAGGAGCGGGAACGTATGTCAGCAGTCTGACGCCTGCGGAGGATGATCCGTTAAGGCTTAACGCAAAGCTCCATGACAGGTTTAAGTTGGCGCTGGATCTCTTTGACGTCCGCCTGATCTTAGAGCCGGAGATCGCCGCTAAGGCGGCAGTTTACGCGACGGACGAGGATATCGCGACATTAAAGCAGCTGTGTAAGGAGACGGAGGAACTGTATCTGGCGGACAAGGATCATATGCCGAAAGACATTGAGTTTCACACCTGGATCGCCCGGTGCAGCAAGAATCAGGTCATGGAATCCCTGATCCCGATCATCAATTCGGGAATCAATACCTTCGTGAACCTGACGAGGCGCTCACTGCGGACAGAGACGATCACGACCCACCGGGCCATCACGGAAGCCATCGCAAATCATGATTCCACCGGGGCGCGGTGTGCAATGGTGATGCATCTGACGTATAACAGGCAGGAGCTTTTGAGACGCCGGACGGCTTATAAGGCGCAGGGCGAGACAAAAGAGGAGAAAGAGCAGTAGGAGAGTAAAATGTCAGAAGCCATTCAAATGGAATAAGAATGCAGCGAGCAGGGAAAAATAATGCACAATTTTCCCCTGCTTTTTTTGTGCGAAAAAGAGAAAAGGCAAAATACATCAGACAAGTATTGCAAATGCCACAGAAAAATGGTAGATTAAGCACATAGACATAAGACATCAGATAAATATATCAAAAAACTTGCTAAACGGCTTGACATGTCTGACGAAAACGGAAAACAGGAAAGTCAAAACGTGAACTGTTTTTCCGGAATGAAACCATGAAGCGCAGAGCAGTCCGGTTCGGGGTATGATACGGATCTTTGCGCGGAACAACCAAAACAAATATACTGGGAGGTAAATCCACTATGTCTGAAGGAGTTGTACTCAACCCGACCCGCCTTGTCCTGGCAGCACTGATCGGTCTTGTAATCCTGCTCGTCCTGATCATCAAATTCAATGTGCAGGCAATGATCGCGATCCTCATCGGAGCGATCAGCATCGGACTTCTTGCGGGAATGCCGACGAAAGATATTATCGCGGCAGTCAATGATGGAATTGGAAACACGTTAAAAGGAATTGCCCTGCTTGTAGGCTTAGGATCCATGTTCGGTGCGATCCTGGAGGTCTCGGGCGGCGCGCAGACGATCGCCGTCACGATGGTAAAGAAATTCGGTGACGAGAAGGCCGCGTGGGCGCTTGGAATCACAGGTCTCGTGATCGCGATGCCGGTATTCTTCGATGCAGGACTGATCATTCTGATCCCGTTAGCATTCTCCCTTGCAAAGAAGACAAAGCGTTCCTCTCTTCACTATGTGATTCCGCTTCTTGCGGGACTTGCGGTTGGACATGCGTTCATTCCGCCGACACCGGGTCCGGTTCTTGTAGCAACGATGTTAAATGTAGATCTTGGCTGGGTCATCTTAGTCGGAATCTTCTGCGGAATCTTCGCGATGATCGTAGCCGGTCCGGTCTGGGGATCCATCTGTGGTAAGAAGTTTTATGTTCCGGTACCGGAGAGTGTGGCAAATCAGGAAGAGATCGACGAGTCCAAGCTTCCGAGCTTCTGGCTGATCGTTGGGATCATCCTGATCCCGTTAGTGCTCATCATTCTGGACTCCATCTGCGGCGTTGTTCCGGCATTAGCCGGTGTTGCTCCGGTCTTTGAGTTCTTAGGTGAGCCGTTTGTAGCACTGTTACTCGCGACTCTGGCTGCCATGTTCGGTCTTGGCTTAAAGCATGGCTACACGATGAAAGAGCTTGAGAAGGTTATGACAAAGTCCTTAGAGCCGACCGGTCTCATCCTTCTCGTTACCGCCTGCGGCGGCGTGCTCCGCTATGTGCTTCAGTACTCCGGCCTCGGAAACGTGATCGGAAACGCGGTTGCATCCATGAATCTTCCGATCGTTGTCCTTGCGTTTATCATCGCAGTCCTCGTCCGCATCAGTGTCGGTTCCGCGACGGTTGCCATGACCATGGCGGCAGGTATCGTTGCGGCACTTCCGGGAATCAGCGAGCTGTCCCCGTTATATCTGGCATGTACCGTAGCGGCAGTAGCGGGCGGCTCCACTGTATGTTCCCACTTTAATGATTCCGGTTTCTGGCTGGTAAGATCTCTCGTGGGAATCGATGAGAAGACGACCCTGAAAACCTGGACCATCATGGAGACCTTAGTCGGCTTGACCGGATTCCTTGTAGCCCTTGTAATTTCATTCTTTGCGTAGTAGGAAGATGCAGATACGCAGCCAAAAGCTGCGGTGCATTCGAAACGCAGAGAAAGAACAAAATTAAAAAAACAGTTCCAATAAAATATATCATTCGCTCAATAATGAGCAGCACCCCACGAAGAAAGAAGGAAATATCATGAAATGTCTGAAGAGTCAGGAAATGAGAAAACTTGCACCGGAGCTTGATCCGTTAAGAATCGGAACGGGCTGGAAACCGGAAGAACTTGCGATGCCGCAGGTCATCATCGAAAGCACGGCAGGTGACAGCCATCCGGGAAGCGGACATCTCCATATCCTTGTAGATGAAGTAAAAAAAGGAATCGCAGAGGCAGGCGGCCATGGCGCGAAATATTTCTGCACCGATATCTGTGACGGCGAGAGCCAGGGAACCGATGGAATCAACTACAGCCTTGCAAGCCGTGAGATGATCGCGAACATGATCGAGATCCACGCGAACGCGACTCCCTTCGATGCAGGCGTATATCTCGCAAGCTGTGATAAGGGAATGCCGGCAAACCTCATGGGCTTATTCCGCGTGAATATTCCGGCTGTTGTTGTTCCGGGCGGAACCATGAATGCAGGTCCGGAGATGTTAACTCTGGAACAGCTTGGCATGTACAGCGCCCAGTATGAGCGCGGCGAGATCGATGAGAACCGCTTAAACTGGGCAAAGCACAACGCATGTCCGAGCTGCGGCGCCTGTTCCTTTATCGGAACCGCATCCACTATGCAGATCATGGCCGAGGCCCTTGGTCTTGCCCTTCCGGGAAGCGCGTTGATGCCTGCGACAAGCCCGGATCTCTTAAACTACGCGAGAGAGGCCGGAAAACAGGCAGTTAAGCTTGCGAAGATGGACAACATGCGTCCGAGCGATATCGTGACGATGGACAGCTTCGAAAACGCGATCCTTGTACATGCGGCCATCTCCGGAAGCACAAACTGCTTACTCCACCTTCCGGCGATTGCTCATGAGCTTGGAATCGAGATTACAGGTGACACCTTCGACAGACTCCACCGCGGCGCGAAGTATCTTCTTGATATCCGCCCGGCAGGAAAGTGGCCGGCAGAGTGCTTCTACTATGCAGGCGGCGTTCCGGCGATCATGGAGGAGATCAAAGACCACCTTCACCTTGATGTCATGACCGTGACCGGAAAGACTCTCGGTGAGAACTTAAAGGAATTAAAAGAGAACGGATTCTATGAGCGCTGCGAGAAATGGCTCCAGAAGTTCAACGAGCGTTACGGAATCTCCATCACAAGACAGGATATCATCCGTCCGGCTGACAAGGCCATCGGAACCGACGGCAGCATCGCAGTCCTGCGCGGAAACCTTGCTCCGGAAGGTGCGGTCATCAAGCACACCGCATGCCCGAAGGAGATGTTCAAGGCAGTTCTCAAGGCGAGACCGTTTGATAGCGAGGAAGAGTGTCTGGATGCTGTCCTGAAACATAAAGTTCAGAAAGGTGACGCAGTCTTCATCCGCTACGAGGGACCGAAGGGAAGTGGTATGCCGGAGATGTTCTACACCTCCGAGGCCATCAGCAGCGATAAGGAGCTTGGCCGTTCCATCGCCCTGATCACAGACGGAAGATTCTCCGGTGCATCCACAGGTCCGGTTATCGGACACTGCAGCCCGGAGGCAGCAGACGGCGGCCCGATCGCTCTCGTTGAGGAAGGCGATCTCATCGAGATCGATGTGATGGAGAGAAAGTTAAACATCATCGGTATCAAGGGCGAAAGAAAGACTCCGGAGGAGATCGACGCGGTCCTTGCCGAGAGAAAGAAAAACTGGAAGCCGAGAGAGCTCCGCTACAAGAGCGGTGTGCTTCGTATGTTCAGTGAGCATGCGGCAAGCCCAATGAAAGGTGCTTATCTGGAATTCTAAAAAATTTAAAATAAGGCTGGCGGCAAAGTCTGGCTGCCAGCCTGCAAAAGAAACGTCCCGGATCCTGAGATGACAGTTCTCTCTGATCCGGGGCGTTTTTATATCATTACCATTTTGCATTCCAAATCGGCAAAATCTACTGTTGCCACTGTACTGTTACGGAATTATCAATTCAGAAAATTCCTATCCGCATACAGGAACAGCCACATACTTTTCATATAATAAAGATTGCACGAACGAGTGTTCCTGTGGTAGAATGGTAGTATCTGTTGCCGGAATACCGGTGGTTTCAGTATGTGGGAGATACGAGCAGAACTGTCGGTATCCGGAAACGTGAAAGGGGAACAGAATGAACAATTACGATACATTAAATCCGATGCAGCGGGAAGCTGTCTTCACTACGGAAGGTCCGCTCTTAGTGCTGGCGGGTGCAGGATCCGGAAAGACACGGGCGCTGACACACCGGGTTGCTTATTTAATAGAGGAAAAGGGTGTGAAGCCCTGGAATATTCTGGCGATCACCTTTACAAACAAGGCGGCGGGAGAGATGCGGGACCGCGTCAACAGCCTTGTGGAATACGGCGCGGATAGTGTCTGGGTCAGCACCTTCCACTCCCTCTGTGTGCGGATCTTAAGGAGATTTATTGAGAATATCGGCTACACGACGGATTTTTCCATCTATGATTCCGATGATACAAAAACCCTGATGAAACAGATCTTCAAGGATCTTGAGGTGAATACGAAGGTATTAAAAGAACGGGGCGTCCTCGGCGTGATCTCCTCCGCAAAGAACGAGATGATCAGTCCGGAAGAATTTATGCTCAGCGCGAAGGCTGAGGGTGATTCGAGACTGAAACGGATCGCGGAGCTCTATATGGAGTACCAGAAACGTTTAAAAAAGAACAATGCCCTGGATTTCGATGACCTTCTTGTAAAGACCGTGGAGTTGTTCCAGTCAAAGCAGGAAGTTTTGGAGTATTATCAGGATCGTTTCCGCTATATTATGGTGGATGAGTATCAGGATACGAATACGGTGCAGTTTAAGCTTGTGAGTCTCTTGGCCGCGAAGTACCGGAATATCTGCGTGGTGGGCGATGATGACCAGTCGATATACAGGTTCCGCGGCGCGAATATCAGAAATATTTTAAGCTTTGAGGAGACGTTCCCGGGGGCGAAGGTGATCAAGCTGGAGCAGAACTACCGTTCTACGAAGATGATCCTGGATTCGGCGAATGAAGTGATCAGGAACAATACCGGAAGAAAGGATAAGACGCTCTGGACAGAGAACGAGGTCGGAGAGCGGCCGGTATTCCGGGAGTTTCCTTCCTCCTTTGAGGAAGCGGAATGGATCGTGCGGGATATCGTAAAAAAGGGCGGTCCATGGAAGGATTACGCGATCCTTTACCGGACGAATGCCCAGTCCCGTATATTCGAGGAGAAATGTGTTGCGTACAATCTCCCGTATCGTCTTGTGGGCGGCGTAAACTTCTACCAGAGAAAAGAGATCAAGGATGTTCTCTGCTATTTAAAGACGATCGCCAATGGGTGGGATGACCTGGCTGTGCAGAGGATCATCAATGTTCCGAAGCGTGGAATCGGAGCTATGAGTGTCGCCCGGGTGAACATGTTCGCGATGGAAAACGATATGAGTTTCTATGAGGCGCTGGAACGTGTGCAGGCTGTTCCGGGAATTGGAAAAGCGGCGTTAAAGATCGGAGTATTTACAGACCAGATCAGCGAGTTCCGGAAGATGTTAAAGGAAGAGACTCCGATCAAGGATGTGATCGAGGCGATCCTTGATAAGACAGGATATCGTGACGAGCTGAAGGAAGAGGGCGAGGTGGAAGCCGAGTCCAGAATGGAAAATATTGAGGAATTGATCAACAAGGCAGTCACCTACTGGGAGAGCGCCGAGGAACCGAGTCTTTCTGCATTTTTAGAGGAGGTTGCTCTGGTTGCGGACATTGACAGTATGGACGAATCCGAGGACCGGATCATCCTCATGACGCTTCATTCCGCAAAGGGTCTGGAGTTCCCGTATGTGTATCTTGCAGGAATGGAAGATGGTCTTTTCCCGAGTATGATGTCTCTGATGGAAGGACCGGAGGCATTGGAGGAGGAGCGCCGTCTCTGCTATGTGGGGATCACGAGGGCGGAAAAGCGCCTGACTCTGACTGCGGCGAAGAGCCGTATGATAAAAGGTCAGGTACAGCCTGAAAGAACGAGCCGGTTTATTGACGAGATCCCGGATGTGTGTCTGGAACGTCCGGATCAGGATGACTCAAAGACCGGATGGAAGAAAATGGCGGACGCGTACAGGAACCTTCCGGAGGAAGCAGGACTTCCGTGGGTGAAGGCTTCCGGCGCGGACGGAAAAGCGGCTGACGGTCACACCGGAAGATTCCAGAACCGTCCGGCGGGTGTGAGTCTTTTTGGACAGAAATCCGATGCCTATAAGAATCCATATGCCTCCGGGACTTCTGCGGCGCCGAAGAACACGCCGACCTTCGGAAAGGCGTTCACCGTAGAAAAACCGAAGTCTTTGGATTACTCCGAAGGTGACCGCGTCCATCACATGCGTTTTGGTGACGGAACCGTGAAATCCATCGCGGACGGCGGAAAAGATTTTGAGGTCACAGTCGATTTTGATAATGCGGCGATCGGGACAAGGAAGATGTTTGCTTCCTTTGCGAAGTTGAAGAAACTGTAAAGTAAAGGAAAGTCAAAACGTGATTGAAAAAGTTTGGTATTGATTTTTCCTAAATAATCGCATATAATTAAAAACAGCTAAGGAAAGTGCTTATATGTCTATGAGTACGCGAAAACCCCCGGAGGTGCCACTCCGGGGGTTTTCTTGCTCTTTGCGGTGAGCCAAACCGTTTAGGCTGTTACTGTCGGTTGTCCCTATCCAGCCATTTGCAAACATAGTAGCCAACTATGCTTGCCGCGACAGAGACAAGGAAAGTGTTTATGTAATCTATAAATACCGCCTCCTTTCTGCTGGAGGTGCGACAGCAGTTTTATTTTATCATGTTTATTTGTAGAACTCCATATACTGCGGTATAAAAAAATGGTGTCTAAAACTATGAAAATTTAGGGATAGTAAAAACCATAAAATCATGATATACTATTACAAAGTATCTGTCCGTGCGGATCATTCTTGTCCGGGGCGGCTGTGAAACAGAAAGGATGTGTGAGGATGAACAAATTCGATACGATGAGTAAAGACGCACTCAGCAAAATGGAAGAGCTTATAAACGCGTCCAAGCTGAATGAACTGCTTCATAAAAAAGAAGAAGAGGATAAGAAAAAGAATTGTATCCTCTGGGTGCTTGCTATCATCGGCGCTGTTGCTGCTGTAGCCGGAATCGCATACGCAGTATATCGCTTCTTTACACCGGATTATCTGGAAGATTTTGAAGACGATTTCGACGATGATTTCGACGATGACTTTTTCGAGGAAGAGGAGGAAACTCCGAAAAAAACGGAAAAAGCTGTCGAGAAGGATGACGAGAAAGAAGCTTAAGCCGAAATGCTTACAAACACAATGAGAACGAGGCTGTGGCAGGGATCGCTTGCACAGCCTTTTTCTGTGCATAAAAACATATCAGGGAACGAGGCATCGTTTACGCGCTGTGCGATCAGAAACGGAAAAATCCGATTCCCGGCAGAAAAAGGAGTACAAAAATTATATGAAAAAAGGTGAGATCTACACCGGTACAGTGGAAAAGATGGATTTTCCAAATAAAGGAATCCTCCATATCGGAGAGGAAAAGGTAGTTGTAAAGAACGCGCTCCCGGGGCAGACCGTCGAGATCGCGATCTCCAAGCAGCGCAAAGGAAGATGCGAGGGAAGACTCCTTAAGGTCGTGACTCCCGCAGCATACGAAAACACAGAGGGTGCATGTCCTCATCGTGCGGACTGCGGCGGATGTACGTACCAGACGGTTCCTTATGAGGAACAGTTAAAGATCAAGGAGCAGCAGGTCCGGGCTCTTTTAGATCCGGTTCTTCCGGCCGGCTACAATTTTGAGGGGATCAAAGGTAGTCCGTTGACAAAGGCGTACCGCAACAAAATGGAATTTTCCTTCGGAGATGAGTTTAAGGACGGTCCCATGACTCTGGGAATGCATAAACGCGGCAGCTTTTATGATATCGTGACCGTGGACCGGTGTGTGCTGGTGCACCCGGACTGCTGTAAGATCTTAAGAGCGACGTTGGATTATTTTACGGAGCACGGAGCAGTCTTCTATAAAAAAATGGCGCATGTCGGTTATCTGAGACATCTTCTTGTCCGCCGCGGTGTGAAGACCGGGGAGATCCTTGTGGATCTTGTGACCTCCACCCAGACGGAGGGAACCTGGAAGAGTGAACAGAATGAGGAAGCGTTGCTTGAGGGCTGGAAAGAAAAACTTCTGGAATTGGATTTGGAAGGTTCTTTTGCCGGAATCCTCCACACAGAAAACGACAGCCTCGCGGATGTGGTACAGAATGACCGCACGGTGATCCTTTATGGACAGGACTTCTTTATGGAAGAGCTTCTCGGATTAAAATTTAAGATCACTCCATTCTCCTTTTTCCAGACCAACTCTCTCGGTGCGGAGGTGCTCTATGAGACGGCCCGCGAATACATCGGTGAGACAGACGGAAGAAAGGTCTTCGATCTCTACAGCGGAACCGGTACCATTGCCCAGATCCTGGCTCCGGCGGCAGAACATGTGACCGGCGTGGAGATCATTGAGGAAGCTGTTGAGGCGGCGAAGGTGAACGCGGCGCAGAATGGACTGACAAACTGTGACTTCATCGCAGGGGATGTTTTAAAAGTATTAGATACCTTAGAGGAACGCCCGGATCTCATCGTTTTGGACCCGCCGAGAGACGGAATCCATCCGAAGGCGCTTCCAAAGATCATCGATCATTATGGATGCGAAAAAATGATCTATATTTCCTGCAAACCAACGAGCCTTGCGAGAGATCTCGTTGTGCTGCAGGCAAAAGGTTATGAGGTCACAAGAGTATGCTGTGTCGACATGTTCCCGGGGACGACACAGGTCGAGACGGTTGTCAAATTATCCTTCAAAAAAGATACACCTAAGATTGAGGTTACAATGAAGCCTGATGAGGAGAGTAATTACACACCAGAGGAAAAGGCTACATATCCGAAGATTAAGGAATATGTGAAGAACAAGTATGGTGTGAATGTGCATACTTCTTACATTGCACAGGTTAAGCGGATGTGTGGACTGGATATGGGCGAGAATTATAATAAGTCCAAGAAAGAGAATCCAGAAGTAAATCAGTGTCCGCAGGAAAAGGTGGAGTATATTAAGGATGCACTGAGGCATTTTGGATTGGAGATTATATGAATATAGATAAAATCTTAAGTGATGAGTACTATACTTTTTTGGAAAACAATCATAATGTTGCATTTTATTCATTATCCATAGGCTTAGAAGAGTATTTTGAAACATATCATCAGGTATGCGTATATCTTTCAGAGTATGAGAGAGATGATAAAGAGAAGATAAATTATAAAGCAGAGAAAAACGGCATAGGATATATTAAGAGTTATTTGAATATTGCTATACACATTCAACATTTCTTTGAACTCGAAACCAAAAGACTTTTAGAAAAAGAGCATGTCTTATTTGCTGTAGATGACAAGGGCGACCCGATTATATTGAATAAACTGCTTAAGAATATTAGCCTAAACAGTGAGGATACGAAAAATTTAAAGTCAGTTGAATTTTCGGAGGCGATAGATAGATTAAAAAAGTTGGTAGAAAATGGAATACTTACTGATGAAGTTGCTATATTGTTTGTTAGCAATTATAAATTATTAAAAGCCTTGAATAATCTTCGTAATACAATCATTCATAGAGGAAAGAGGATAATGAAATATTGTGAATTAGATGATTTCTTTTCTCAATATGTTCTTCCATTTGTGAGAGATGTATTAAATTGTCATTATTATAGGTGGCATCTTAATCAAATAAAAAGTAAAGGAGTTTATGATTCCATTTGTAAAATTATTGATGAGGGTAAGAAAGCTACAATAAGTTATTCTAAAATAGCATTTCAAAAAGAACTGGCAAGATGTAATCTGTTTGTTTATAAAAGTAATATTCAGAAAGGAAAAGAGAAAGAAGAAAATATAAAGCGTATAATAGCAAGACGGTTAAGTCCACATTTAGATGAGCGTTATATAAAAGATGCTAAGTGTCCATGCTGTGATAATAAAACAATATTTAGTGGCAGGGATGTTATTGGGTTCGACATAGATGAACTGGGAGATGAAACCTCAACAGTTGGAGGTTTTCAGATTATTCATGTTCCTATATATGCCGAATATACGGAGTGTGGTCTATGTGGATTTACCTATAATGACTTTATCGAAATTGAATAAGGTGTGTTCAAAACTTGTAAGTATTGACACCGCTTCGCTCATGACGGTAAATCAAGGGTTGAGGTGGTGTCATTTGCCTTTCACTAAAACCATTTTTAGTGCATACTTGAGAAAACCAATAGATTTTTCAAGGAGGACTAAAGACTATGGATCATTGTACTCACGAAGTCCGTGCAGAGCTGTGGTTCTGCACCAACAACACTAAGGACGTCTACAAGGATATGCAGGCAAACCCGGAGATCGAGATTTCCGTTTCAAGCCCGGAGTATGCATGGATCCGCCTGCACGGCAAGGCTGTGTTTGAGAACAACATGGCTGCCAAGGAAATGTGCATCCAGAACCCCATCGTGAAAGGTCAGTACGGCGAGGCTGCCAACCCCATCTTTGAGGTGTTCTATCTGGATAATGCCCACGGCGTTATCGCTGACTTCTCCGGAAACCCTCCCTACGAGTTCTAAGGAAATAAGACAGAATATTGCAATCTTTGAGGCGGGGGGGGCAACTCCCCACCGGCGGTAAAGTCCGCAAGCCGAAAGGCATGATACGGTGAGATTCCGTAACCGACGGTATAGTCCGGATGAAAGAAGATAGAAGAATGCCCGATAGTCTATCACAGCCATCGGGCATTACACGATCCCGGCAATACCCGCAGTGCATTAGAGGTGTTCTGCCTGTATGAAGCGGATGGCGAGTATTTTGACATCAGTGACCCGGCACACATCGTCCGGGACAGCTTCACCATTGGAAGAGAAGCACAGGAAGCACCGGGCTACTATGTGGGGGAAGGCTGCATCGGCTGCAAGCTGTGCTATTCCGTCTGTCCCCAGAAGTGTATCGACATCACAAAGAAGCCGGTAGTTATCGACCAACACCATTGCTTGCATTGCGGGCAATGTGCGAAAATTTGCCCCAAACAGGTTATCGAAAAGAGGGTTTGACTATGAACCATAGGGAAAAAAGACAGTTTCTCATTCAGGCACTTTTGAAAGAACGCCCAGAATATCGGGATATGAGGATTCCAACAGAGCCGGAGAGCCAGCGCCAGCTTTTGCGGGGACTGATGAATATTCGTGCGCCCCGGCGTATGGATGCGGAGGTTCTGAAAACTCAGGACGAATATCTGCAAGCTGAAACCGCCGCAAAGGGCATTACCGATCTTGACGACCTGACGCCTGTTCAGCCGGGGCTGTATTTCTGGCAGGGGGATATTACAACGCTTCGGTGTGACGCCATCGTCAATGCGGCAAACTCCGGCATGACCGGCTGTTATATCCCGAACCACCGCTGCATCGACAACGCCATTCATACCTATGCGGGTGTGGAGCTGCGGCTTGCCTGTGCGGAGCTGATGGGGCAGCAGGGCTATCCCGAGCCCACCGGACAGGCAAAGATCACCCCTGCATTCAATCTGCCCTGCAAATATGTCCTGCACACGGTTGGGCCGATCATTGAAGGGGGTGTGACACGGCGTGACCGGGAGCTGTTGGCCTCCTGCTACCGCTCCTGCTTGGAGCTGGCGGCGGAAAGTAGTCTGGAAAGTGTGGCGTTCTGCTGTATTTCTACAGGAGAGTTTCATTTTCCCAACGAGCAGGCGGCGCAAATCGCCGTGGAAACCGTGAAACAGTTTATGAATAGAAATACCGGTGTAAAGAAGGTGATCTTCAATGTTTTCAAGGATTTGGACAAAGCCATATACGAAAAGCTGCTCCGAGCAGATTGAGCGATTGAAAGCTGCATTGCAGGACTGTGACGCCGTGGTGATCGGTGCCGGAGCCGGTCTTTCCACCTCAGCCGGATTTGTTTACACCGGCGAACGGTTTGAAAAATACTTTTCCGACTTTGCGGCAAAGTACGGCATCAAGGATATGTATTCCGGCGGCTTTTATCCCTTTGCCATGCCGGAGGAGCATTGGAGCTATTGGAGCCGATACATCTATATCAACCGCTATATGGATGCCCCCAAACCGGTCTACGATGACCTTTTGAAGCTGGTGTCTGACAAGGATTATTTCGTTATCACGACCAACGTGGATCACTGTTTTCAGAAAGCAGGCTTTGATAAAAAGCGGCTGTTTTACACGCAGGGCGATTACGGCCTGTTCCAGTGCAGTGAGCCGTGCTGTCAGGAAACCTTTGATAACGAAGCCGCGATTCGTGAAATGGTCAAGCGGCAGCAGAATATGAAAGTACCGACAGAACTTTTACCCGTCTGCCCTCACTGCGGCAAGCCCATGACCATGAATCTCCGCTGCGATGATACCTTTGTGGAGGACGAAGGCTGGCACAAGGCAGCGGAGCGGTACGAAAATTTTCTCCGCACTCGAAGTGAGCAGAAAATTCTCTTTCTGGAGCTGGGTGTCGGCTACAACACCCCAACCATAGTGAAGTACAGTTTCTGGCGCATGGCTCATGACTGGAAAGATGCCACTTATGCCTGTCTCAATTATGGAGAGGCGTATGCGCCTGACGAAATCAGAAAGAAGTCCATTTGTATCAATGGAGATATTGGAGAAATCCTGTCTCAGATTTAAGAAAAGTCAATATTGTTCTTAACGTGGGCGTTTCACTTTAACCAGTGGATGCCCTTTTTTTCATACCCATTTTCAAAGGAAAGGAGGTCTTGTAATGGCTGTATTCAGAGTTGAAAAAACGAAAGACTTTACCTCATGTGCAACCATCACCTGCGGAATATGCATCCTATGCTATATCGCGCTCTCCGAATAAACATCAAGATTTTGAAAATAATAAAGTGAAAATTCCGATGTTTGTATTGAAAACATGTCACGAATAGTATATAATATTCGTGACATCATAAAAGGAGGGCACAGCTGTGGACAATGGATATATGCAGGAAATACGAGCGCGAATTCTTGCTGCTGAGGATGGTGCAGTTTTTGTTGCTCCTGATTTTGCAGATATTGCGGACACCGCAACAATTCGCCAAGGATTGAAGCGGCTTTACCAATCTGGCATTATCCGCAGAATTATCAGAGGCATTTACGAAAAGCCAAAGTACAGCAAACTGCTTGATGAATATGTAGCGGCCGACCCGGATGCAGTTGCCAAAGCATTGGCACGGTGTTACCACTGGACCATTGCCCCGTGCGGAAATACGGCCCTGAACCTGCTGGGGCTCTCTACACAGGTAACGGCGGTCTGGTCCTACATCAGCGACGGTCCGTATAAGACCTATGAGTGGAATTCCACCAAGCTGGAATTTAAGCATAGAACCAACAAGGAAATCACGGGTCTGTCTTACATGACGAGTTTGGTGATCCAGGCGCTGAAAACTCTGGGAAGGACCAACGTGACGCCGGAGATCATACAGACGCTTTCTGAAAAGCTGTCCGAGGCTGAAAAGCAAGCCTGTCTGAAAGAGGCAACGGAATCCACGGATTGGGTTTATGATACGATACGAAAAATGTGTGGAGGTGACACACAATGAGGAATGTAGCACGATTGCCGGAAAGCGACCGGCGCGAACTGTTCCGAAATACAGCCGATAAGATGGGTTTGAATGATGCCATCGTAGAGAAAGATTTTTGGGTATGCTTTACGCTGGATTATCTGTTCCACCGCTGCCCGTGGAAAGAGACTATTACCTTCAAAGGCGGCACCAGTCTTTCCAAGGCATTCAATCTGATCAGCCGCTTTTCCGAAGATATTGATCTGATTCTGGATTGGCGGGTGCTGGGATACGGTAAGGACGAGCCATGGGAAAAACGTTCCAACACCAAACAGGATACGTTCAACAAAGAAGCCAATGCTCGGGCAGAGGTTTTTCTTGCGGAGCAGTTTTGTCCCACCATTCAGGCAGAACTTTCTCAGGAGCTTGGCTGTGAGGCGAATATTTACATAGACGAAAAGGACAAACAGACAGTTACCTTTGCCTATCCGCACCTGTTTACAAATCCCGCTACCTTGCAGGTTATTCGTTTGGAGATCGGTGCGCTGGCCGCTTGGACGCCCGCAAAAATCGCTCGGATCGAGCCCTATGCCGCAATCTATTATCCGAAAGTCTTTGCACAAAAGGATACGGCTATTCTGACCGTTGCGCCGGAGCGGACTTTCTGGGAGAAGGCAACGATTCTGCACCATGAAGCCAACAGACCCGAGAGTTCGGAAATGCCGCAGCGTTATTCCCGGCACCTTGAAGCTTGTTCCCCCGGAGTATCGCTTTGCAGCATTGGCCGCAGATTACGAAGCAATGAAGGATATGCTCTATGGTGATGTGCCGACCTTTGAGACTGTCATGAGCGCAGTCAGCGAATTAGAAAAAGAAATCAACGCACTGTAACAACCTAATATTATAAAGCCACCGGCTAAGCCGATGGTCTTGACTCGTGAGCCCGGCAGGTAGAAGAAACGTTGTCACTGATAAGGATTTGACCAGAGACGGTAAAAGGAAGTATAATTGGACTGAGAGAAAACAACAGGAGTGACAATATGGTAAAAAATCAAGTACATTCATCTCAGTCAGGAACCTTTGACATCAGTGCGGCAATGCTTCATATCATCGCCATGACATTTATGCTGATGGATCATCTCTGGGCTACGCTCCTTCCGGCTCAGGACTGGCTGACCTGCGTAGGAAGGCTCGCGTTTCCCATCTTTGCATTTATGGCAGTGGAAGGATATTTTCACACGCACAGCTTTAAAAAGTACATTCTCCGGCTGCTGCTGTTTGCGGTGCTGTCGGAGATACCCTTTGATCTGATGTATGGCGGAACCTGGTTCTATCCGTTTCATCAGAATGTGATCTGGACGCTGTTGATAGGACTCTCCGGAATCCATTTGATGGAAAAAGTTCGAAAAAAGCGGAAGCTGTGGATCTTTTTGCCGACGGCGGTTCTGGTCATGCTGGTTGGAAGTGCACTTGGGACGGTAGGAATGACAGATTACTACGGTGCCGGTGTATTGACACTGTTTATTTTTTACTTTTTCCGGGGAAGAAAATGGTGGTGTTTTTCCGGACAGCTTCTGGCGCTTTATTGGGTCAACGTAGAGCTGCTGGGAGGTCTGATGTACCCTATCCGGCTTTTTGGGATGGACTTTGAACTCTGCCAGCAGGGACTTGCATTGCTTTCACTGCTTCCAATCTGGCTGTATCGCGGACGGCAGGGCTGCCATACGAAAGTCTTCCAGTATAGCTGTTATGCGTTTTATCCGGTCCATATGCTGATTCTTGCATTGGTGCTGAATTATGTAAATCGATAATGATAAGATCTGCGGCTGCAGGGAATACGACCCTGCAGCCATTTGAAATCTCGTGGCACATATAAAAAAGAACGGTAAGATCGTTTCTTTTATTTTAAATATTCATCCATCCACTTAATGATCTCCGTCATCCGGTCGATCCTGTTCTCCGGCTTTCCGCCTCTGGACAGCTCATGATTTTCTCCATGGAACAGGCAGAGCTTTGACGGGCAGCCGTTCCGCTTGATGGCGCTGAACATGGCGAGTCCTTCCGCCATATAGCATCGGTAGTCCTCATCGGAGTGGATAAAGAGTGTCGGTGTCTTGCAGTTCGGTGCAAACTGGAGTGGGGACTGCTTCCAGAGAAGCTCCACGTCGGTCCTCGTGTTGGCTCCCTGGTTGTTTAAGATGAAGGTGTGTCCGATATCGGAGTTGTGCTCAAAGGATACCCAGTTGGAGATGGAACGCTGGGAAGCGGCGGCATGGAACCGGTCTGTATGTCCGATGATCCAGTTTGTCATGAATCCGCCGTAGGAGCCGCCTGCGACACCGAGATGTTCCGGATCGATCATCGGGTACCGCTTCAGAACTTCATCCGTGAAATCCATCAGGTTCTGATAGTCCACAGTTCCGTAGATTCCGTTGATATTTCCAAAATCCGTGCCCCGTCCGTCAGATCCTCTCGGATTGCAGAAGAACACGAAATATCCGCGGTTTGCCCACATCTGCATCTCATGATAGTAGACGTCTGAATAAACGGTTCTCGGACCGCCGTGGATAGTTAAGATGCCGGGATAGGACTTTCCTTCCTCGAAACCTGCCGGTTTTAAGACCCATCCGTGGATCTCGTAGCCGTCGCTGGCGGTGAAAGAGAACGCCTCCGGTGTCTGTACATCATATTCGTCGGTGAGCCAGTCATTCATGTGGGTCACCTGCTCGCCGTCTACAAAGAGTTCCGCAATGTGGAGTCCGTGGAATTCCATGGAGGCGATGTGTCCACCCGCGAGATCGAAGCTGTCGCAGGAGCTTCCTGCCGTCAGCGGCCCGGAGACGGTGCCGCCCCGGGAGATCTTATAGAGATGGGAAAAATCTCCCACGGTGGAAATATAGTAAAATTCCCCGCCCACAGCCTTAAACGTCTGTCCTGCGCCGAATCTGGAATCGGAGCCTACGGAGGAGCCGCCGATGGAAGATTCATAAGGATGGATCAGCTTCATGGATCCGTCCGCGAGATCCATATGGTAGAAGTCACAGTATTTCGTCGTATCCTTATAGGAGTCATCCGTTGCCGTAATGAGTGCAGTCTTTTCGTCTAAGAGGGAGACAACTCCGGTGCGCATGGAATCCGGCGCGATCAAGGTTTTTGTCTCTCCGGTGGAGAGGTTATAAAGATAAACGCCCGGACGAATCCCCATGACACCCTGTTTCCACGGATATGCCTTGTAGAGCAGGAGATTTCCAAGGACAGAATACTGGGAACAGTCGGTCCAGTCGTCCGCCACGTAAGTGAGTTTACCGGATCCCATATCATAGATGGCGTAACGGTTCCTCTTCGCGTTCGTGTATCCCTGACCATTGCCCCAGAACGGAAGTTCGTCGAAGACCTCGTAGGATTTCTTTCTCGTATCCTTATAATTGTCATGGCGGATCGTCAGGAGGTAACGCCTGTCCGGGAGAAGACGGATCCCTGTGACGGAAGCCGGAACCGATGCGCGGCATGAGACTTCGCCGCCGGACGGGGAGATTTCATAAAAGAAAGAAGTGCCGTTTTCTTTTTCCTTTTTAAGGGACGCAGTCCGGGCCGCAGGAAAGATCAGCGTATTTTCTGCTGTCCAGGACCAGATCTTCGCGTCACCGCTGCAGGTGACACGGGAGACAGTCTTCTTCCCGAGATCATACAGGTACAGGTCAGACAGATAGCCATTGGTCTCCCGGTCCGGTACGGATACCGTGAAGGCGATCTTCGTTCCATCGGGTGAGAAATGTGGGTTGCTCAAAAAACGGAACTTCAGGAATGTGTCGATCTCAATCTTCTTCATCGTCATGTCCTCCATAATTAGTATTTTGTAACAGGAAATCCGAGGAATTCCCTATTATACAAACAGGCACTAATGTGCCAATGATGCGCACTTGCGCAAAAATGCAGGTCAGATGCATCCATCCACAGAATCTGCCGGGCTGACCCCGGAAGATCATAGGCCGGAAGGCACTGGATCGCTATGAAATGAGTATAAATACTCAGAGTGGAATGTGTCAAGGAAAAGTGGAGCAGGGGTATCCGGAAAAAGCGCTTGCCATATCAGAAAAATGATGTTAGAATATTTTAGACTATGTATAATGCGCACGAAAAGATCCTTGGGACTGGTGCACGAGAGATAAAAAAGAGCGAGATGCGAAGAGAAAGGAAGCTGAACCGATGTCAGGACATAATAAATTTTCCAACATCAAACATAAGAAAGAGAAAAATGACGCAGCAAAGGGTAAGATCTTTACCGTAATCGGAAGAGAGATTGCTGTCGCAGTTAAAGAGGGCGGCGCTGATCCGGCTAACAACAGCAAGCTGCGTGATGTGATTGCAAAAGCGAAAGCAAACAACATGCCGAATGATACCATCGACCGCGGTATCAAGAAAGCAGCCGGTGACTTAAACTCCGTAAACTACGAAAACTTAACATACGAGGGATACGGTCCGAGCGGTGTTGCGATCATCGTTGACACACTGACTGACAACAAGAACCGTACCGCAGCAAACGTAAGAAGCGCCTTCACAAAGGGCGGCG
>PPYE01680175.1_pt1 | contig 39896 bp, 38 predicted proteins | sample 1559881 | NCBI WGS metagenome assembly PPYE01 (sample SAMN08240022, study PRJNA423297) | Human gut metagenome, whole genome shotgun sequencing project. | reverse complement strand
GTCTCGGTTCGCCATCATCCACGGCAGAGTACCCATTTGTACATACGGGGACAAAACATTTCTTTAAGTCCTTTACGTTCTGCAGTGGTTTTTTGCCTGTCAACAAGTCAAGCCTGTCCTGGATTTTTTTAACGTTTTCGTTTTGTCTTTTTTATCTGTTTCCAGAACAAAGCCAATTCTTTTCTGCTTCCAGAACAAAACCAAAGACACAAAAACCGGTCTCATCAGACAGCCAGTCGGCAACGTCATCTTCATCAATGCCGTTCGGAATATCCATTTCTGTCGGGAGTGTTTTTAAAACCTCCTCATCACCATCAGTATCCCATTTGATATCAATCGCTCTCATGATTATTCTCCTTTTCTCTCTCTTTTTTGAAATATTCATCAAGCTCACTGGCAGGAATAAATTCCATTGCCACAACGACCGTAAGGCCTTTTTCAATGCCTTCATCCGGCATTGTCCACTCTTCGGCGGCAATGACAGGCTCGCTGTCGTAATAAGAATCACCATCAAGTGGGACGATTTCGCCATTTACTACCTTAAAGCAACCGCAAAACTCGCCATCAGTATTATTGCCGGTTGCCGGTGGTGAATCTCGTTTCTCATCATATCCGCGATAAGAAACATAATCGAAATTTTTACCGGAGATAATCTCACCAATTGTAGGATAAGGCTTTGTGTATTTTTTTAACATTCCTTTTTTCTCCTTTCTTCAGCCAAACCAAACAGGCATTCTCTCAGTTCGCTGCCATCAAAGAACTTTTTATTAACAACAACTACAAGCTCTTTTTCAAACGGCTCTGCGAAGAACAATACCGGCTCGGCTTCGTCATATGTTTTATCGTCTGAAACGATTTTGCCGTCTTCAACTTTAAACCAACCCATGACGCTTCCGATTTTGTTTTCTGTTGCTTTTGGGATATCCTTTTCGACATCATATCCGCAATACACTACGACACGGTAGTCTTTCCCGGCAATCAGGTCTCCGATTGTCATCATTGAATCAACTTTTGTATACATTTTTTTTGACCCCTTTCTTATTATGTTTTTACAAAGACAATATGCCGGATTTTCGTAAATGCAAAAAAAAAGAACAGCCAAAGGCTGTCCTATAATTTGAACGTGCTGGATTTTTTGTCTATCTTGTCAAGTATATATGACCTTAATACTGTCACATCCTTATATTCCTCTTCGTCAAGCTTCTTCAGTATTTTTCTCAGTGCTGTATCAGTAAAGACTCCGTCTCTGATAAAGCCGATTATTACCTGATTCCAGTTTGATTCGTTGCTTAATGCGTCAGACAAGAACAAAGCTGCGTTTCTGGTAATATATGCTTTTGTCTTTGTGTCTGGATACATTTTTCGCTGCTCTATTGCTGCAGACCTGGCGATTGCATCTTTACTATAAGGATACATCGCCGGTGGCATTCTATTGTCGTTTGATTCAACTAAACGGCATATAGCTCTTGCTGCTGACGGTATTTCGGCCAGCATCTTTGGCATGATGATTGTAGGTATTCCTTCAATTTCCAGTTTCCAGGTATTGCATGAATGACAGATACAGAGATTACCGCCGCTTAGTCCAATCTTAGCAATCCCAGACCAGGACATATTTTCCATAACCTTTTTTGGCATATAGATGTATGAGGCATTTGGAAAAGCGGCAGCGCCTATATCCTGCACTGTTGGCGGTATGTGTATTTCATACATGTCTGACTGACCAGCGCAGGACGCAAAGCCTTTTGAGGTGCCAACTGTGTTGAATGCGCTGGGGCCGATGGTTCTTAATCCTCTCGGCAGGTTGATTTCACTCAGGGAGGTATTGTTGAATGCGCATCCTCCGATACCCTTTAGTTTAGTATGAAAAGTAAAGTACTTTAAATTCATACAGCCAAAAAAGGCATAATCCCTGATTCTTTCCACATTTTTTCCACCTTCTACCTCTTTCAAGTTCCAAGACAGATAAAAAGAATATTTATCAATGATTTCTACGGAGTCAGGAAGAACGACCTTATCAAACTTACAGGTTCGGCAGGCTTCAACAGATATCATTTTTGTACCGTCTGGAATGATAAGGGTTCCTTCTCTGCCTATCGGGCAGAGATAAAGATTCTCTCCGCTGCCTGAATATAACAGGCCGTCTATAGTGCAAAACCTGTTGTCAGGAGAGATAATCTCAAAATTTTCAACTGTCTGTAATACAGTACGACGAAGTAGTTCCTTCATATAGTTAACAGTCCAATCAATTTTTGAGTCCTTGATTATAAGCTTCTTGATTGGTTTGTCATCAGGAATCTGAAAGTGTTTGTATCGTACCCTGTCCAAAAAGTGTTTCAGGTCTCTGAATGTGTTCACGGTCAGCGTGCCGTCTTTAGATACTTCAGCATTTGTTTTCATTTTTTGCTCCCTTCTTTTTTTTTGCGTTGTTTTTGTTACAAGTTTAATATGCCGGAAGCAGAAAGAAAAAGAAACAGAGCTGACGCCCTGTTTCTTAGATACGAAATGTGTTTTGTGGATAGCTGCTTATGGAGTTGAGGATATATGTTTTTAGTACAGTCAGATTTTGAGTGTCTTCAACTTTCTCAACTTCTTTAAGCAGACGTCTCAACGAAGTGTCCGTAAATACCTTATCATTGATAAGGCCGACCATGATTTCTTCTCCGTTTTTAACCAATGGATTACATATGATGTTTTGGAATATTATTGAAATGTATCGGGTAATAAATCGTTTAAGATTTGTGTTCGGGTATTTTCTGCACTGCTCCAATGCGGCGGTTAAGCCAGTTACATTCTGGCTGTATTTGTATATTTCTGGAGGTGTAATATCTTCTGAAAGCATGAATTTATTGATTTCATCTGATACTGCATCAAGCTTTGAGCTGTCTATATTTTTCGGCATGATGATATCAGGTTTGCCATTAATTTTAAGCCTCCATATATTACACGGATAGCAATGCTGAAGGTTTCCACTGCTGAGGCATGCATTTATCAGTTTTGGGTTTACAAATGAGGTGTTGACATTAGCAGCATTTGCAAACGCTCCTGGCTGAACATACCCTATTGATGCCGGAACATTAATGTCATACATACTATCAGGGCCAACATCAGCTTTCTTGCCATTATCCAAGGCTGTAGTATTGAAAGCATTTCTTCCCACACGCACTATGCTGTCCGGAAGGTTTATTTCTGTCAGCATGGTGTTCATGAAAGCGCTTTCTCCAATTTCTTCTACCGCATTTCCAAGTTCAAAACGTTCTAGCTTTTGGCAGTTCAGGAATGCGCCATTGTAGATTTTTATTATTCCTTTTCCGCCTTCCACTCTTTCCAGATTTGCATTGAGATAGCATGCAAACACACTGATTGATTCAACTGAATCCGGCAACACCAGCACTGAAAAGCTGCAGGCTGAGCATGATGCGGCAGAAATGTTTTTTGTTTCATCTGGAATTACGAGCACACCTTTTCTTCCTCGTGGGCAGAACAGCAGACGCTCTTTGTCTCCTGAATATAGCAGGCCGTCAACGGTACAGAAATATTTATCAGGATTGTTTATACTGATGGTTTCTAATCTCCTAAGAGGTTTTTGGTTTAATAGCTGCTTTATTTCGTGAGATTTCATGTTACATTTTGCTTCATTAACAACCAATTTTGTCACAGAATCAGGAAAGTCTCTTTGCGAAGATTTCAATGCGTGAACATATTTTTTCAGAGCAGTGAACGTTTCTACCGTTAAGGTGTCTTCAATTACCTCAACCCAGTTTTCATCAGTTATCGTCAAAATCATATCATCTCTTCCTTTCTTTGTTGTTTTTTTTTCATATACAATATGCCATTTTTTTGGCAAAAGAAAAAGCCTCCAAAAAAGAGGCTTAAAAAACAGTCTTACGCGAAAGATGCACACTGGAAAAATCCGATATGAGACTCCCAATCGAAATCATCAGGCACATATGCCGCAAGTTTTTCCTTGAACTCTTTGATGATTTCTTCAGTGGATTTATATCCGTCATCTCCGAGCAAATCCTGCGGGCGTGTAGACTTGTCAGTGTAGATGATATAAGAACCATCTTCCACATCAAAAAACTTACCGCGGGCTGGCTTTTTGAATGGATAGAGCACTCCGCCAGAGTGTTCTTCTTCGCAGTATTCTACGCAGTTGAACAGCTCCTTCTTATGCTCGGCAGCAGTGTTTTCGTTTACACAAGATTCCAGAGAATGAAAGTCTTCCAGCAGGCTCTGTCTATATGCAGAACGTAGGAAATAGAAAGAGTCACTTCCATATTCTGAAATCGTGCAATCGATAAAGTCAATGTCTCTATCGGTTACACCATCCTTCCTGTATGTCTCCAAAAGATATCTTGTGAAAAAATCCCTTACTTCTTCTTTAGGGAAAACTAAAACAGTTCCGCTTGTTGCGCTCCAGTATTCTGACATAATATTATCTCCTTCCTTACTTTTTATCTTCGTCTGATGTTATCAAGATATCGCCTTCAGTATCAAGTTCTTCCGAGTCACAGATATACTCTGCGCTTTTCGGGAAAGGCATATTTTTCCAGTTCTTTTCCAGGTAAGCGACAGCTTCCTCACGTGTTGTAATATCGTCCGGAATATCAGCTGTTACCTGGCCGCAAACCTGGTAAATTACGTTATAAGTTACTTTAGACATATTTTTGTCTCCTTTCTTGTTGTCTTGTTTTTTGATACACTTTTAATATGCTGAAATTTTTACACCGCAAAAAAACAAATCAATTGTCATTTGTCGGCAAAAATGATACAATTACAGTATACAAATCCGATAACTGGACACCGCCCGGTCCTGCCAATTGCTAAGAGAGATATTCCACCGGGTTTTTCGGTATCAGTCAAAGAGTACCGGCCAACCATGCATCCGAAATGTGCGGCGGCTCTGGCAGACAAAGACGGGAAAAGAAACTGATGTTTAAAGGAAGAACAGAAGTTACCGCGAACAAGCGGGAGGATTTACATAAAAAAAGAGGCCGCAGAAATGCTGTCTCGTATTGTTTTTTGTACATCAGCATTCGGAATAAGACCACTTGCTGCGCTCTTCCTGGGAGCACCAATCATCAGGGTCACGGCGTGCAGTGTAGAATAAGCAATTCTGGCAGATAGCACTGCGGCAGCTGACGGGTTTATCATTTCCTCGCATTACTCCAAACAGTTCTCCGGAGCAGGCAATTCTAGCGATGTCTTCGGAATATTTTTTCAAATGTGTCATTATCTTTCTCCTTTCTTTTTTTTGTCTGGAATATATATCCAATATACCAGATTCTTGTCGGCAAAAAAAATAAATACAGAACACTTTTTTGGGCTATGTCCAGATATATGGTTGATTTTTGATAATAATGGAAACCCAGTATTTGCAGTCATTTCCGATTATGCCGGAAAAATATCTTTTCTGCATCCTTTGTGGATTTTTTTGTAATTTAAGCATATTAAGAAAGAAAGGAGTAATTTTAATGAAAGTAAAATATATATTCTTAATCATGCTTCTGTTAATACTAGCTGTATGCCTCACTGCATGTGCCAGCTATAATACATCTGACAAAGACTGGCCAACATATGATTCGATGTCGACGGCAGTCAATATAAGCTTTTTCTAACAAAAGCTCTATATACCCGATGCAAGGAGCCGTCATCATTTTGGATGATGATGGTTTCTTTGTGTTACGCTGCCACAGGAACTCTATTCATCTGTTTCATGCGTCTCATATCATTCCACGAATGAACTTAGCGGCATCTTCTGTTCTTTTTCTTTCATAGCTTTAACCAGTCTGCTCGTTCCGAGCCTGTCAGCTCCAAGACTAAGCATCAGTTCAGCATCTGAAAAGTCTTTGATGCCTCCTGCTGCCTTAATTTTAACGTCAGGACCGACATGCTTTTTCATAAGCGCGATATCGCCAGGTGTTGCCCCTCCGGTAGAAAAGCCTGTTGATGTTTTGATGTATTCTGCACCAGCAGCAGTTACAATCTCACACATTTTAATCTTTTCTTCCTCAGTTAAAAGGCAGGTCTCAATAATCACCTTCAGCACTCTTCCATTGCACGCTTCATGAACCGCCTGGATTTCATCTTCAACCTTAGCATACTTCTTATCTTTCAGCATTCCGATATTGATTACCATATCAATCTCAGAAGCCCCGTTCTGCACCGCATCACGCGCCTCAAATACCTTAACAGCTGTTGTGTTATATCCATTCGGGAACCCGATTACAGTACATACCGGCAAACTGCTGTTCTGTCCTTTTAAGTATTTTACCGCTTGTTTTACATATGCCGGCGGAATGCAGGCAGACGCGGTTTTGTATTTAACCGCATCATCCAGCACGGTTTTGATATCCTCCCATGTTGCGGTCTGCGAAAGCAGTGTGTGGTCTACCTTATTCAGAATTTTGTTTGTAGTCATAGTTTTTGACTCCTTTCTTTATTTATATTTTTTTATATTTCCAATATGCCGGATTTGCCAGACAACTAAAAAAAGAAGAAGCTTACGCCTCTTCTTTAAGTATTTTTTTTGCTTTTTTAACATGTTGTTCCTGAAGTCCACCCTCAGACTCATTATTTACGAAAAAATCCGTCTTGACAAGATGGCCGCCAAGGCCAAAGCTTTCATAATGTTCTTCATCAAAATCATCATCCAGTGAGACGTAATTTTTGACCAAATCTTTATTATCAGCCAGCCATGCAGCAATTTCTTCTGGCCGGTTTGATAATATCATCGGCGTTACGTCCATAATCGTCATTCCGTATTTTGCGAGACATGATTCAAGATATTTGTACATTGAATGAGGGGCTTTCATTTCATCTCCACAAAGCTCTCTCCAAGAAGAAGACAATACAATTTTGCAGTTGCATTGCCTGTATATTTTGGCTAGGCGTTCAACTGCCCGCATGTCTATCTCATCTTCAGGGTCTTTGTGGTTGTTTAGATATGCCCTGCTGTTTAATACACCGTCGACATCAAGGAAAATGATGTTTATTTTGTTTTTCTGCATGTAAATCTCCTTCCTTAGAGTTCAAAGTTGCACTTTATGTCGCTTAACGCATTAATGACATACGCTTTTAATATTACTGCGTTTTTCAAATAAGTATCTTTATCCATCTTGGAAATCATTTTCCTTAATGCAGTATCGGTAAGCACGCCATCTTTGATAAGACCAATCATAAACTGTTCCCCATCTGGTTCTGTGTGAAATACATTATACATGATTGTACTGATGTTTCTGGTGATGAACTTTTTTGATTTTGTATCAGAGTACAGTTTGCAATGTTCTATCGCAGCAGCCAGTCCAGCACAGTCTGAATTATATGTGTACATAGTCGGAGCAGGCGCATTTTCTGTATTTATGAAGTCACGCAATGCTGTAGCCGCTTCTTTAGGGCAAGAAAAACTTTTTGGCATGATGACCTCCGGCTTCCCGTCAATTTTTAAACGCCATATATTACAATTGTAATTATGGCAAAGATTGGTGTCACGTAAGCCGATTTGGACAAATTTTAAACAGTCAACATAATCATCCATAAGACATTTAGCCGTTTGTTTAGACATATGAATCGCAGACGCATTTGGAAAAGCTGTTGTTCCAATATGTGTTACGGTTTCGGGCAGGTAAACAGTATACATCTGGTCATAATCTACAGGACGAGTTTCCTTATCTTCTATTATATCGATTGTATTAAATGCTCCGCCTCCAATCGTTTTAAGCCTGTTAGAAAATTTAATTTCTTTCATTTCATTCAAGGAAGCATAATCAAAAGCCGAAGAACCAATAATTTTCAGCTTCTCGCCAAACTCAAAACGTTTTAATCTATAGCAACGATAAAATGCAAATGGCTTAATATTCTGTATATTTCTTCCACCCTCCACCTTTTTTAAATTTAAATTAAAGGCAAACGCATTTTCCCCGATTAATTTAACTGAATCAGGGATGGTAACCTGGTCGCATTTAGACCACGCGCATGCGTAATCGCAAATAGACTCTGTTCCTTCCGAAATGATAAGATTTCCTGTTCTTCCTCTTGGACAACAATATAATTGTCGTTTATCACCAGAGTACAGCATTCCATCAATGGTACAAAATCTATCGTCAGCTTTTTTGATTTCAACTACCTCAGCATCTTGCAATACCCCACGTGACAGCAATGATTTGACTTTATCAGCACAAAGATTGGTTTCGGCATTATTGATAACCACTTTCTTAAAACGAGTCAAAAATGGCAGCGCAATCGACCCGTAAGACACCTTATCAAGATATTTTTCCAAGTCTCCGAAACTCTCCGATATTAACGTCTTATTGTCATCAGCTATATATGTTTTAGCATGCATGTTTTTTACTCCTTTCTTTCTGCTTTACAAAGACAATATGCCGAATTTTGCCGGCAGAAAAAAAGCAGCCTACGGCTGCCTTCTGTTTCTTACAGACAAAAATTTGATTTTTGAGGTTTAATCGCATTTAACAGATATCCTTTGATTACTGCTAAATCATCTCTTCCTTTTTTGTTTGCTTCAAGTTCTGTCATCATTTTCTTTAATGCCGTATCGGAAAAGACTCCAGCCTGTATATATTTTACAAACTCTTTCGTTTCATCAGAATATACGTCAGCAATCTTCGCTGCGTGTCGCGTCAAAAACGTCTTGACCTGTTTGTCAGGATACAGTCTGCAGTGTTCTAACGCAGCAGCCAGAGCGGCATTTCCATGGCCATATTTATACAGATGAGGCATTTCGCCACCATCCGTATTTACGAAATCGTTGATTTCCTGTATTATAGCCAATAAATCAATAGTCTTTGGAAGTATAAGTTCCGGTTTACCTTTGACTTTTAATCTCCAAAATCTTGCCGCATGGTATCTTTGCCTATTTCCGCTTTGCGTGCATGCTATCAGCAGCTTACGGGTTACGGTTTCAGTATACACTACTGACGCATTTGAAAAAGCGCAGAGTCCAATCTTTCTCAAAGAATTTGGAATGTGTATTTTATACATACCGTCAGGCTCTACTTCGACCATATAATTATCTTCAGTGATATGAGTTGTGTGAAATGCTCCGTCCCCAACTGATTTTAAGCATTCAGGCAAATCAACGGTTTTCAATTCTGTATTTGCAAATGCCGAATTTCCAATAAGCTTAACGTTTTTTCCAAGATTAAATTCCGTTAGCCTCACGCAATTGTAAAACGCATACTGGCCAAAACTTACAATCCCTTCTCCTCCGATTACTCTTTTCAACAAATTGTTGTCACCGCAGGCAAATTTCTGAAGGCGTTTCACAGAAGCCGGGATGATAAGCTCTGAAATCTGTGTAACGCTGAATGCATTTTGACATATGGTTTCTGTTCCGTCAGGTATTATTACAGTTCCCTTTCTCTGGCGGGGGCAGAAATAAAGCAGTTTACCGTTTCTTGAATACAGCATGCCATCAATTGAGCAAAGTTTGCCATCAGGATTCTGAATCTCAAACCATTCAAGATTATGTAGCGTTGTCAATATGTCGCGGACGTACTCAACCGAGAACTTGCAACTTGCATATTTAACGGTCAGTTTTTGTGTATCGTATACATCCCCATTCATGCTAATCAAATCGTCGAACGTATCAACTATGAGTGTCCTTTTTTTGTTGTCCATTATTTTTAATTCCTTTCTTTGTGGATACTTTTCACATTTACAAAAACAATATGCAGGATTTCGCCGGCAGAAAAAACGAGGCCGCAAAAATGCGGCCTCTAGTTTCCAAGTTTCTATCCAAATTAAGCGATATTTTTCAATTCAAAAACAATCCCCCTGCAATACACTTCACCGGCATCAATTACATAAAATGTCTCATGCGGGATTTTAGTCTCATAAGCCCATGGAATCACAACACCATTTTCATCCTCAGCCTCACACCATAAGGCATTAATAACGTTTTTGGTCTTATCTTCTTCTACTCCGTTTTTTGAAATGTATACTCGGCCGCCATCAAAGCATCCTGCTTCGTCCTCAATAGCGCCCTCAAATTCCATCAGGTCATCGGAAGCCCCCGTTACAATCACAAATCCGTTTTCTTTCGCGATTCCAATATCCTCCTTTGAGAAAATTGGATATCCATTGTATTCTGTCCCGTTCAGTCTTTCAGCAAATTCTTTAAGTGTCATAATTCTGACCTCCTGTTTTTGTTTTTTTTGTATATTTCCAATATGCAGATTTTTTTAAATTTTTTTATTATTTTTAGGTATTTTTGTGCCTATTTTTCCAAATATTTTTTTAGAGCCGACCACAGCACCGCAACAGGCGGCAGGATTTCTTTTTCTTTATCTGATAATCCTTTTGGCAGATTCTCCAAAAGCGAGTCGCATTCCTTAAAAATTGCCCGCAGTCTGTCGTCGAATGAAGATTCTTCAGTTTCTTTCTGCTGCTCACCGTAGACGAATTTTTTCTCATTGTCGTCAAGCTCGAGCTCTTCCAGTACCTCATCGTTTAGTGCAACCAAATTGCCGTAATTCCATATCTGAATTTCTCCCGGCTTGATAGTCTGCTTCACTTCGTTTTTGGCAATAATGATGCAGTCTTTATCTGATGCGTTTTTGATGTAAAGATAATCTGAATTATAGATTGTGAAATAATCTTTACTGAAATCAATATCATCTGAAATGCTATTCGGTGCCAGGTCTGCGTAATGCATATCTGCATATCCGAAGCGCTCCTCATCAAATTTAAGGATAGCAGCCGCTAAATCATCATAAGTTTCAACTGATTCCAGCATGTGATAAACGAATTTTCCGTTACATGACGGGTACATATCGCCGTTAAACTGTATTGACATCCAATTTGCTGTATCTGTGATTAATAAAAAATTTCCTCGTGTCATAATTTTTACCTCCCGGTTTTTGTTTTGTTATATCTAATATGCTGAATTTTTATCAGAGAGGATTTTTTTTGCGAAAAAAATCCGGAGAGGAATTCTCTCCGGTTCGTGAATGTGTAAGTTTTAGTTCTTATCTCTTATATTTAACGACTTCTTTTTCAGCTGCCATCATCTTTCCATTTTTATCAAATTTGATTTCCTTAAATCCGAACATGTCAACATAAAAATACCTGTCTCCATTCGGAAGATGCATTACAATGACATCAGAAATACTCATTGAGCGACCTTTTCTGTCCAAAATTACACCATTATGCTCCATATAAAGTCTTTCACACAATCTCTTTGCATCAAATGTATCGCTGAATTCAAAAATTCCGCGGTAAACTTTTTCGTAATCAGAAAGCTGTGGAGAAGGGCTCTTCTTCATCGCTGATTTAAACGGGCAAAACACATAATCAGCCTCAGTTTGCAGTAAATCATAAAAGCAGAAATGTTCTTTCTCATCTTCCGGCTTAACAGTCTTCCAAACCCTGCTGACTCCCGCCAACACAGGCATGAACAAAACATCAGGTTTTGAAAACATTTTCGTGTATTTCTCAACATCATCATCAAAAATATCACAGAACTCATCTCCTGACCATCCACAGATAAAGAAATCACCGCGGATTACATCATGACTGTTACCAATTTTCAGAATTCGATTTGGCGTCAGGTCAGCCAGTTTTCCGACATCATTACAAACCAGCATTGCAGTTTCTGATAATGTGATGGTCTCAATATGTCCCATCACATATCTCTGCATATCCTTCAGATTGTTTTCAATTTCCTTAACAACAGGCTCTTCGTATTTATCAATTGCTAAAATTTTCATAATTTTGTCCTTTCCCGCCATCAGGCGTTAAAATCATTTTTTTTGTTTTCTTTTTGCAATTTTTAGCACCAGCTGAATCCATCGCCGGAATCAATACCATCCTTGACGATTTTTTTGAAATCAGCGAATTTTGCACAGTCTTTTCTGCCGGCATAGCCATATAAGATATTGTCATCGTAGTCTTTAATGACTTCATAAATTGACCGGCAATGGTCTTCATCCATCTCAGCATCACAATCGCTTTCATACAAAAAATCAAGGATGTCAGACATTTTGCCTTTGTATTTTTTATCCAGCTCAGCGATTTTTTCATCGTAGTCCTTAAAGAATGCTTTACGATTTGGATACCACATCCCTTCGCCCAATTTTTTGTAATGCTCAAAAATGTCTGGCGCTGCCAGCTCTGCGACTTTAGTACGGAGACGTCTGAAGCCTCCACCTCCAAGGTCAATGGAGCGGCTTTTGCTCTTAATTGTTACACCCATCACGCAATCTCCTTTCTCATTTCTGCAAGCAAATTCTTGTCCAATTCTTTCAGTTCAGCCATCATCTCATCATAGACGGACGGGAAACCGCGGCCAAACTTGTTTGTATGTCGGTCTGAAGGTAATTGATAACTCGTCGTTGCCGGCTCGTTACCAAGCCTCGCAGAGGCTGACAAGCGAAGCCGTAAAGCTGAGTACAATGGACCCGCTTCGCTTCAATTCCAGCTCGGACTTTGTCCTTGCTGTTACATAAAACATTGGACGCGTACATGATAACTCGCCATAACGGACTCGTTTGTCAGTGGCAAAAGCTACTTGGTGCAAGCGAGAATAAACTCACTGCATCATGGCTTTTTACTTCCTGCTTGGTAGTAACATGTCTACCAAAGCAATCTTTCTCACGGCGATTCTTGAGGTTTAATCGCACCCAACAGGTATCCCTTAAGTACAGTTAGGTCATCTCTTTCCTTTTTGTTTAAGAACCAGGTGAAACCATTACCGGAATCAATACCGTCTTTAACGATAGCTTTAAAATCAGCAAATTTCGCGCAGTCTTTTCTGCCGGTATAGCCGTATAAAATATCGTCGTCGTAGTCTTTGATGACTTTGTAGATAGACCGGCAGTGTGGAACATCCATAATGCCGTCGCAATCGCTTTCATACAAAAAATCAAGGATGTTAGACATTTTGCCTTTGTATTTTTTGTCCAATTCTGCGATTTTTGTGTTATATGATTTGTAAAACGCTTTTCTTTCGTCTGCGTCATACAGCCGCATTCCATCCATGGATTTTTTGTAGTGCTCAAAAATATCTGGAACTGTCAGCTCTGCAACCTTAATCCTCAGCATCCTAAATCCGCCATATCCCATGTCAATAGCATGATTCTTGCTTTCAATTGTCACACCCATCACGCAGCCTCCCCTCTCATTTCTGCCAGCAAATTCTCGTCCAATTCTTTCAGCTCAGCCAGCATCTCATCGCGGATTTTCACTTCCTGCTCGGTAGTAACATGTCTACCAAAGCAATCTTTCCCACGGCATAACTGGCAAGAACAATGGATTTTATTTTTACTGTACTGGTGCAGATTGTCATACAACGGCAGGCCATCATATGACTGCGCAAGGTCAATCCGTGCTTTTCGTCTCGCCTTTTTGTAGTCGATTTTTCTTCGGTCTCCTCTTTTGCTTTCTTTTGTGGTGCTGAAAAGAGATTCGGCCTCGGCGTCGGTGAGGTCGTCTGAGTAAATATCTAAAACTTCGTTATTCATTTTTTTTGCCTCCTGTCTTTGTTGTTGTTTTTGTCGCTTTTAATATGCTGAATTTTGACAGGAAGAAAAAAAAAGAACAAAAAAAAAGAACATGACTGAATGTCATGCTCTTCTACCGCTAACTTAATGGTCTTCATATTCAATTTCATCATCGTCTATAGACATATCAAAATAATCATTACTTTGTATTTTTTCGGCAGGTATACCGTGCTGAACAAAATCGCTCCATCCTTCATCTTTTGATGGATTACTATCTACCAGTCTATTATTCATAGCTGACAATAGGTTTGGAGAGATACTGCTGATTGAATCATTCGGATTTATCCAGGTTACATGAAGCGAAGTATCTTTTACGCCATATTCATTCGCAATCCCCAAATATTTTTCTCTTATTGGCTTGTCAAGATTGGTTGCTTCATATACGACAGAAGCGCCACTTTTTAAAGCTGTTTTGATTCTTGCATCAACTATTGCAAAAACAAGGCTTTCACTATAACTATCTGGATAATTGTCTTTGAGTTCTTGGCGAATTTTATTCGGAGAAATCAATACTGTACTATCTTTGTAATCTGCATTTATTACAATGTCATTCGTGATTTTAGAAGGGTCAAAAATAAGGCCAATATTCTTTATCGCTTTTGAGGCCGGATACAAGTTCACATCATCCATTTTTTTATTTTGTAAATCAGCATAAAGAGATTTGGCTAATTGAGATTTTCCTGAACCCGGAATTCCGCAAAGCATAATAAACTTTGGAGATTCCATTTTAACTTCTGGCTCTTTTACGATTGTGTTGTATTTGCTATTTTTTTCGGCTTGTTTTTCTTTATATAATGAAATCGTCTTTCCTCTTTGGAATTCTGATAACATTTTGGCTTTAGTGTCGTAATTTTTACTGATTACATCAGCCTTTTCTTCTGGAATTCCTGCATTTGCATACAGTTCTTTAACCTCGCCTGCGGAGGGTATGCTGTTTAAATCTACGGCAGTTTTATTTTTCACTTTTCCAAGTAATTTTTCTTCTCTTTTGTAAAAACTCGTAATCGGAATGTCTAAAATTCCGGCTCGGGTATATGGTGTTTTTCTTCCATCAGAATAGAACATACTGTTTCCGGAGTCGAATATTGGAGCCGGGCCAATTAATTTCATAGTATTTGGGTCTCGCAAGACGCCAAAATTTAACAAATGTTCGTCTGTGTTCGTTATCAAGAAATCGGTCATTGTCTGATAGTCCATAAATTCTTGAATTTGATTGTAATCAATACCGTTTTCAACACAGATATTAATGTACTCGTCATATAATGCCTGACTGTTTTGGATTTTTCTGCTTTCCACCATTTCATAAGCCGACAACAATTCTATATTTTCTGAAGTAAAAGCCGGGCACTTACATTGTACACCTCTATCTTCGGTCATTTCAGCGGTGTATCTAACAAACTCAACATTTGAAGGCTGTCTGCTATGAACTATTGAGGCGAAAACTTCATTAATTGACTGCTGTCCGTAATATTTATAGCTTTCTTTGACCAATATTGGAGTTTTATGCATTAAATCCCAATATTTTTCCATCTGGCCGCCAAGAGACGCATTTGGGTCATACGACGTTGCGTTATGATATGGGATTTTTCCATGGCTATATGCAGCTAAATTCGCAAATTTAACGTTATCAAATGACAAATCAATGCCGCTTGGTTTAATCCAGTATGTATCAGTCATGCTTAATCCAAGATTTTTTGCCAGATAAACCTCTGTATTTAAGCAATTTGCGTTATTTATCACCTGCTGCATCGTTGCTCTTGACGCAGGAACAGCTCTCATCTCCCACCATTTTTGAATTTTCTTTATGTCACAGTTGCCGAGATATGGTGACAGGCCGTTTCTATCATCATGATATTCGGTGATTCTGCCTATGTTTTCGTCAAACAGTATTGTTCCGCATTTATCATTTTTGTGCATTAAGCTGTATTTTATCATTATTATTCACCTCCAATATATCTTAGTAATATGTAAATAGTATACCAAAAATTTAGTAAATTACAATTTATTTTGAGATAATATTAATATGCGGAATTTTGTAGGAAGAAAAAAATGGTTTCCAAATACATGTTGAAATAAGGTTTTATATGTGATACAATGTGTCTATAAATTAGTGTTCTAATTATAGACGCTTGATAATGGAGGAGAAAATATGAAGAAAGAAAAGATAGATGATAATCAATTGACATTCTTTGATGTCATTGATGGCGGAAAGCATGAAGAAGACAAGAAGAATATAATGAAATTTAAAAAGAAGCAATTGATTGATGTGCAATATGCTCCTTATGAAGAGATGTTTTCTGGCTTTAATAAAATTCAGGCGATTACGTTTTCATATGATTTAAGTTTCATAAACAATATAATGAAATATTTTGATACAGCTGAAATCATTTTAGGAGCAAAGTTTATTTTTGATAAAGATGAAATGCTTCCAAGGCTACTTGCTGATGCAGCAGCATTAAAAAATGACATAACAAAGGATAAAAGACTTTCAAATATGCTTAAAAACGGAGACTTGATAATTAAAGTGTCAACATCTATTGTTGACCACAGAAAACTGTATATTTTAAGTGCAGACGATGGTAGAACAAGAGTCCTTTCTCCTTCTGCTAACCTGTCATGGAGCGCATGGAATGGCAGTCATCTTGAAAATGATGAGTACGATGATGGAGAGGCTGGATATGAGGACGCCATCAATGACTTTGAAGTTGCATGGTCATTGGCAGAAGAAATACCTTATGCATGTTTTTCAGCTAAAATCTCTGAAAATGCCGATGAGGATATTGTAGCTGGAAATCCAATTGTAACAAAAATCAAACAGACAAATTCAGTTATTGTGTTACGTCAGCAAATGGACGAAGAAACGATTTCTCTTACAAGGCGTTGTTTGGATATAGAAAATGATATTGCCGAATATAAAGAAGTTACAAAAAATATCGGATTAAAGACAGACAAAGGTGTTACTATGATTTCGCCTCAGCATGTTAAAAAAATTGAGACAAACATGAAAAGGACTATTAGAGCAAAGAAGCTTAATGTTGAGGAACATACGAAGGCATATCCAAAACTAACATTTGACTATGATGAAGAAAAAGCGTATCTTGATGAGACAGAAATGGATTTAAATCCGCCCGATGAAGAAATTAAAAATGATATTGATGAAATTTTAAAAATATTTGATAATTTTAAAGCATTCATTAATGGAGAAAAAAATCTACAACCAAATCATTTTAAACTGATGACGGCGGTGCTTAGTTCGCCTTTTACGGCACGGCTTAGATGTGATGCTTCATTACTACAGGTCGGAACATCCAGCCTTCCACTTTTTCTCTTGCTATCTTCTGCAAACGCCAACTGCGGCAAAACTTTTATGATGTCTGCTTTATTGAAAATGATGACAGGCGAAACTCTTGATACGCAAAAAGGCGTTAATGTATCAAAAGATATGCTTGAAAAAGAACAGATTTGTATTAAAGGTATTCCAATTTTTGTTGATGAAATAAGCGGCAGATTTATTTCTGATAAGGAAGATTTTCTTAAAGACCCTGAGCGATGTGAAAAAGGACAAGTCAGTACGATGCCGCTTATTGTATTTGCAAGCAATAATGTTCTTTCATTAGAGGAAAAGTTTAGAAAGAGGATGATGTTTATTAATTTTGATGGAGCAATGCCAAGCACCATTGACCAGAGCGCTTACAAAAGCCGCGGTATTGCTATTGTTAATAGACTGGGCACGGCTTTTTTTAGAGAATATCTGCGACGCATGATTCCACAAATTAACGGTATTATCAACTATATGTATGATGTAGAGCATCGTGAGGATGGTTATTATCCAGACGTTATGGCTATTTCATCTCAAACAATCATTGACATTTTGACAGATTATGGATATGATATTCCTAATTATGTTAAGCGACTTACCTGGAATGATGATTATTCTGTCAATTCCGTTTCTGTTTCAGAAGATTTTCTTGAACAGATAGATTCTCTATATAGAACAAACAGAAAAGATTTTAAAATTGATACAGTTACTAATCTCGTAAGTATAGAGCTAGGAAGGAATAAGAATATTGAAAAAATGTTTGAGTCATGGTCAAGGTCTTTACCAAATGAAATTGGAGCAACCGTAATTCCGTCGAGAGATTTATGCAGAATTGATTTCCGTAAAGATAAATTGGAAAAATTTTTAGGGCATTCTCTATCAACAGGATTTTTGTCATTCCTTCAAGGAAAAATAGGCTTTGGTAGGTGATATTGTGTGATGGTATATTTATATACAAAAACAAACGAAGAGCTAAGTTCTTTTGATGAAACGATTTCTGTTGTACGAAGTGGGATTAATGGTTCAGCAAATATCTTATTTTCAACGGAAAATCGAAGATGTTTTCGTGAATTAGAGCATATAAAATGCTCTTGTAATCCAGGTGACATTATTATTATCAGTAATTTTGAATCACTTGGTATGAATGATACTGATATAAAAGAAAATCTTGATTTTTTTATACAAAACTCAATCAAACTTGTAATTAAAGACATACCATCAACTTACGAATATGGAGTTGGTACATCTACAAATATAGCTGTTATAAGAACAATTTTTGACTTAATAAAGTCAACAAACCAAAAGATTACACCAATCCGTACTTCCAGGCGCGCTGGCGCCGGTCGTACTAAATTGGATTTTCCAGAAAGTTGGGAAGAACTATACACAAAATGGGAGCAAAAAGAAATCACATCAAGTGAATTTATAAAGCAAAGTGGCTTAAAAAAAGCGTCGTTTTACAATCTAATGGCAGAATACCGAAAAATTTTAGAGACAAACAAAAAATACAAAGAAAAGTATGGTTGTTAAAATAATGTAAAGCATAAGCGGCAGAATAGTTTCTGCCGCTTTTTAATGTTTAGTTCTTTGAATTTTTTACTCAGCGTTATATATTTCTTCAATCAGACGCGCCGCTGCCTCTGGCATAGACATATCATCATAAACTATATCTTCGTATAGCTTTTCAGCATCGATAACGGTTACAAATTTATTATTTTTCAAGACCTCTATTGCAAATATTCTCTTTTTGAAATCACTTCCATCTTCCTGCTCAAAATCAGGAATATCTTCCACAAATTTAATCTTACAAACATAGCTGTTTCCAAGCTGTTTCATCATATTGTATTTAATATTGCTAACGATGTCATAACTTTCATATTCTTCATTACTCATATTGTTCATGGTGAATTCGTCGAAATCATCTTCACATTCCTCATTGTCTATGTCATCTGTATAATCTACAGCAGGGAAATCTTGAAACTGACCAATCGGTTTGGCATGATTAAAATGCATTTCATTCCTCTCATCTTCAACACACAGCATATCATCTAAATCATACTGAAGATTATCGATGTCATAATCAATATTAACGTTGTCAAAGTTACCACGACCAATTTGACCTCTTAAGCGTCTGTCGGATTGTTCAAAAAACTGTGCATATCCAAAATCAGATTCCTCATCAGTCTTTAATTTATCATATTTCTTTATTGCATTTTTATATAATGCCTCTGCTTTTTTATTACGTTCAATATCGCTTAAAGTAAAAATGACTATATACATGAAAGCTTCTTCTCTTGTCATCTTATATGTTGAAATTTTTTCATAAAAGTTGTTTAGCGGAATTTCTTTATGTTTTCCAGACTCCGTATGCTCTACATTAAGAACATATTCTATGTTATGCCCAAAAGCTGTTTCGTTCAATAATTTACATTCATAATCATCGCCAATAGTATTTGATAATGGTTCTATCAAATTTTCCAAAAAAGTTTTGATATCGCCAAGCTCTTGGTTTTTGTTTGCCGTTTTTTTATCCATATCGAACACCTTTCTTTATGCGTATCTTTGGAAATATATTATTTGTTTTATAATATCATATATTAGCGACTTTTACAATTTTAATATTATCTATCACTTTTCTCATTATTACATTTCTTACACAGCATCTGCAGATTTTCATCCACAGTCCTGCCGCCCTGGCTCCACGGTACAATATGGTCTCCGTCCATCTCTGCCAGGTCAAACATCTCTCCACAAATCGCGCATTTGCGTTCCTGTCTTTCATATGCCCTTCTCTTCTGCGCTTCTGAAAATGCCCTGATTGACAAAAACTTCTCATCATGCTTCGTTCTGTCTGACAGCAGGTATCTTATAATCCCGGCATTTTTAGTAACATCATCATCCATCAAAAGCCGCTTCATATCAGTCTCAAGACTGTTACTGTTATACTGCTTATCATGAAATTCGTTGTATAAAATCCCCCAATCCTGCACGTCAGTAACGCCTTTTCTTGCATTCGGGAAAAGCATTTTCGCCCAGTTAATAACTGTCTGAAAATATAACCATAATTCGTTTGCGTCCAGGTCATGCTGATGTTTTGCCATATACATCTGACCAGACTCCAGCCCGTCACGGTCTGCAATCCACGCCAGCGCCTTTTCCAAATAATCCTGCCGAATCGGATTTCCTTTAATATACCCTTCAGCCATCTGTCCGGCCACGCAGTTTCGCTTTGAGAAATAGTTTTTCGCATCAGCCAGCCATGTTCCAACATATGTGGCATTTAATAATTCCTGATTTGTCAGCACTAGCCCGGCAATATTGATACGCTTAAACCACTCTAATTTTTCTTCTTCCGTTCCGTCACAAACTTTCACATCAAGTTTATAATCCAAAAATTTCTGCTTTTCATCTTCTGTTAGGTTGTGGAAAAATTTGTCATTTCCATTGATTTTTATAGGAAAATCACCATTTACATACTGACAGATTGAGATTGTACGCTGCTGCCCGTCAAGGAGTTCAAAGCCTTTCGGGTTCGGTGACCAGTACATTAAATTTAACGGAAATCCACTCATTACCGTATCGATTACCGCATTTCTCTGAGCCTGCTGATAAATATACTCTCGCTGATAAGGCGGCCTTAAGACCAGCTCGCCGTTTAATCCATAAACTCCACCGTCTCCGTCGTCAGCATAACTTTCAGCAACCTCTCTGATACTAATTTCTTTCGGCTCTATTTTCATTTTTCTTTTCCTCCGTTTTTATTTATTTTTTAAATTGTTTTTAGCGATTTATTAGATTAATACTTGACTGATTCATGTATTAAAAGCGGCAGAATAAATCTTTCAAATTCATCCTGAAACATACATGCAGATACGGCACACGTATCATTAGAATATTTGTCATCACATCTTGACTCTAATCTTTTCAGAGGCTCTGCCATCATTTCTTTGAATTTCTGAGGAATGCCGTCATTCTCTATGAATTTATTCATACCAGCAAAAAAATCGTCAGCTTCTTCTTGTGACGTAAATTCAAACACTACAAGGCTTTCACTCGCCCTGTTACTTCTTTTCTTTATTGCAATATACATATTTTTTATCTCCTTTTTTCATTCTTTTTTATCGGTTTTTATTTTTTCTCTTTTTTCTCTTCATCTACCGCCCTCTTCAGCGCCAAAATTCCGCCTTCAATGTCGTAACTCCCGCCATTTTTCATTATCTTTTCATATCATATAATTCTTCAGCAGTTAAGCTTACTGTTTTCACACAGTTTCTTTCTGGATGTTCTTTAAGTTCTTTTTCTTTCGCTAGTATCTTTTCGGTACTGAAGATTTCGCTTTTGTTGTTCATTTTTTTTATGCCTCTCTTTGCTGTTGTTTTTTGTTTATTGGTTGCGAGCAGAATCTAAAGTTTTCTTTGGACTAAGATTCTGCGATAAGGCAAAACTGGTTTACCATTTTCATCTATAAAATACAAGTCTCCATCTCGAAGTCCTTTATTAAGTTTTTTCAATTCTCTTGGATAAGGTTTTAGTCCGAGTTCTACTCCTAAGTCTCCATGAGCCATTCCGACAATAAAAAATTCATCTGGATTATAATTTGTAAAAAATGTAATAGGTACGCCGGTAATACCGTTACAGTATCTTTCTTGCAAATAACCGCTTATATTTTCGCTGTTTGTTGATAAGAGGCTGCGCGATTCCTGACTCTGCAATCCATAATCCGTTGCTGAATCCTTTTCCTTCTGATTCTGTTGCTCCAATGATTTCAAACTGTTCGGAGTTGTATTTATCAAGGAATGTAATTGGGACTCCAAAGATTCCGTTACAATACCTTCTGTATGAAGATTCGGCTGTACATTCTCTTTCCATGAACGTATCCTCGGCCTTTGTCGAGAGCAAGTAAGTATTCGTTGCCAATAATTCGGAATTGTTCTGGACTGAAACTGTTGAGGAATGTAATCGGGACTCCCAATTCTCCTCTGCAATACCTGTGTTGCAGGTCTCCTGTGTTGCAGGTCTCCTGTGTTGCAGGTCTCCTGTGTTGCAGGTCTCCTGTGTTGCAGGTCTCCTGTGTTGCTATCGTCTATAAAAATATTTTTTTGTATTCTTTTGCTTATTTCTTTCTCAATTTCCTCCTTATACCCGGCCGCGTGTTCATGAAGCAGCTTTCTTAATTCAGTATTTGCTGCAGGAATAATAAAGAAACTTTTTTCGCCGTCAAACTCTCCCTCTCTCGTAATTTCCCATTCATCAGCCGGAAAATTCTTGAATTCCTCTTCGGTTACTTCCCAGGACTCGCAATAATCGCAAGGAATTTCTGCAACTCTGTCAACGTTAATCGCATTGTAGTTATCGTAAGTAGCGTAATTATCCGGTGTGTAATTCTTCCATAAAATCAACTTTTCATGTCTTTTTTTTATGTCAAGATTAGTAAAAACAGAAATTGCCGGCACTTTACCATATTTATGTCCATCATTCATTTTTTCTGTTATTTTTTCATCCCATTTCGCATAATTGTCAGGCAAACCGAAAATACATGTTTTATTTGCAAGATATCCGAGCCATATTTTGTTTTCCTTAATTAAAGGAAATACTTCTTTGTATGTAATTGAATTGTTATTGCTCCAAATAATGAAATCTTTTTTGTATTCTATTAGCTGCGCAAGATAAGTGCGATACATGGAAAACGGTGGATTCGTTACCACGATATCAGCCTCTTTCAACAGGTCAATGCACTCCTGATTCCGAAAATCCCCATTTCCTTCCAAGGGCGTTTTAACTCCGGTTTCAATATCATTGTCATCTCCGCCTTCATACTCCATCTTATAAGTTGGCTTTTCTTTATCGTAATGAGTAGCAATCAGCTTTTTCAGTCCAAGATGTTCAAAGTTCAGATGAAAGTATTTCCAAAACGCAGACGATGTCGGGTCATCGCAATTACAAAACACCACCTTTCCCTTGAAATGTTCTTTATAATGTCGCAGCTCTTCTGCAACGTCACTTAACTGAGTGTAAAACTCATCATTTTTTGCCTCCTTGGCTTTATGCAGATTTTCGTTTGCCATCTATGTTAACTCTCCTTTTTGTTGTCGTTATAATTTTCTTGATTTTTTGTTTTTTTTGCTTTTTAGCTCTATCCAAAAAATCAGTTATAGATAACATGACGAATCTGAAAAAAAAGAATCATTTTTATGATATTTTTTTTGTTTTTTTACAAAAAAACAGCCGTCAGCTTTCCGCTGACGGCTGCTCCTACTTTACCCCAAACTCTTTAACTGCTTTTGTTGACACATCCACATACCCTCCGGATTTGTCCTTTCCGACAAGGGCACAATATTTTGCAAATTCCTTTGATTTAAAAATGTTATATGCCTTTTGCAACTCCTCTTCCGTCTTTGCCGTGATATACCTCCCAGAATACACCACGACATCCTCATCAAGTATAAACGGCTTTATTTGGGGTTTATTTTTATCAATTATATGTTTAAACACCACCTTCTTCAGCCCGCTGTTCTGTATGCCCTGGCTCCTTCCAAACAAAAACCAGTCCGTGCTTTTGTCCATGTCACGCTTTGCCAGCTCATCACGGTATGAATTAAGGTACGCATATGTTTTTGGAAATTCTTTTTTTAATCTGTCTTCTGAAATCGGTGTTTCTGCATATGGGAAAATGATGTATGTGTTATCTGTTTTGCCTCCATATTTTGAGGCCTTCACACACCGGCGCAATATGGCAGACTCTATTTCGTGAACCTTACCGGATTTGTCTTTAAAGTAAACAGTTTCACCTTTGCCGGCATACGGTTTTGTCAGTTCCTTATCGGTGTATGCCTGGATTATGTAGATATAATCGCGGTTTGTAACTATGCCGTTTTGCACTGTAACGATATCTGAGATTTTTTTTGGTCTGTTGTTAATTTCTTCCAGGAATTTCATATCATCAGCAGAGCCAAAGTTCCATGGGTGTCCGGTCATATTATTTTTCAGATATTCAAAATTAATTACGTTTTCTGAAACCGGCTGATACATGTTATATTCCTTGTATTTTATATTCTCTTTTTTATCTTTATCAATCATGCAGATACATGTATACGTATCAGCATCAGGGAAGATTTTTGATGCTCCAAAATCATATATTGCAGATATGTACTCGTTTTTTATCAGGAAATCCCTGAATTTCTGCTGCGAAGTGTTCCTAATAAATGTGTTTGGCGATATGAACCCAAGCTTACCATTTTCGCCAAGCATATTAATTCCGATTTCGTAAAAAATCACATACAAATCAGCCATACCATCCGAAAACTGAAAGCTTTTCACGATGTCACGGTATCTTTCAGGAATGTTGTGTATTCTTACAAACGGCGGGTTCCCGACAACATAATCATATTTTTCTTTATGCTTTTCCCATTCTGTCAGCGTGTCACCGTTTATCAGATTTTTCCACTCAATCTTCGGTATTTTGTATTCTTCCAGAATCCCATTAAGCCTGCTAATTGCTTTTTTATATATTTTTTCGTCTTTCTCAATACCGAACACGTTGTTCTGAATAATGTCAGATATCTCTTTTTCTGGTAATGACTGTTTTCGTCCTGCTTTAATGATTCTTTTAATGATTTCTGAAAGAAATGCTCCGTCACCAAACGACGGCTCCATTATCTTTTTTGTCAGGACTTTGTCTCCCGCATATCCAATATCATCCAGAATCATTACAACGATTTTTTCAGGCGTTATATACTGCCCTTTTTCTTTTCTGCTCTCCATATTTCGCCTCCTATATTTTCAATATGCTTAATTTTTTATGGGGCGAGATATTTTTTGCGCAAAAAAAACGCCGGCAAAAGCCGGCGGTCATTCTCAAATCACAAGTGCATCTTCAGGTCTTCCTTTTCCTTCTTCCAGCATATACGCCAGAGCGGCAGTCCAGTTCCGCTCCTCCAGACATTTTACAATATCCTCATCATATTTCAGATTGATAAAGTCAAACTTGACAAAATCAGCAAAATCTTTTTCTTCCATTTCCAGAATAATAGCTTTCGCTACATGCTTCTGGTTGTCGAGTAAAAATTCTTTTGCACATTTATTTTTTGCCTTTTTGTATGTTTTATATGCAACCGCATATTTGTACATTGAATTTGATGCATTCATATATGCTGTTTCCAGGTATCTCAAGCCACTCAATTTTTTAGCATATTTACAATCAGCCATTTGATTAATGATAATATTCGTACGTGCGCCAACTATAACAGATACGCTGCACGGCAATACAAAATCAAAAATTCCATTACGATTGTCTATATGAACATTAACACACCTTACCCCATACGTGTTTCCAGGATGTGTAATTGCCAATCCAAGGTTTTCAGGTATTGTTGTTATGTTAATATTCATGTCCGGAATATGACTATATGAACCATTATAGACGAACGCATCCGTTCCGACTTTTTTTATTGATGCTGGCAGATTAATTTCCAGCAGGTTCGGACAATTTTGGAATGCTTCTTTTTGGATTACTTCCAGGCCTTCGTTAAAAATGACCTCTTCCAGCTCATAACATAAAGAAAATGCTCTCATCCCAATTTCTTTAATCTGAGGTGGAAACGTTATTTTTTTAAATGCACATCCGGAAAACATACTTTGATTTCCGTTTTCGCCAATCCTTGTAATTCCATGTCCAAAATCAATCTCTTTCAGTTCAGCGCATCCATAAAATGCTTCATCTCCAATCATTTGCAGAGTGTCAGGAAAAATAACTTTTTTGATTTTAGTATGAGAGAACGCGTGTTTTCTAATTCTTACTACGCCGTCTGGTATTCTCACTTCGCCTGTTTTCCCTCTCGGACACAAAATCAAGGTTTTCATATCTGCGGAATATACAATACCATCAATGGTTTTATATCGGGAAATATGCGACTCTATTTCTTCAATATCGTGACTGCAAAGTTTATACAGTAACGCGTCATCAGAATACATTTTATCATCCTCAATGATTACCTTTTGGGGTAGTTTTCTTATTTTTGATAAAGTGTCGATATCTGAAACGCGAATGCATTTTTGTGGTCTTTTTGGAACACAATAGCGAATCTTTTCCGGAAGAACAATCTCGTTTACTGTCTCGTCAATGTCAATGATAAATGGACCGAGACATTTAATACCTCCAATAAACGGCTGGTCTAAAAAGCCGGAGCCGTCAAATGCAGCATCACCATGAACATTTAAAAATCGCGTCTTAGTCAAACCAACAGCATTTTTCGCTTTACAGCCTTCAAACGCATAATTTTCAATCCGATTAAACTGTGTGAAATCAATTACAGCGTTCTCATTCTGTCCAAACGCATTCCGCAGCCTCATACCGGTTCTTTCAATCAGATATTTTCCGTCAATAAAGTTACTGGATTCAGACTCTACTTTTTTCACATTTGGAAACATCTTATTTGGAATTATGATTGAGAGAACATTTCTTTCAATAATCAGATTCTCAACACTTGAGAATACTTTTTGACATGTTTCCCTGTCAATCTTGAATTTCGGATAGATGAAAGAAACAGTTTTAGCATTATCCATCACCTCAATATCAGTGCATGTCGTACCATCGGTATAGAATTTAGCATTTCCAACAGTCTCCCATTTATAATTATTGTTATTCATTTTTTTAACTCCTTTCTTTTTGCGTTTCTTAAGTTAATATGCCATATTTTTCGCAACAAAAAAAAGCGGCCGCCAGAATTAACGACGACTGTTTTACACAAAAAAAACCGCCGGCCCTTGCCGGCGGCGGTCTTAAATCAAATTACAAATGTATTTCCAGTGCTATCCTTTTCTTTTTCTTCGTTTAACATATACGCCAGAGCAACATTCCAGTTTTGCTCCTCCAGGCATTTTACAATATCTTCATCATACCCCAGATTGATAAATTCCAATCTCAGAAAATCAACAAAATCCTTTTCTGATAACTCCAGTGCAATCGCATCCGCAGCCATCTTTTGGTAATCAATCAGATATTCTTTTGCCAATTCATTTTTTGTCCTTTTATATGTCTTATATGCACACACATATTTAAATCTTGAATTAGCGGCATACATGAATGCGGTATTCAGCCATTTTAGATGATGAAACTTCTTGCAATATTCTGGGTCAGAAGCCATTAGATTGAAGCCTGTAACGATTTCTGAATAACCATTTGTTGTAGCAGATACACAGTCAGGAATTACGAAATCAAAAGTTTCGTTTTTGTTGTGAACATGAACATTAACACATCGCGGCGTCTGCATGCTTCCAGGATGGATAATTGCACGTCCGAGACCTTTCGGAATTGTTGTTAAGTTAATGTTTATATCCTGGATTTTTTCTCGTGCAATCTCACATACAAACGCATCTAATCCGACATTCTTGATTGATTCGGGAAGGTTTACTTCTGTCAGTTTCGGGCAGTTTTTGAATGCTCCCTCACGGATATATTTTAAACCTTCTTCGAAGATGATTTCTTTCAATTCACCGCATGAATAAAACGCACTGATTCCAATCTCTTTGACCTGTGGCGGAAATATAAGTTTTTCAACAGGACATCCTGAAAAAATATGCTTGTTTTCAGCTCCTCCAATCTGTTCAATTCCATTTCCAAAATCGATTTCTTTCAGATTTTCGCATCCATAAAACGCTTCATTCTGCAGTCTGACCAAACTGTCAGGAAAAACAACCTTGCTTATTTTTGAGCCAAAAAATGCCTGTTTTCTAATTCGCTCAACACCATCAGGGATGGTTACCTCTCCTGTTTTTCCTGCAGGACAAAGAATCAGTGTCTTCATGTCAGCAGAATATAAGATTCCATCAACCGTTTTATATCGTGAAACCCGAGACTCTAATTCTTCAATATATCTGTTTGAGAGTTTGTACATTAAATCATCGTCATATCTGATATTTTCATCCTCAATGATTACCTTTTTGGGGGATTTTCTCATTGTTGCAAAAACGTTGATATTTGGAACACGAACACATTTTTTTTGTATTTTCGGAACACAAAAGTAAACATCACTTTTGGGTAAGATAATTTCGTCTGCTGTTTCATCAATATCAATAATAAACGGGCCGAGACATTTAATACCACCAATAAACGGCTTGTCTAAGAAACCAGAACCAACAAATGCAGCATCCTGAATCGCTAAAATTCTCATTTCATAAATACCGGCAGCTACTTTCGCTTTACATCCCTCAAATGCATAATTTCCAATCCGGCGGAAACGTGTAAAATCAATTTCTGCATCTTCACTTTGCCCGAATGCATTCAATAACTTGCGGCGGGCTCTTTCAATAAGGTATTTACCATCAAGAAAATTGCTTGACTTAGATTGAACCCGCTTCACATTTGGAAACATTTTATTCGGAATGACAATTGAGATAACATTTCTTCCAATTAGCAGTGTCTCAATGTTTGAAAACACTTTTTGACATCTTTCTCTGTTAATCATGATTTTTGGATAGATGAAACTAATCTCCTTTGCGTCATCCATGACTTCAATATCAGTACATGTCGTTCCGTCTGTATAGAACTTGCATCTTCCTATTGTCTCCCACTTGTAATCATTATTCATTTTTTTAACTCCTTTCTTTTTGCATTTCTTAAATTAATATGCGGGATTTTCGGCTGCAAAAAAAGCGGCCTCAGGCCGCTTTTTATAATGTATAATCTGGTGTCTCACTTTTTTCATTTTGCTTGTTCAGGATATATCCTTTCAGCGTCACCGCATCAGGGCCGAATAGCTCATCTGCCATATCAAGCATCTGCTTTAAAGTTTCGTCATTGAATGCCCCGGCATTGATATACTCTATCAGTGTTTCCAGGTCATGCACACCAATCTGCAGAATCTTCCTTACATTTTTGGCCATAAACTTTTCAACATCAGCATCATGATACCGCCTACAGTATTCCATTGACGCAGACAATACGGATTCATTGTTGATGATAGAGCCGTCTATGCCATACTGATATACAAGTGCAGGAGGAATATCTCTTTTTGAGTGTAGAAAATCATAGATTCTGTCTGCCATCCAGTCCACATTTCCGTAAACGGTTTTTGGAACGATTATCTCCGGGCGGTCTCCAATTTTAATAAGACAAAATTTCGTTTTGTATTTAGTCTCAGTTCTTTCGTCATCTTTGCATGCCAGTATCAACTGCTTATCAAAGGAATCTGCATAGACTCTTGAAGCGCTTGCAAACGCTCCATGCCCAATTGACTTTAAGGATTTCGGAATATGTATTTCATACATATCTTCTGGTTTGATTTCAATAGCATAATTAGACCCATCTTCGTTTACTCCAATGGCGATTGTTTCGAATGCATAATTGCCAACAGATTTCAGGCTATCAGGAAGGTTTATTTCCGTCAGCCCGGTGTTAGCAAACGCCCTGTCTCCAATATGTTTCATGTTTTTACCGATATTGAATTTTTTAAGCCTTACACAGTTTAAAAATACGCTATCCTCGATATCTGTAATACCGCTTCCGCCTTTTACTTCTTCCAGCATACAACTGCCAAAGAATGCAAAATTCTTAATATGTTTTACGGAATCAGGGATGATGAGTTCTGACAGCATACAGTTACAGGCTGCGCCTTCGCAGATAGTTTTTGTACCGTCAGGTATCTCTACAGCGCCAGTCCTTGCACAGAAATACAGGTTTTTGCCGTTTCTGGAATACAGCATTCCGTCAATAGAACAAAGTTTCGTATCAGGATTCTGGATTTCCACCCATTCCAAATCCCTCATTTCCTTCAGTGTATTTATAATGTCTATAACTTTCTGGTCATGCTCTGCAGACTTTACAATCAGCTTGACAGTTTTCCTTTTTGCTTTGTTAAATTCTGCCGAAGAAGATTTCAAATCCCGAAACGTATCAATTATCATCGTGTTACCATCTTTTTTAATCATTTTTTTAACTCCTTTCATTGTTTTTCATACAATAAATATGCCGGATTTCCCGGCAGGCAAAAAAAAAGAGCAGCCGCAGGCTGCTCCAGGATTACAATTTGAAATTTTCATCATATGGCTTTATACCTTTTTCCTTCATCTTCTGTAAGAGTGCGGAGGCTTCAATCGTCATACGGTTCTCTACAAAGAACTGCAGCGCATCCTGCATCTGTTTATCGCAGAACACATCTTCGGCAATAAGCTTTGCTGTTGCTTCGCTTCCGAATATATTGGAAACCGTATCAAATATATTCAGATTGGACAGGCAGAGTCTGTCAGATGTATTCTCCTCTGACCTGGTGGTCAGAAATGACTCAATTACAATACCTAACGAATAATACAGATTAGAGGACATTGTCGTTATCAGCTGCCATCCGGCCATCCAGCCCCTGACGATGCTGACCATAGAAGGGAGGTCAAGATGATTGATGTATTTCTGTCTTATGACAGCTCTCTCTCCGATAGTAATTTTTACCGTACATGCTACATCACCAGTTTCTAAAAAATGATGTACCAGTTTGCGCGTGTCCTCTTCTGACGGCAGTCCGGCATATGTTGTTGTATTGAATATGGAGCTGACAAGATTTTCAACGCTGTCAATAATAGACTCGTCGCATTTTTTTCTTTTGCGGTATGCATCAACATTTTCGTACGCTTTGACCTCTTGCACGAGAACTGCATCCTCCGGGAAAACTATTTCGTTCACCGTATGGCAGCCATGGAATGCATCGCGGTCAATGACCTTGATACCTTTTCCAAAGACTATCTTTTTTAAGTTGTCACAATTTTTAAATGCACAATGCTTAATTGTTTCAACCGAATCGGGCATAATGATTTCCTTGGCCTTGCAGTCAACAAATGATAAGGGCTCAAGCACGGTTACGCCATCTTCAATTATCAATTTCTCATCTTCTTTTACCATAATTTTTTCATTCCTTTCTTTTTGGATTTATACATACAATATGCCGAAAATTAGACACAAAAAAACGCAGCGCCGAAGGCGCTGCTGCAAAATTACAACCGCATTGAAGTCTTCTTTTCGTTCTTCCCGATTGCTTCCATCAGATAAGCGGCAATCTCAACACGATTTCGCTGAACTGCTGACTCGTGGAGAGCTTTAAGGGAATTCAGTGTAAGAATGTTAAAGCTGATAAGCCTGATTGCGTCCTGTGTCCTGTTGGATTCAATCATATATTCCATTATCTTCTTTCCGACTCTTCTAATGTATGTTGTCAGTTCATCAGACGGCTTACGGTTAAAAGCGTAAAGATAAGAATATGTTGAAAAAGCAGTATCGTATGATGTTTTACCACCCCTGCCATACTGGTAGAGATTTTCATACATCTCCGGAATTCCGGAATTTAATGCACACTCACAGAGGCCTATGTTAGATTCGGCAATGAATTTTGGGAGATATATTACACGGCCGTTTACAGAAATTTCAACGGTCATTGGAATATCATATGAATCATATTTCCAGTATCCATTCCAATTTGCCGGGCTTACCGCGCGCATTAAATTATACGGTAAAACATTGCTACGAATGTTTATCGCATTAACGCGTTCAAACGCATTATCTCCAAGAACCCTGACAGATACCGGAAGGTCAAGCTTCGCAACTTCAGTTTCCGCAAAAGCATAATCTTCTACGACGAGCAGGCCTTCATTCAGCTCTACTTCCGCCAAATGGTCGCAGCCATAGAACGCAGAATGCTTAATGACTTTGACATTTTTAGGGATACTGACTTTCTGCAGTGCATGACACATAGAGAAACTTAAAGCTCCAATCTTTTCCAGCGATTCAGGGAAGCTTACGGATACAATTTCGCCGTGTCTTGAAAAGACATTATCCTTAATTGATTTAACGCCTTCAGGGATTACGAGATGTTTTAAATCGCTCTTATCCGTACTTCCATGGATTCCAACAACCTCCATATTGCTTTTTCTTACAAGTAAGCCATTACTTAACAGTTCCAGTCCTGCCTGTTCTGCGTTTTTGCCTCTTTTTCTTTTTGCCATTTTTTTTCTTCCTTTCTTTGTATGTTTTTTGTACATGGTTAATATGCTGGATTTGGCGGCGGGCAAAACAGGCAAAAATTCTTGCATTTTTGTGTGATTTTACATGTGCTTATTATGTGTACATGGGTAGTATTCTGTGTAAAAAAGCTTTCGTACTGGCATATGCTTTGTTGCAGTCTTTTTGCACGGCACGCACAAAAAAAAGCGTCAGCTAATGCTGACGCTCACAATAAATCTTACGATAAAGCAAAATCTTCTTTTTCTGTTTCTTTTGCGTTCTGCAAAATGTATGAGACACTTGGCAGCCATCCTTTTTTCTGGAGGCGGTTTAAGATTCTCTTGTTATATCTGATTTCTACAAGCTTCAGAAAATCCATGAAATCATCCTCATTCATAAATGCAATAATACTAAGCGCGGTTAACAGGTAGTTTTCCTGAATTTCCTTTTTTATTTTTTCATCCCTAGTTTTTCGGTATGCTTTGAATGCAGTAATGCTTCGGCTTGTCGTGCTTATGGCAAAAACATATGCTTCATTCAATGTCTCTGCAGCTTTTTTGTCAGGCAGCATATCAAATGCCGTATTCGTAGTAAGAAATCCATGATGTGACATATACTCAGGAATCACAAAATCAAACACATCAACTGCGTTATCCACATGGACGTTAATACATATGGTTCCTGGAGACCTTTCCTCTTTTACAAAAGCAGCGATAAAATTACAGGGTATGGATTTAAGATTTACCACAATATCTTCGGTTCTTAGTAGACCAGGGTGAAAAGCATGATTTCCGATATATCTTAGTGTTTCAGGAAAATCCAGATTCTTGATTAAGTCACATCTGGAAAAGGTATCATTTCCAATCTCCTGCAATCCTTCGTTAAATTTTACCTCTTTCAGCTTATTGCAATAGTAAAATGCCCCATCCCCGATTGTCTTAACTTGAGGTGGAATTTCAAGCTTAGCGATAGAAGAAAACGCAAATACATTCACGCCGCCAACTTCTTCAATCCCATTTCCAAAATCAACAGATTTTAAGCGAGAGCATTCGTAGAAAGCATGCTTTTCAATCTTTTTAAGAGTATCAGGGAAAGATACTTTTTCGACTTTAGAATTAGCAAATGCAAATTCCTTAATTTTGGTCACTCCTTCCGGGATTGTGATATTTCCATTTTTGCCACGCGGGCATACCAGCAACGCACTCATATCTTTGTTATACAAAACTCCATCTACGGTTTTATACTGCGGGATATGCGATTCTATTGTCTTCAAAGACTGTATGCAGTATAAAGCTTCCACAAAATCATCAGCATTATCAAAAGGTTCCGCTGTGCTGCTGCCCGGTTCCAAGATAATCTTTTCCGGAGCCAGTCTTGCTGCATAATATAAGCTTTTCGCATCCGAAACCTTAACGCATTTTGCAGGTTTTAACTGATGGAATTTGATTTTGCCTTCTGGGAGGATAACGATGTCAGCATTCTCATCAATGTCAAGGATAGTAGTTTCATACTGTGTTCTGAATGCCTTAAGGCCATTAGCAAAAGGCTGTTCCATAAACCCAGAGCCCGTAAAAGAATTTTCATACGTTGTAAATTTGCCACCTGAAAACAGATTAACAAATTTATGAGATTTGCATCCGTCCAAAGCATATTCATTAATCGAAATGAAATCGCTGCCATCAAGCGGCGTGTCTTCGCTTTGTCCAAAAGCATTCAATAATCTGAGTGTTGATTTAACTACTAGATACTTTCCGCTCTTAAATACTTTTGAATTAGACTTAACGTTTTTGACATTGGGGAACATTCTGTTCGGGATACAGATATTTACTACTTCCGGGCTGATGCAAATTTCTTCAATACTCGGGAAAACTTTTTTGTTATCCCGGTCAATATCAATGACCATATGCTGAAAACACAACTGACTGACTGTATCTCTTACATTAATGTCAGTACATGTTACGCCATTTGTAAAAAAATCAACATCATTAACAGTTTCCCAATAATAGCTTTCCAAATTTACTTTACTCATATTTTTAATTCCTTTCTTCTTTTTTGCCAGTATTCTGGCTGTATTTACATATACAATATGCCGGATTTGGAAGCAGGCAAAATAAGAAAAGCCACCATCTTCCGATGACGGCTTAAATACGTTGTGTATTATACTATATTGCAAAGTTTTTCAGCTCTGACTTCTCTTCTGGCTCTGTCGCTTCCAGCATATACGCCATGCCGGTCGTCCATTCATTTTTACGGAGCTGTTCTGCCAGCTTCTCGCTGTATTTCAGCTTTACAAAATCAAGTTTTACAAAATCAACAAAATCTTCCTCGGGCATCATCTTAGCAAGCGAAAATGCAATATCATCACTGTTATCACGAATAAACTCTTTTGCTCTTTGGCCTTTAGTCAGCTTGTAGGTTTTATATGCCGTAATGTCAACACTTCTTGCAGTTGATGCCATAAGAAATCCTTCATTCATGACTTTTTTGGATGATTCAGGATGATTTGCAAAATCATTTAAAGCAAAATTCATCTTGGAATAATTACTGTTTGGTCTTATAGCATCAGGCAGAACGAATTTGAAATCTTCTGTCTGGTTTTTAAGATGAACACAGATGCTTGTTTTTGCATCTGAGGATACATCCTGCTCGACAAAACCAAAAATAAAATCTTTTGGAATTGATGATATCTGCACTTTGATATCAGCATATACTCCATTTGGTGTAGTAGGCCATATGAAAGCACTTTTCCCGATTTTTTTGATGGATTTCGGAAGTGTAACCTGCATAAGCCTGTTACAATACACGAAAGCGCCAGTTTCAATTTCTTCCAGCCCATCATTTAATACCAATTCTGTAAGTTTATGGCAACAATGGAAAGCAGCGATTCCGATTTTTTTGATTTGTGGCGGTAAAACCAGTTTTGAAATAGCGCAGCCAGCAAACATGTTCCGGCAGCCATTTTCTCCAATACGTTCTAAGCCGTGGCCAAAATCAATATCTTCCAAGTTCTTGCATCCGTAAAACGCATCAGTTTCGATTTTTTTCAAGCTGTCAGGGAGAACAACACTGCTGATTTTTGAACCAGAGAAAGCTCCTTTTCTGATTCTTTTTACACCTTCCGGAATAATTACCTTACCAGTTTTCATCGGAGGACAGGCAATTAGTGTTGTCATATCTGCAGAATATATTATGCCATCAACTGTCTTGTATCTTGGAGTCCTAGATTCTATTTCATTAATGCCATAATACCGCAGCTTATCTCTTACGATGTCATCATATTTCACCCGCTCATCCTCAATGATTACCTTTTTAGTAAGTGTTTTTGACGGGTTAAAGTTGTTCATGCATTTAATCCTTACGCATTTTACATTTTTTTAGCTGCAAATACCAACTTTTCATCTGGTATTACTATCTCGTCAGCCTCGCCATCAATATCAATTACTAAAGGGCCAAGCCTCTTAAGGCCATCCACAAATGGCCTTTCCAAAAAGCCAGACTTGTCAAATGCATGTATGCCAAATGACATGTATCTTGAACTGTCATAGTTACAGATGTCTTTTGCTTTGCATCCTTCAAATGCGTAATCGGTAACATTTTCAAACAGGCTGAAATCAATCTGTGTATCTTCCGATTGTCCAAAAGCATTTAAAAGACTACCTCTTCTAAATCTTTTAATGAGGTATTTTCCGCTTGAAAAATATCTTGATTTTGACGATACCTTTTTGATGTTCGGAAACATTCTGTTCGGAATTGATATGGATGTGACATTATCTCTGATAATTAGCTCCTCCACGTTTGGATATTCCTTTTTACAAGTATTACGGGCAATGCTTACGATTGGGTGCATCAAAGTTACGCTCTTAATGTCTGGTGTTACATCAATATCAGTACATACATCACCATCAGTATAATACGTAACCCCGCTAAACAATTCACACTTCATATTTTCTCTTCCTTTCTTTGTTTTTTTTGCCAGTATCCTGACTGTATTTACATATACAATATGCCGGATTTTGTTGAAAAGGAAATTGCACTTTTGCCAAAGCTATTCTTGCTTTTCTACCTTATCTTGTGTTTAGCATACGATGTCAGAAATGATTCCTGGCGCGCTCTTTGGAGTACCTGAGATGCCGGATACACCGCCCGGCCGTATGCTGTTTCTAAGGTTTTTATTTAAAACCTTTTTTTGTTTTTTCGCAAAAAAATGCCCGGGAAATTATTCCCCGGGCTGGCTGCAAATCAGCATGATAAATCATCAAGTTTAAGTTTGTCAGATTCATTCAGTAAATAAGCCTTCGCTAATGTCATACTATTCGGCAGTATTTGCAGGATTTCATTAAACGCTTCAACGTCATCTACCAAATGCATACGGAAAAGGTCAACCAATGCAGCTTCTTCGTTAATGTTGACGAATTCTCTCACACAATCAACAATATTTCCACGCAGATATTTCTCGGCAGCCATGCTTTTCAAGTCCTTGCATTCCGCTAATGCGATTTGGAATCTTACTCTTGCGTTAATCGCATACGGGAACATATTTTCGGGAAAATCGTTTTTAGCTTCAATGAAATTGCTTAACTCATTTCTTGTGTCTATCAGAATATGTGAAGGAAAATATACTGTCCGTTTTGGCGTATGTACTTTTACATACGGCTGAGCCAGCGAATCAGCCTTGTGCAATGTATCAAAATCGCAGGCAAATTTGATTGTTTCAGAGACAGAACTGCAAAAATAAGATGGAATATTAGATGATTCCAAATATATGTCAGAGGCATGAACCGGGCCAATATTCTGAAGTTCTTTAACTGACGCAGGGAACCGCAGTTCTTTCAGTTTTGTGTTCATAAGAGCGTTGTACTGTATGATTTTAATACATTTCCCTAAATGGATATTTTCCAGTCCGGAACTGCAGAACGCATACGGGCCAATCGTACTGACACTATCAGGGATTACTATCTCACGCAGTGAAATATTGGAATCAAAGCATGAATTTGGAATTTCTGTAAGTGAATTGCTAAGCTTAACCTTTTGAAGCTTCCGGCAGTTAAAGAACACTGCTTTCTCAAGGCTTTTGACTGAATCAGGCATCTCTATTCCTTCAACCTCAGAGCCAAAGAATGCATTTTTCTCAATTTCTTTTGTTCCTTCTTTGATTTTTACAGTTCCATGTCTATTTTTCGGACATGCGAGCAATGTTTTTCCGGCTTTGTCATACAAAACGCCATCATAAGTCATATATCTCTCACTTTTGTCTGTAATCTGAATATTTTGCAGATTGCTGCAATTGTTAATATAATTGCAAAAATCTTCTTTATCATCATACACCTCACAATCAATAACGAGATTCTTTGGCGCCGCATACGCATACAAAACACGCTGAAAAAACAGGCTGCTGTTTTTGACGATTATTTTGTCATAGCTTTTACACAATTCACGAATAAATGTTACGTTATGTATGTTATGCAGAAAATATGTTGCAGTTTCAGGAATTACCAACTCCTTCGCATCTTTGTCAACATCAATAATCATGCTTCCGGCCATATATGCACCGCCAACTGGTTCTAATTCCATGAATGCTGAACCAAAAAAAGCAAGCTTGAAGCCGCCTTTTACGCAGTCTTCATTAATGATTTTTGTTGACCTGCAGCCATAAAATGCATAGCCGTCAATAAACTCAACAGATTTCAAATTTATGACCTCATCTGGCTTTTTGCAGAACGTATTAAGCAGCCAGACGTCAGTACGCTTTCCGTTTTTATCCGGGAACATATTGTAGTCTACCCTTATCAGCATGTCTGAATTGAGAAAATGTCTGTTGTAAGATATGATATTTCTTACATTTGGAAACATTTCGTTCGGAATTGACATACATTCCACTTCTTCACCGATAACAAGCGTTTTTACACTCGGAAATGATTTTTCTGCTACTTTTCCGATTGAAACATCGTCAAACCCTTCAAATTCCACTACCTCAACACCGTCATCAACATCCATATCAAACACTGATGTACTACCCGGAAGACATGTGCACATAAACCTGCAGCCATCACCACTTTTAAATTCTTTTATCATTTTTTTACTCCTTTCTTTTTGCTTTTTTACAAAATTAATATGCAGTATTTTCCATGCAGAAAAAAGCGCCCCGCAATTATTTTGCGGGACGCCGTCTCAGAGTCTACAGTTTCAGAAGCTTACAGCTTCATTGAAGGCTTTTTGATATTTTTTTTCATTTCTTCCATCAGATATGCCGCAATATCGTTGTTTTCATTATTGACAGCGTTTTCATATAAGTCTTTTGATGCTGCCGGGGTAAGCAGTCCAAGACCGATAAACTCGGCAGCTTCCGAATTTCGGCCTGTCGTCATCAAACGTGATGTGATACTTTTACTCATACGTTTCACGTATTTTCTTAAATCTTCGCATGGTTCTTCTCCTGTTTTTAAAAGATGTATATATTCTGCATATGCCGTATCGGCAGAAGCATCCCCTGAATTACAGTATTTGTACAGAGTTTGCATCTTTTCCTGAATACCGGAATTTAATGCACATTCGCAATCTGATGCATTGGCTAATTCTATATACTTCGGCAGGAAATAAGTGTCATCATCGGCCACCAGTTCAACTACCATCGGCCATTTCCTGCTAGTATATTCTGAATGTGTAGTCCAGCTCATAGGACTTACAGCACGCATGAGGTTATGCGGCAATTCTCCGTGTATCGTTACTTTTTTTGCATACTGCAGTGCCTCATCTCCTACAACCCGCAGTGATTTTGGAAGCACGAACTCATTCAGATTTTTGCATATGTAAAATGCCGACCACTCAATTACCTGCAAGCCTTCATTGAAGACAACATTCTTCAGCTTAGAACAATCCATAAAAGCCTGGCTTTCAATGACCCGTAAGCTGTCAGGAAGAACGATTTCTTCAAGCTCTCTGCATGAAGCAAACGCGATTTTTCCAATGCATTCCAACCCGTTTCCGAACTGAATATCAGTAAGGTTAGTACACCGGAAAAATGCATTGTTTTCAATCTTCTTTAACGAATCTGGAAACTTAACAGACTTGATATTGCTACATTGAAATTTGTTCTTAGATACAAATATATCCGACCCGATAATTTCTATTCCCTCTGGAATTACCATATTTTCCGGAGCTTCTTTGATATCCGGTTTTAAGCTTACCAGTTTACGACTGTTCTTTTCAACCATAAAAATATCATTAACAACCTCCAGCTGTGGTGTTTTTGTTTTTGACTCTTTTTTTGTTTTCATTTTTCTAATTCCTTTCTTCTTTATTGTTTTTTTGTACAGTTTTAATATGCAGGAATTATGGAATAAGAAAAAAGTTGTCTGGCATCATCCCGCAACACCAACAATCGCCAGCGCAAACAATGCAGCAAACGCAGCCAGCCATATAAGCCAGATTGGCAGCTTTGCTTTCAGCGGTTCCACTTTCACTGCATGCGGGATACACAGCACCATCAAGACGAAGATACTGCCAATCAGTTTTAACATGTTTCCGCTTGTCGGGTTTCCTATTATATGTCTTACCCAGACATACCCAACAAGCAGCGTATAAGCAAGATTTGCAAAATTATACCACTGCTTAATGTGAAGAACCCATGGCTGAAGTCACGGGCTTCCGACAGTCTGTCAGGCTTTTCTAGTCTTGCGACCCGGTTACACCTTCCATTCTATCTTCTTTCCTGCTTCATCTGTCCGATGCATTGCCTTCCGGCCGTGTCTTACTCAGACTCTCTGTCAGCACCCTTGCGCTGACAGTCCTACTGCGGTGCAGGCTTTTTAAATGGACTTTCACCACGGCTCCCACGCTTCCCCGAGGTACCGATACTTCGTTATCTGGTTATTTCCGTCTCCGGAGTGCTTGTCTATATGTGACCGGTTTTACCCGTTGCTTGGCTAACAGTTATTTCTGAAGAATCAGTTTGCTGATTTGCTTGTTACAGGGAGACCAACAATCTGTATCCCTTCGTCCTGGAGCATCTTCGCCCCAATCTTATATATATTCTGCTGAGCATTGACATCTCGGTCATGCCAGGTTCCACACTTCGGGC
>PPYE01293474.1_pt1 | contig 39906 bp, 37 predicted proteins | sample 1559881 | NCBI WGS metagenome assembly PPYE01 (sample SAMN08240022, study PRJNA423297) | Human gut metagenome, whole genome shotgun sequencing project. | reverse complement strand
AACGGAGGATTTTATGTTAAGACAAGCCACCCAAAACCTCATTACCGCCCTTTATCCGAGATTGTCCCATGAGGACGAATTGCAAGGCGAGAGCAATTCCATTTCCAACCAGAAACGGATTTTGGAAGCCTACGCCAAGCAGAACGGCTTTACCAATCTGCGCTGGTACACCGACGACGGCTACTCAGGTGCGAACTTCCAGCGGCCCGGATTTCAAGCCATGCTTGCAGACATTGAAGCCGGGAAAGTCGGCACCGTCATAGTCAAGGACATGAGCAGGCTGGGGCGTAATTACTTGCAGGTGGGATTTTACACGGAAATGCTGTTCCCTCAAAAGGGCGTGCGTTTTATCGCTGTCAATGACAACGTGGACAGCGCAAACGGCGGCATGGACAATGATTTTACCCCTCTGCGGAACTTATTTAACGAATGGCTAGTGAGAGATACGAGCAAGAAAATCAAGGCAGTAAAGAAAGCAAAAGGCATGAGCGGCAAGCCTGTAACCAGCAAGCCAGTCTATGGCTATCTCATGGACAAGGACGAGAACTATATCGTTGACGAGGAAGCCGCCCCGGTTGTCCGGCAGATTTACCAGCTTTGCCTTGCGGGAAATGGCCCGACCAAGATTGCCCGTATGCTGACGGAGCAGCAAATCCCCACGCCGGGGACGCTGGAATACCGCAGGACGGGCAGCACCCGACGCTACCACCCCGGCTATGAGTGCAAGTGGGCGACAAACACCGTCGTCCATCTGCTGGAAAACCGGGAGTACACTGGCTGTCTGGTAAACTTCAAGACGGAGAAGCCCTCTTACAAGGTCAAGCACAGCGTTGAGAACCCCATCGAGAAGCAGGCTATCTTCCCAAATCACCATGAGCCGATTATCGACACGGAAACATGGGAGCGTGTGCAGGAGTTACGCAAGCAGCGAAAACGCCCGAACCGCTATGATGAAGTGGGGCTGTTCTCTGGTATGCTGTTCTGCGCCGACTGCGGCCATGTGCTGTATCAGCAGCGGTATCAGAACAAGAACCGCAAGCAGGACTGTTATATCTGCGGCAGCTACAAGAAGCGTACCCGTGACTGTACGGCACACTTTATCCGCACCGACCTTTTGACGGCGGGCGTGCTTTCCAATCTCCGGCAAGTGACGGAATACGCCGCCAGGCATGAGAGCCGCTTTGTAAAGCTGCTCATCCAGCAGAACGAAATCGGCGGCAAGAGAAAGACCGCCGCAGCCACGAAGCAGCTTGAACAGGCCCAGACACGCATTGCCGAAGTGAACCGCATTATCAAGCGGCTGTATGAGGACAATGTAAGCGGCAAAATCAGCGACGAGCGTTTCATGGAGCTGTCGGCGGACTATGAGCAGGAGCAGCGGGAACTGAAAGACCGGGCTGCCGCTTTGCAGGAGGAACTTTCCAAGTCGCAGGCCGCCACCGTCAACGCCGAGAAATTCATGGGGATTGTGAGAAAGCACCTTGCTGGCAGGACATTGAGATTTATTACAGCTTTGTCGGCAAGATTGACTTGCCCGAAGCCTAACGCCCGACCTATCCGACACAGCCCTAAGTGCCGGATAGGAACGGCAAAATTTTTTACACTTCTATTGCTTCTTTATCGCACATCAGTAAAAAGCCAGGGCATGAAGCAGCTCATGGCGGGCGGCGGCGTTGCCCTTATCGGTGGCACCCTTGTACCTCTGCTTTCCGGCCTGTTCGGTTAAGCGGCGGGGTTAGCCTATGCAGAGCATACTTGACGCGATTAACGAATGGATAAAGGAAATCCTCATTGGAGCCATTAACGGTAATCTGTCAACTATGTTCGGGGACGTAAACGAAAAAGTCGGAACTATCGCCGCAGAGGTAGGACAAACCCCGCAGGGGTGGAACGCAGGCATATTTTCCATGATACAGAGTTTGTCGGAAAATGTGATTGTACCCATTGCGGGGCTTGTCATTACCTACGTTCTATGCGTGGAGCTTATCAGCATGGTAACGGAAAAGAACAATATGCACGATATTGACACGTTCATGTTCTTTAAGTGGTTTTTCAAGGCGTGGGTAGCGGTGTATCTCGTTACCCACACCTTTACTATCACTATGGCGGTGTTCGATATGGCGCAGCACGTTGTTTCCGGCGCAGCGGGCGTGATCGGCGGCAATACGAATATCGACGTTGACGCCGCCCTCTCGTCCATGCAAGCCGGACTTGACGCTATGGAAATCCCCGAACTGCTTTTGCTCGTTATGGAAACAAGCCTTGTGAGCCTTTGCATGAAAATCATGTCGGTGCTTATCACGGTTATCCTGTACGGCAGAATGATAGAAATTTACCTTTACTGTTCGGTATCGCCTATCCCGTTTGCAACTATGACCAACAGAGAGTGGGGGCAGATAGGCAACAACTACTTAAAAGCCCTGTTCGCCCTCGGTTTTCAAGGCTTCCTCATAATGATATGCGTCGGCATTTATGCGGTTTTGGTTGGCAGCATGATTGTAGCGGACAACCTGCACAGCGCGATTTTCTCCCTTGCAGCCTACACCGTGATTTTGTGCTTCTCCCTATTCAAAACAGGCGCACTTGCGAAGTCAATATTTAACGCCCATTAAAGACCGAAAGGAGGAGGTTTTCACTTGGCGTATGTACCCGTACCCAAAGACTTATCAAAAATCAAAACGAAAGTCGCTTTTAATCTGACAAAGCGGCAGATTATATGTTTTGCGGCAGCCCTCGCTATGGGACTACCGCTTTTCTTTTTGCTCAAAGACAGCGCGGGAACAAGCATGGCGGCATTTGCAATGATTGTCGTTATGCTTCCCTGCTTCCTCTTGGCAATGTATGAAAAACACGGGCAGCCCCTTGAAATCGTGATAAAGAACGTCATTCAGACAAAGTTTATCCGACCAAAGGAACGCCCCTATCAGACGGAAAATTTTTATGCCGTCATAGAAAAACAACGAAAACTGGAAAAGGAGGTATCGGCTATTGTCAATGGCAGAACGAAAAACCATGACCCGCGCGGTAAAAAATCCCGTGAAGCGTAAGCTGACCCGCGCAGAAAAGAAAGAAATCGCCGCCGTGATACAGGCGGCAAAGGGCGACGGGAAGCCCCGCACCGCACAACAGACCATTCCCTACTTGCAGATGTACCCGGACGGGATTTGCAGGGTAACGGAAAAGAAATACAGTAAAAGCCTTGTCTTTGAAGATATTAACTATCAGCTTGCACAGGCAGACGATAAGACAGCCATTTTTGAAAACTGGTGCGATTTTCTCAACTACTTTGACGCTTCCGTTTCGGTGCAGCTCTCTTTCATCAATCAGGGTGCAAGAAAGGAAAAGGCACAGGCGGCTATCGAAATTCCGGCGCAGGACGACGCTTTTAACTCTATCCGCAGGGAGTACGCGGATATGCTTAAAAATCAGCTTGAAAAAGGCAACAACGGACTGGAAAAGTGCAAGTACATTACCTTTTCCATTGAAGCGGACAATCTTGCGGCGGCAAAAGCCCGCCTTTCCCGTATCGAAACCGACGTACTCAATAATTTTAAGGTGCTTGGTGTAACCGCCCGCCCCATGAACGGACAGGAACGCTTGAACGTACTGCATGGGATTTTCCACCCGGAGGGCGAGCCGTTCCGTTTCTCTTGGGACTGGCTTGTACCGTCCGGGCTTACCACAAAGGACTTTATCGCCCCGTCCTCGTTCCGCTTTGGCGACGGCAGGACGTTTCGCATGGGGCGCAAGCTCGGTGCTGTTAGCTTCCTTGAAATCCTTGCGCCGGAGCTGAACGACCGTATGCTTTCGGACATTCTCGACCTTGAAAACGGAATTATCGTCAATCTGCATATCCGCAGTATCGACCAGAGCGAAGCAATCAAGACTATCAAGCGCAAAATTACCGACCTCGACAAGATGAAGATTGAGGAACAGAAAAAGGCGGTACGCAGCGGGTACGATATGGATATAATTCCGTCCGACCTTGCCACGTTCGGCAGCGAAGCGAAAAATCTCTTGCAGGATTTACAGAGCAGAAATGAAAGAATGTTTCTGCTGACGTTCCTTGTGGTAAACATGGCAGACACGAAGCGGAAACTGGATAATGACATCTTTGCTACGGCGGGCTTTGCACAGAAAAACAACTGCGCTCTGACCCGCCTTGACTATTTGCAGGAAGCGGGCTTTATGTCCTCTATTCCTCTTGGGGAGAACCTTATCCCCATTCAAAGAGGGCTTACGACCAGTAGCACCGCTATTTTTATCCCGTTCATCACGCAGGAGCTTTTCCAAAGGGGTGCAGCCCTTTACTACGGCTTAAATGCCCTTAGTAACAACATGATACTCTGCGACCGCAAGCAACTGAAAAATCCCAACGGGCTTATTCTTGGAACACCGGGAAGCGGTAAATCCTTTGCGGCAAAACGGGAAATGACAAACGCCTTTCTCATTACCGACGACGATATTATTATCTGCGACCCGGAAGCAGAATATTTTTCCCTTGTGCAGCGTTTGGGCGGGCAAGTGATACGTCTGTCGCCTGCCGGAAAAGGCATGGACGGCAAGCCCCAGTATGTGAACCCTATGGATATTAACCTCAACTACTCCGAGGACGACAACCCGCTTGCCTTGAAATCCGACTTTATCCTTTCCCTCTGCGAGCTTGTTATCGGCGGCAAAGAGGGCTTGCAGCCCGTGGAAAAGACCGTCATTGACCGCGCCGTTAGGAATGTGTACCGACCTTTCCTTGCAGACCCCGACCCGGCAAAAATGCCGATTTTGGGCGACCTCTACAACGAACTGCTGAAACAGCCGGAGCCGGAAGCTGCCCGCATTGCGGCGGCATTGGAGCTTTATGTTTCCGGCTCTCTGAACGTCTTTAACCACCGTACCAACGTGGAGCTTTCAAACCGTCTTGTCTGCTTTGATATTAAGCAGCTTGGAAAGCAGCTCAAAAAATTAGGTATGCTCATTGTGCAAGACCAGGTGTGGAACCGCGTGACCGTCAACCGCGCCGAGAAAAAGGCAACCCGTTACTATATGGACGAATTTCATTTGCTTTTGAAAGAGGAACAGACCGCAGCCTATTCTGTGGAGATTTGGAAGCGTTTTCGTAAATGGGGCGGCATACCGACGGCTATCACACAGAACGTCAAAGACCTTTTAAGCAGCCGCGAAGTCGAGAATATCTTTGAAAACTCCGATTTTGTCCTCATGCTCAATCAGGCACAGGGCGACCGGGCTATCCTTGCAAAGCAGCTTAACATCTCCCCGCAGCAGATGAAGTATGTAACCCACACCGAAGCGGGCGAGGGGCTTATCTTTTACGGGAATGTGGTGCTGCCGTTCATTGACCGCTTCCCGACGGACACCGAGCTTTACTGTCTGCTTACGACAAAGCCGGAGGAAGTGAGCAAGCCATGAAAACAGACGTAATCATCAACCGCGACGCCCTCTATGCCCTGCGGGAGCTTCCGAGCGAAAGCGTGAACTGCTGCGTCACAAGCCCGCCTTACTATGGACTAAGGGACTACGGGCTTGACGCGCAGATTGGACGTGAGGACACGCCGGAGCAGTATATCGGGCGGCTTGTGGAAGTGTTCCGGGAGCTGCGCCGGGTACTCAAAGACGACGGGACATTTTGGCTGAATATCGCAGACACATACTGCGGCAGCGGCATGAAAGCGGGCTGCAAGCAAAAGGATTTAATCGGTATTCCGTGGCTTCTTGCCTTTGCCCTGCGCTCTGACGGGTGGTATTTACGCAGCGATATTATCTGGCTGAAAGAAAACCCTATGCCGGAAAGCTGCCGCGACCGACCGAGCCGCTGCTATGAGCATATCTTTTTACTGACGAAATCAAAGAAATATTACTATGACGCTGCCGCCATTGCAGAGCCGATCGCGCCGGGAACGGCTGCGCGCTACAGGCAAGGGCGCAGCGCAGGACACAAATACGCCGAGGAAGTACCAGGACAGGGCAAGGTACAGGGTATCAATCAGCCCCGCAGCGGCAGCTATTATGACGACGCCCTTATGCCGACCACAAGAAACAAGCGGGACGTTTGGCTTATCAATACCGTACCGTACAAGGGCGGGCATTTTGCCGCCTATCCCCCGAAGCTCGCGGAAACGTGCATACTTGCGGGCTGTCCGAAAGGCGGCGTTGTGATAGACCCGTTCTTTGGAAGCGGCACCACCGGGCTTGCAGCGCAAAGCCTTGACCGCCGCTATATCGGCATTGAACTGAACGCCGAGTATTGCGCCCTTGCAGGGGCGCGGATTGGAGGTTGTAACACTTGAAAGACCCATTAAAGCCCCGCGATAAAATCACGCAGAAAATGACCCGCGACGGGGCTATCGCAGAAAATCAGACCACGGGAGACACGGAACGTATCAGCAACCGCATACGGGACGCGGATTTACAAAAGACCCCGGAACAACAGGCGGCACAGGACGCTATGCAGCTTCCCCCGGTATCTGATACAAGCCCGCTTCCCCATGTGCCGGGAGCTGCCCCCAAAGCGGACACAGGCAAAACGGAGCGCGTCATGAAGCATATCGACGCCGCCCATACACGAAAAGCCAGTAAAAAGGCAGTACGAAAAGCACAGGCAGAAGCTACCGCCGGGACGAAATCTTCCCGGCTGCAATTTACCGACGAGGAACGCGCTGCCCCGGAGCTTGAAAAGTATATCAAGAAATCCGATAAAGCCGCCGACCGCTTGGATAAGGCAAAGGCAGCTATCCCCAAAGAAAAGAAACTGGTAAAAGAGCGCACCTTTGACGAAACCACCGGGAAAGGCAAGACCCGCCTGCACTTTGAGGAAAAGGACAAGCCGCCCGGATTTAAGGAGAAGCACAACCCGCTATCCCGCCCCACACAGGAAGCCGGGATTTTGGTACATAACAAAATCCATTCTGTCGAAAAGGATAATTCCGGCGTGGAGGGCGCACACAAGAGCGAGGAAGCCGCAGAACGGGGATTGAAGTACGGGGCGCGGAAAATCAAGCAGGGCTACCGCAACCATAAGCTGAAACCCTACCGGGAAGCGGCAAAGGCAGAAAAAGCGGCTTTTCGGGCAAATATGGACTTTCAGTATCACAAGACCCTGCATGAGAACCCGCAGCTAACCAGTAACCCCATTTCCCGGTTTTGGCAGAAGCAGAAAATCAAGCGGCAGTATGCAAAGGAAGCCCGCAATACCGCAAAGGGTATCAAGGGCGCGGCAGAACGCACCCGCAAGGCGGCAGCCAAAGCCGCCGAGAAAACGAAGCAGACCGCAGCATTTGTGGCAAGGCACCCGGCGGGTGTGGCAATCGCTGTCGGGGTGCTACTGCTCTTTATCATGGTTATGTCCGGGCTGTCCTCTTGTGGGGCAATGTTTTCCGGCACGTTAAACGGCGTGCTTGGAACGTCCTATACGTCCGAGGACAGCGACCTTGTGGAAGTGGAAAACAGCTACGCAGGATTGGAAAACGAGCTGCAAAGCAGGATTGACAATATCGAGCGCGACAATCCGGGCTATGACGAGTACCGCTATGACCTTGCAAATATCGGACACAATCCCCATGAATTAGCGTCTTATCTGACCGCAAAATACCAAAGCTACACCTGCGCCGAGGTACAGAGCGAATTACAGCGGATTTTCAATCAACAATACAAGCTGACGCTGACCGAGGAAGTGGAAATACGCTACCGGGAGGAAGAACGCACCGACACATGGACAGATGAGGACGGCAACGAGCATACGGACACCTACACGGTACAAGTGCCTTATGAGTATTACATCTTGAACGTCAAGCTGACGAATACCCCACTATCCACCATTGCGGAAAACAATCTGACCCCGGAACAACTGGAAATGTACCGGGTGTACTTACAGACAAGCGGGAACAAGCCCCTTATCTTTGGCGGCGGCTCTCCCGACACTTCCGCGTCGGAAGATTTAAGCGGCGTGGACTTTGTAAACGGAACGCGCCCCGGCAATACCGCTATCGTTGACCTTGCAAAACGGCAAGTCGGAAATGTGGGCGGCTATCCGTATTGGAGCTGGTACGGCTTTAATTCCCGCGTGGAATGGTGCGCCTGTTTCGTGTCCTGGTGCTACGGGCAAATGGGACTTTCCGAGCCGCGCTTTGCCGCCTGCCAGTCGCAGGGTATTCCGTGGTTTACTTCTCACGGACAATGGGGAGCGCGGGGCTATGAAAACATTGCCCCCGGCGACGCTATCTTTTTTGACTGGGATTTAGACGGCAGCGCAGACCATGTAGGACTTGTTATCGGCAGGGACGAAAGCCGCGTCTATACCGTGGAGGGCAATTCCGGCGACGCCTGCAAGATTAAGAGCTATCCCCTTGACTATGCCTGTATCAAAGGGTACGGGCTGATGAACTGGAACTGACACATTTTTTGAAAATCGAAAGGAGAAAAATTTTATGGCAATGAGTAAAATCGAAAGAATTGACAAGGAAATCCAAAAGACCCGTGAGAAAATCACGGAGTATCAGAACAGGCTGCGCGGACTGGAAGCACAGAAAACCGAAGCGGAAAATCTGCAAATCGTTCAGCTTGTGCGCTCTATGCGCCTTACCCCGCAGGAGCTTACCGCTATGCTTGCGGGCGGAGGTATTCCGGGCATTGCCCCTATGCCCGCAGACTATGAGGAACAGGAGGACAATGCAGATGAAGAATAAAATCCTTGCAAGCCTTACCGTACTTTGCGCCGCCCTTGTCCTTGTGGGCGGCTTTTCCGTTACCGCCTATGCACAGACCCCGACGGAAGAAACCGACGACAGCGGCGTAATCGTGGAAACCGAGCCGCAGCCCTTGACCCCGGAGGGCAACATGACCCTTGTGGACGACATTGACGGGGACGCTGCCGAGGATAAGCAGTTTATCGTCGTGAAAAGCAAAGGTGGCAACTATTTTTACATTATCGTTGACCGGGCAGCCGAGGGGGAAAATTCCGTCCACTTCCTAAATCAAGTAGACGAAAGCGACCTTATGGCGATTATCGGGGAGGAACAGACCGAACAACCCCCGGCTGTCTGCAACTGTACCGAGAAATGCAAGGCGGGCGAAGTAAACACCGCCTGCCCCGCCTGCTCTGTCAACATGGATAGCTGCACAGGCAAGGAAGCCACGCCGGAGGAACCCGCCGAGCAGGAGCAGCCCCAGAACGGCATGGGCGGGCTTTTGATTTTCCTTGTCGTGGGCTTGCTTGGCGGCGGCGCAGCCCTCTACTACGTTAAGTTTATGAAACCGAAACAGAACGTGAAAGGCAGCACCGACCTTGACGAGTTCGATTTTGACGAATACGACGAGGACGAGCCGGAAGAAGCTGACAGCGCAGACACCGAACAGGAGGACGAGGAAGAATGAAACTTGTGATTTGTGAGAAACCCAGCGTCGGGGCGGCGGTTGCCGCCGCCCTTGGCGTAAGGGAGAAGAAAGACGGATATATCGAGGGGAACGGTTATGTTATCTCTTGGTGTATCGGGCATTTGGTAGGACTTGCGGAAGCTGCCGCCTATGGGGAACAGTACAGGAAATGGAGCTATGACAGCTTACCCATTCTGCCGCAGGAATGGCAGTACACCGTAGCTGCCGACAAGGGAAAGCAATTCAAAATCTTAAAAGACCTCATGCACCGCGCCGACGTTTCAGAAGTCGTGAACGCCTGCGACGCAGGACGCGAGGGAGAATTGATTTTCCGTTTTGTCTATGAAATGGCGGGCTGCAAGAAACCCTTTACCCGTCTTTGGATTTCCTCAATGGAAACGGGTGCAATCAAATGCGGCTTTGAAAACTTAAAAGACGGGCGCGGATATGACGCCCTCTATCATTCCGCATTATGCAGGGCAAAGGCTGACTGGCTTATCGGCATTAACGCAACCCGTCTTTTCTCCTGCCTGTATGGAAAGACCTTGAATGTGGGGCGCGTCCAGACCCCGACCCTCAAAATGCTTGTAGACCGGGACGCTGCGATTACAGGCTTTCAGAAAGAAACCTACTACCATGTGCGCCTTACTCTCCCCGGCGCGGAAGCGGCAAGCGCGAAGATCTGCGCCGCTGATGAAGCGGGCAAACTGAAAGCAGCCTGCGAAGCGTCGGCGGCTGTCTGTACTTCCCTTGTGAAAGAAAAGAAAACCATTGCCCCGCCGAAGCTCTTTGACCTTACCAGTTTACAGCGGGAAGCAAACCGTATTTACGGGTACACCGCGAAGCAGACCCTTGACCTGGCGCAAGCCCTCTATGAAAAGAAGCTCTTGACCTATCCGAGAACGGACAGCGCATTTCTGACCGACGACATGGGCGACACGGCAAAAAGCATTGTAACGCTTCTCTGCGGCAAGCTGCCTTTTATGGAGGGCGTTTCCTTTACGCCGGAGCTTGCAAAGGTGCTGAACAGCAAAAAGGTATCAGACCACCATGCAATCATTCCCACTATGGAACTTGCAAAAACTGACCTTACTACGCTGCCGGAAAGTGAAAGAAATATCCTTATCCTTACCGGGGCGCGTCTACTCATGGCGACCGCAGAGCCGCACGTTTACGAAGCGGTAACGGCGGTATTCTCCTGCGCCGACCATGAATTTACGGCAAGGGGCAAGACGGTAATCGCTGCCGGGTGGAAAGACATGGAACGGCTTTACCGGGCTACCCTCAAAAAGAAGCCGGACAGCGACGACGTGGAAAACTTTTCTTTCTTAGATGTGCCGGACTTTTCCGAGGGACAGACCTTTGAAAATCCTGCCGCAGCGGTTACGGAGCATGACACCACGCCACCGAAGCCCCACAATGAAGCGTCCTTACTCTCTGCTATGGAACGCGCCGGGAACGAGGACACCGACCCGGACGCGGAACGCCGGGGGCTTGGGACACCTGCCACTCGCGCCGCTGTCATTGAAAAGCTCATTAAGGGCGGTTTTGCAGAGCGCAAAGGAAAGCAGCTTATCCCTACCAAAAACGGAATAAATCTTGTCTGCGTCCTGCCGGATAGTCTGACCTCTCCGCAGCTTACCGCGGAATGGGAAAATAATCTGACGCAGATTGCAAAAGGAAGTGCAGCCCCGGACACATTCATGCAAGGCATTGAAGCTATGACGCGGGAGCTTGTGAAAACCTATCTTTTCCTTTCCGAACAGGACAAGGAGCGTTTCAAAGAGGAAAAGCCTGTTATCGGGAACTGCCCCCGCTGTAAATCCCCTGTCTATGAGGGAAGAAAAAACTATTACTGTTCCAACAGGGATTGCAGCTTTGCCATGTGGAAAAATGACCGTTTCTTTGAGGAACGCAAAACCGTCTTTACCCGGTCGATTGCCGCAGCACTTTTGAAATCCGGCAAGGCAACAGTCAAAAAGCTGTATTCCGTAAAAACGGGCAAAACCTACGACGGAACAGTGCTGTTAGCCGACACGGGCGGCAAGTATGTGAATTATAAAGTAACCATTTCAAAGGACAAACAACTTGAATAGCAAGCATAGGAAGCGGGTACCCACTTCCGTAAAATCCCTGCCACTCTAACCGAGCTTGGCGGGGATTTTGCTTGTTGGGAAGTTTCCCAAACCCTCTAAAAATTCTCAAAAATCTTTGGCAGAAATACGGGCGCACCGTAGTAGGACTATGTAACCACAAACGCAGCGTCCGCGCTGCCATACGCGAAAGGAGGTTTTACACATGGCAAGTTTGCGCGACAGCGTAAAGGACCATCAAGAGGAACTTAAGGACGGTATTGCATGGGTAGCATTTTGGAAACAGGGACGTTCATGGAACGCCGAGCTGTTTCATCTTGAAGTGGACGGCACTTTAGAACCGTTTGACAGGAGCCGGTTAGAGGAAATCAAAGCGGCTGACCCCGCCGCCGTTATCTTAAATGGCTACTACTGCGGGCATTTAGGCGAGGATATGAGCCTTGACGAGCTGACCGCCGGAGTGCGCTATCACTATGAAAACAGCATGAATGACCTTGACGGTTTTATCGGGGCGCATGACGACAGGCTTCCCCCGGAGGTTATCGAGGAAGCAAGAGCTGCCGCCCATGCAGCAGGGCTTCCCTTTTCCGAAAAGCCCTACCGGGACGGGGAAGATTTTGACCCTTATATATTTGACGGAAGCATGAGTATTGAGGACTACAAACTTATGCACCGCATGATTGAAAAAGAAAGGAGCAAGCAAATGGACGAATGGAAAACAGGTTATTCTTCATACGACCGCGACAGACTGGACGCCGCCGACAAGATGAAGATTGAGCGCGGTATCTATTTTGACACGAAAGGCGCGGATATTTCCCCGCTGACCGCCTTACCTCTTGCCGAGCTTGTGAAGCTGCGGGAGGAAAGCGCGGCTGCGGAACAGACTGTTTTTGAAAATCTGAAAGTACAGGCTTCCGCATGGGAGGAACAGGCAGGAAAGACCCTGCTATTTGACAAGGCGATTGAGTATGCGAGAATACCCGAAGTGAAGCATACGGCGAACAAGTGGCAGGACGAGGACAACGACCGCCACACCATCAGCAACCGGGTATATAAAATGAGCTACCATGTTTACGAAAATACCCGTTACGACAAGGCAGCACAGAAGTCTATCCCGTATTCCTATACGCTGTCTTGGAACGTCTACACCAACAGCCCCCACGGGTACGGACAGGCGAAAATCGCCGGACAGGACAGAAAGGTATTTGCTGACCGGGCAGCTATGGAAAAATATCTGAATGGGCGTATCAAGGCGTATGAAAAACTTTTTACGGAAATCTCCCCGGCTATCCCGCAGGAATACGCGGAACAGTTTAGGGTAAACGGGCAGCTCTTACCGGGCTACACCGTAGAGGGCGAGGAAATCAAGCAGCCCGCCGCAGACATTCCTACCGCTGCACCGAGAACCGAGCCGGGACAGAAAACGGAACAGTTTGCAATCCTGATTGACAGCCACACCCGTTTTGAAACGGGAGAACCGGGTGGCTACTGGCTTTCCATGCCCGCCACCAAAGAGCAGCTTCACGAAGCCATGCGAAGCGTCGGCATTACCGCTGACAATCCGCAGGACTTTTTCATTCATGGTTATTCTGACAGGGAGGACAGACACATTGCCCTGCCGTATGACATGGTATGCGCGGCACAGGTGGACGAGCTGAATTTCCTTGCGGCACGACTGGAAACCCTTGACGCTTCCGGGATTGCCGCGCTGAACGCCGCCACACAGCGAAAGAACGGTTTTGAGAATATCGGGCAGCTCATTGACTTTACCTATAACGAGGACTTTTTCGTGCATATCCCCGAAGTACATAATCCCCGCGAATTGGGCGATTATTACCTTAACAAATCCGGCATGGTGCAAATGCCCGCTGAATGGAAAAACAGCATTGACCCTATCGCCTTTGGACGAAACGCCGCCGCACAGGAAAAAGGCAGCTTTACGGAATACGGCTACCTTGTGGAAAGCGGCGACGCATGGGAGAAACACTTTGAGGGGCGCGATGTGCCGGAGGACTACCGCATTATGAGCTACCCGCAGCCGACCATCGAACTGGACGCAGCCCCGGCAGTACAGACGGCGACCATTCCCGAAGCACAGCAGCAGGAGCCGCGCCCGGTTATCCCTATCGTGCTGACGAGCGAGAAGCCAGCCGAAAAGCTCAAAGAGATAACCGACCGCTTGGAGCAAGGCATTACGGAGCTGTTCGACAGCGAGCGTTACAAGGAATATCTGCGCGTCATGTCAAAGTTTCATAATTACAGCTTTAACAATACGCTGCTGATCGCCATGCAAAAGCCCGACGCTTCCCTTATCGCCGGATTTTCCGCATGGAAAAATAACTTTGGACGAAACGTGATGAAAGGACAAAAGGGTATCAAAATCCTTGCCCCGTCGCCGTTCAAGATTAAAAAAGAAATGGAGAAAATCGACCCGCAAACACAGAAAGTCATTATCGGTAAGGACGGAAAGCCCGTAACCGAAGAAAAGGAAATCACAATCCCCGCCTTTAAGGTGGTATCTGTCTTTGATGTATCGCAGACCGAGGGAAAGGAAATCCCCGACATTGCCGTAAATATGCTGACCGGAGATGTGGAGCATTACAAGGAGGTTTTCGCTGCCCTTGAAAAGACTTCTCCTGTTCCTGTTGGCTTTGAAAAAATCGAGGGCGGCGCACATGGTTACTACCACTTGGAGGACAAGCGTATTGCCCTTGATGAGGGCATGAGCGAGCTGCAAACCTTAAAGACACTTATCCATGAAATCGCCCATGCAAAGCTGCACGACATTGACCTTAACGCACCATTGGAGGACTTGGAGAACAGACCCGACCGCCGCACCCGTGAGGTACAGGCAGAAAGTATCGCCTATACCGTGTGCCAGCATTACGGGCTTGATACTTCCGATTATTCCTTTGGGTATGTTGCCGGGTGGAGTGCCGGACGGGAGCTTGCCGAACTGAAAAGCTCTCTTGAAACAATCCGCAGCGCAGCCGCCGAGATTATCAATTCCATTGACGGACATATCGCAGAACTGCAAAAGGAACAGGCACAGGACGCACCGAGGGAAAAAGCCGCCATGCCGGAGTACATTTACAAGATTGAAGCCAACCCCCGCACAACGGGCGACAACGACCGCTTTTTCCTGCAAGCCTATCTCCCGCAGGAAAACGGCAGGGCAAAAATCGGGGACGTGCTGTATATCGGCAGCCTTGCAAAATGCCGGGAACTCATGGGCGGGCTGAACGCCGGAGAGCTGACGCAGGGAGAAGTAAAGGAGCTATATGCAAAGGCGCAGGAAGCCGAAGCCGACAAAGACACCTTTTCCATTTATCAGCTAAAGCAAGGGGACGAAACGCGGGACTTCCGCTTTGAGCCTTACGACCGCCTGCAGGCGGCGGGAAATGTGGTTGATAAGACAAACTATGAGCTTGTCTATTCCGCAGAGCTTACGCCGGGTACTTCCCTTGAAGATATTTACACCCGTTTCAATATCGACCACCCGAAAGATTTTAAGGGACACAGCCTTTCCGTTTCCGACGTGGTAGTGCTTCATCAGAACGGACAGGACGCGGCGCATTATGTAGATAGTTTCGGCTACAAGGAAGTGCCGGAGTTTTTGCAGGAGCAGACACAACAGCCGGAAAAGATAAACCCGCTAAAGCACGTCGAGGACACAATCGAGCAGAACGACAACAACTTTGACGGTATCATCAACAACACCCCTACGGTTGACGAACTGGAAGCAAAGGTAAAAGCCGGGGAACAGATTTCCCTTGTTGACCTTGCAGAAGCGATTAAGGCAGACAAAGAACGCGGCAAAGAAAAGCCCTCTATCCGGGCGCAGCTTAAAGCTGACAAAGAACGGACGGGGAAAAAGAAGAACGCAAAGCAGAAGTCGCAGGACTTGGAAAGGAGCTGACACATGAGCAAATTAAATAAATTTGAAGATGTAGACGTGTTCGCTTCCCTCGATGCGATTATGAAGCAGAATACAGGCTTTTACCAAAGCGATTTTGATATTGACAGGGAGATTATCGCAAAAACGGCGGCAAGCGCAAGTAAAGAGGATAAGACCCTCTTATGGTTTTGCCGCCCGTCCGGGACGCATTGCTTCCGGGAGCGTGACGTTTTCCTAAAGGACACCGCGCCCCATAATACCTGGCGTTTTTACATGGAGCAGACAAGCGACCGTATTCTTGCCTATGCAATCGAGCTGACAGGCAAGGAGCATGGAAAAATCAAGGGCAATCTGTATGAACTTGACTATTCCCGCCATTATGAGCGCGTCAAAGAAAAAGGGCTGCCCGCCGATACGGTAAAGCTGATTTATGAGCGCGGGGAGCAGATGATACCCGCCGGACAGTATTTCAACGGAAGCCCAGACCCGCAGTTTGGGAAGTTTGAACGCTTTGAAGCCATACCCAACGACCCGGACGCTCTTAAATGGCTCTTACGGGAGGAACACCGCAACAGGGAGCAGCTTCCACCGGGAGATTTTAAGGCCCATATCGCCGCATTGCATGACGGACTGATTGAAACGGAAGCACGGCGCATTGTGCGGGAAATGAAGCGGCATGACACGCCGAACAGCCCGAACAAGACCCATTTCATGGTGGAGCTTTCCCCAGCGTTCATGCAGCTTGCGAACACAAAGGACATTGACCGCCTTTTCTCCATGCTGCCTTACAAGACCCTTTCCTTTTCCAAAATCGAGGGCAGACATGGAACGTATGCGCTGATTGACAAGGGAGAGAACCGGGACAAAGAGATTAAAAAGCCCCGCCCCTCTGTCCGGGCGCAGCTTGCCGCAGACAAGAAAACAGCCGCCCCGAAAAAGTCAGCGGCAAAAAGAAAAAATCACGATTTGGAGGTATGAGCATGAATAGATTTACTGTTGAGGAAACAAACCTTTTGAGCATTTACCATGAGGGAAGCAAGGCGCAGCTTATTGAGAACATGACCGCTGCGCTGCCTTACATGGACGCGGGATTACGGGAGCTTGCAGAGCGCACCATTTCCAAAGTGAACGCGCTGACCGACGCCGAGTACAAAGAGCTTTCCGTTTATCCTGCTGATGAAGTATGACCGGGATTAAGCGGCTGACGCCGCGACAAAGCCGCAAGGTAAACACCCTTGTGAAAAAGGAGTGCTGCAACTGCGAGAATGGCAACTGTATTTTACTGGACGACGGGGACACTTGCGTATGCCCGCAGCTCATTTCCTATTCCCTGCTCTGTAAGTGGTTTCGGATTGCCGTACTTCCTCTTGATAAGCTGCTCTATGCGGAACTCTATCAGACCGAGGACAGAAAGAAATGTACCGTGTGCGGCGCGTTCTTTGCGTCCACCTCTAACAGCGTCAAATACTGCCCGGACTGTCGGAAGCGGATTACCCGCAGACAGGCAGCCGAGCGCATGAGAAAACGGCGCGCTCTTGTTACGCGGTAAGGGCGAAAAAAGCCTTGTTTTACAGGCTTCTGACAACCGTTTCCTCATAGGGCAAGGGCTTTATACCTTTTCCCTTAAAAACGGCGTTCTACTGCGTAACATTTCAGAACTGCACCCATAAGAAAACCGGGGCGCGGATAGTCTTTACTGACTGTCTGCGTCCCGGTTTTTCCTTTGCTATTTTTCCATGTTGATTTGAGGGGTTGCGCCCTTATCTGTGGTAAGTAAACGGTATATCGTAAGGGGGATATACCATGCAGCCACGACGAGCCGCCATATCAAAATGACCCCACCGATAATGCCGCCCAAAATGAAGTTGAGGGCAATGATACCCACCGTTCCGGCTATGTCATACCCATGCGGTACAAGCCATACGAACATACGGCGAATACCAAAGGGAATACCGCAGCACAGCCACACATAAAAGTAATTGGTCTGCCCGTCCTCTGTAAAGACGTTCTTAAACATGAAGAATAAAAACAATGCGATAACGGCGGGCAAAACGGTTCTCTTAAAAAAGTCTTTCCAAATTTCCCCGCGTGTCATGGTATCACTCCTTTTCTATTGGGAATTGTGGGATAGCTTCTAACAGTTTCAGTATGAGCGTTTGCCGTAAATCGTCGTCGATTTCCTCTTTTACGCTTCCGTCCGGCTGACGCTTTTTTACCATTGCAAGGCGGTTGATTTCGTCACCGTAACAAGCAAGCACTTTTTCCAACGCCCATTTTTCGCCCGCAACGGCGGCGCGTATCGTTTCATAGTCCGGCATTTCCTGTTCCATTCTCTGACACTTCCTTTGCTGAAAATGTATCACTTTGGTATGTAACTACTGTTTTTGATAGGAACTATTATATCATACAAGTATGAACAAAGCTACTCCCCGCGTTCTTTTCCTTTTTCCCGTTCCGGTTCTCTTGGCTGCCGTAAAATGCTGTCTATGTTCTGTTTGATAACGTCGTACTCTTTGACCTGTTTTTTCAGTCTGCCATAGTCGGCGTAAAGGGCTTCTTTCTGTTCCTGGAGCTTTTCATATTCCGATTGCAGCGCGGTGAGGTTCGGGAGCTTGGAAACGCCCGCCGCCTTTAATGCCTTTGCCGCTGCTTCATGCAAGATGATTTCGCGCTCATGGGCTGCCCGGTAACTGTCCTTATTTCTTGCTTTGCGGTATGCGTCATAGGCGGGTTTTGTCTTTTGGAACGTGGAAACATTCTTGATAAGCACCGCCATATCTACAAGCCGTTTTTCCGCGCTCTTTAATGCGTCTGCCGCCTGTTCGCTCTCTGTCTGTATCTCTGCGATTTTTGCGGTCAAGTCGGTGTATTGTTCAATCTTGTGTTCCGTAATAAAATTCATGGTCTTAGCTGCCTGTTTCAGATTGTGGATTTTCGCCCATTGTTCATAACCCCGGCTCTGCGCCGCCTTGATACTGTTTTCAATATCAATGAGCAGGGACACGCCGCGTTCTGTCTTGGGAGCTTTGGCGGTGCGGGTACGCTTGCCCTCTATCCGTTCCCGGATTGCTTCCTCTGTATAATCTGCGCCGAGGGTTTTCAAACGGGTAAACCGTTCCTGTCCCGGAACCAAACAGGACACATATTTTCCCCGTTTGATTGTGAAGCCTTCTGCCTGTAACCGCGCGAGCAATTCTTCAAAGTCGGACACTTGGGGGATAAGGGTATCGACGGCAAGTTTCAATTTTGCTTTGGCGGTTTTCTCTTTCTTATACACCGCATAATTCTTTCCCTTGCCGCCTTTCTCCGGCACAAGGACGGACAAGCCGTTTTCCCGGCACAGCCTGTCGCTGATGTTGCGTATTCCGTAATAGGTGCGCTTGTTGGAAACATACTTGTGGTAGTCTACAAAGTTTACCGCACAAAAAATGATGTGGTTATGGATATGCCCTTTATCTATGTGAGTGGTAAGGACGTATTCATATTGCCCCTTTGTTACCGCGTCGGCAAGCTGTTTTCCGATTTCATGGGCTTTCTCATAATCGACTTCCCCCGGCTCAAAAGATTGTATCAAATGGTGTGCGAGGTTGTTTCCTCTGTCAAGAGCTTGCGACAATGTAAATCCGAACTCAATATCTGCCGTTTCATAGCTGCACCCGAACGAGGACACCAGCATTTTCCCGTCCGTCTTGTTCGGGTTTTGGATATAGTCAAGGGCTTTTTTTAACGTGCTTTTAATAGGCTTAATCTTTGTAACCGCCATATCTCCGCAAGCACCTCCTTGATTTCTTCTATATCCTCTTGGTAGACGCTGCCCGTCGCATTGACGCGCTTTGCAATCTGATTGACATTGACCCCGATTTTCTGTATCTCCGCTGTCATAGCTTTTATGTCGGCATGGTCTATCTGAATGATATACCCGTCGATTGCCATTTTCCGCAAGTAGGCTTCCATGTTCCGGGTAGGGACGAGCTGCATTTTCTGTTCAATGAACGCCCGTTCTTCCTCTGTTACTCTGAATTTAATTTGTACTGTCCGTTTCCTGCCGTTCATCGGCTCACACTCCTTTCCATTCCGAGGGTTTGGGACACTTCCCAACAAGCAATTTTCAACCGACGCGCCGCAGCGCAGGAGGGCGAAAATACGGAAAGGGTACCCCTTTCCTATGCTTGCTACGAAAGTTTTTCCTTACTTCCTACTACGGAGCTACACCCGATTTTGCCAAACTTCCGCAAAAGAAAAACGCTGCAATCTCAAAAAAAGATTACAACGCTTCTTAAATCCTGTTCAGTTTTGCCGGACACATCTTATCTGCCCTCTTTTTCGACTTTAGCTATTTCCTCTGCTGTTGCGGTCACAATCCGTATGCCCGTATCGCTCATATCGTCAAGGAGCGCGTCAAGCTGCCGCCGATTTGTGTCTTTCCCGGCGGGGCTGTCAAAAAGGAACTGGTCTACGGATATATTATAACGCTGTATAAGCTCAAAGAAAATCTGCAAACTTGGGTGTTGCCCGTTGTTCTCAATGTTCGCAAGGTAACGCGGGGAGATATACATTTCGTCGCTTACTTTCTTGCGGCTCTCCTTGCGCCCTTTCCGAGCTTCTTTTATCGCTTCCCCAAAAGCCTTGAAGTCATACTTTTCTACTGGTCTTTTTGCCATATTCATTCACCCGATTACATTTTACTGTTCCCCTTTCCCGTTGGATATGCTTACACAATTCCTACTATGCACCAAAATAATTCATAATCAGACACTTGCTATTATTCGCCTGTCCGAGTATAATTATACTGATACTGTATGCAGAAAGGACGGGAGAATTATGGAATATATGTCTGCGCCACAGGCAGCGGAAAAATGGGGCATTTCGGAACGACGGGTACAGATACTTTGCAGCCAGAACCGCATACCGGGCGTTTCAAAACTTGGGTATATGTGGCTGATACCAAAGGACGCGGAAAAGCCGATTGACGGGAGAACAAAACAGAGAAAGGAGTTACGCCATGAACAAGGTGCTAATTATTGAGGATGATAAAGAAATATGCTTTATGATAAAAGACCATCTGGAAAAATACAATTATCAAGTATTCTTCACATTTACTGGTGCAAATGCGCTTGAACGTGTAAAAGAATTGACCCCAGATTTAATTATTTTAGATTTAATGCTTCCTTTTATCAGTGGAGATGAGTTAATTAGAACTATTAGAAAATTTTCAAATGTACCTGTAATTGTTGTTTCTGCAAAGAGTTTGACATTTAATAAAGTTGAACTCTTTCGCTTGGGTGCTGATGACTATTTAACAAAGCCATTTGATTTGGACGAATTATTAGCACGGATTGAGCGCAACTTATTGAGAAGTCAAAAATGTACGCCCAATCTTTGTTTGAAATTTGGAGAACTTTCCATTGATACAGCATCAAAAATAGTTACTGTTGCAGACGAAATCATTGTGCTTACCGCAAAAGAATATCAACTTTTAGAACTATTGGCGAAATATCCCGATAAGGTTTTTTCAAAGCAAAATCTTTATGAAAGTATTTGGCAAGAACCATTTGCAAGGGATAACGATGTCATTAACACACATATAAGCAACTTACGCAAAAAATTAAGGAGCGAAGGCTGCCGAATTAAAACCGTATGGGGCTTGGGCTACCGCTTTGCAAAATAAACTTTAGCTATTCTTTAGATTTGCCTTAGATTATTCAAGAAATTATCTGCGATACTAAGTAATAAGAAAGGAGCTGTGAAAATATGAACACAACAGTTTTTGAAGCTATCAACATCACGAAAAAGTATCGCAACACACTGGCCCTAAATCAAGTATCTATGTCTGTAATGCAGGGAGACATTTATGGGTTTATCGGAGAAAACGGTGCAGGTAAAACGACCATGATCCGTTTATTAACTGGGTTAGCAGAACCTACAACTGGCAATATTGCTTTGTTCGGTAAGAGTGATAAGAAACTCGCAAAACAGCGTGAGCGCATTGGTTGTATTATTGAGAGTCCTTCTCTTTATCTTGATATGACAGCCCATGAAAATTTGGAGGTACAACGCCTGCAACGTGGTATTCCTGGAAAGGTTTGCATTGATAATGCTCTGGAATTGGTCAATCTGAGAGACGCCGGAAAGAAAAAAGCAAAAGATTTTTCTTTGGGTATGCGGCAGCGATTAGCTCTTGCAATCGCTTTGCTTGGAAATCCTGAATTTCTCGTACTGGATGAACCAATTAACGGATTAGACCCTACTGGAATTATTGAATTAAGAAACTTACTAAAAAGGTTAAATGAAGAACGTGGAATTACTATTTTAATTTCAAGTCACATTCTCTCGGAGCTTCATCAATTAGCCAATAGATACGGTATCTTACATGAGGGGAAACTTTTGCAGGAAATTACTGCGGCAGAGTTAGAGCAACGCTGCAAAAAGCATTTATTATTACAGGTTAATGATGTAGCTACTACCAGTGCTTTGTTGGAAAGCGAACTGAATACTTCAAATTTTTCTGTTATGCCAGATAAAAGTATTCATCTATATGATTATGTTGAAAATGCCGGAAAAGTATCAGCGTTGCTAAGTGCGAATAATATTATAATTTATCAGTTGGCACAATCCGGAGACAGCCTTGAAACTTATTATACTAATTTGATTGGAGGGTGCAAAAATGATTAACCATTTTAAAGCTGAATTTTATAAATTGTTTCGCTCAAAAATAATGATAGCTATATTAGGCGTATGTGTGGCACTTGTAATGGTCTCCTTTGCACTTGGCGATATGACTTTTTTCGGAGCAGGAGACGGAACAGAAAGTGTAATCGGCTTTCAAGCTAAATGTTACTTATCCAGTGAAATGCCAACTTTTCAAACTGTTGCCCGCTCATCCCTTGCATACACAGCCTTTTTCTGGATTGTTTGCCTTGTATTTGCGACCATATTTTTTACAAAAGAATATAACACGGGCACAATCAAGTTGTCTGTTGCATACGGTACTAAACGGACTATTCTCTATTACACCAAGGCAATTACAATATTGGCAGTGTCCCTGATAACATATCTGATTTTTGTCGCTGCATTTTTCGTTATCGAAATCATACAATCCGGTTATATTCCGTCTGCGAGTGAAGCACTAACCCTGTTTGGATGGGCACTGGCTTGTGGAATCGTTTTGTTAGCATTTGAAAGCATTTCTATTTTCCTGTGTGTTATCATTCAAAATATAGGGGTTGTAACTGGAATTTGCTGCTTATATGTATTCAGCGGAGCGTCTGTTTATTTAATGCTATGGAGTAATATGGACGCGGCTTCAATACCTTTGAAGATTTTTGTGTATGGAAATCCTATGTACTATTGGATGAATTTTTGTTCTTGCCGCACAATGGGGATTATCGAACATTTACCATTTTATTTCATGGGGGGCATTTTGCTTTTGATTGTCGGCGGCATTGCTATGAGTAAGAAAGAAATCAAGTAAAAACAAGGAGGTAGAATATGGGTTGGGCGATTCTGTTTCTTGTTCTAGTAGTATTGGTCATTATCCTTTCAATTTCTTTAATTAACTGGAAAATGCAGATACACAAAGTGAACGTCCAACTAAATGCTATTCTGAATGGAGAAACGAAAAAGTTAGTTACAATATCTTTAACTGATAGGCGGTTGGAGCATTTAGTGGAAATCATAAATCAAATCGTATCAAAAGATAACATTTATCTGGGAGAAATCCGAAAAAAGGAGGATGAACTTAAAGAGAATATTTCTTGCCTTTCTCACGATTTACGGACACCACTAACTTCTATTCGCGGATATTTGCAGCTTTTATCAAGTGCGCCGGACGAAAAAAGACAAGAATATATTTCAGCATTATCAGGAAAAGCCTTGAGATTAGAACGTCTCATAGACGACTTTTATCAAATCTCTCTTTTGGAAGCAGGACAATATCCATTTTATTATGGAAAAGTTGAATTATGCTCATTGCTTACCGAAATCCTGTTGGACAACTATTCGACTTTCAGTGTTAATGGAATTGAACCGCAAATAGAAATACCTGATGTGAATATTTATCTTAATGCTGATAGAAAAGCGTGTATTCGCATTATACAGAATCTTATATTCAATGCGATAACTTCCACTACAAGTAATGTTGTAGTTCAGCTAATTTATAATACAGATTCTGTTCAACTGTGTATCAAAAATCCTATTGCAACTATTCCTACAGAAGAATATTCAAAATTGTTGGAGCGCTTTTATGTGGCAGATATTTCAAGGAGTAACGGTACATCTGGACAGGGACTTTATATTGTAAAAAAGCTGTTGCTGTTGATGAATTGCAAAAATCCAATAATTGAGATACAAGACCATATTTTTAAGATTACGATTGATTTTTCTCCCTTACTCATAAAAAAATAATCTGCCGGACGACGGCAAAAGAAAAAAAGCCGTCGCAGAGCAGAAGCATTTTCACGCGCCTACTATTTTTCGGCGGCTTTGATTTTCAGAGCCGCCGTTTCTTTTTGCCTATCAGAAACCTACGACGACCCTAAACCATGTAAAAGACATGGCGGCTTTAGGAGGGAACCGCCATGAGCTATAAACTGTATCGACAAATTCTTACATTCTTTGACTTATCAAAAAAAGCCCGACCACCGCCGGGGACATTTCTACCCTTGAATATGAACTGTCAAATCATCTGAATACTTTTTACTATACTTATGCGCCTGTCCGGGCTTTTCGGACAGGCGCATTTTGCTTTTTCAAAAATTTTTTGAAAAAGTTTGCTCCCCAGTTGGCAAAATCTTTCGCGCGTCCGTCGAGGGTTTGCGAAAGGGGAGAAATAAACCTGCCCCCACCGGGTACGAAAGGGGGTGAGAATATGGAACCTAATCGCATTGAATGGCAGAAACGCTGCACATTCAACGGCTTTTGCAAAGCGGTATTGAGGAATGAAGCTATCGACGCTATCCGAGAAAGAAAGTATCGGAAAAAGCATGAAGTCACTTTTTCAGACCTGTCGCCACAGGAAGAAAATCAGCTTTACACTTGCGACAAGTATTTTGTAAATGATGAAGCTGAAAAATCTTTCTTTGTCGCTGGGAAAGAAATTACGGCGAAACAGCTTGCCGACGCGCTTCACTCTTTGCCGGAAGAAAAGCGTCAAGCTGTACTGTTGTATTACTTCTTTGATATGAAAGACGCAGAAATCGCGGAGCTGATGAAGATACCACGCAGCACAGTACAATTTCGACGGACAAGCTCTTTTGAGCTGTTAAAAAGATTTTTGGAGGAAAGCCGATGAATGAACCGATTAGCAACAATCCCGACGAACGCGGCTTATTGCCTTACCCGGTTATTTTAGCCGCAACAAAGGGCGACCCCGAAGCAATGAAAATCGTTGTGCAGCACTACGCAAGCTACATAGCCTACCTGTCTACCCGTAAAGTGCGTGATGAATACGGCAATGTTTATTACGGCATAGACGAGGATATGCGCGACCGGCTGCAAGCGAAGCTCATGCGGGCTGTTCTGGACTATAAGATAGACTGACATAGTATGTGGACGTTCCCCTTTCCGTTCCACATATTCAGACTATCGCAGCACCTTGACAAAGAAAGCGGCGCAAGATAACGGCGACGCAGCATAGGGCAAATCAGATACATTCGATATATGGGGAGCCGTTGGGCTGATACGCGATGACCGAAAGGCGGGAGAAACACCGAGCGAGAACTATCAGCGTTCCATAGCAGACCTTGGCACGTCTGCCGCCACAATCCATATATCGGTATAATGATACTCCCCTACCGCCATAATCCGAGCGTTAGAAGCGTCGCAGGTAATGGGTAGGGCTGCATGAGAACCATGCAGGGGTGCAATTCCCGTGGAGCTTGCCGAAGCCGTCTGATTAAAGCCCACTTTTTGTAAATCTGACTTTTTAGCCATTTATGAAAGGGGGTATTTTCCTATGGCAAAAAAGGAAACTGCAAGCCCCGCTATCCCTGTATTCCCTATGTTAAAGACCGTTGAGCAAATGAGCAAAGTTAGCGGTATCGGGGAAAATAAACTGCGCGAGCTTATGGATAGCGGCGAGCTTGAATATATACAGAATGGAAACCGCCGATTGATAGCTGACGCTGCTATCTGGGACTGGTATCACAGAGCAAAGAAAACAGCGAAGCCCCCGGCACGACAGGGAGGTTAAGCTATGGCGGTATCATCAAGACAAGTTAAGAACAAACGCGACAGTAACGGCGTACTGACCGGGCGACCGGGTACAGTCTACGACGTGAATATAAAATACACCGCCCCGGACGGGAAAAAGAAGTCCTATGCGAAAAAGGGCTTTGCCACCAAAAAGGAAGCGACGCAGCACGAAGCGGAAATGAAAACGAAGCTCCAAAATCCGGGGCAAATTGCGTCAATCACTTCACAGCGGAAACAGACCGTCGCAAGCTACCTTAACGATTGGGTGGAAAGCTACGCAAGAGTGAACTTGCGCCCCTCTACCTATGACGGGTACAAAAAGACGATTGCAAACTATATCAATCCCTATATCGGCGGCGTTGCTCTCAATCAGCTTACCCCCGCTATGGTAGACAAGATGTTTCAGCAGATTATCGACAAAGGATTGAAACCGTCCACCGCTGCCGGGGCAAAACGTGTTTTAAGCGTGGCGTTGAGCCATGCCCGCAAATACCGCTATATCGAAACCAACGCGGCAAAGGACACGCTGACGAAGTTTGGAAAGAGCGACAAGACCCCCGACCCTTACACGCCGGAACAGGTAAAAGCCCTTATGCAGCGCGTCGAGGGTACAGTGTGGGAAATGCCCGTCATTTTAGGCGGGCTTTATGGTATGCGGCGTTCTGAAATCTTGGGCTTGCGTTGGCGCAATGTTGACTTGGAAAACAACACTTTTGATGTTTCCGAGCAGCTTCCCTTTAAGGTGCCGCCAAAAACAAAGGTTATCGAGGAAATGGCACCGCCGAAGTCCAACGGGCGCACGCTGCCGATTACAGAGCTTGCCCGCCCGTTCTTCCTAAAACAGTTTGCCATGCAGGAAGCACAGCGCGAACAGGCAGAAAAAGACGGGAAACCTTATTATGACAATGACCTTGTTGTAGCAAAGCCGGACGGTTCCCCTATCTCCGCGTCGTGGGTATCTTCACAGTTTGGAAAACTGCTTGAAGATTTGGATATGCCGCATATTCGCTTTCACGATTTACGCCATACGGCGGCTACGAATATGCACCAACTGACGGGCGACTTCTACACCGTAGGCGAAGTGTTAGGACATACGCTTGCGGGTATCGGCGTATCGCTTGGATTGTCTATGAACTTTGAAGCCGTTACTGCCCGCTATGTTGACGTGCGGCTTGAACGGAAAAAAGAAGTCCTGGACGCTTATCATGGGGCTGTCAAACAGGCAGACCCGGCAAAGGCAAAGGAAGCCGAGCCGAAGAAAGCAAAGAGTGCGGCGAAGAAAAAGAGCAGCGAAATTGAGCTTTAACCGCCTTATCTTTTTACTGCTTCTTATAGCCTTTTATAGCCCCGCGTGGGATTTGGGCACCATTTGGGCACCATTAGCCGAAAACGCACCACCAAAACAGGCGATAAAAGAAACGCCGAGAACACGCAAAAACATAGTGTTTATGCGGGTTTCCGGCGTTTTCTAATCCCTCAACCGACTTAAATCTATCTTGTGCGAGAGAAAAAAATTCTACTATTTTTTATCTGTTCCTCATTCATCGTAGTGTCATAATAATCATAGCTGTTCCAGCCCATAGGTGGTGTAATCGCAAGCTTATTCTTGTTCATCAAACTTATACTCCTTTATCATTTTATGAAGATCCTCTGTTTTATCCTTTGCGCCGGCATCATTTGCATGACATGCCCAGTCAATCTTTCCACCTTCACACATCATAAAGAATCCGGTGTCATTATCCAATACTTCAATACCCTTTTGTACATAGTCAGATAATGCCCATTCTCCATCTGCACGATCCATATCATAATCCATAGCGTCGGAATCTGCCAGATGCTCATCCATCAGAATAACCCTTCCATCTTCAGCTGTAACCGCTTCTGCATCAGCCTGTGTATAGGTAACCTTGTATCCTGCTTCCGGTCCGTCCAGTACTGCTCCTCCACGGTCTTCATAGCTATTGCTCGGAAGTGCCTTGACATAATCTTCATCTGCTATTGCTCCAAGATAGTCAGATGCTGCCTGAAACTGGGGATAGCTCATACCATCACCAATAAACAGAAAACATATTTCGGTGCTTTTGCTGTTTCTTCTTGCGTCTGCGTTTCTGCAGATACTTCTGTCACGATTGTTTCCTGCTCTGTTGCTGCTGTACTTTCTGTCTGTGCCGGTGAAATTTGAGTAAATTCCGACACTTATTTTATGCAGTTCTATCTTTATGAGATTTCATCAACATCATAATACTTAAAATCCCGGAAGCAGGCACTTCCTCCTGTTTCCTCTGCCGCATAGCAGAACAGACCAAACCGGCAACCAGTAAAATGATCCAGTTTGAAGTACAGCTTATGCACGGTTCCGATGGGTAGCCAGTTTCCCTTATTTACCCGGTAATAGCAGCGTGCTTCATCCTTCATGTTACAGAAATCTGCTTCAAGACGAAAATCCATCTGGTGTGATTCAACAACAGTTCTTTCCGTCATATCCAATATACCATCTTCTTTTTTATCCAGCATAAGGACTTCATATTTTCCATGATGTTTTGTAATGCCAACTGCAGCATAACAGCCCTGCAACGCACACAAACCTGCGACATCGCCCTCTTTCAATGCAGAAGCATCAACAGTAACCTCAGCTGCGCAGGACGGATAACTCATCCTTTGCGTAAGCGTATTTACTGCCTGTGTAAGCTCTGTACAAACTTCCCGTGTTGTAATTGTATAGGTTCCCTGCAATGCATCCAGATGATAGTACCGTGGATCTGGATCATGATTAAACTGCCAGCGCGGAAGCAGCCCATTACAGAAATCATCACTTCCCACTAATGGCTGATAAATATATCCTGGTCTGGTACTGTGAACCTCTATTTCTTCCGGCACATGTCCGTTCTGTCCAAAAACCGGAAAATGATCCTTCCAGGTAACCGGAACCAGAATAGGAATCCGTCCAACTGCTCCGGAATCCTGAAACAGCATTGCATACCACTTTCCATCCGGCGTATCCACGATTCCTCCCTGTGCCACGCCCTGTCCACAATATCCACGATCATCACAAAGTACATCTCCACCCGTGAATTCTCCTTCCAGAGAATCACTGTAAAAGCATGCTTCCGTCCGCATCCAGCGGTCTCTCAGGGAATGAATCAGAAAAATATAATAATAGCCGTTTATTTTTTGAATATGAGAACCCTCATAGCCTAGCTCCGGGTTCTTATGATCACTGACTAAAAGACGATGTAATCCGTCCTTCTTTGGTGCAGTCAAATCTTCATTCAATTCTGTAATCCAGATTTCATCATTTCCATATACAATATAGTTTCTGCCATCCTCATCAAATAATAAAGAACCGTCATGATAAAAGCCTTCTATCAGCTGCTTTTTCCATGGACCATCTATTTTTTCCGAAGTATACAAATAAGTCTTACGGGTATCATTTGCCACAAAGCAGATATAAAATCGGCCTTCATGATAGCGCAGGGAAGCTGCCCACATGCCCTGTCCGTAAATATTCTGACCGCTTTTCAGTTGCTGCGCATCCGTATGATCCAACGTGCACCATGTTATTCATCAGAAATTTCCGGTTTGCACAGATTTACCGGGAATAAACAGAAGGAGACCAGCATGAAGGAAAACCAGTTACCGGGCTGATCGCCTTTGTTCACAACCTGATACCAGCGGCCATCCGCACTCTGATAGCGCAAAAGGCTGGTCAGCAGGTCGCGCACATACAGTTCCAAAGCGGCGCGGCGTTCATCATCCGGGTCCATCTGTGCCAGCACATCCTGAATGGCCACCGGTACCCAGCCAATGCTGCGGCCCCAGAATTCCGGTGCAAGCCCGGTTTCGGGGTTGCACCAATCTGCCTTGCGGCTCTCGTCCCAGGCGTGATACCACAGCCCGGTCTTGGCATCGCGGGTGTGCTCCCGCATCAAGCGAATCTCGTTGACAACCAAATCCGTCCATTCCGGACGGTCAAAGCGGCGGGCATACTCCGCAATGAACGGGCAGACCATATACAAGCCGTCCAGCCACATCTGGTTCGACGAGCCGCAGGTGTGCCAGAAACCGCCGCACTGGCAGCGTGGAATATCCTGCACCTGGGCGGCAACGCTTTCGATACAGCGGCGGTAGAATTTATCCCCGGTTGCATCGTACAGGGTGTACAGCAAAATGCCGGCCTGGATATCGTCAAGGTCAGCGCGCTTGTACTGTTTAACTTTTCCGCTTTCGTCAAAAACGGCGTGGACCCAGCTTGCGGCATAGTCCAGGTACTTCTGTTCCCCGGTCAGCTGCCAGGTTTTCAGCACCCCGGAAAGAAAAACGCCCTGGTGATAATAGAAATGGCCTTTCGGCGGCAGGTCGGCAGCAGCAAACTTGCGCATCATTGTATCGCAGGCGGCGCGGGCATAAAACAGTGTTGTTTCCATTTTTTGTCCTTTTTGATGTACGTACAATTACTCCGCATACCTGATATATTTGAGATTTTTTGTCAATGTCATGACAGCAGATCCAGCGACACGGCGTCCAACTCCATACCGCTTTGACCGAAGTAGAAACGCAGGTAGAAAACTTCCCCCGCGTCAACGGCAGGCAGCGCCGCCGTAAACTCGCACCAGTCGGTCTGTGCGCCCGTGATGGTAATGGTTTTCACAAACACCCGTCCCGCAAAAATCGAAACCGGGATCTGGGCCAGTGGGCTGTTGCCCGGCATTGCGCGGCAGCGCAGATGCAGCGTGTATGCGCCGCCCTGCTCAACCATCACACAAAACGCAGTGGTGCGGCGGTAACCATTATCAATCGCGGCCGGGTCAATGCTTACGCCTCCATGTAATGTCAGGGGTTGGCCGTTCTGCGCCGCCTGCTGCATATCCTGCTCGGCCATCGCTTCCAACTGGGCATCCAACGCCGTGGTGCAGCCAATGCTGCGGCGGAACGCAGGTGTTTGCAGCAAAAAGCGGCAGATATTCGCCGCGCTGCGCTGCAGCTCGCCCCGGCTCAGCCGTCCCTCTGTCAAAGCAACGGCCAGATCATCGCTGCCGGAGTTATGCTCCGGGTCCGTCACAACCATGAACACATCATTCTGGGCGCGAACCATCGCAGCCACATGCTTGGTGCTGCCTGCGCCGTCGCGGTCATTGCCATCGGCCCACCAGTCACTCATCACAATGCCGGTGTAACACCATTGGCCGCGCAAAATTGTTGTAACAAGGTCATAATTGCTGGCCGTCCAGTAACCGTTCAGCGGGTTATAGGATGTCATAATGGAGCGGGCATGCCCCTCTTTGACGGCAATTTCAAAGCCGCGCAGATAGATTTCCCGCAAAGCACGTTCCGATACAACCGATTCAACGAAGTGACGCCGGTGCTCCTGATTGTTCGTTGCAAAATGTTTGATGGTTCCGGTTACACCCCAGCGGTGCATTCCGCGCAGCTGAGCACAGGCCATTTTGCCGGTCAGCAGCGGATCTTCCGAGAAATACTCGAAGTTGCGGCCGTTCAGCGGATGGCGGTGAATGTTGATGCCAGGGCCAAGCAGCGTATCCACATGGTTTTTGCGCAGCTCCAGCCCTTCCATCGAGTAGAGTTCCTCGCTTAATCCCTCGTTGAAAGTCGCGGCCAGGCAGGTGCCATTAGGCATGGCAAAAGCAACGGTGCCGCAGTCCATACGGATACCGCTCGGCCCGTCCGAACAGCAGGCGGCAGGCAGCCCATAGTGCCGCAAAGCATCGCTGACGCCTCCGATTGCCCCAGCTGTCCCCGGCGTAACGCGCGGAGAGTTCATCCCCTCGCCCCGGACAATGGTGCAAAGCTCCTCATCGCTGAACTGTGCCACAAAGTCTGCCATCGCAGTGGTACCATCGGCCACATCCCGCAGGCGGATGCCTTTGTCGCCGGTCTGGAGCCATTCCCGCGGCAGGCGGGCGGCGCGGCGGGGCTCTGGCCGTTCTTCCTCGGTGGGCACGGGTTCCCATGCTGGGGTTCCATCCGCACCAGGGCGCAGGCGTTCAAAGGCTACAGCCGGAGCAGCTGCAGATTCCAACTGTTCCACCACCATCAACGGTAGTGTGACCGTAAAAGCTTCTTCCGCACTTCGCACATCGGTGCCAAGGCTGAAGCGATACTCGCCTGCTTCCAGCACAAAGGCAGACTTGTGCCCGGTCACACCGCTGTCATCATAGCTGGCAAAGTTACGCCACGGGGCTTTCAGTGTCAGGGTCTGGCTCTCCCCATGGGCCAGCGTTCTGGTTTTTGCAAAGGCGCACAGCACTTTGGACGGTTTCCCCAGCCGCCCCTGCGGCGCGGTGCAGTAGAGCTGCACAACTTCCTTGCCGGGGCAGCTGCCGGTATTTTGGACGGCAGCAAAGGCGGTAATGCCATCGGCTGTTTCATCTGCGCTCAACAGCCGAACTTCAAATTTTGTATAGGAAAGGCCAAAGCCAAAGGGATAAAGCACCTTTTCCGGTGCAAACGTTTCAAAATAGCGGTAGCCGACGTAAATATCTTCGGCATAGATGTTGCGGTCATCCGCCCCGTAATGGTCAGCCGCCGGATAATCTGCCGGGGTGCAGGCGATGGTATCGGGCAGTTTGCCGCAGGGGTTGACGGTACCGTTCAGCACATCCAGCACACCGCGGCAGCCTTCCTGCCCGCCCTGCCAGATGTACGCCACCGCGCCGGGGTTGTATCGCATGACCCACTGCATATCAATGATATTGCCAACATTCAGCAGCACCACAGATTTTTTGAAATGACGGCAAACCAGCGCCAGCATATTTTCCTCGCCCTCGGTCAGCAGAAAGCTGCCGGGAGTATTGCTATTGTCCTGGTCTTCCCCTGCCGTGCGACCAATGACAATAAACGCCGTTTCGGCACGCTGGGCCGCAGCGCGGACAAAGTCTTCATCCAGCGGCATTTCCGGCTGAAACCACGGTTCCTGTGCCCAGCCGGTTCCCATCTCGTAAGGGTGTTCCGCCAGCCATGCTGCATAGCGGGCCTGCACCTCGGCATCCAGCTGGTAGCCGTCCGGACCGCCCAGCACTTCGGGCAGGTTCGGCACATGGGCGGTGTTCACCAGCCCGCCGGACCCTGTGCCGCTTTGGTAGTAGTGAAATTGCGCGTACCCAAATAAAGCCGCTCTGCCGCCGGAAGCCAGTGGTAAGACAGCCTCATTTTTCAGCAGAACAATACCCTCTGCCACAGCCTGGCGAGCCAGCGCTGCATAACGGGACATTTCCAACATTGTATTTTTCATCATACTGAAACTCCGATCCTGATGGATTGTAAAATTTTGGCAACGCAGATGCCGTGCCGCAGCCGCCGAAGCGGTGCTTAAGCCGTAAGGCGGGAATTGTGCGGTGTTGCCCCAACATATCATTTATTAAAAAGACTAATTCGGTGGCTCCTTCTTTGTATAGTTCATTCTTTTTTCCTCTGCTTTTCCTTTTCTTATCTACAAACATCTTTTTATTTGCTTCTCAGTTTTACGGCAACAGTCTTGTAGACTTCGGTACCTGTTGCTATACCTATAATCCCAGCATTGTCGCTGTTGCTAAAAGTTCTATTGCAGCTGTTCTGTTTTCGCCTATTTCAAAACGTTTCATTTGTTTTTTTTTCTTGCTTCCTCATAAAGCAGCATCCCATACCGGAGATTTTTACCGCACATTTTTTCAGGAATCGCTTTCTCGCGCTGCCTGTCTGCCCGCTTCTCTGGAATTAAGCAGAGATTTTTACCGAGAAAATTTTGGTGTCGTAAAGTCCATCTACTCCACCCTATCATCCTTTTTCTTCACATTCTGCTTTATAATAGGTTGGTTTTTAGCCACCTTTTCTTTGCCGCTTCCTTTCCCTCCATCATCCCGTTCTGTCCAACACTTTTTCGGCCATTTCTTCCGTGATTTTTAATTTTTTTCGCGTTAATAATCTCTTTTAAGTATTGTTGATCTCACTATTTGCTCCGCATTTTATCTCGTATCATCGCCAATTTATTTGCAACTATTATCTGATTTTTTTCTCCGTAAATTTCTCCGTTTATATATTTTTCTTTTTTCTCCTCTTGCATATTTTGGTCTTTCTCAATGTATATTCGGCATGTTCCTTTCGCGTATTTTCTCTTCTTCGTCTCCCTATCAAGGTCAAAAACTGTGCTTTTTGACTTTTCTGAACATAAAAAGTGATTTTCCCCCGCCCATATTTTATAAAGCCTGATTGTTGCCCCCAAAGCTGAGGTTTTTACGGCGATTTTTTTGCAGCCTCCAAAGGAAGTACCGTGCTGCTTTGTGCATTACCAAATGTTCTTATCCAAGACTTCTTTTATCCTGAGGTTCTTACGCCGTAAAAAATAGTGCCCTCATCTTTCTTCTCTCGTACTCCCTCGTCACCCACCTTCTCCTAATACAGAGGTTTTTAACGTACTTTTCTACGATCCCATACAAAACGGTAACCTCTGCTCTTTTTCTTTTCTGCTTTCTCACGCTTCGCCAAGCAGAGATTCTTACCGAGAAAATTTTATCTATTTTTTCTATTTTTCTGCTTGCAGAGGGCATTTCCTTCCATCCAGAGATTTCTACCGTACCAATTTCCAGTCAAACTCTTTTGCAAACGGAGATTCTTACCGCAAAAAACGGCCTTTGCGCCTCTCCCCTGCTGCTTAAGTTAAAGGAATTACCTGCTATAAAAGCTAACCAGAGGTTTTTACCGCAAAAAAGTCCTTCTGTCTGCCTCTTCATGTTTCGCCCACAGCCATTTTCCCACCGTTTTCAGGTTCCATCGGGATGATCTTGTCGTTTCGATTGCTTCTTACAGGTTGCCAGCCTGTTCCTTATGCCCGTTCACGCAACACGGTAACAGAGATTTTTTCATTGTATAACAGAGATTCTTTCCATGCAAAATAGAGGAAACAACCTCTGCCGCCAAAAGAAAAAATCTCCGCCATTCTATGAAAGAACCTCCGTTATCACCAGAAGAAACCTCTGTTGCGGAGGGAAAGAACCTCTGTTTCTTCTATATATAATAAAGTATAAGATATAAATTTATAAATATATAATTCTAAAGAAAAAGAAGAACAAAAGGGTGATTGCTCATAAAACAACGGAATTGATGCCCGCATAGCGGAGCGAACACGAATGCGGGCCATAAGAAGAAAAGCCATACGAAAAATACGCCGTTCTGTCTGTGCATACCATCGGTGCACTGCCAGGATAAAAACAGCGGCCCGGTACCCATGCCGATGGGGGCCGTAAGATGATTCGTTTGAAGTTTGGCTGCTTGCATTGCAGTGGTGCTCCTTTTCCGATAGTATCTTGTTTATTATTATATCGGAAAGGACACAAAAGCGAGATGCAAAAAACAAGAATCAAGGGCAAAAAATCCATGCAATATCTTGTAAAAGTGAATTGTGAAACAGATTTCCCGGTGATGCTATTTCTTGCGGTGGCGAATGGAAATGTGGTGCGTGCTGTTTTTTGTTTTAGACTGTTTGAAAGTGCTTTAACGCAGGTTTGCTTCAAGGCATATTTTGTGCAGCCAGCCCTCTCCCCTCCCCTGCTTTACGCGCGAGGATTCATCACTGTAATACATGCAGCGCAGCCATAGGATTGACTTTTGCAGGAAGATACGGTAGTATGATACTATCATGAGTAAGTGTACCTTCTTCTAAATATTTTAGCAGTTCTGTGATGTATGGTTTTATTACAGGCGGGCGATTAGTTCCTAAAGAAAGGCGTGGACAAAACGGAGCACGGCATCCAATGTCCAATCATAGCGTATGAAAAATAAAGATGAAAAGAATACAATGACAGAATCACCGGATGTTATCATTGGTGAAGTTCTGCCGGATGAAAAGGCGGACGGCAAGAAAAAGCAGCTTGTGCCCAGGAAAAGTGACAATGTGGCGTTTGGCTCTTTCATCACGAAAAGCAACGATTTAATTCAAAGGACAAAGTATTCCCTGCCCCGCAACGAACAGAAAATCCTTTTTATGATGCTGTCCAAGATCGATCAGCGCCATGATATGGATGCATCGAAGTACTATACCATTTCGTTTGACGATTTTGCAAAGCTTACCGGGGTCAATGCGTTGGACAGCGGTTATGCAAATTATCTGCGCAAAACCATTGAAAACCTGGAAAACCGGATGTTCTGGGTTCCCCTTGGGAATGATCAGTACAAAACGATGTCGTGGGTGAACCGTGGTTCTATCGTCGATATGAAGAAAAAGACGATCAGCATGCGCTTTAACCCAGATATCTGGAAAGACATTGCACAGCTGACAAGCAATTATACATCCTATAGCATTGAATACCTGCTGATGATGCAGAGCACCTATTCTATGCGTGTGTATGAGATCATTTTGTCATATGACAACGGAAACAGAGATTATTCCTATAACAATGGGTTGATTTTTGAACCTGTAACAGAAGAAGTTCTGCAAAAGTTCCCCAATAAGCGGGAAGAACTGAAAGGGTTCAAATATAAGCGGTTTGATATGGAAGAATTCAAGGGTATGCTTTCCATGCCTACCCGTGATGAAATCAATAGAAGCAAGGGCAAAAGCAGAGACAGTTCCGCGCAAAAGTTCAGCCGCGATAAACCGCTGACGGAAAAATACAAAGTATTTTCCGACTTTGAAAAGAACGTTCTAGCAATGGTCAAAAGCGAGATCAATGAGATGACAGACCTGTGGTTTGACTATGAGCCGGTGCGCCGCCGCGGGGTTCGGAAATATGAGTTCCTTTATATCTTCATCAAGTACAAAAACCGGGAAGAAATGAAGAGCGTCAGAGCGTTCCATCAGGAGCATAAAGGCGCTGATACAGAAGTAAGCAGAAAACCAAGAAAGCGCCGCAGCTCGGTCAGCAAAGAAGCACTGGAACAGTACAATCAGCCGCTGAAGGAAGCCATTTTGACGACAACCTATCGCCTGGCACGCAATGAACTGGCGGTAAAGGCGCAATATCAGACCTATGAAAAAAAGCTGACACCGGAAGAGCGAAACATCTTCATCGATATTTTCACATATACGTCAAAAATATTGACCAACACAAAAAAGCGGGACCAGGCAGAGGAAACGCTGGAAGCGTTGAACCGGATTATCAAAGATAATAACGGGCTAAAAACTTGGGCATTGGGAATGAGCGTTAAATATAAAGCGATGCTTGAACGCGCAAAGGAAAGAAAATCTGCGCAGTATTACCGCACGGTGGTGTATAATGACATTATAGAAAATTCTGCCGCAATCATCGCTGACGGCACAAAATGCGCAGCATTACTGGATGGCGACAGAACGGATCTTTTCAAGTTCGATTGGTCGCAGTTTGATGAGTAATAGAACGTAAGAAAGTATAAGAATGAAAAAGAGGTTTGCAAAAAGCAGACCTCTTTTTTGTTTCAGGAAAAGCGCGAAAACAAACGAATTAAAAAAATGACAACAGGTACTTGAGTCGTGACAGGTAAATCAAGAGGAAAAGAAGGCATTATCCCCAGGATTCGTGTTGACATGACGAGCGGTGGCAACGCAGATGCCGTGCCGCAGTTGCCGGAGCGGTGCTTAAGCCGCAAGGCGGGAATTGTGCGGTGTTGCCCTAAGTCTTTCCACTTTATAATCAACCAACGAAATGAGGGAACGCCAATGGCAGCACAGATCATTACGATCGCCATCGAGAAAGGCGGAGCAGGAAAAACGGTCACTGCTTCTAACCTCGCCTATTTGATGGGCGATGAGGGTAAAAAAGTTCTTTGCATCGATACAGACCCGCAGGGAAACCTGACGAGCGCTTTGAGCGGCGGCAATGGAATTACCAGCGGCGTTTATAATGGAAGAGCTCTTTTTGATATGTTTGATGGCTTCCGTTATACCAAGACGAAGGACTATATCACCGAAACGGAATACGAAAATGTAGATATGATCCCCTGCAGCGCGCAGACGCCGCGGATCAACCAGCGTATTCCGGGAATTTTTGAGGATGCACAGACCTACTTCAAGCCGGGCGACCCGAAGTGCCTGACAAATATGGGAGAATTCCTCTATTACTTTTTAAATCAGGTCCGGGAGGACTATGATTACATCATTATTGATACCCAGCCGACCCGTGATTCACTCTTGCTGACGAATGCAATCAATGCGGCGGATTATGTGCTGATTCCCTCTCTTTGTGAGGCAAATTCGCAGGAATCGGCGTTCCGTACTTATGCGCTCTGCAATGAGCTGCGGAATACCCCCGGCAGCCATCTGAAAGGCGTTGGCGTAATTCTTACGATGGTAGTGAAAAAGGCAGCTACTACAAAAATTATCCGCGACCAGTGCAAACAGGTTTTAGGGGCTTCTCTTTATAAAACGGAGATTCCCAGCGGCCTTAGTGTGAATATGTCGGTTACGAAGCATCTTCCCGTATGCTATATGGCAAAAACACAGCCGGTTGCGGTGGCCTATGGCAAGGCTTACGAAGAACTAAAGGCTCAGCTTGCAAAGATGGGGGTGAACTGAAATGGCAATGAAAAAGAAGATGAAGGGAAACATAACGTCCCCTGCTCTCCCCGGCAAAAGTATTCTTGCAGAGGTAAACAATAACGAGGCGGGCAACATCTATAATAGTTTGTTCGCTAAAAACAGAAAAGTTGAATACGATAATAAATATATTGCGTTGGTTAATATCCGAACCAACCCGGATAACCAGATTTTCCGTGTAATGGATGATGATGATGACATCCGCATTTTGGCGGAAGATATTAAGCGCAATGGGTTGATGCATAACCTTGTTGTATTCCCTGAACAGCGCGAAGAAGGAATGGTATATGTTTTGCTTTCCGGCGAACGGCGGTTTCGTGCATTGAATTACCTGCAAGAAAAAGGCGATGCAACATGGAATATTGTGAATTGCAATGTTGTGATAACACCTTTGTCTAAAAATGAAAGAAAAGTGCTACTGTACAGCGCAAACCTGCAGGTCCGCGGCGGATTCAGTGATGAAGCAATTCGCCGCCAGGCGATTGCGGAATTTATCACCTGCCTGCAAAAAGAACCTTATAATATGAGCAGAGAAGAAGCCCTTGGCGCGACAAAAAGCATCAGTACCGTAAATCCACGCACGATTGAGCGGGATGCGCGGATCGAAGAGAAGCTGGAGGGCAAACTAAAAGAACTTCTAAATGATAAATTTTTAACGAGAAGCGAATGTGAGACTTATCTGCGGTTTGAAGAGGACATACAGGATGAAATCGCGGAGCGGTTTGCAAAATTGCAGGAAGTAGATTGCCATAGCAGCGATACAGAAGATGCGGGAAAGAACTATGTAGAGGTTCTTCGGGACAATCTGCATGACGCATTCAGAGAGCTGCTATACGATGCACAGCGGCAGGGAACGACCAAAGAATACGAAGCTGCTTATAAAAAGGCGATTCTTTATTTTGATGATGGTCTCGCTGAACTGAAAGGGAAAGCGGATGAATACGGCAAAGCTAAGGTAAGCAGCCAGCCGAAAGAAATTTCCGCCATCGATTACGAGGGCAAAAAAGAAGCCGCCAGGGACCGTGCGCGAAAGGAACACGAGGTTACAGAAACCAAGAGCAGCATGATCCAGAAAAGTGTTCCCCAAATGGTCAAAAAATTGAATAAGGCATACAGCAGTAAGGCATTTGCAAAAGCGCTGAAAGGTGTATCCAAAGAATCCCGTGATGCAGATGTTGCGGCGCTGAATGAAATCATCGAGATTTCGATGAAGCTTAAAAACATCATAGAATCGATCGATTGATGCCGGTGGACACAATGAAAAAAGAAAGAGTTCTGATTCGTTTCCGGCCGGAAATATATGAATGCTTTGAATTGGAAGCCGCTTATCAGGGGCTTCGCGTGGGAACGATTGCCAATCAATTATTGATCAGTGAGCTCAACAAAGCAGCAAGCGTGAAACCAGAACACTGCGTTGTATTTGGATCGGAAGAGTACGCTGCGATTCCGGAGGGCAAGCGAAGCAGCTATTATGTGTTGCCAGAAAGCAAAGATATTATAGAATATCTGCCGGAGCAAACCGGAAAGCGGGGCGCAAAGCCGATCAATAAGCAGGTTACATTTTATCTGATGGAAGATCAGCTTGAAACGTTGAAAAAAATTGTCCGGATTCAGGATATTCGCAAATCAATGGACCATGGGCAAATTGTAACCTATCGCTTTGCCGTGTTGGGGCTGCTGCTGAACAATGAAGCGCTGGATAGAAAACCTCCGGTTATACATTAAGAGGTAGAAAGAAGCACGAAAGAAGCCGCAGGTATTGTGAAGTGACCCCCAAAAGTTAGACAATATTTTGAAGTAAAAATTATTCAAGCAGCCGAAAGGGCTTGCTGTCTGTGAAT
>PPYE01207356.1_pt1 | contig 39946 bp, 27 predicted proteins | sample 1559881 | NCBI WGS metagenome assembly PPYE01 (sample SAMN08240022, study PRJNA423297) | Human gut metagenome, whole genome shotgun sequencing project. | reverse complement strand
CGTTGGGTCCCCGGTCGGTCAGGAGCCAAAAACAGGAATCGGCCGCATCGTAACCCATCGCCGAGCCGTACCCGCCAATAAAGACAGGTGTTCCGTCCGCCTGCGGACATACCGTTTCAAAAGGTACCGCCACCCGTTCGGGCAGGGAGGAGGCAGCGCTCCCGCACCCCCAGCACAGCGCAGCGGCCGCAACCGCCCCGAACATTCGCTTGCCTGCAACAACCGTTTTCATACGTTTTCAATTTGGGACAGGCCCTGCGACCTGCCTGTCTGAAAAATCCCCTGTGTCCGCTGTTCCTATGTAAGACCGTCTGCAGTCCGACCGGACTGCTCCGCCCGGCTGCAGACAAGTCCTACGCCTCTTTTTCCGGTCACTCCCGGACCGTGCCGCCCGCATTGGAAGCCCCGCGGGTGGAGGTGCCGAACACCGTCCACTCCGCCGCGCCGTCCGTACGGCGACCGTATGTCTCGTCATCGTCGAGCGCCGGTATCTCCACCTCGTCGGTCACCGCCCCCGAAGCGTCGAGCAGCGTCAGCGCATCGCCCTTCTTGCCGAGCCCGAAATCGAACGACCCCTCCTCCTTGGCCACCATCACCAGATAACCGCCGGCCGGAACGGTGGTTCCGGCCGGGAAGGTGAAGGCCTTTTCGACACCGCCGTCGTCATAGAGCACATACCCCTCCAGGTCGGCATCGGCGCTGCCTCCGTTATAGAACTCCACCCAGTCCTCGTCCTGCGAACCGTTGGTCAGTATCTCGTTAATCACCACGGCCACCTCCGGATGCACCTCCCCGCCGTTGCTGCTATTCTTGGTAGGCTCCATCTTCCGCAACACATCGCCTCCGTCGGGCATGCGCCCGTACGACATCACCTCATCGTCTGCAAAAGCGGGTATCTCCAACTCGGCCACCAGCACGCCCGCAGGGTCATAGACGAACACCCAGTCACCGCTCTTGCCGAGTCCGAATGAAGGTCCCTCCGCATTCTTCTTGCAGACGTCGTAGGTAAGGAACCCGCCCGCCGGAATGACCGTCCCGGCCGGAACGGTATAGGATTCGTCATCGGCTCCCTTGTCGTCCTTTATCACATATCCGCCGAAGTCTATCGCCGTATCGCTCGAATTATAGAATTCAATGAAATCCACCGACTCGTTCCACGGGAGCTGGGCCGTATCCTGGTTGTTGGTGAACACCTCGTTCACCCAAAGTCCCATCGTATTCGTCACGGGCTGCCGGGCAGGGCCCTCGTTGGGAGTTCCCTTGGTAAAGGCGGCGAATATCTGCCACTCCGGCGCCCCGTCGGTCACACGGCCGTAACTTTCGCCCCGTTTCATGCTGGGACATGCCACGCAGTCTATCTCGTTCATCTCGGCATCGGCCAACGTCACATATTCGTCGGGGCCTTTGCTGAGCCCCCAGCCCGGATAGTTCACGGGGTCGGCATACCACGCGTTGTCCTTGTCGCAGACCACCACGAAGAAGCCGCCCGCCGCAACGCGGGAGCCTTCGGGGAAACTCCATGCTTCGGCGCTTCCGCCGCTCTCCCACAGCTTCAGGCCACCGAGGTCGATGTCGCTGCCGCCCGCATTGTAGAGTTCGATGAAATCGAGGTCGTCCTTTTCACTGCCATCGGCATACGTGTAAACCTCATTGATGACAAGCACCCCCTTCAGGGAGGCATCCGCTCCGCCCGTATTGGAAAAGCCCTTGGTCGGTACGGCGGCAATCCGCCACTCCCCGCCGCCGTTGACGGTACGGGCGTAGGACTCCCCTTTGGTATCGCCGAAATCGGGCGTATCCACCTCGTCCGCCACCTTGCGCTCGGAATCGAGCAGCACCACCTTGTCTCCCTTGGAGCTCAGACCAAAGGTAAAACTTTCGCCCTGGCCCGGCGACACCTGTTCGTACACCAGGAATCCGCCCGCCGGGATGACCGTTCCGGCCGGAATCACGAACTCTTCGGCAGCCCCCTTATCGTCCTGCAGAACGAATCCGCCGATATCGGCATCCGCCTCGCCGCCGTTATAGAGCTCGATGAAATCCATGTCATCGCCCGCGGGAGCCGACAGCACCTCGTTGATATACACCTTCGCATCCGAAGGTTCCGGTTCCGGAAGGGGGTCGCCGCCGCCCGTATTGCTCCGCCCTTTCGTAGGCGCAGTGAAAGCGGCGAATTCCGAACCGCCGTCGCTCCTGCGCCCATAGGAACTGCCATCCTCCATTACGGGAAGCATCACGTCGTCCACCACGTTACGCGATGCGTCGAGCAGCGTCACCCGGTCGCCTTTGGAGGAGCTGATGCCGAACGAGAACTCCTCCAATACGAGGAACTCCCCAGCACCTATCGTCGTACCTTCCGGTATGACGTACTCCTCTTCCGCCCCCTTGTCGTCCTGCAGGATGAAGCCGCCGATATGCAGCTCCTTATTCCCCGCATTGTAAAGCTCCACCCAGTCGGGATTGCAGGAATACACTTCATTGATGTAGAGCCCGTCGATATCCGAATCGCCGGGGTTCACATCGCTCTCCCTGTCGTTCTTACAGGATACCGCCACCGCCGCGAATGCGCAAAGCGCCGCGAAAACAATCTTTCTCATGCTCTTATCTGTCTGTTTATAAAATTTTCCGTATCAGAACGACAGCAACAGACGCAGCTGCAGGATGCTGAAGTCGAGCCCCGAAGGAAGCATCTGACTGAGCGGTTTCCCGTCGAGAGTGATGTGTCCCTTGTCGTCGGCATACTTGTCGTTGTCCATGTAGGTATAATTCAATCCTATCAGCACGTTCCGGTTCGGGTACCAGTTCAGCGACGCGGAATAGCTCGTGGCCGCTCCGCCGGTAATGACCGCCCGTGCATCATGGAAATCGTTCATGTTGATGTTGCTCGCCCGGACAGCCAGTTCGAGGTTCCCGCCCCGACGCACCTCCATGGGCCCGAATTCGGCATCTTCGGGTGCATAACGACGCTGTTCGCCGCGCAGCATGTAGGAGGCCGTGGCATACCAGCCGTTAAAGGAGGCGTTCTTCAGCGGTATCCGCTCCCCGCCCGAAAGCCCGTAGCGGGAGAGTTCGGTGAAGATGTATTCGCCGTAGACGAGCAGCTTGCGCCATCTGAAAGCGAGCTCGGCACCCACCGTATAGTAACTCTTCACATTGAATATCTCGGCCCTCACGAAACGCCTGCGGTCCGTGCGGCTCTCCGGGAAGGTTCTGAATTCGACGAAACGCTCCGTTTTGCCGCTCATCTCCGGGACTCGCCAGGTACCGTAACCGCCGATATGGAGCGTCAAGTCCCTGTCGGCCAGCGGCGAAAAAGCCACCCGCGCCGTAAAGCCGTAACCGTCGCCGCCACGGTTCTTCTCCTTCTGGATGATGTCCACCTGCCGACCGAAGATGCCTCCCGACACCCACCAATGGTTCCCCCATGCGGTGGCCGCAGCCCCGAGCCGCCGCCCGCCGGCGAACGCCTCGACAGCCATCGGACGCTCCATGTTGATGAGATATTTGGAACTCGTCAGGCGCTCCATGCTCATCGGTTCCTTGAAATGACCGACTTTGACCGAAACCCGGTCGGAAAAACGGTACCCGATGAACATATCCTTCAACTCCACCTCGTTGTACGCGAAATCGAGGTCGAGCTCGCCGAACCATTTCTCATAAAGCGTGGCCTTGACTGCGAACCGGGCCCGCCGTATCGACATGCCGTTGCTGAAACGGAACGCCCCGTCGTCGTACTCGAGGTCCTTGTTGGGCTTGGACATCAGTCCGGAGACATCCTCCGAGGGGAGATAGGCGGCCGCATCCACATAGATGCGGTTGTCGAACCAGAGTCTGAACGCCCTGTCACGCGTCTCGAACGTCAGTTTGCCGTTGCGAAACGAAGCGCGGGCAGGCATATCCTCCTGTGCGAAACCTGCGAAGCACGAAAAAGCGGTCCATATCACCAATAGCGTAAATTTCTTCATTGCATCGTTCTTGAATAATACGCCGCAAAAGAACCGCGGCGACTTTAACGAAGCGTTAAGGCGAGGTTAAAAGATTGTTACGCGCGTATCTCTCCCTGCAGGTCCGAAAAACCGGAAGCGCAAATACGAAGTGATTTCGCTTTTAAAAAATTGTCCCTACCTTTACCTGCACCGCGGCCGAAGGAGCGCCGGCTGCCGGGCCGCCCCTTCGGCCGCCCGGCAAAAATGAAAACTTAACGACACTATGATGGAATTCGCAGAACTGGCCGGAATACGCCAGAGTGTAAGAAGCTATTCGGGAAAGGCCGTCGAGGAGGAGAAACTGATGCAATGCATCGAAACCGCACGTCTGTCGCCCTCGGCCAACAACTCCCAGCCATGGAGGTTCGTCGTCGTGGACGAACCGGAACTCAGAGACCGCATCGCCGATGCGGCAGCGGGAATGGGGATGAACAAATTCGTCCGGCAAGCCCCCGTCATCATCGCCGTCGTGCTCGAAAAACAGAACATGCTTTCGGCTGTCGGAAGCGTCATACAGGACAAGGAGTACAGGCTGCTGGACATAGGCATAGCCGCCAACCAGCTCTGCCTGCAGGCGGCCGCGCTCGGACTCGGCACCTGCATGGTGGGATGGTTCGACGAAAACAAGGTAAAACGACTTCTCGGAGTGGACAAAAAGCGCCGGATACCGCTGCTGATAACGCTCGGCTATTCCGATACCCCGGTACGGCAGAAAGTCCGCAAGCCGTTCGAAGAGATATACGGCCGCAACCGATACTGACAAGGCCGAACGTCCGTCCTACCGCGGTACCGCCGAACGGATAGCGAAACAGTGCCCCTACCGGTCTCCTGCAGCTCCGGCCCGCCTGCGGACACCGCTGCCGGAAGCATTGTTGAGCACCACCCAACTGACAGCGGCTATGACGAGCACCATTCCTGCGGCAGTCATCCACGTAAACGGCTCTCCGAAAGCGAGTATGCCGATAACCATGGCCGTCAGCGGCTCCATGGCGCCGAAAAGCGACGTGGTCGTCGGCCCGATATACTTGATGGCCTGCACGAGGGTGATGTTGGAGATGGCCGTGGCGGGAAGGGCGATGCCCAGTACGCAAAGCCACATCTTCCAGCCGGTGACGAGGCGTATGCCGCCGTCGAACAGCAATCCGCAGCAGCCGAAAAGCAGCGCCCCGAAAGCGGTCACATAAAACGTCAGGGCCGCCGAATCTATCCGGGCGGCACGGGTCTTACGTACCCCTATGATATAAGTGCTGTAACAGACCACCGAAAGGCAGGCCGCCCCGATGCCGACCAAAGCGTGTCGCCCGCCGGCATTCAGGTCGCCCGCCGAAAGCAGGACGGCACCCAGCAGCGATACGAGTATCGCCACGACGACCTGCCACGAGATACGCTCCCTAAAAAAAAGGGCCATGCCGCACGCCACGGCGAGCGGATAGAGGAAGTGGATGGAAGAAGCCACCCCGGTAGCTATGTTCTGGTAGGCTATCACGAGGCTCAGGGAGGTCATGGCCCGGGCCGTTCCCAGCAGGCATACCGTCCCGAGGTCGCGCCACCCGATGCGAAAGTTCTGCCGCACGGCGAGTCCAAAACATCCGAGTGCCAGCGAAGCGACGCCCCAACGGTAAAACAACACCTCGAACGAGGAGAGGCCGCCCCCTATCAGCATCAGCGTGAAAAACGGTGCGAAACCGAACGTCGAAGACGAAAGTATCGCGTAAACTATCCCTTTAAAATTGTCGGTGCGTCCCATATCGCTGCAAAATCCATCTACCCGCCGCAAAAGATTTGGCAAAGATAGAAGAGTTTTTCCGAAATCGGACCGTTTCGGAAAGAAGGGCCGCAGCCGAACGGCCGGGAAAAAGGTTGTGCCCCGGCCGATAACGTCCAACCCGCAAAATAAAGCACCCGAACCCACGTTATAATCATTAGTCTGCAAGGCATATCCCCTTCTGCGGTCCGGGGAAGAGCGGAAAAACCCGGTGCGACAAAAAATCGCGACGAACGGCAGATGTCCGTTCCTTTTGACCAATATCCGCTGGAAGAGAGATGGATACATATCCGTCCGCGGGAAAGGAAGCCCGCCGGAACGGGACAGTCCCGGTCGCGAAAACAGATTTTGAGCGGGGGAAAGAGGGGAATTACGCCCCAATCCCTATATTTGTATGTTTTAAAATCCGACCGGACGTCAGATGACCGGCAACAACAAACACGCCCAACCATGGCAAAAAAGGAAAGGAAGAGACTCAGACTCACGAAACGCCAGGCCATTGCAGGAGCCGTCGTACTGGCAATAATAGCGGTAGCCCTCTATTTCATTTTCCGCAAACGTCCCCAGCCCGAGGTCCATCCGACCGTCGTAGTGGAGACCGTAACCACGGACGACATGGAGATTTACGGCGAATATGTAGGCCGGATACGGGCCCAGCAGTTCGTCGAGATACGCGCCCGCGTGGAGGGATACCTCGAAGAGATGCTTTTCGAAGAGGGTACCTACATCAAGAAAGACCAGGTGCTCTTCGTCATAGACCCGAAACTCTATAAGGCGCGCGTGGATGGCGCACGTGCCCAGTTGCAGAAAGACAAGGCCCTCGAACTCAAGGCCAAACGCGACCTGGACCGCATCCGTCCGCTCTTCGAGCAGAATGCGGCCAGTCAGCTCGACCTGGACAACGCCATCGCCTCGTACGAAAGCGCCGTGTCGGCGGTAATCATGAGCGAAGCCGACCTCGCACAGGCGGAACTGGCGCTCGGCTATACGACGGTACGCTCGCCTATTTCGGGATACATCAGCGAACGCAACGTGGATATCGGCACGCTCGTCGGCCCGGGCGGCAAATCGCTGCTGGCCACCATCGTCAAAAGCGACACCGTACGGGTGGACTTCAGCATGACCGCCCTCGACTACCTCCGGAGCAAGGAACGCAACGTAAACCTCGGCCATCAGGACCCGACACGCGGATGGAACCCCTACATCACCGTCACGTTGGCCGACGACTCCGTATATCCCTACGAAGGACTGGTGGATTTCGCCGACCCGCAGGTAGACCCGCAGACGGGTACTTTCTCCGTACGTGCCGAGATGCCCAATCCCGACCATGTGCTGCTGCCGGGACAGTTCACCAAGGTCAAGCTGCTGCTCGACGTGCGCGAGGGAGCCGTGGTGGTACCCTCGAAGGCCGTCATCATCGAGAAGGGCGGCGCATTCATCTACGTCATCAGACCCGACAATGTAGCCGAAAGACGATTCATCGAGCTCGGTCCCGAAACCGACAACATGATGATAGTGGAGCGCGGGCTCATCCCCGGGGAACGGATTGTCGTGGAGGGATATCATAAACTGATGCCCGGCATGACGGTCGAAATCGTGGAACCTGTCGCCGGGGAAGCCGCCGCGGAGGGCATGGACAACAATGCGGAGGAATAGCCCATGAAAGCCGATTTCTTCATAGACAGACCGGTTTTCTCGGCGGTCATCTCCATCGTTATCGTCATCGTGGGCTTCATCGGGCTCACGATGCTCCCCATCGACCAGTATCCGCAAATCACACCGCCGACGGTCAAGGTGAGCGCGAGCTATCCCGGTGCCAGCGCACTGACCGTCAGCCAGGCCGTGGCGACGCCCATCGAACAGGAACTCAACGGTACGCCCGGCATGCTCTACATGGAATCGAGCAGCACGAATACCGGCAGTTTCAGTGCCACGGTGACGTTCGACATATCGGTCAATCCCGACCTCGCGGCCGTAGAGATACAGAACCGCGTGAAACAGGCGGAGGCCCGCCTCCCCGCCGAAGTGGTGCAGAACGGCATCAGCGTCGAGAAACAGGCCTCCAACCAACTCATGACCGTCTGCCTGCTCTCTTCGGACGACAAATTCGACGAAATATACCTGAGCAACTTCGCAACACTCAACGTGGTGGACATCCTGCGAAGAATACCGGGCGTGGGCGGCGTATCGAACGTGGGCAGCCGCTACTACGCCATGCAGATTTGGGTACAGCCCGACAAGCTGGCCAGTTTCGGTGTAACCGTTCAGGACTTGCAGAGCGCACTGAAGGACCAGAACCGCGAATCGGCCGCCGGCGTGCTCGGCCAGCAGCCCATCGAAGGTGTGGATATTTCCATCCCCATCTCCACGCAGGGCAGGCTCTCTTCCGTGGAGGAGTTCGAGAACATCGTCGTACGCGCCAACCCGAACGGTTCGATAATCCGCCTCAAGGACGTGGCCCGCGTATCGCTCGAAGCACAGAGCTACAACACCGAGAGCGGGCTGAACGGCGGCAATGCGGCCGTGATGAACATCCGTCTGCTGCCCGGTGCGAATGCGATGGAGGTCTCCAAGCTCGTCCGGGAGTCGATGAAAGAGATAAGCGCCTCCTTCCCGGAGGGCATCTCGTACCTCATCCCGTTCGACATCACCACCTACATTTCCGAATCCATCCACGAGGTCTACAAGGCACTTTTCGAAGCGCTCTTCCTCGTCATCCTCATCGTCTTCCTCTCGCTGCAGAGCTGGCGGGCGACGCTCATCCCCATCATCGCCGTCCCCATCTCGCTGATAGGTACCTTCGGAGTGATGCTGATATTCGGCTTCTCGCTCAACATGCTCACCCTGCTGGGCCTCATCCTCGCCATCGGTATCGTGGTGGACGACGCCATCGTAGTGGTGGAGAACGTCACACGCATCATGGAGGAGAAGAAAATCGGAGCCTACGAAGCGACGAAAGAGGCCATGCACGGCATCAGCGGAGCGCTGATTACCACCTCGCTCGTACTCTGCGCGGTATTCGTCCCCGTGAGTTTCCTTTCGGGCATCACCGGCATGCTCTACCGCCAGTTCACCGTCACCATCGTAGCGTCGGTACTCATCTCCACCGTCGTGGCCCTCACGTTGAGTCCGGCCATGTGCGCCCGGCTGCTCAAGCCGGATAACGGCCGTAAAAAGAATATCGTCTTCCGATACATCAACATCTTCCTCGCCCGTGGAAACCGGACTTACGAGAAGATGATTAAAAAGAGTCTGACCGTACCCAAACGTGTATTCGCGGGGCTGGGTATCATCGTGATAGGCATCTGGCTGCTGAACTACGCCGTGCCGGGCAGCTTCCTCCCCGAAGAGGACCAGGGCTATTTCACCGTGGAGCTCGAACTGCCCGAAGGAGCCACGCTGCAGCGGACACGCGAAGTGACCGACCGCGCCATCGCCTACCTCATGGCCCGCCCCGACGTCGAATACGTGCAGAGCGTCGCAGGGTCGAGTTCCAGAGTGGGAACGAGCCAGTCGCGCAGCGAGCTGACGGTCATTCTGAAACCGTGGAAAGAGCGCAAGAAAGGGAAACTGGACAAAATCATGGACGAGGTACGCAGCGAACTGTCGCGCTATCCGGAGGCCAAGGTGGTGCTCCGTACCCCTCCCGTCATCCCGGGACTCGGTACGTCGGGCGGTTTTGAAATGGTACTGGAAGCAAGAGGCGAAGCCACGCTCGACAACCTGCGGCAGGCGTCGGATACCCTCATCTACTATGCGGGCCGCGACCGCAGGCTGAACGAGGTATCCTCCTCGCTGCAGCCCGAAATCCCACAGCTCTACTTCGACGTGGACCGCGACCAGGTCAAACTGTCGGGCGTCCCGCTGGCCGACGTCTTCTCCACCATGAAGACCTTTACCGGTTCGGTGTACGTCAATGACTTCAACATGTTCAACCGTATCTACCGCGTTTACATACAGGCCGAAGGGACTTACAGGGCGCACAAGGACGATATCAACATGTTCTACGTGCGCGGCACGGGAGGAGTGATGATACCGCTCACCGCCCTCGGCACGGCCTACTACACCACGGGGCCGGGGGTAATCAAGCGGTTCAACATGTTCAACTCGGCCACCATTACCGGCGAAGCGGCACAGGGACAGAGCTCCGGACAGGCCATGGAGGTGATAGAGGAAATCGCACGGGAGAAGCTGCCGGAAAACATCGGCATCGACTGGAGCGGGCTCTCCTATCAGGAGAAGAAGGCGGGCGGTCAGACGGGTTACATCCTCGGACTGGTGTTCGTCTTCGTATTCCTCTTTCTCGCCGCACAGTACGAAAGCTGGTCGATACCGATAGCCATCATGCTTTCGCTGCCGGTAGCCGTCCTCGGCGCCTATCTGGGGGTATGGATATGCGGCCTGGAGAACAACGCCTACTTCCAGATTGGCCTGGTGATGCTCATGGGCCTCGTGGCCAAGAACGCCATCCTCATCGTGGAATTCGCCCAGGCCGAAGTCAAGCGCGGCGTGAACGTCACCACGGCGGCCATACACGCCGCAAGGCTCCGTTTCCGCCCCATCCTCATGACCTCGCTGGCCTTCATCCTCGGCATGGTACCCCTCGTGCTTGCGAGCGGCCCCGGTTCTTCGAGCCGGCAGGACATCGGCACGGGTGTTTTCTTCGGGATGATAGTCGCCATCATCGTGGGTATCGTTCTGGTACCGTTCTTCTTCGTCATGATACACAAGTTCACCGACAGGCTTAAAAAGAAGAGGGCATGAAGCAGACCGTAAAACACATCCTCCGGGCCTTGCTGCTCGTCGCCGTAGCGGCGGCAATGGGGTCGTGCGTACTCGGCAGAAAATACCAGAGTCCCGAGCTCAACCTTCCTGACCGCCTCTCCGACTCGGCCCCCGACAACGATTCGCTGCTGTTCGCCGACATGCGGTGGTGGGAAGTATATTCCGACACTACTCTCCGGAATCTCATATCCGCCACGCTCGCCAACAACAAGGATATGCGCATCGCGGCCGAAAGGGTACAGGAACTTGCCCAACTGCGCCGGATAGACAACGCCGCCATGCTTCCGCAGATAGGAGGGACGGCCTACGGCGAACGGGAGTGGGAGAATTACGGAGGCAACAATCCCGACGTCAGCCCCGAATTCGGAGCCAAACTCACGCTGGGCTGGGAGCTCGACCTCTGGGGCAATCTCCGCTGGGCACGCCGCAAGGGAGTGGCGGAATACCTCGAATCGGTGGAGGCGCAGCGGGCACTGCAAATGACGCTGATTGCGGAAGTGGCACAGGCATACTACGAACTGGCCGCTCTGGACAACGAACTGGCCATTGTCCGCCGGACGCTCGCTACCCGGCAGGAGGGGGTACGGCAGGCCAAGATACGTTTCGAGGGGGGCCTGACCTCCGAAACCTCTTACCAGCAGTCGCAGGTAGAACTTGCGAGTACCGCCACCCTCGTACCGGAGCTGGAACGGAAAGTGGCCGCCAAAGAGAATGAAATCGCACTGCTGGCAGGCAGGTATCCGGGGCCCGTGGAACGTTCGTCGCTCGACAACGCCATGAAACTACCGCAGGAGCTGCCGGTGGGACTGCCTTCCGAACTACTGCTCCGGCGTCCGGATGTCCGGGCTGCGGAACAGGCGCTCATAGCGGCCAACGCCGCGGTAGGCATGGCCTACACCGACCGCTTCCCGCGGATACGCCTCACGGGAGCCTACGGACTCGAAGGCGACGCCATACAGAGCATCCTTCAGTCCCCCTACGGTCTGCTGAGTGGGACGCTGACCACTCCCATCTTCTCATTCAACGCCAAACGCGCCAAATACCGGGCCCAGCAGCACGCCTACGAACAGGAGTGCGCACGGTACGAAAAGAAGGTACTCACGGTCTTTCAGGAGGTGAACGACGCCATCGTGGGCTACAACAGCGCCCGCGAAGCGTGCGTCCTGAAACGGAATCTCGAACAGGCCTCGCGCAAATACGTGGAGCTCGCCCGGCTGCAATACATCAACGGCGTCATCAACTACCTCGACGTGCTGGACGCACAGCGCCAGTATTTCGATGCACAGATAGGACTCAGCAATGCCATCCGGGATGAATACATCGCGCTCGTACAACTCTACAAGGCACTGGGCGGCGGATGGGACACGACGCCTCCGCCGACGGAAGAGCAGGAGGAACAGAGGGAAGAGCAGGGTACCCGCCCCGAAGTCTCCGAACCGCGATAACCGGCTCCTCCGGACGAGGAGCCGAAACAGACGGCGACACGCTCCCGTCTCCAGAAGGAAAAGGGTTGTCCACCGCAAGCCGCTGCCGCCCGCATCCGACAGGACAAAAGAGGCGAATGGACCGGTGGCCGGAACATCCGTCCATAGGATGAACCGTTCTTTTTGTAACCGGGAAGCGGAACCTGCCCGACAAATGCCGAAACTGCAAATCATAACCCTTCTCCATACCATGCGCACAAACCGTCCGATACGTCTTCTTTGCCTTTCGGCAGTGCTTCTGCTCGCCGCCGGATGCAAAAACCGGGAACCCCGACTCGTCACCCATACGCTCGAAGTCGCCCCTGCCGTCCTGTCGTTCGCATTCGATGAAACCGGCATATCCAAACGGATAGACGTCGAAACGGATGCTCCGTCTTTCAGTTTTTCGGTGAGCTACTCCGGCCAGGAGACCGACTGGCTGGAAACGGCACAGGAAGAAACATGTATCACGGTATCGGCCGCAAGCCGGAATGTTTCCGACGGCGAACGCCGGGCGACCCTCACGGTAAGTGCCGACCGGGCGGCTTCCCGTACCGTCGTCGTCACGCAGGGTAGCGAGGGGGAAGGGACGGACTATGCCGTCGTACTGTCGCCGGACAGCCTCGAACTTCCCGCCTACGGTACCCTGACGGGAGAGGCGGAAATCATCTCCGCCGGCAGCAGCTTCCGGGCGGAACGGGCCGCCGGGGATACGTGGTACGAGGTGCGCATCGAAAAACAGCGGCTCATCGTAACGGCCGCGCCCAACTCCTCCGCCGAGGCACGGGAAGGAGCAGCAACGGTCACGAATGCCGAAGGCGGTGAAGCCGTGCTGACTATCCGGCAGGCCGGAATTCCCGCCGCTTACGGAATCACCCTCGAACCCGCTTCGCTGACTTTCGCCTCCTCGGGCGACGGGCTGACCAAAACCGTCTCCGTCGTAACACAAGGAAGTGTTCCCGCCGCTTTGGTGACGTCCGACCAGGCCGAATGGCTCTCGGCGGAGATAGTGGAGAAACGACTCCTTGTGACGGCAACCGTCAATGACGGCGGCGAACGCCGCGGAGAGGTCACGGTCACCAATGCGGAAGGGGCCTTCGCGGTACTGGAGGTTACGCAGCAGGCGGCCGGCGATACCGGTATCGCTGTCGAACCGGCACAGCTTTCATTCGGGCCGGAGGGCGGCCGCCGCACCTGCGGAATCACCGCCGGAGGAACGGAACTGACGGCCGCAACCGACACCGGAAGCACCGCATGGCTCTCGGCCGCCGTGACCGGAACGGCACTGGAGGTGACCGCCGCACCATGGAGCGGCAGCGGCGTACGGAGCGGAACCGTCACGGTACGCTCGGCGGAGGAAAGCGAGGCAACCGTGGCCGTATCGCAGCAGGGTACCCCCATCACCGACCTCTCCGGCACATGGCAGTGGCATTCGCTCTCCGCCACTACGGAGGACTGGACGAATACCTCCGAATTTTCCGGGACGGCGACCATTGCCCGCGAAAACGGCGGGTATGCCGTCACGGGCATCGCCGGCAGCGGCGTACAGGGGTTCGGCGGGGCGACGGCCACCATCCACCTCATACTGCGCGACGGTACGGCGGGAGTCTCCTTCGGAGCCGCTTTCCGAAAGGGAGACAAGCCCTACTATTCGGCCCCGCATCTCGTATTCCCGTCAGGAATCGTCGAGGCATGGACGGAGCCGGAAACCTTTCTTCCGGTATCGGTAGAACGGGACGCATCGGGACTCGAACGCCTCCTGCTGCCCGACCTTCTCACGGCCACTCCGGAACTCTTTCCCGACTCCGAACAGCTATGGGGCGAAACGGGCGAAGCGAGTTACATCTACTACGAAACCCTCACGATGGGCGGCATCGCCGTTCCCGTCCCGATAGAGTACCACCGGCACGTCGTCCTGACGCGACAACAACCGTAAAACGACGGAGTGAAAGGGCGGCCGCACAGCTTGCGGCTCCATACACAGACGACCGTACAAACCTGAGCGTAACACCGGAACGAACGGAACATCCGGACTGCGATACCTTCTGCCCGGCAACCGAAAAACGCCGCCCTTTCTCCGCCCGCTCCCCGGCGCCCCGACGATACCCCCATACGGCATCGAGCAGACGCACCGCATCCGGCAATGCGGCGAATAAAAAACTATGGATTAAAAAAGCGCACGGAACCGAAATTCCGCACGCCCCACCTATGAAAAGAATGGAGGTCGGGCGCCGTCACGGGTCTGACGGCGCCGTCCCGTTCCATATTTATCAGCCCACGACCTCCAATGCAAGCGGCCCTTCGTAACTGCCCGTCGTATGATACATGGCATCGGAGACGAAATCCCATTCGAGTCGGTAATTACCGTCTCCTGTTCCCGTTACCGTCAGGGTACCGCCGGTAATCCGGGCTTCCTCGCCGTTGTACTTGTCATCCTGCATCCGCAGGTACCAGGTTCCTTTCGCCGTCGACGGATGATTCCACAATCCCCGCTCGCCTCCGCTCACGGTAAAAGGCTCCGGAACGACCGAAGTCCCATCTTCGTTCTTGCCATCAAAATTCGGGGCAAGTGCGTACGTTCCGTCCGGAATCACGTAAATTCCCTCCTCGTTCTTTTCGATAGGATTCGTCGCAAGCTCTAACTGGAGCAATTCGCCCGAACCGGTATATTTGCCAAATTTCGACACGAACTCGATACCGCTACCCCACAGCGTAATATTCCACTCAGTATAGGCCAACTGCCGTTTATCGTTGTTGGGATAGACAATCGCCCTCGTTCCGGTCACTGTTCCTACCTCAACGTTTTCGAGAATCGTGCTCTGAAATTCGGGTTTTCCGGTCTGCGTCACCTTCACCTCATAGGGGCCGATACCCTCTTCGCCCGTATAAATCACGATACGGCCGGAACGCGGGTCGGCAGCTTCGTTTTTTTTGTTGTTCAGCAGCACCATCAAACCGACACGGTCCGACAGTTCGTTTTTCCGAACCGTAATCCAGTCGGTCGCGGCGGAATCGTACTCCACCCGATAGTCCCAATCGATATTTACGGCCCGTACATCGATGGAATAATTCTGGTTTTCGCCCAGATAATCGAACACGAATCCCTCCTCGGGCGTCGCACCGTTGCTGAGTGCAATATCGAGCGAAGGGGGTATCACCTTCTCCTTCTGTACGACGCGCACCACTTTCGGCGAAGCGGACTCCTCACTCGGTATTACGGTGATGTTGCCGGCACGTTCCACTGTATCGGGATTGTCGGACACCGCCACGGCAAACTGTCCTTCGCCCTCGGTCACGGTGAGCCACCCGCGGGCAGCCTCATCCACTTCGGTACGCCAGGTAAGTCCTTCGCCTTCGGTCATCACGGTCACCTTCTGTGTAGCCGCTCCCTCCGCCTCGAAAGTCAGTGAAGCGGGCTCCACGGTAATGGAATAGACAACAGGAGTGTCCGACGGCTGCTGGACAATCGTCACGGTCTTGTCTTTCACCTTGATGCCGCTGCCGCCAGCGGCGTTTACCGTCAGGGAGGCGGTACGCTGTTCGGCCTGCGGATTATCCTGTACGCCGACCGTCAGGAGCCCTTTCGTGCGGTCTTCGGTCACGGTGACCCACTCCGAGGCATTTCCTACAAGTTCGTATTCCCAGTCGGTACCGACGGCCGTGACCGTTACCTCCTGGACAGGGGCGGCAGCAGCCGCGAAAATGAGGGAAGTGGGCGACACCTCGAGCGACGGCTGCGGTTCGTTTTCCCCTTTGGTCGTACACGACACCGCAGCAAGGCAGGCCGCGGCGATAACGCACAATCTTTTTTCCATGGTCTGTTCAGTATTAGGTCAGTTAAAAATATGCTAAATAGACGGTTAATGTCCGGTACGGGCCGAAATTCCCTCGCCGCCGGGATGCCGGCAACAAACCGGTCCCGGCCCGGTATCCGCCTTCGGACGGATACCGGACGAAACCACGGACCAGCCACCTGTCAAATAACCTTATGTAAAAATTATGAAAAGAGTTTTTTGTTATTGTGCCGGAGGAATGATGTACCACGGGTAAATTCTCCCCTTCATACCCGCCGGCTGTTCCGTACCCGTACCGAGCACCACCCGACCGTCCGGCGAAACGCTTTTGATGAAGATATCCGACGGAATGATGAGGCCGTATTCGCTGTAAACCCATTCGGCTACCGTTCCGATGGCAACTCCCGCATTGAGGTCGTACACTTCGCCGCCGGCCATAGGCAGTGCAATGAATGCGATGCCCCCGTCGGTCACATGCACGCCCTTGGCACCGCTGTACTCCTCCAATACGACAGTCGTCTCCGTTTCCGTATTGTAAAAGGCCGGGCACGAACTGGCGACCGTCGAATAGTCGTCCGTATTGACCGTTATCTCCTGATAAGCGCCGGCTATCCAGTTGCCCGAGGGACTCATCTTGTAGATTTCGGCCTGGCTGACTATTCCGTTGGCATAGTAGAACGTCTCGTCGCCTTCCGGATAGGGAATGGTTACCGACTTGATTTCATGTACATCCTCGCCTACGTACTTGACCTTGCCGTCTTTCCAGTAAATCATGGCTCCGTCGCTGTTGTCCCACGTCGTTCCATAAATCACGGAGCCGTCGGCGGAGATGCCACGCGCCATCGCCCCTACCGAGAAATCCTCGCCCTTGAAGTTCTTCTCGGGCATGGAAAGCATCCGGGCCTCGCCGTCCTCCCAAATTATCGGACGGTACTGACCGATGCGCTCTCCCTCCTGCTTTTCGCTGGTTGCATAACCTACCCATTTGGAACCGTCGCCCGAAACGCCCATCACGTTGCCCCGGTTCGTACAACCCTCCGGAATACTGGAGAGCATGTAGTCGCCGTTGAGGTCGAAAATGACCGAACCACCGTTCTCATGGTCGGAGATAAAAAGCTGGCCGTAATCGGTAATGGCAAACGGCTGACTACATTTGAAAAGTGCGGAAGGGAACGGACCGAGTTTGATTTTTTCTCCGGTCTCCGTGTCGATAATCACAGGATAGTATTCCCACGTATTGTCCTCCATCGCTTTGTTCGTAAAACCGCCGATGTACTTGCCGCTGGGCGACACTACGCCGCCGTTCTGGAACATCCGTTCCTTCCTGAAACGGTTGATGGAGAGGTCGGGTGCCAACTGATAGACCGTAATCGTCTGGGATGCCTGCCCGGCCGTCACCGTCACGGCAGCCTTTCGCTCGGCATCGCCATCATTGTCTTCTACTGATAGAACAAGGGTCGTACCGTCCTCTCCGGGTTCCGCCTTCACCCAGGATGCGGATGCTTCCGCCGCCCACTGCGCCGGAGATGTTTCCACCGTCACTGCCAAAGGCTCGTTATCCGTACCGAAAAAGGTACAGCCCGCCTGGCTGAGGCTCACGTATTGCAGTTGCTCCTGCGCCTCCTGCCCGCAGGCCGAGAGTGCGACAACCGCCAAAGTACACATAACACCTGTAAAAAACCGATTCTTTTTCATGAATAATTAGTAGGTTTAAGATTATCCAAAAATCTTCGTCACATCGGACCGTCTGCATGCACGCAATGCAAACATACGATTAAAAAAACATTAAAATGCTGATAGTTAATATTATTACATCTTTTTTCGCAAGACATATATATGCAACGAACCGGATATTTTCAGCATAAAATCCACAAAAAACCTTTTGCAACGTTACGATATGCCGACAGGGCCGCCGGCAATCACGTAGCGCCCGTCTGCAATTCTGTCAGCCAGCCGATACGATTTGTTGCCAGACTGGCATACAAAGGGTGACAGTTTGTACGGCCGGAGCGTTTGGCATATAATGTGCGACACATACTGCCGCAATGCGAAAAGCAGACGATATCACATAACATATAACTTCAAAACAGTTTAAGAGCTATGAAAATCAAACCGTTATCAGACAGAGTTTTGATACAGCCCAATCCGGCTGAAGAGAAGACGGCGGCAGGCCTCATCATCCCCGACACCGCGAAGGAAAAACCGCTCGCAGGCAAAGTGGTAGCAGTCGGCCCCGGCACATCGGAGGTAAAGATGGAGGTCAAGGTAGGCGACCAGGTACTCTACGGCAAATACGCGGGTACGGAGGTGACCGTCGAAGGCGAAACATACCTCATCATGCGCCAGAGCGACATTTTCGCAATCATCTAATCATTTCACACGCAAATAAATCATATAGCCATGGCTAAAGAGATAAAATACAATGCGGAAGCCCGCGAGCTTCTGAAAGAGGGCGTCGATGCGCTCGCCGATGCGGTAAAGGTAACGCTCGGCCCGAAAGGAAGGAATGTGATAATCGACCGCAAGTTCGGTACGCCGCACATCACCAAGGACGGTGTGACGGTAGCCAAGGAAGTGGAACTCGAAGAGCCCTTCGCCAACATGGGTGCCCAGATTGTCAAGGAGGTAGCCTCCAAGACCAATGACGACGCCGGCGACGGTACCACCACCGCCACGGTGCTCGCCCAGTCCATCATCGGCGTGGGCATCAAGAACGTGACCGCCGGCGCGAACCCGATGGACCTCAAGAGGGGTATCGACAAGGCCGTCGCAGCCGTTGTGGAGAACCTCCGCAAACAGAGCCAGAAGGTGGGCGACCATATCGAGAAAATCGAGCAGGTAGCGACCATTTCGGCCAACAACGACAACACGATAGGTTCCCTCATCGCCGAAGCCATGAGCAAGGTGAACAAGGAGGGCGTCATCACCGTCGAAGAGGCCAAAGGCACGGAGACCACCGTCGAGGTAGTGGAAGGCATGCAGTTCGACAGGGGCTACATTTCGGCCTATTTCGTGACCGACACCGAAAAGATGGAGGCGCAGCTCGACAAGCCGCTTATCCTCATCACCGACAAGAAGATTTCCACGATGAAGGAGATTATGGGCGTACTCGAACCCGTGGCACAGAACGGTCGGGCACTCGTGATAATTGCCGAGGACGTGGACGGCGAGGCGCTCTCGTCGCTGGTGGTGAACAAGCTCCGCGGTACCCTCAAGATAGCTGCCGTCAAGGCTCCCGGTTTCGGCGACCGCCGCAAGGAGATGCTCGAAGATATCGCCACGCTGACGGGCGGTACGTACATCACCGAAGACAAAGGTTACAGGCTCGAAGACGTCAAGCTCGAAATGCTCGGAACGGCCGACAAGGTGACCATCAACAAGGAGAACACCACCATCGTGGACGGTGCCGGGCGCAAGGATGCCATCAAGGCGCGCGTAAACCAGATACGCAAGCAGATAGAGACCACCACCTCCGATTATGACCGCGAGAAACTCCAGGAGAGGCTCGCCAAGCTGGCAGGCGGCGTAGCCGTACTCTATGTCGGCGCAGCCACCGAAGTGGAGATGAAGGAGAAGAAAGACCGCGTAGAGGATGCGCTGGCCGCAACGCGTGCAGCCGTGGAAGAAGGTATCATCCCCGGTGGCGGCGTGGCCTACATCCGTGCCATCTCCGCACTCGACAAACTGAAGGGCGAGAACGACGACGAGACGACCGGTATCGCCATCGTGAAGAGGGCCATCGAAGAGCCGCTCCGCCAGATTGTCGCCAACGCCGGCGGCGAAGGTTCGGTCGTAGTGAACAAGGTACGCGAAGGCAAGGGTGCTTTCGGTTACAACGCCCGCAGCGACCGTTACGAGGATATGCTCGAAGCAGGTATCCTCGACCCGACCAAGGTAGCCCGCGTAGCGCTCGAAAACGCCGCTTCGATAGCCTCCATGTTCCTCACCACCGAGTGCGTACTGGCCGAGAAGAAGGAGCCCGTACCCCCGATGCCGGCAGGCGGCGCAGGGATGAACGGCATGGGCATGATGTAATCAACCGAAACAACAGGGTGTCCCTCACGGGGTACCTTAACCGAAGAGGGGAGAGTGCGAATATCGCACTCTCCCCTCTTCGGTTAAGGTACCCTTAAAACAATTCCTCCCGCGAACTGGCCCAACCTCCCACCGACAGTACATCGTCCTCAAAGATACCGACAATACCGCCCTGCCCCTTATCCTTTCGGCAAGCAGACGGAATTCGCTGCATTACGTTCGACACCGTATGACCCTATACACCTCATGGCGTATTGCATTCTTTGCACCACCGCTTATCCATGACCGTAAAATGTTGGACATGTAAAATAAATAACATATCTTTAGAGTGAAGATTTAAGTTTAACTCATAAAAACCTTCTATTATGAAAACCAGACTTCTTTTACTCCTTGTCGCCGCAGCGACGCTGTGCGGATGCGACCACTCGTATTACAAGTTTGCCTATTATACTTTTATAAATGGAACAGACAAAACCATTATCGTTACGCTCTATGATCAGACTTATTATAGTGATGAATGGGGACCGGGAAAAAACCCAAATGCTAAGCCGGTCTACAACTTTACAATCACTCCCGGGGGAGAATTCACTAAGATATTGACGCCGCCTCCTACGGGAGGATTTGGTACAAATATATCTGATCCTTTCGATGACTTAAAATTTGAAGGTCTTTCTATATCTAACGGAGAATGGGAAGTCGGAGATATGGTTGGAGCATATTTATACCATGCGGAGAACTACGATATAACCAAAGAAACCAAAGATGTTGTATACCTTCAATATATTTTCACAGAAGAATTTTTCAAAAGAGGATATCCAATATTAACGGAATAAAAGCCCACAAAATTGTCTAACTTTAAAATTACTATTATATGAGAAACTTTTACCTGTTACTGCTTTCGGGGCTGCTCCTGGCGTCGTGCGTCAAGGAGGAGCTTCCTCAGCTGTCGGAGGGCGAAGAACTTTCACGGCGGCCGTCACCCGCTCCGCTGGAGAGAAGGACCCGTACAAACTGTCGCTGGTACAAGAGGTGCTCGACGCCAAACTCGCCCAAACGGGACAGCCGAGAATCGTGTTGGAACCTACCCACCAATACGTATGCTTTTCTCCGGCCGATTCGGCCCAGGTAGCCCGGCTGGAGGCGCTCGACCTGATTACGTCCTATAATCCTGTCGGAGAAGAAGGCCGGCCGATTCCCGAACCCGATGAAGATTCACAAGGTGAGATTCTGCCGCTTTACTCCGTGGTTCCAATCGGTTTCCAATTTCCGGAGGATATACCCTATACGAAGATATATGATGTCTATATTCAGAGCCTCGGCGGGGCAGGATCTGCTTCCGGTTCGGAGGAGCAGCTTTCGACCGACCTGTTCAAAGATGTCCTGACTCAGACGCTGGCCGCTACGGGACACACTTCTGTCGCAACGCGTGCAGGCGAATCGCAGCAGGAGTGGAACCCTTCGGCAAGATTCCGGTTTCACGTCGATGTAGGCGACAACAGCGACACGATACTCCCCTTAAAACAGCTCAACGTAGTGGTCGTACAGGGCAGCAATCAGAAGCGATATTATACCGATGCGGACGGAAGGATTACAGTCACCGATAAGTTCATAGGCCCCGTAGATTATCAGGTCGTATGGGATTCCCACCATTTCGTCATCCGGCAGGGCAATACATGGACGAGGCGCGGTTCTTGGTGTAAGGGACACACGGAGCCGCTCGATACGGTACTGACGTCGCAGTGCGGTCTCGATTATTTCCTTGCAGGTTCTCACCGTGCGCTGACGGCCTATTATACCGAGCCGAATCTCGTTCCGGGACTGGCCAGGGAACAGAAACTGCTCAATATAGGAATCGTCGATAAAGAAACGCCATTTAAGTGGGAAGGCAGATACGTTCCTATACTTACTGCCGTAATAGGAGAACACGCTTTGACCATGTATGCAAAATCCCGTGTTGGGGGCTATCACTCGTCCAAAAGTGCAATGCAAACGACCTTTCACGAATTGGGACACGCATCGCACTACTATAAGGATGCCGGCAGTTACAGTGCCATGTATCTTTTCGGTCGAAGAAAAGACATGGAATCTTGGGCTAACGGCGTTTCATATGCTTATACGCGTGCATTGCTGGGGGAGGAATACGAATGGAGTGGCACTACCAATGAAGAATATACCAGACTTATAGAGTGCCTGTTACTGAACGGCTTTACGATGGAGCAGATTCAGTACGACTTTTACGGTTCGGACGATTGGGGGCACTGGCAATCGAGAATCCGTGCCAGAAGCGACAAACAGATAAGCGACCGATTAGTGAACCTTATCTTCGACAATCCGAACGACTATCATTTCGATATGAGGGATATGACCGAGGTTTCGGATACCCGGATACGGCTTTACCAACCCGTCCGACTTAGTATAAAAGATATCGACAAATACCTCCCTGCAACTTGGGAGATAACGGAAGGTACGGGCGCCACGATACTGAATAACAATACTTCCAAATTTCTGGTATGTTTTACCGAACCGGGAGAAAAGACCCTGCGTGCCACAGTAGAGCTGGCACCGGGCATCGAAGAGACGTTCGACAAGACCGTCACCGTCTCAAACACGAGCATCGTTTCGGTACCCGGAACCGCTACGGAGGGTTATCCGGTCACGGTTTCGGTGATGGATTTGGAAATCTGTCCGGATGCGAAAGTCACGGAGTGGTCGGTGGTTCAGGGCGACGCAACCATTACGCCGAAGACGGACAGAAGCGCCCAGTACACTTTCAGACAGCCGGGAAATATGACCGTCAAGCTAAAGATACAGTTCCAGCCAAACGGCCCCGAAGTGGAATACACCGCTCCGATACGCGTGCAGCCATTGGATGTTTACAGCGTATTCGGAGTCATCAACGCACCGGAGACCTACGCCTACAACACCACTTACCGGGCCAAATATATGGGGACGGAAACGGATGTCGAAATCGTGGATGTGGAGGCCGACCACCGGACACATTACCCGTACTATCCTTTCGATACATGGAGTTACAACAAATCCACAAGAACGCTGTCTTTCCTTATTCCCGACCACCCGTTGGTTTTCGATTACAAACTCATCATACACTACAAGGTAAACGGAGTGGAGGTCGAAGAGCCTGCCATACTCATCGTATCGAATTTCCCGGATACGCCTGCGTCTCAAACGACGGACACGGCAATCGGCGAATAGGAAACGGACAAAATTATTACCGACCGTCCAATCGACCGGACGACGGTCCAGATGTCCGGAATAACAGCGGACGGCCTGTCCGAATAATCGTCATCTTCGAAAGGTCGGATTGATTTCAATACCTGCTGTTTCCAGCAACGAACGAAGCCGGAGAGGAAACTCCGGCTTCGTTTTTACAGTGCGTCTACAACGGATACGCCGCGCAATTCAGCTATTTCCGTTTCTTTCCCTTGGCCGGACGTTCCCACCGGTTGCCGTCTTTCTCGAAAAACGACCAGTCGAATCCGCCGCTGCCTCCCTCTTCCGATTCAAAAGAGAATGCCGCATCCACCCGTCCGGCATCCCGTCCGGAAGAGGGGAACGGTTTTCCCTTTCCGGCCGGTCGTTCTCCGCGACCGCTGTCCGGCCGCCCCTTTTCTTTCTTCGGACGCTTCCCGCGCTCCGCAGCAACATGCTCCGCCCCATCGCAGGAACGACGCTTCCACCCGACCGACCGGCCCGTCTCCCGCTTCCCGCGGATAGGTTCCTCCCTGGCTGCAACCTCCTCCCCGACATGCTCCTTTTCCCGGCCGCGCGGTCCGTCGGACCCGCCGACCGATTGGGCTATCTCCGCCAGAGGACGCGTACCGCGGCGCAGTTTGTTCAGCCGACGCACCACCTGCTCGGCATCCTCGAAGGGAACGCTGACGAAAGAATAGCTGTCGCCGAGCTTCACATCGTTGATATGTTTGTCCCGCAGGCCGCACTCGCGTTTGAGCAGGGCCACGAGTTTCCGTACGTCGTAACCGTCTTTCCGGCCGACGGCGAGGAAGAGCCGCGCCGTTCCCCGCCTGTCTACCGAGAAGGAGCGTATTTCCGGATAGTTCGACTCGTCGAGCTCGCTCCGGAAAGCGAGGCGCAGCAGGGCAGCCAACGCCACTTCCGGCGTATAGGCAGCCAACAGCTCCTCGGCCATATCGCCGTAATCCGCATAGTTGTCCCCCTCGACGATTTCCCGCAGTTCCTCCTTGATGCGCTGCCTCTTGACGGCCACAATATCCTGCGGCGTAGGCAAATCCTGCCTGCGGATGTCGGCCTTGATATCGCGGCGCAGGAAGCCGAACTGCCGCATCTCCGAAGAGGAGATGAACGTAATGGCCGTTCCCTGATTCCCGGCCCGGCCTGTACGCCCGATGCGGTGCACATAGCTTTCCGAATCCTGCGGCAGCGAATAGTTGATGACGTGCGACAGGTTGTTGATGTCGATACCCCGCGCCGCCACGTCCGTAGCCACGAGGATATTTACCTGCCTGTTACGGAATTTACGCAGTACCTTTTCACGCTGTGCCTGCGACACGTCGCCGTGCAGGCCCTCGGCCGCGTATCCCCGTTCGAGAAGCCGGTTCACCAGCTCGTCCGTCCCCACCTTCGTGCGGCTGAAGACGATGCCATAAAATTCGGGAGTGATGTCGATGATACGCGTCAGGGCGTCGAACTTGTCCGCTTCGCGCACCTCGAAATAAATCTGGTCGGTCAGGTCGGCAGTCAGCCGGGCCGATTCCACGCGCAGCATCTCCACGTCGCGCATGTAGGTCCGCGAAAGGTTCACGATACGCTGCGGCATGGTCGCCGAAAAGAGCAGGACGCGCCGCTCTCCGGGCGTATGCGACATAATTTCCTCGACATCCTCGATGAATCCCATGTTCAGCATTTCGTCAGCCTCGTCCAGCACGAGGTAGCGGATGCCGGACAGGTCGAGCGTCCCGCGCCGGATGTGGTCGAGCACGCGCCCCGGCGTCCCCACCACAATATCGGCCCCCTTCGCCAGCCGCCTGAGCTGTTCGCTCATGGAGGCTCCGCCGTATATGGCCGCGATGGAAAGCCGCTTCTCCCGATTGTAGGAGGCCAGCTCCTCGGTCACCTGCAGGGCGAGTTCGCGCGTCGGCACGAGGACGATGGCCTGCACGCTGCCCGCACCGCGCATGAGCTCCTGCAGGATGGGCAAACCGTATGCGGCGGTCTTGCCCGTCCCCGTCTGGGATTGAGCGATAATGTCGTTCCGGCCGTCAAGTAATATGGGAATGGTGAGCTTTTGAATTGGCGTAGGGCGCTCGAACCCTTTCGCTTCGACTGCGGCGAGCATCTCCGGAGAGAGCCCGAGCGAGCCGAAATCTTCGTTTTCGGTCATCTTTTATCTTTTACGAACCGCAAAGATACTCAAATAAACCGCATTTACACAAAACGGCAGCGAGGCTTACCGCCCACTGCCGTTCTTCTTCCTTCACCCGAAAGCGCTGCAGCCTCCCGGATGCAATGCGACTACTCGGCTACCGCCGTATCGGCCTCTTCGACAACTACGGTCTCGGCACAGCAGTCAGCACATTTGCAATCTTCGCATTTGCACTCCTCGCACTTCTCTGCCGGGCATTTGCAATCCTCACACGATGCGCAGTTCTCACACTTCGCAGCTTTGGCGCAACTGCACCCTTCGCAAACACACTTCTCGCAAGTGCACACACCCTCGGCGCATTTGCACTCCCCGCATTTGCACTCCTCGCAGGGGCAGGCGGCGCAGCATGCAGTTGCCTCGGCAGCCACCGTCTCGGTCTCGACAACCTGTACTTCCGCAGCCTTCTTGGCGTTCCTGTTACCGCATGCGGTCATCACGAAAGCGGCCATAGCCACGATGCAAACGAGCGTTAACTTTTTCATGGTCTTTAAATTTTAGTAGGTTATTATAATGAATTAATACGGTAAAACCCGTGTCACTGCCGCAACGGTATCGGCCTGCAGGCCGGATTCCGGTACCGGAACCGGTTCTTCCCGCAGCAACTCCTCGACGGGGATGCTTCCCCGCCAGAGAAACGCGGTACTGAAACTCTTCCGCACCCTGTCCCACAGCATCAGCGCTTCGTCAATCGTGATGCAGTTACCCACGGTCACGATATAGGAAGGATTTTCGTAAACGAGAAAGGTTGGTATACCGGGAAACTCGCTGCGGAAACGCTCCTGCGTAGCCAATGCCTCGCTGCGGGCATTCTGTCCGTTATCGAAAAATATCCGGATACGGTAACCGGGAATCTCGGTCGGCCGGTCGCTGTTGTCGTAGCGCCGCACGGCCTCGACTGCGGAACCGTACTCGCGAACCGTCACCACGGCATCCGTCGATTCGCCGGGCCGGGCCAGCCGGGCCTTGAACGTCCCTATCCCCTGCCCTGCGGCCGGGAAAGAGAGGAGCAGCGCCAGAAGTGCGACCGTACCGTATGCCAACAATTTCATCCTCATAACACACAATTCAAGCGCCGCGAAAGGACGATACGCTTTCCCCGAAATACCTCAGAAACTCCGACAGAGGCATCTTCTCCACTCCGAACGTTTTCTTCAGGCATCCTGCCTTCACCGTCACGCCTCCCGTTACGAAGAGCAGCGGCGCATTTCCCTCGATGTCTCCCAAAACGGCGAGTGCCTTCAAAGGATTGTCGAGCGAACACTGCAAGGGCACATACAGCTCTGTACGGCATCGTTTCGGCAGATAAAGCTCTCCCTCCACCCGAGCCTTGGCGATACGGCCTCCGTCCCGGGAGGTGAGGACGAACGACGCGTCGCGCACCGTGATGTTCCTGCCGGAGGTGTTCTCGACGAGCAGCACGACGCCCACACGGGGCGACGCCTCCATCGAAACCTCCACGTCGGAGATACCTTGGAAGATGACGGCATCCCTCCTCATGCACCCCTGCAATGCCAGGAGTGCGGCGAGCGCCGCAACGAATATGCAAATCTTTCCTCTCATTCCTTTCTGCCCTCGTAAATATAGGCGATTCCGCGCATCTGGCGGCGGGAGCGGCACGCTGCGAACCCTGCCTGCCCCATCAATCGCAAAAATAGTAAATTATCCGGAAAATGGTCCACCGATTCGGGAAGATAGGTATAAGCCGAATCGTCCTTCGATATCAGGCGCCCCACCAACGGCAGGATACGGTGGAAATAGAACCGGTACAGCGGGCCGAAACAACGTCCGCGGGGCGTCGAAAATTCGAGGATACAGAGCCGGCCGCCGGGGCGAAGCACCCGGAAGGCTTCGGCGAGACCGGCCTCGATGCTGCCGAAATTGCGAATTCCGAATCCGATGGTCACCGCATCGAACGTCCCGTCGGGAAAGGGCAGTTGCTCGGCATCGCCCTGCACCAGTTCGATACGGTCGCAAAGTCCCCTGCGGGCCACCTTGCCGCGCCCCACGGCGAGCATCTCGCCGGAAAGGTCGATACCGGTTATCCGGGCCGCTGGAAGACGGCGGGCCAGGGCGACGGCTACATCGCCCGTCCCTGCGGCTACATCGAGTATGGCAGCCGGCGTACCGGCCGCCACGACGCCGACCATACGCCGCCGCCACAGTCTGTCCACCCCGAACGAAAGCAGGTGGTTCAGCAGGTCGTATCTGGGGGCGATGCTGTCGAACATCTCGCGCACCCGCGTTTTTTTGCTGTTCTCTTCCATCACATCACTGATAACGCATGGTCCGCTCCGGTCTGACCGCCGAAACGGCCCGTGCCGGAATGACCATCAGGACAAGCATCACGAGGGGCACCCCGACATTCAGGGCAAACCACCACTCCCATCCGAAATGTACCGGGACACGGGAAAGCATGTACCCCGTACTGTCGAGCCGTATCAGCCCGGTATATTTCTGCAGCAGCGCCAGCCCTATCCCGACGACATTTCCCCACAGCATCCCGCGGAACACGATGGCCAGCGAGCGCAGCATGAAGACCTTCTGCACGGCCCGGTTCCGCATGCCCAGCGCTTTCAGCACGCCTATCATGGAGGTCTTTTCGAGGAGGATTATCAGCATCGCCGATACCATGTTCAGAAAGGCCACGAGCAGCATGATGACGATGATGACCGCGGCATTGACGTTGTGGGCGCGAAGCCAGTCGAAAGTATTGGGATTGAGACTCACGATATCCTCCACCTTCAACACGTCGGAAGTGCGGTCGGCGTTATCGAACACGGCCCCGTAGACCGCCTCGGCGAACTCGTCAAGCCGGCTGAAATCGGTGGTCATGACCTCGTAACCGGTCACCTGTTCCCCGTTCCAGCCGTTGAGCCGCTGCACGTTCCGGATATCAATAAAGGTCATGGCGTTATCGAGCTCTTCCATACCGGTGGAGTAGATGCCGCACACCTTGAAGCGGTCGCGCCTGACGGGCCGCGAGGAACTGATGAAGAGCATCTCTACCCGGTCGTCCACGGCGAGCCCCAGCATCCGGGCAATATTGGCGGAGACCAGCAGCTCCTTACTCCGTACCTCCCCTCCCACGGCAGGAAGCGAACCGACGACAAGATGTTCCTGCAGGAAAGCGGTATCGTAATCGGGACCGATACCTTTCAGTGCCACGCCCTGTATCGCTTCCGGCGTCTTTATCATCCCCCCCTTCACGGCATAGGGGGCCACGGAGGCGAAGCGCGGCAGACGGGCGACGGATTCCATGAGCGCAGTATCCACCGTCACGGGGTCGGTTTCGAGCGAGGCGTTCGAGTGGAGGCTCACTATCCGGACATGGGAACCGAACCCAACCAGCTTGGCCGTCACCTCCCGCTTGAATCCCGTCACGACCGCCAGTGCAAGTATCATGACGGCCATGCCTACCGCCACGGTAAGCGTGGCGATGCGCACCATGATATTCTCCCGCCCCCCCTTCCGGGAAGAGATGCGACGGGAGATAAACAGCTCTGTATTGATATGCGACATGACAGTACGGTCCGATAACTCTGAAGAGGACGGCGCCGGACATAATCCGCACGGGACATACCCGATGCTCCCGCCTCCGTCCGCAAAATTAAACCAAAAAACGGGGGTTGAGCGAAATCGGACGGCAAAATTGCATATCCGCCGCTTTATTCGTAGTTTTACCGGAAATATGAAAACTCCAATTCCGTCATGAAAAAAGTTGCGATGATAACCGGAGCGACCTCCGGTATAGGAGAAGCGACGGCAAAGCTGTTCGCACAGACAGGCGATTACGACCTCATCATAGCGGGCCGTCGAGCCGACCGGCTGAAAGCGCTCAAAAAGGAGCTGAAAGAGGCCTACGGCACGAAGGTACACGTCATGAGTTTCGATGTCAGGGACTACCAGCGGGGCCTGGCCGCCCTGGATTCCATGCCCGAGGAGTACCGCCGCATCGACATTCTCGTCAATAACGCCGGCCGCGCCACCGATCTGGTAAAGTTCCAGGAGGGCGATATCCGGAACTGGGACGAGGTAATCGACATCAACATCAAAGGGTTCATCTACATGGCCCGCATCGTTTCGGAGCGGATGGCACAGCAGGGCGGTGGACATATCGTCAACCTGGGTTCGATAGCCGGCACCGAGGCGTACGAGGCGGGCAACGTCTACTGCGCGACGAAACACGCCGTACACGCCCTCAGCCGCGGCATGCGCATCGACCTGCTCGGCACGGGCGTCAAGGTCACGGAGATACGTCCGGGCAAAGTGGAGACGGAATTCTCGCTGATACGCTTCCACGGCGACAAGGAGAAAGCCGACAAGGTATACGAAGGCATCCGCCCGCTGCGGGGGGAGGACATCGCCCGCACCATCCTCTGGGCGGTCACGCAGCCGCCCCACGTCAATATCGACGAAATCGTGGTGACACCCGTATCGCAGGCCAACTCCTACTACAACAAGAAAGAGATGTAAGCCTCCGCCGAAAGAAACGGCACGGCAAACGATTTATCGGGGAGGCAACGCAATAGCCTCCCCGAAGCGCCGTTATTGATACAGAAACCAATAAACAGGAATTAACGATGACAATAGAGTGGTGGCTGCTGATAATCATCGGGATTGTCGGCCTTATCGTACAGGGACGGTTGCAGTCCGTATTCTCCAAATACTCCAAGGTACCGATGACAGGAGGGCTGACGGGCCGTGAGGTGGCGGAAAAGATGCTGCGCGACAACGGCATCCACGACGTCACCGTGACCTCCACGCGGGGACACCTTACCGACAACTACAATCCCACGAACAAGACAATCAACCTGAGCGAAAGCGTCTACGCTTCCAACAGCATCGCGGCTGCGGCCGTGGCCGCCCACGAAACGGGACACGCCATACAGGATGCCTACGGGTACGCCCCCCTGCGTGTGCGCTCGGCGCTCGTGCCGGTCATCAGCTTCGCATCGCAGTGGTCTTTCCTGCTCATCATTGTCGGCATCATCCTCATCAACACCATGCCGGCCATCTTTTGGGCAGGCATCGCCCTGATAGCCCTCTCGGCAATCTTCTCGGTCATTACGCTGCCGGTGGAGTACAATGCCTCCAACCGGGCCATGCAGTGGCTGGAAGCGAGCGGCACGCTCCACGGCGAAGCGCTCCAACAGGCCGGAACCGCCCTCCGATGGGCCGCACGCACCTACCTCGTCGCAGCCCTGAGCGCCATCGCCACCCTCCTCTACTACATCGGGTTCGCGCGAAGAGACTAACGCCGACACCAACTATCAAACAGATGCAGGGAGACGGAAATCCGTCTCCCTGCATCTGTTTTGCGGCGCAGACAATGACCGCTTTTCCATCTTCCGAACCGGCTTCGCCGACACCACCGCGCAATCTTCCCCACTTTCCGAATAACTTAAAGAGGCCGTACCGTTCTGAACAGATATGTTCAGAACGGTACGGCCTCTTTAAGTCTAACCCCACCCGGACGAGACATCGAAAACCGGTGCGAAAAAATCTTCCAGCCCAACCGGTCGCATCCGATACCGATAACAACGCAACGACTTGCGATTTATCTTCCGCTGCCATAACCGACTTGTGCGGATAAAGGGACTCGAACCCCCACGCCTTTCGGCACCAGATCCTAAGTCTGGCGCGGCTACCAATTACGCCATATCCGCAGTGCGTGACAAAAATAGCTTTTTTTGCCGTCAATGACAAATCGCAGCAGAAGCGTTCCAGTCCCATCCATCCTTCTGCATAGCCGAGACGACTGCAGAAGCCCCTCTTTCCGCCTCTGTCCTTTTCTTCCGGCCGCCTTCCCCTCTCTCTGCCCGTGCGGACACAAGCCGCACCTCCGACCGGAATGAGACGAGCGAAGACAGCACAAAGCCCCTTTCGGAAAGGCAAAACCAAGGCGCAAACACAAAAGGTCGGAAACAGAAACCGACACGGCTCCGAAACCCGTTCCGCTTCCGTCGGTTCGGGACGACGACAAAAAAACGGGCACCCTCACCGGGTACCCGCCTGTTCGTCACCGCCGAAGCGGCCGCTATGTCCGATTAGAAGAAGAGGCTGAGGCCCACTGCCCAGGTATTCTTCACCGGGCTCTCCTTACCTGCAATCCAGTATGAAGCATCGACCCTCACCGGACCTACTGCCGCACCGAGCCCCACGGTAGCGTAGCTGCCGCCGATGGATTTCTCGTCACCGTAGTGATAACCGGCACGGAGGAAACCGTGCTTCAGGAAGTTGTACTCCAGACCCAGACCGGCGGTAAACGACGCATCGGTCGAAGGCATGAAAGTATAGCCGAGGTCGAGAGCTGCGAGCAGCTTGTGGTTTTCGGAGAAAGGCATGTCGATAGAACCGCCCAGCTTAGCGTAGGCAGGCATCGCTATCGGATTGGAAGGCACCGAGATATCGAGTTTGGTACCTACGTTGCTGACGTTGAGGCCCACCGCCCAGGTCGAACCGTAGAAAGATTCAATGGTATTTTCATAGTAAAATCCCAGGTCGAAGGTAAACGCATTGCCGGCCTTGTAATAGTCGCTGCCGAATTTCGTATAATCCGAACGGATATACCTGGCAGTCAGCGACATGGTGAAGTTATCCACAATCCTGCGCGTATAACCGATGCTGACAGCCATATCGTTGGGACGGAAGGAATCGCCCGCACCGATGCTGACAGCCATATCGTTGGGACGGAAGGAATCGCCCGCAACGGCATCGTCACCTGCGATAATGCTCTTGGGACCGTTGAAATAACGGAAGCCGAGGGAGAAACCGTTGTTTTCGTCGAGGTTGAAATAACCGCCTACCGCATGGGTAGCGACGCCCTTATTGTAATCGGGCATCACGGGGTTGTAGGAATAGCCGAAGCCCATCCGTTTTTCGCTGAGGAGGTTGGATGCGGCATTGCCGAATATTCCGAAAGGATTGTCGTTCACTGCGGTAGTTGCCATACCCATACCGGCGGCGCGGGGGTCGGCGCTGTTAAGCAGTGAAGACGCAGCACCCGAGGGAGCATTGTCCTGAGCGAACACAGTTGCAGAAGTACCGCAAAAAAGTACCGTACAAATTGCTCCGAGCAAGATTTTTTTACTCATAGTCAGAGATTTAGATTATTATAATTTACTTTAGTTGATGACATATCGCATAAGTCACAATAGACAAAAATAGTAATTTTTTTTAAACTTGATTAAACGATGCACAAAAATACCCGAATTTGGGCGATACGGCATCCGGTCCATCCGTTCCGGAGCGGATACCGGACGGCAAAGAGATACGGAAAGACACCGTACGGAACATCTTCCGTACTGCATATACCATCAACCACTCCGATATATGACACATTCAGGCCTCCAAAACGCATCCGGAACGCCCGAAAACGGCATGTGCCGTTACTTTATAGGTAACGGCACATAACACAACGCAAATATAGCTGTTTTTTGCAACCGCGCAAAATAATAGTTGTTTTTTTTATTATGTGGCGATAAATCAATGTATTCAAAACAAATGCGGTACTATGGAACAGAAATCGTTATTGCAAACGCTATCATCTATCATACAGGAGCTTAAAGAGAACGGACAATGGGGTACGGCCCACGTCTACCAAAGCGCGTACAATTCGTTCGCCCTGTTCTCCTGCTGCCGGGACATCCCGTTCAAGAAATTCACCCCGGCGCTCCTGAAGGATTTCGAGATATACCTCCGCAAACGCAAATGCAGTTGGAACACCGTCTCCACCTACATGAAAGTGCTGCGGGCCACCTACAACCGGGCCGTGGACGAAGGCTACGCCAGCTATGTCCCACGGCTCTTCCGGCACGTACAAACGGGGGTCTCCTCCGAGCGGAAAAGGTCGCTGGAAGCCTCCGACATGGGAGGGCTGATGAACGGCAAGGGCGAGGAACTCTCCGCAGGAATGGAGCGCACGCTGGCCATTCTCCAGTTGATGTTCATCCTGCGCGGCATCCCGTTCGTAGACCTCGCCTACCTGCGCAAAAGCGACATCCAAGGCAATATATTAAGGTACAGGCGACGCAAGACGGGCAGACGACTCACCGTAATACTGACACCGGAGGCCCTGAAGCTCATCGACACCCTGTCGGATAAAAGGGAGGAATCGCCTTATCTGCTGCCGTTCCTCACCAGTCCGGAAGGGAGCGAGGAGGCTTACCGTGAATACCAGCGTGCGCTGCGGAGTTTCAACCGGCAGCTCGCCGCGCTCGGGGAACGGTTCGGCGGTTCGACGCCCATCAGCACCTACACGATACGGCATACATGGGCTACCATGGCCTACTACTGCGAAATACATCCCGGCATCATCTCCGAGGCGATGGGACACTCCTCCATAGCGGTCACCGAGACCTACCTCAAACCGTTCCGGGACGACCGGATTGACGAAGCCAACCGGGAAGTGATATCCTATGTAAAAAAACAGGCCCGGAAAAACTCCGGCCGATAAACGTTCGGCCCGGTTGCCGGAGCCGCCTCCCCCCGGCTGCCGGAAACCGGATACGAACAAATCCGCGACTTTTCTCAACTGCGACGGTCGGTCCGGGGAGATGCGTTTCCCCGGACAGGCTGTCTCTGTCCGTATGCAACCGTACCACGACCCCATATCCGAAACGGCCTCCGGTGAGGATACAGGGACATGTGCCGTTACCTATAAAGTAACGGAAAACACACGGGGATAATTGAGCCAACCGCTGACAAGGCCACATTTTCTTTTTTAAAATTTATAAATTTTAAACTTTTGTGTCATGAACAAAAAATTTCTAAGCTTATTTCTGTGCGGGGCATTGGTGTCCGGTTCGGCAGGGATGTTCGTGTCCTGTAAGAATTACGACAGCGACATCGCCAGTCTGGACGACCGTATCACCGCTGTCGAGAAATCGGTCAGCGAACTGAAAGCGCAAATCAGCGCCGGCGCTGTCATCACCGATGTGACTCCCACCGAAAACGGCGTCAAGGTAACGCTGAGCAACGGCAAGACCTTCGAACTTACGAACGGCAAGGATGGTGCCAACGGCACCAACGGCTCGAACGGAGCCGACGGTCAGGACGGCAAGCCCGGTTCGGTAGTGACCATCGGCGACAACGGCAACTGGTTCATAGACGGTGTAGACACCGGTTACGCATCCAAGGGTGACAAGGGTGACAAGGGTGACAAGGGCGACCAAGGCGACAAGGGCGACCAAGGCGACAAGGGCGACAAGGGCGACCAAGGCGACCCTGGTGACAAAGGTGATAAAGGCGATACCGGAGATAAAGGTGATAAGGGCGATACCATCTACTATTATCCGGGCACCGAAGGCGAGGAGAACGGCTTTTGGGTAGAGGTGACCCGTGACGGCGTTACCGGCAACGAAACGAAACGCATCCTCACCGAAACGTGGCTGCCGCTCGGTACCGTAACCGCAGTATGGGACAGCGAAAACGGTTACCTGACGCTTTACAACGTGGATGGCGCTACGGAAGAGGAACCCGTACGCATCCCGCTCTATACCCATCTGCAGTCGATTGCTTTCGTGCCGCAGGTTATCGACACGAAACTGGGTATGGGCGTGATTGACTTCTACACCATCACCCGGGCAGGTGAATTCATCGCTGCCAACGACGCACAGGTCACCTACCGTCTGAATCCGCAGAACGCAAAGGTTTCCGATATCGAGTGGTCGTTCATCGACCGCACGGTTGAAACCCGCGTTGCAGGCGACAACGCCGACCTGCTCACCATCGTCTCCAGCGAAGTGGGCGAACTGGGCGGCATGAACTTCACCGTCAAGGCCAACGACGCGCTGAAAAGCCTGAAGGAGAATCAGGAAGCCATCGTAGCCCTGCAGGCCCTCAATACGGAGAACGATACGGAAATCGTCTCCGACTATGCAGCGGTGAAGGTGACCGAACTGAAAGATTTCGTCATCATCAACAAAACGAAGCTGAAATACGACGAGCAGCAGAAGGTGGACTATGACGAATCCGACATCGTAACGCTCGGCTGGACTACTCCCGCCTTCGACGAAGCTGCCGATGCCTATTTGAAATACGATGCGTCAATCGACCTCCACACCGTCGTGGAAACGTATGCCAAGGAGATTGAGAAGGTACTCACCGATGCGACCGTACGTTTCGAACCCATCTACGAGTTCCGTAAACCCGCCTCGTACATATCGCCCGAGGACGGCAATACCGACCAGCAAAAGTTCGTAACGCTCGACGAGAAGACCGGCATCGTGACTGTGGACAAGGAGTGGCTCGCACAGGGTACCGCAGCGGTAGGCCGTACCCCCATATTCGAAGTATACGCGTTCGTGAATGACAAGGCAATCGCCAACGCCTACATCAAACTCGAAATAACCAAAGACGACGTCGCTCCGGAAGACAAGGAGGACTTCGAGAAGACCTGGAACATCAACCACGGAGAGGCCATCGAGTATGCGGACATCGACCCGAACACGGGCTATACCGAACACTACGACTGGGCTACCTTCAACGCCGAAATACTCGATGTACTCGGACTGACGATGGAAGAATTCTCCACGAGGTACAACGATGCCGAGGTAAAATACATAGACCCGGTAAACGGTCCTACGACGCAAATGCCCGACGGCGTAACCATCGACTCGAAGAATCCGGCGGATGTCAATACTTCCACCGAGCTGGCAAACATCCTCATTACCAACAAGGCGAAATTCGGCGAGAAGACTTTCACCCTCACGTATCCTGCGAAGAACAGGAAACAGGACCCGAATATCGTCATCACGCTCGACTACAATATCGAACATGACCTGAGCCACATGCCCGCACTGAACCCCGACTACCTCATCGCCGGTGCAGACCAGACGGTACAGGTTAAAGGCCGGGAAGTAGCCGGTGCATGGAAGCTCGAAGCCGAAATGAAGGAATTCTGCGAAAACTACCTCAACGGTTACGACGTACTCGCAGGCAACCATACCGGTCTCTCCTTCCGGTTCGAGGACAACAGGCTCGAGAACGAAGGTGCCGAAATTACCGGTACGGAGTGGTCCGACCAGGTAATCTCGCTGACCACTCCGCTGACACAGAACGAATCGTACAGGGAGTACAAAGTCGAGATGGTTGCAACCTGCCAGAACGGCGAATGGTGCGAAAAGAGCTTCACCGTACGCTTCGTAAGGCCCTTCAACGCGACGATAGCCGCCGTCGAGCTCCGGACGCTTACCGCTACGGCTGACGAGGCAGACATCGCCGACCTGGTAATCATCAAGGATACGGACAACAGGGTAGTATACCAGAACGGCGAACTCACGACGCTCGGTACGGATACCTACAAGCTGAATGCCGCAGACCTGAGGTTCGAATACTCGCTTGAATACACGGCCGACAGCGAAGCATCCTTCGGCGGCGGGCTGACGATTGACCCTGCAACCGGCGTACTGACGTGGCTGAACAAGGGCGGCGACCTGCAGACCGACAAAGACGCTACCGCCGTAGCCGTTATCACGATACCCGACCTCGCCGCAATCAAGGCGACCGGCACCGTGACGGTACTCTCCACCGAGAACAGCAAAGAGTAGGCAATGACGAAAAGGCTATGGTTGCATAGTCCGGTTTTAGGATAATTAATGTTGGTGCCGGGGTCCCCGAAACGGGGACCCCGGTTTTTTCATCCCCGCAGCTCGAAGTTCGTTCCCGGCAGGGCGCCTTGCTCCGCGAAATAGGGAGCGAACAGACACGACAAGAGCGAACAGACACGACAAGCGCAGGGCGCATACTCTTCGGTATGCGCCCTGCACTGTCATTTCTCTTTGCAACAAGCAATCTGCGGAGCTATTGCAGTCCGTTGGCGTACATCTTCACGTCATCGACCGTTATCGTATTCTCGCACAGGATGACGAGGCGCTCCACCACGTTGCGGAGCTCCCTGATGTTCCCCGTCCAGGGCAATTTCTGCAGTTCGGCCAGCGCTTCCGCCTCTATCTTCTTGACAGGCACGTTGTATTCGCCGCATATCGTCTCCAGGAAATGGTCCACCAAGATGGGAATATCGTCTATGCGCTCGGCCAGCGTCGGCACACGGATGATGATGACGCTCAACCGGTGGAAAAGGTCTTCGCGGAACTCGCCGCGGGATATTTCGCGGGGAATGTCCTTATTGGTCGCGGCCAGAACACGCACATTCACGTCGATGTCGCGGTCGCTGCCGACGCGCGTTATCTTGCGCTCCTGCAACACGCGCAGTACCTTCGCCTGCGCCGGCAGGGACATATCGCCTATCTCGTCGAGGAACAACGTTCCGTTGTGGGCCTGCTCGAATTTGCCCTTGCGCTGCTTGACGGCGGAGGTGAAGGCCCCTTTCTCATGACCGAACAGTTCGCTTTCGATAAGTTCGGAAGGGATGGCGGCGCAGTTTACTTCGACGAACGGTCCGTCGCGCCGGCGGCTCTTCTCGTGCAGCCAACGCGCCACGAGCTCCTTGCCCGTCCCGTTGGCTCCCATGATAAGTACCCGTGCATCGGTCGGGGCGACCTTGTCAATCAACGTGTTCAGACGCTTGACCGGAACCGATTCGCCCACTATCCTGCCGACATGCGACCGCGCGGCACGCACACGGCGCACCGGGACGACCTCTTCCGGGACGGATTCGGCCTCGTCCGCCGCATCCGCCACGGCGGCAGGCGTCTTGGCCAGCCCCTTGCGCACGGCATCCAGCAGCCGGTTCATGTTGATGGGTTTCGTGACGAAATCGACAGCACCCTGCTGCATAGCCAGAACGGCGCTTTCCGGGCTGCTGTCATGCGACAGCCTTATCCACGGCGTGGAGGTTCTCAGCGGGGAATCGGGCTGTCCGCACAGCAACAGGTCGAAATGCCGGTTCGCATAGACGGTCATGCCGGAAATCGTGTCTTCGGCGACTTCCACCGCATGGCCCTCATACTCCAAACGCTCTTTCAGAGTATTGCGCATGCTGCGCGAAGGATCTATTACCAGTATATTGGCCATAGTCGGAGGTTAAAATGTTACAGCAAAATTTGATTTCCCCAAAAAATCGCATTAACTTTGTACAAAGTTAAGTAATTAGTTTTTCTTGTCAAAAGACATGCTGTTATTTTTCTCCTACCTATCAGCATTTTGACCTCCTGATTTCACATATTTTACCGGACGGATGTCCTACCGAGGAACGGAGCCGGTCATTATCGTGAACAGGTGGTTGCCGTCTTGCGGCAGCGACTAATGATTCATTTTATGGAAAAAAACTATAACATCTACAGGAAAAACCTGCAGCTGCCGGAGTACGGCCGGCACATACACCAGATGGTGGACAACCTGATGGCCATCGAAGACCGCGATGAACGCAACCGCAAGGCACGGGTAGTGATAAACGTGATGGGTAACCTCAACCCCCTCCTGCGGGACACCCCGGAGTTCACCCACAAACTCTGGGACCACATGTTCATCATGTCCGATTTCAAGCTCGACGTGGATTCTCCCTATCCCATTCCCACCTCGATGACGCTGACACCCGTACCGCGCCGCATGGACTATCCCGACGAAAAGGTGGGGCTGAAACATTACGGCAAATATGTCAAGAAGGTCATCCGTTCGCTCGAAGGGGTACGGGACCAGGAGGCCGTACAAGAGGTGTTGGGCGACATTGCCCGCTACATGCGCACCAAAAGTTACGAATACAATCAGGAGCACCCCAACAACGAGGCCATCATCAAGGAGATAAAGCGAATGTCGGACTACCGCATCAGCGTGGACGAGGATGCCCTGAGTCTGATAAAGAGCGAATACAAGCAGGCGCCGGTACGCAGCAAGAAACCGCTCTACGCCAACAAGAAGAACGGCAAGAACAACAAGGGCCCCCAGCGGCACAACTATTCCAAATAAGACGCACAGGGCTGCGGCTGCGGAAACCGGCACGTAATATCGCGCCGTTTTTCGCGTTTTCCTATCAATCGGGTTATCTTTGTACCCCAAACCGACACGTATGAAACACTCTCTTCTTGTACCCGCCCTGGCGGTATGCGCCGCAGCAGCGCTCGCCGTCTCCTGCGACAGCAACAGGGCGAAAGTGTCCGGGCGCATCGCCGGCCCCGAGCGGTGCATGGTGGTGCTCGAACAGATAACGGCCACGGGCGCCGTATCGGTGGATTCGACGGCCACGAACCGCAGGGGCAACTTCCGGTTCAACATCGAACTGCCTCCGAGCGGAACGACATTCTACAATCTCCGAATAGGCGAAGACAGAATACCCCTGTTCGTATCGCCAGGCGAGAAGGTCACCATCTCGTCGATGTACGGCAACCCGGGCGACTACATCATACGAGGGTCGCGCGAATCCATCCTCGTCAAGGAGCTCAATGACATGATGAATGCCGGGGCCGGAAGGCTCGATTCGCTCTCCCGGCTCATCTCCACGACCGACCGCAACGCCGCACGCCGGACAGAGTACATCAAGGAGTACGGCAGGGAGTACAGCCGTCTGAAACGCGAACAGATAAAATTCATCGTAACCAACAGCCGGTCGCTTGCGGCGCTTTACGCCCTTTACCAGCGACTGCCCGACGACAAGACGCTCTTCAACGGCAATTCCGACATCATCTACTACCGGCTCGTAGCCGATTCCGTCTCCAAATACTATCCCGATTCGCCGTACGTGGCCGCGCTCCGGTCGCAGGTCGACATGGCCGACGCCAACGAGGAGCTCGCACGCATGG
>PPYE01432632.1_pt1 | contig 40003 bp, 40 predicted proteins | sample 1559881 | NCBI WGS metagenome assembly PPYE01 (sample SAMN08240022, study PRJNA423297) | Human gut metagenome, whole genome shotgun sequencing project. | reverse complement strand
CTAAATTCTCGTTTAAAATGTAGCAGAACCATGTAGTGAAAGAAAAACACCCGAAAATAGAATGATAATATAGAGTACATAAGGAGCGAATACTATGTCAGGATTTTACACAGAAGCAGATTATGAAAATTCTATCATAGAACTGTTTCAGAATATGGGTTATCGTCATGTCTACGGCCCGGATATTGAAAGAGATTTTTATAGCCCATTATATGAGGATGAGCTTACAGCCGCATTATACCGAATTAATCCGTTAATGCCAGAGGAAGCCATAAACGATGCGCTGTTTAAATTGACAAATTTTGAGAATGCTGAGCTGGTCCAGAAGAACGCTGTATTTATGGACTATATTCAGCATGGTGTGGAAGTACGCTATTTTGTAGATAACGAGGAACGCTCTGGCCTTGTTTATGTTGTCGATTATAAAAATCCTGAAAATAACTCTTTTATTGTAGCTAACCAGTGGACTTATATAGAAAATAGTAATAAACGTCCGGATGTACTCTTGTTTCTTAATGGTTTACCGGTTGTTTTAATGGAATTAAAATCCCCTTCACGACAAGAAACGGATGCTTCAGAGGCATATGCACAGATCCGGAACTATATGCATGAAATACCATCCATGTTCATTTATAACTGTATCTGTGTTATGAGCGATCATCTGACTTCCAAAGCAGGGACAATTACTTCTGGCGAAGATCGTTTTATGGAGTGGAAGACAAAAGATGGGAATAAAGAAAACACACAGTATGCACAGTTTGATACTTTTTTCGAGGGAATGTTTGAGAAAGAGCGCCTGCTGGATATTATAAAGAACTTTATCTGCTTTTCCAATGAAGGATTGAAGCAGTATAAAATACTGGCAGCCTACCATCAGTATTTTGCTGTTAAAAAGGCCGTCGTGTCTACAAAGCGGGCCACAGAAACTGATGGTAAAGGCGGTGTATTCTGGCATACACAAGGGAGTGGTAAATCACTGTCAATGGTCTTTTATGCGCATCTTTTGCAGGAAGCTCTGGACAGTCCTACAGTCGTTGTGTTGACTGACCGAAATGATTTAGATAATCAGTTATACGGACAATTTGCAAAATGCAAGGATTTTTTACGGCAAGAACCAATGCACGCCGAGAGTCGGGAACATTTAAAGTCACTTCTGGATGGCAGACAGGCAAACGGGATTATTTTCACCACGATGCAAAAGTTTGAGGAGTCTCATGAGCCGCTTTCCGAACGTAAGAATATTGTGGTTATGGCTGATGAAGCGCATCGTGGTCAGTATGGGTTGAAAGAAAAAGTTGATGCCAAGACGGGAAAAATTAAAGTTGGTACTGCGCGTATTATCAGAAACAGTCTGCCAAATGCTACATATATAGGTTTTACAGGTACTCCGATTTCTATGAAGGATAGAAGTACCCGTGAAGTTTTTGGAGATTATATTGATGTATACGATATGACGCAGGCGGTAGAAGATGGCGCTACTCGACCGGTGTATTACGAAAGCCGTGTAATTAAACTGAAACTGGATGAAGAAACGTTGAAACTGATTGATGCTGAGTATGATATCATGGCAAACAATGCAGATCCGGACGTTATCCAGAAAAGCAAGAGAAAACTGGGGCAGATGGAAGCCATATTGGGCAATGAACAGACGATTGATTCGCTTGTTGATGATATTCTTGACCACTATGAGAACTACAGGGCAAATCTTCTGACAGGAAAGGCAATGATTGTTGCCTATTCCCGCTCCATTGCTATGAAAATTTATAAACGTATTTTGAAGTTACGCCCGTCCTGGGGAGAAAAAGTTGCTGTTGTTATGACTGAAAGTAACAAAGACCCTGAAGAATGGCGTGAAATTATTGGAAATAAGCGGCAGAAAGAGGAATTGGCTAAAAAATTTAAGGACAATAACAGTCCACTTAAAATTGCCATTGTGGTGGATATGTGGCTGACAGGTTTCGATGTACCTTCCCTGGCGACCATGTATGTATATAAGCCAATGAAAGGGCACAATCTGATGCAGGCAATTGCCCGTGTAAATCGTGTATTTGCGGATAAAGAGGGAGGACTGGTTGTTGATTATGTTGGTATCGCTGGAGCTTTGAAAGAAGCAATGAACGATTATACTGTGCGTGATAAAAAGAATTATGGTGATACCGATGTGGCGAAAGTGGCATGCCCTAAATTTTTGGAAAAACTTTCTATTTGCAGAGATGCTTTTCATGGTTATGATTATTCCAAGTTTACCACCGGAACTGATCTTGAACGTTCGAAGGCCATTAGTGGAGCGGTCAATTTCATTGTTGCTGTTGATAAGGAGAGAGAGCGGGAAGATTTCCTTAAAGAGGCACTTATGCTTCGGCAGGCATTGTCTCTCTGTGCTTCTCTGGTGGAAGAGCCGCTTCGTATTGAAGCTGCATTTTTTGAGTCAGTGCGTGTCCTTATTATGCGGCTGATGAATCAGGGAGCAGGAAAGAAGATTTCTTTGCCGGAAATGAATGCACGGATCAATGAACTCCTAAAACAAAGTGTCAAAAGTGAAGGAGTTATAAACCTGTTTTCTGATGTGTCTGAGGAATTTTCGATATTTGATCCGAAGTTCCTTGAGGAAATCTCAAAAATGAAGGAGAAAAATCTAGCTGTAGAACTTCTGAAAAAATTGATTGATGAGCAGGTACAGATATACCGCCGAACCAACGTTGTCAAATCAGAAAAGTTTAGTGAAATTATACAAAGTGCTATGAACCGTTATTTGAATGGTATGCTGACAAACGAAGAGGTCATCCAAGAGCTCCTTAATTTAGCCAGGCAGATCGCAGCGGCCAGAAAGGAAGGAGATCAGCTCGGTCTTACAGCTGATGAACTTGCTTTTTATGATGCACTTACAAAGCCACAGGCTATAAAGGATTTTTACGAAAATGAGGAGCTTATCGCCATTACAAAGGAATTATCAGATACTTTGCGTAAGAATCGCGCCATTGATTGGCAGAAACGTGATTCTGCCCGAGCGAAGATGCGTATGATGATAAAGCGATTATTGAAGAAACATCGATATCCGCCAGAAGGTATGGACGATGCAGTACAGACTGTAATGACACAGTGTGAATTGTGGACGGATACTTCAGATATGGGACAGTATGAGTATGAGACGTTTAGTTACTCTTTTCGTCCTGATCAAAAAATGAGTATGGTTGCTGAAAAAACCGTGCCATATGGAAAGAAAAATTAATTTACAGAGGTATAATATGGATGCACGTAAGGGTAACATTTATGAGATTTTAAATGGAAATAAACAATTCTTAATACCAGTCTACCAACGATATTATAGTTGGGACATTGAGCAATGTAAACGACTTTGGAATGATATCGTAGAGATGCAAAAGAAAAGAAAAATGGGGCATTTTGTTGGTTCTATTGTCAATATCGCAGAGCAGGCGATGCCGACTGGTGTTCAGAAATACATGATCATTGATGGGCAACAACGAATGACTACTCTTTCGTTGCTTTTACTTGCTTTACGTGATTATGCCATCAAAAATCCTGATGATACGACAATTAACGCCCGCCGTATTGATAATATGCTCTTAAAAAATGAGTATGAAAGTGGCGATGAAAGATATAAGTTGCTTCTTACAGAAATCGACAGGAATATACTAATATGTCTTGTAGATGAAAAGCCCATTTCAGATGATACTCATTCTAAGTTGCTGGACAATTATAATTTTTTTGTCAATAAGATTGATAGTAAAGAATTGAAACCTGCCGAGGTGTATGAATCCATTGGGAAGTTGCAGATTGTAAATATAACACTGGATCGTTCTGTAGATGACGCACAGGCCATTTTTGAAAGTCTGAATTCTACCGGTAAAGAATTATCGGAATCTGATCTAATTCGGAATTATGTTCTTATGGGACTGGAGCCTGCAGAGCAAACCTATGTATATGAGCACCTATGGCGTCCGATGGAATTGCTATTTGTTTATGAAACTCAGGCTTCTGCCATGGACCGTTTCTTCAGAGATTATTTGACAATGAAGATGACTCGTATCCCGAAACAGAATCGTGTATATGAGGAGTTTAAGCTCTATCATCTGAATTGTGAATTTGGAACTATCCGTGAGCTATGTCAGGATTTGCTTACCTATGCCAAGTATTATACAGATATGACATTTAAGCGGAGCAATAATCCGGTACTCAAGTCGCTTTATGAGGATATTAATGATCTTCGAATGGAGGTGTCTTACCCTTTCTTGCTTAAGGTCCACCATGATTGTGAAGATGGTGTCATATCTGAGGATGAATTGGAGCAGATCATTCGTCTTTGTATCAGCTATGTATTCAGGCGTAGTATTTGTGACATACCGACCAACTCTTTGAATAAGACTTTTGCTACTTTGAAAAATGAAATCAAGTCGGAGGATTATGTTAATTCCATAAAGGCATTTTTTATTATGAGAGATGATTATAAGGAATTCCCGGATGATGATAAGTTTACAATGGCATTTGTAACAAGAGATATCTATAACATGCGCTCCCGTAATTTTATTCTCAGTCATTTAGAAAACTATGGAAACAAAGCTCCGATTATTATTGAGAACTATACAATTGAGCATATTATGCCTCAAAACAGCAACTTGAATTTTGAATGGCAGCAGATGTTGGGGCCTGATTGGCGTGAAATTCAGAAAACTTATTTACATACTATTGGCAATTTAACACTTACTGCATACAATTCGGAAATGAGTGATCGTCCATTTATGGTCAAAATGGATATGGAAGGTGGATTTAAGGAAAGCGCACTTCGGCTGAACTCTTATATAGTAAAGCTTACTGAGTGGAATGAACAAAGAATCAAGGAACGTGCGGTCTTACTGGCGGATAAAGCAAAACAGATATGGGCTTACCCAGATTTGACTGATGCAGAATTGGCTCCTTATCAGATGGCAGAAAAACCTGCTGAACGTTATAGCCTGGAAACGTACGATACCAATATTTTTACAAAAACATTATTTGAAGTACTGGATCGTCGAATTCAAAATCTATCTCCGAATGTGAAGCGTGAGTTTAAAAAATTGTATGTGGCCTATAAATTGGATACAAATTTTGTGGATGTTGTGTTCCAAAAACAACGACTGCGAATTTCAGCAAATATGAAGTTTTCGGAAGTTCATGATCCCCAAGGCATCTGCCACGATATAACCGGTCTTGGCAGATGGGGCAACGGTGATGTTGAATTATTCATGGAACACACATCTGAGGTTGATCATATTATGGAAATTGTCAAACAGTCCTACGGGCTTCAGGCAGATGATTGATGCATTAGCACAATACTCTGTCCAAATTCGATTTGCCCTTGTGATTTCAGTATGATGATACAGGCCAGCTGCCGCGTTGAATTCGAGAGCGTTTTTTGATATACTCGGGGCAAGATAAAGAATATTTTATTGAAGTTACATTTAAAATAAAACTTGTGGGTACGGATAAATATATGAATGGCATTTTATTATTAGTTCCATTTTTAGTTGTGAGGTTTCTGCTGCTTTCAGCTTTGGACAAAAAGGCGGTTCAGAGAGCGGCACATTTTGCCCCAATGCAGGGAAGAGAAAAAACAGCATATTATATTTATCAGATATCGAATATTGTATTATTTATATATCTGTTTTTCCTGACAGTAAAACTGGATTTTTCCTGGCAGTTTTATGTGGGGACAGTCCTTTACCTTACGGGGCTTTGTTTATGCGCTGCTTCTATGGTAAATTTTTCTTCTCCTGATGACACAGGATTAAATATCAATGGGATATACCGATTTTCCCGCAATCCCATGTATGTGGCATATTTTATTTGCTTTATGGGGATGGCTTTTTTGACACAGTCTTTGGTCCTGATGGGGATTATAATGATCTTTCAGATTTCTGCTCACTGGATTATTCTGGCAGAGGAAAGAGAATGTATAGAAAGATTCGGAACGGCGTATGAGGAATATAAGAAGAGAGTGAGACGTTATATTTAAAATGTCTTGGGCATTTTGACAGTACAGATGGCAGAAAACATTTATAAATGACGGAGATAAAACGCAAATAGCGAAAATAGATAGAAAAAGGTGATAAAAATGTGCCGAAATAAAAAACGAAAAAACGATGCATGGCTCCACGCAAAGCCAGTGAAAAGAGCGACATTTGCGTGGAGAGAGCCCGAATAGTCGCTTGCATATGACTGGCTTTGCTTCCTGGATGATCAATCGGGGAAGGAGCCTGCATATGAAATACATCAATGCAAATGTAATTCTTCCCGATGAGCTGGTCGAGGAGCTGCAGAAATATGTTCAGGCGGGATACATTTATGTACCTGCCAGGGAAGAGCAGCACAAAGCCTGGGGCGAGTTGTCCGGATATCGGGAGGAACTTGAGAAACGCAACGGAAAAATTATATCAGAATACCGTCAGGGAAGTTCTGTGGAAGAGCTGGCTGACCGATACAGCCTTTCGACTTCTGCCATCAGAAAGATTATTTATCAGAAGAAACAGAAGAAAAACGAAGAAAGAGGTAGAGAAAACGAAAATTGCGGTAAACAATAATGAAAGATAGGTTGGCATTGCGGAAAGAAATCAATAAAGAAATAAAAGTGAGAAATAGTAACAGGAAATGATATAAGGAATATGGATTTATACCGGAGAGCTTCCGTCGGGAGGCTCTCCTTTCTTTTGAGCTGAAATAACGGTTTTGAGGATTTGGCTGTTATAAAAAATGTTCCTTGGAAAGTTTACCAATGAAATTATAGCTGCCTGTTGCTGCCGTGTTCAGTCAGGGACTCTTTGCTCCGGGCTATGCGGAGCTCCCGATGTAGCCTTACCGCCATAATTATGGTAATAACAAAGGAGAGAACATCGGCCACGGGCTGCGCCAGAATCACTCCGTTCAGTCCAAAGATGCGCGGCAGCAGCAAAATCGCAGGGAGAAAGCAGATGCCCTGCCGGCAAGCGCCGAGAATACAGCCTTCTTTAGCTTTTCCCATGACAAGAAATAGAAAAGAGTAAACGGTGTAGACGCCGAAAAGCATAAAGGACAGACCGTTGATCTGTAATGCCTGCCTGCCAATCTGTATCATTTGCGTGTCTCCGGATGTGAACTGTGTCATGATCGGGCCGGAAAAAATCGCAGCGGCGAGACCGAAGATTACGCAGAAAATGGTAGACCAGAGAGTGGCTGTTCGGATGGCTTCCAGCAGACGGTCGTATTTTTTTGCTCCATAGCTGTAACCGGCGATGGGCTGAAATCCCTTCAGAAAACCGTATACGATCAGAGTTCCCACGGACAGGATTTTCGTGACCGGGCCCATGGCCGCAAGGGCGGAACCGCCGTATTCTTTTGCGGCATCGTTAATCATAGCGATAGAAATGCTGGTGAGTAATTGAAACAGCAGGGTTGGAACGCCTATCTTCAGTATCTCAGATAAAATGTCTCTGGAAAAGCAACATTCTCTGATGTGAAAGTTAAATACGCTTTTTTTGCGGAGGATATAGATAATATAAATGGAGGAAGAAACCATCTGCGAGAGTGCAGTGGCGATGGCTGCGCCGGAAACGTCCAGTCCTAATGTATAAATGAAAATCGGGTCCAGGATTACATTTAATACGGCGCCGGACATCAGAGCGAACATGGCTGTTTTGGCGGCTCCTTCGCTGGAAACGATGTTGTTCATAGTTACATTGAAGATATTAAATATGGAAAATGCAATGTAAATGCGGCTGTAAGATAACGCATAGGGCATGATGTCAGCAAGCGCTCCAAACTGCCGCAGGATTGGCTGCAGAAAAAACAGGGAGAGGAGGATGGCGATGGCGCTGATTCCGATGCTGCTGTATAAAGCGGTGCTAGCCACTGCATTTGCCGTCTTTCTGTCGTCCTGACCCAGAAGTCTGGATAAATAAGCGGCGGCTCCATTTCCAAACAGCAGGCCCAGTCCTACGATGATTTGTCCCAGAGGATAGGCCACGGTGACGGCGGCCATCTGCACCGTGCCGAGATCGCCCACAAAGTAGGTATCGGCAAGACTGTAAAGAGCGTTGATTAGCATTCCCGCCATGGTTGGAAGCCCCATGGCAAGTAAAGCTCTGGGAACCGGGACATTACCCAGAAGATTCATTTTGTTGTTTTGTGTGTTCATATGTGTACTCCTTTCTCTTGACATTTGATATAAAATAGACTACTATAATTTATAGTGAAATCGTGGAAACACATACTACTATAAATTATAGTATCTGTCAAGAGAGAAAGGAGAATAGAATGGCGGCTATAGATTTGATTGTGCTTGGTATGCTGAAAAAAGAGCCGCTGAGCGCCTACGACATTCAGAAACTGGTGGAATACCGGAACATTTCAAAGTGGGTGAAAATCAGCACCCCTTCTATCTATAAGAAAGTAATTCAGCTGGAAAAGAAAGGATTCATCTCGGGAAACATTGTCCGGGAAGGAAAAATGCCGGAAAAAGCAGTGTATTCGCTGACGGAAGCCGGGGAGGAAGAATTTCAGAGACTGATGCTTGACATATCCAATCAGCCCATCCGATTCTTCTTGGACTTTAACGCCGTGATTGTTAATCTGGACGGACTGTCCGCCGGGGAGCGGAAAAAATGTCTGGAAAATATATCTGATAATATCCACCTTCTGAAAGGATATCTGGAAGAAAATGCAGCGGCAAAGAAGGACAACCCTGATATTCCGGAGACCGGCTGGGCTGTACTGCAGCAGCAGATGCTTCTTGTCCAGGCGATGGAAAGATGGATTGAGACGGTGAAGTAGGGGAAAATCAAAAACATTGCCATACGAATTTGGCAGCGGAGTGTCTCTGCCGGGAAGCGCGCCTGTTTCCCCGTTATTGTCCACTAAATGGAACGGTAATATTCTGTGGATTGAAAGTACATTTCCTGAAAAGTAAAATAGCTATGTATTCTATAATTCAGCACCAGGAAAGAAAGGATGAAGAAACATGGCTATGCCAGACAAAATTTACCCAAGAACCGGAGACACTCAGACCATTTATCTGAAAAATGTCATCACGAATCCAAATATCCAGGTGGGCGATTATACAGTATACAATGATTTCGTCCACGACCCGCAGGGATTTCAGCAAAATAATGTGTTATATCACTACCCGATTAATGGAGATAAACTCATCATCGGAAAGTTCAGCTCCATTGCCTGCGGAGCGAAGTTTCTGTTTAACAGCGCCAATCATACGCTGGATTCTTTATCTACCTACACATTTCCTCTGTTTTTTGAGGAATGGGGACTGCCGTGGGACAAGATGAAAGACGCATGGGATCATAAAGGAGATATTGTCATCGGAAACGATGTGTGGATTGGCTATGAGGCGGTGATCCTTGCGGGAGTGACCATCGGAGACGGCGCAGTGATTGGCAGCCGGGCGGTTGTCACAAAGGACGTGCTGCCCTATACCATTGTGGGAGGCGTTCCCGCCAAGACCATTCGCAGGAGATTCGACGAAGATACTGTGGAGGAACTGCTGGGGCTCCGGTGGTGGGACTGGCCGGAAGAAGTCATAAGAGAAAATATTCCGGCCATACAGTCAGGCTGTGTGGAGCAGTTAAGCAGGATAAGGTAAAGATAGGAACGATATAGGAAAAAATCATTTTTTAAATCCAGGAGTATTGGTAATGAGAAAAGAGCACATAATTCAGTGTACTTGTAGACATAATTATGCTATAATCATGTCAAAAGATGAAAGGAGCTGATATTATGCCGGTTATTATGCCAATCAAAGAACTTCGTAATACAAGTGAGATATCTGATATGGCCCATAAAATTCAGGAACCGATTTTTATTACTAAAAACGGATACAGTGATTTAGTTGTAATGAGCAGTGAATTATACGATAAATTTGCAAAAACCAATCGTATTGATCAGGCAATCTATGAATCTGAGAAAGAGATGGAAGAAGGTGGAGTTTCCATTGATCTTGATGAAGCATTTAATAAATTGAATAGAGAATATTATGGATAAGTATAAAGTCAGATTAAATCAACAGGCATTTCGGGAAATTAATGATATTTTTGCCTATATTGCTTTGGAAAAATTATTACCGGAAAATGCGAAAGGACAGACGGACCGGATTTGGGAGGCATTAAAAAAGTTAGAAATTTTTCCCCAGTCGCATCAAGAACGGACCGAAGGGAATTATGCCGCAAAGGATACCGGCAATTACTCATAGATAATTATATTGCCATCTTCAGAATTGATGAATCGAATAAAACAGTTTACGTTGTGACTGTACAGTATCAGGGACGAAATATATAAGAAGAAGCCAGAGTAACAGAGAAAAACTCTGGCTCTTCTTCCGCATAGCAGGGAGGTCGCCGAAAGAAATGAAAACAATCCTCATTGTTGAAGACGATAAGAAACTGAATGACGGGATTAAGCTGGCTCTGCGGAATGAGTTTCGCTGTCTGCAAGCTTTTTCGCTCCGGTCGGCTTCGGACATATATAAAGAGCAGTCCGCAGATCTTATCATACTGGATGTGAATCTGCCGGATGGAAATGGCATGGACTTTTTGACGGAGATTCGGAAGACGGACGATGTGCCGATCATACTGCTGACCGCCAATAAGATGGAGATGGATATTGTATCCGGATTGGAGCTGGGCGCCAATGACTATATCACGAAACCGTTCAGTCTGATGGTTCTGCGGGCCAGAGTCGGCGTACAGCTGAGAGATCGAAAGAATTCATCGGGCGTGTACAAAATCGATGAGTTTAGTTTTGATTTTGGCAAAATGGAGTTCATGAGAGGGAGCGACATCCTGGAACTGAGTAAAACGGAGCAGAGGCTGCTGAGATGCCTGCTGGAAAACAGGGGGAAGAATATGAGCCGGAGTCAGCTGATTGATTACATCTGGCAGGGCGATACGGAATATGTGGAGGAACATGCTCTCACCGTTGTGGTGAACCGGCTTCGGAATAAGCTTGGCAGTCAGCCCGAATGTATAAAGACGGTGTACGGAGTGGGATATAAATGGGTGAGAAACTGATTATCAGAATCATCCAGAATAACCAGAAGAATTTAGAATAACTAGAATCATCCAGAATAACCAGAAGAATCGGAGAAGGTATGAATGAGAATGTTGTAATCACTGTGCTGGCAGCCGTAATTTTGTTTTTGATCTGCGGTCTGGCGGGCGTAATCATTTACTTTACAAGGCGGGAAAAGAAATTTGCCGGAAGCATGGAAGACATGCTGGAAGATGCGGTTTCAGGAAGATTTCAGGAGAAGCATCTGGATGAATCCCGTATGTCTGTGATTGAAAATAATATGTGGCGGTATCTTTGCGACCATGAACGGAAGATCAGCAGGATGACGAAAGAACGGGAGCAGATGCAGGAACAGATCTCGGATATTTCCCATCAGGCAGTCATCCCTATCTCGAACATTATGCTGTATTCACAGCTGCTGGAAGAGTGGACGGAGACGCAGAGTCCGGAGGACAGACAAAATATCAGGGATGCACTGACGGCCATCGGCGAACAGGCGGAGACGCTGGATTTTTTGATTGAATCTCTGGTGAAACTATCCCGGCTGGAGACGGGAATCATCCGGGTCAATGTCAGAAGACAGCCGCTGCAGGCTGTTCTGGATGCGGTCAGAAATCAGTTCCAGGCCATAGCGGCTAGGAAAGAGATACGATTGGAAGTGACCGACACCGATGAGATGGCCGCCTTCGATCTGAAGTGGACTATTGAGGCGGTGGCCAATATTGTAGATAACGCCATCAAATACACGCCCCGGGGTGGAAATGTGACGGTGCGCGTGCAGTCGTATCCTTCGCTGGTCAGAATGGACATCGCGGATAACGGGCCGGGGATACCGGAGGCGGAACAGGCGAAGGTATTCTTAAGATTTTATCGTTCTGAGACGGTGAGCGACAGCCCCGGCGTCGGCATTGGTCTTTATCTCGCAAGGAAGGTTATGCGAGCGCAAAATGGATATATCAAACTCTCTTCAAAAATCGATGAGGGCAGTACATTTTCCATGTTCTTCATGAAAGAGGAAATGTCTCAAAAGTGAGAGATTGTGGAGACTGGTTTGTGATAATCATATGGTATAGTCTGTATAGAAAACATACAGGCTATATTTTTTATTAAGGGGAAAAAACGCGATGAATATTTTAGAGATAAAAAATCTGAGGAAGATATACGGCGCCGGCGAAACCCAGGTGCGGGCGCTTGACGGCATCAATCTCACGGTGGAACGGGGAGAATTTGTGGCGATCGTCGGCTCGTCGGGAAGCGGAAAAACGACGTTTTTGAATATGGTTGGAGGGCTGGATGTGCCCACCGGCGGCGAGATTATCGTGGATCAGAAAAAAATCCAGGAATTGTCCGACGATGAGCTGACGGTGTTCCGCCGCAGAAAGATAGGATTTATTTTTCAGCAGTATAATTTAATTCAGATGCTAAGCGTCTGGGAAAATCTTATTCTGCCGCTGAAGCTGGATGGCAGAAAAGTGGACGAAAAGTATGTACTGGAAGTCACGCAGCTGCTGGGCATTGATAAGAAATTAAAATGTCTTCCCAATCAGCTTTCAGGTGGACAGCAGCAGAGGGTAGCCATCGCGAGGGCGCTGGCAACGAAACCGGCGCTGGTTTTGGCCGACGAGCCCACGGGGAATCTCGACTCCAGGACCAGCCAGGACGTGTTGGGGCTGTTGAAAATCACCGGCAGTAGATTCAATCAGACGATCATCACGATCACGCACAATGAAGAAATCGCGCAGCTGGCGGACCGGATTCTGAGAATAGAAGACGGGCAGCTGGTCACAAGGTAGGTGAGGCGGATGTTTGGGGATGGAAAAGATATCAGACTGCATAAACATTTCATAAGGAATTACAAGAAAAATACGCTGGCCGTTTTTTTCAGTTTTGCTTTGACATTTATGCTGTTGACGGTGCTGCTGACTTTGCTGCACACCAATCACAAAATAGAAAATGTACAATTGAAAGCGGAGTTTACCCCGTCGGACTGCTATGTGGACGGGCTGTCTCAGGCGCAGGTTGATCTGCTGCGAAAAGACCCGGACATTCAGTGGACGGCGCTGCAGCAGGGTACGTATGACCTTTACAAATGTAATGAACAAAATGTATTTCTCACAAGAAATGATGATGCAGCAATTACAATGATGGCGAAGCTGACGGAGGGCAGGCTGCCGCAGCAATCCGGAGAAATCGCGGCGGAAAGATGGGTGCTTCTGAATCTCGGCATCGAGCCCGTCATCAATCAGAAAATTTTTATCACGGATGAGGAGACAGGGGAGGAGAAGAGATTTGTCCTGACAGGAATTTTGTCGGATATCTACGGAAATAAAAAATACGGAACATTAAATCTCTATACTGCCATGGACGCAGGCAGCACAGATTCGTATCTTATTTACATGGGATTTCAGGATTCCGTGAATTACGAAAGCAAAGTTGAAGAATTGAGAGAAGTGCTGGGAGTCGGCAGAAACCAGATAAAAGAATGTCCGGCAAGAGAAAATCTGCGAGAGTTATATCTGATGGATGCAGGGCTTGTGAGCGTACTCTTATTGATCTGCATGGTTGTGTTTTATGGCGTCTACCGCATCACGGTGTTGTCGAGAACGCAGCAGTATGGAATACTGAGAGCCATCGGCATGAAAAGAGGACAGCTTTGTAAAATGCTGCTGCTGGAATTATTTGATATTTACCGGATCAGTGTTCCGGTGGGGATACTGTGTGGCATTTTCGCCGCCTGGCTGGTCATGCTCGCATCGGGCGACAGAGATTTGGAAGTGTATCTTTTGGGCGAGGCGGTGCGTTTCCGGCTGGTGATACCGGTATGGCCGATTCTTCTGTGCGTTGTCATTACATTTGCTCTGATCAGCGTAATCGGATATCGATTCGGAAGAAAGGTTACGGCCAATTCGGTCATCGATACCATATCGGGAAAAGAAACAGAGAGCGGAAAGCGGTTTTTCCCAATCCGTCAGAAAGACAGCAAAACGGGAACCTTATTCCGGCTGAGCTGCAAGTACATTTTCAGAGACTTAAAAACAAGCGGTTTCGCCGTGCTGACCATCTGCCTCGGAGTCACGTTGTTCACAGGACTGGCTTACCGGGCAAAAACTCTGGAATTATATCGGGAAGATACGAAGGAAATGTACTATTTGAATGGGGAGTACGCGCTGACCATGCTGCATTTTAATAATGTGGAAGAGGGAATCTCGAGAGAAAATGCAGAGGAAATCAAGAATCTGGAAGGAATACGGTCCGTGAAAACCAGCTCGGGCTTCCCGATTCGTGTCGTTGACGAAGATGATGTGCAAAGAAATGATGCGTATTACAACGAGTACAATGAAAGATTGAAAGAGATATATGGATACGGCAAAAGCGGATACGACGGAACAGACCAGGTTTATCAGTCCATGCTGCTGGGATATAATGCGGAGGCACTCACCGCTCTGCAAAAATATGTGATCGAGGGCGAGTTCGCCCCGGATGATCTGGAGGACGATGAGGTGATTCTGTCAGTGCTCCGCATGGACGACACTCAAAATAATGATCTGCCCGGATATTACAAAGAAGGCACGCCTCTGATGGACTACCACCCGGGCGATGAGATTACTGTAAAATACCGAAAGGATCTGCAGACAAGCTCCGGCGACTATGAGGCGCTAAAAGACCACGATGTGGAGTACATGTATAAGACTTACAAGGTGAAAGCAATCGTATCCTTTCCGTATATGTTTGAGTGCAACAGAACCATGTATCCGCTGCTGATTACCGGCGACCGGTACATACAGCAGATGGCGCCGGAGAGCGGGATTCAGTGCATGTATTGTGACGGAGACACAGGCCTGACGACACGGCAGCAGAACATTCTCGAACAGCAGCTCATCCGGATCGGCAGCCAGGATTCCAACATATCAACCCGCAGCCTCATCGCGGAGATAAGACAAAATGAAATGTTTTATCACAAGCAGATGGTATACATTTATGGTATATCAGCCATTACATTTATACTGGTCATGATAAATGTAATGAACAACTTCAGATACCGGATGCAAAAACGAACAAGGGAGATCTGCATGCTGCGTGCCGTCGGCATGAGCGTGGCAATGACCAGAAAAATCATGCTGTTTGAAAATGTGATATTGGGCGCGGTGGCTGTTCTTGCAGCCTTCCTGCTTTCCCACCCGGTGCTGAGATACCTGTACCGTATATCAGATATGCGGGCGTTCGGTCACGGATTCCATTTCGCCTACGCGGAATTTGCCCTGGTGGCGGCGTGCGTGCTGGCAATCTGCGTGGCTCTTTCTTTTGGAATACTGAAATCCTGGAAGACAAGGCAGATCACGGAAGGGATAGGGAGGTTTGAATAAAAAAGTACTTTGACATAGCAAAACCTGTTTTTATTCAATGGGAAAAATCATCTTTTACAATATTCCAACATCTGTTATACTGGAAAATGCAGTTCAGACTGTAAGTTTTATTCTAAGGGGAAGAAAATTATGAGTTTGGCATTTCGTCTGTTTTCGGTGGGCTATACATTTTCTTTTACTGCTTTTGCGTTGTTTGTGCTCGCCGTGGGTATTCTGGGAAGGAAAATCCGGTGGGGCTATCTGGCGGTGTTCTGGGGCTGTTCCTTTGCGGCGCCGGACGCGGGCTACGCCATGTTTTTCTTCGCGCTGATCGTAGCAGGGTTGTTTTTGATGCAGTTTACCGCCATGTATGTGGCGGGTCAGGACAGGATCAAGGCGCAGGAGGAGACCATTCTGCAGCAGCAGGCTCACATGGCTCTGCTGGAAGAACTGCAGCAGGAAATCCGGGCGTTTCGTCATGATGTCACCAATCTGTTTTCCGGACTGACCCTCCAGGCGCAGGAAGGAAATCTGGCAGGGATTCAGGAGTTTATGAAGAAGACCAGCAGTTATTTTGATGAGAAGCTGGGCAGTGAGATTGCACAGATGGACGGTCTTAATAACGTTGGCATGTATCCGCTGCGAAGTCTTCTGACCACGAAGCTGGCAAAGATGCGGCAGGAAAATGTACGGGCGGTGCTGGAGGTGCTCCATCCCGTGCGTGAAGAGCAGAGTATGGACGTGAATGATCTGCTGCGGTGCGTGGGGATTCTGCTGGATAACGCTGTGGAAGCGGCCGCCGGTCAGGATGGTCTGGTGCGGATTGTGCTGCTTCAGGAAGAGAAGGAACTGTATCTGGCTATCGCCAATAATTATGACGCGGCGCCGAATCTGTCGGCGCTGGCCCGAAAAGGCTACACGACGAAGGGCAAGGGCCACGGCACCGGCCTTTCCAGCTACCGTAAGATTGTAAGCCGGTATAAAGGGTGCGCCACGCGCACGTATCTGAAAGATGATATGTTTGTGCAGGAGCTGCATATTCCTGCGGTGTAGAAATATAAGGAGAAAACAATGATACCTGTATACATTTGTGATGATGAAGAGCCGGTTCGGGAGAAGCTTACGCATATTGTGTCACAGCAGATTATGATTCTTGACAATGATATGGGGCCGGTTCATGCGGTGGATGATCCGGAGATTCTTCTGGCGCAGCAGAAGGAAAATGTTGTGCCGGCCATTTATTTTCTGGATATTGACTTTCCGGGCAGAATCAGCGGGCTGGAGCTGGCACAGAAACTGCGGCAGTATGACCCGAGGGGATTTATCGTATTTATCACCGCTCACGGAGACCTGGCATTTGAGACCTTCCGCCTGCGGCTGGAGGCTCTGGACTATATTGTAAAAGGAGACACGGACTCAATGACCCTTCGGGTGCAGAAATGTCTTGAAAGCATCCGGGAGAGGATGGAAGCCCAGCGGCCCGGGCAGGGAAATTACTGTACCATAAAGATTCTCGACACTGTGCGGCATATTCCCGTGGACAGCATCCTTTACTTTGAAGCTGTGGGACGCCGGCATACTCTTCAGCTGCATCTGGACGAAGAACTGCTGGAATTCAACAGCAGTCTGGATCATTTTGCAGAGGAGTTGGGAGAGAATTTCTGGCGCTGCCACCGGAGCTTTCTGGTCAACCGCTCCCGCATCCGGGCAGTGCATCTGAAAGAGCAGCTGGTGGAACTTGACAACGGTGAGACCTGCCTGCTGTCCCGCAAAGCAAAAAGTGAATATCAGAAAAAGAATTGAGCGAGCTGCCTGCGAAAAGATTTTCGCGGCGGCTTTTTTCGTGGTTGTGGTAACCGTTGGCGAAGTGAAAAAGACCGTTGGCGAAAGAATCGGTCGCATACTCCTTTGATTTGATATACTCAGGGCAACAAAACGGAGGAAAGGAAAATGATGACCATGAAGAAGGAGCGTCTGGAAAAACTGATCGCCTTTGCCCGTGGAATAAAACTTACAGGAGTGAGTACAATGGATTTTTCAGTATTTGATACAAAGCAGATTGACGAATACGCCAGGCAGGCCAGGGAAATGTGGGGAGGAACTCCCGAATACAGAGAATTTGAAGCAAACGCAGAGAAACGGACCAAAGACTCTGAACAGGAGATTATGCAGAATTTTATGCAGCTCTTTACGGAGTTTGGCGAGATGAAAGGACACAGCCCGGAGGAACAGGAGGTTCAGGAGCAGGTAAAGAAATTGCAGTAAATAATAAAGCGGCCATAAGCCTTTGTTATAATGGGCTTTATGGCCGCAGTTCTGTGTTGAGTTAATTATTTATCTCCGTAATGTCCCCTGCAATGAGCAATGTAGATGCGTCCGTTTTCTATATGATAGACCAGACGATCTTTGTCATTAATTCTGCGACTGTATTCACCCTGCAAATCACCAGTGAGGGGTTCGGGTTTTCCAATTCCGTTCATACAGCCGTTTCGTTCAATGTCTTTTATAAGCTGATTAATACGTTTGAGTGTTTTTTTATCCTGAGTTTGCCAATAGAGGTAATCCTTCCAGGCGTCCTCTGACCAGATTTTTTCACTCATTATCCACCTCAATCAGTTCATGTGGGGAACCTTTCCCTTCTCGCAATTCCTGAACAGACTTTTTAACATAAGCCATATTTTTTTCAGAAAAAAATGGGTCGGGTGCCTGTGCGATTTCAAAAGGAATACGTTTCTCACGTAAAACTGCTTTTACAAAGAGGTTGATGGCGGTCGAAGTATTCAATCCGACATTGGAGCAAAAAGCATCGAAATCAGCTTTATCTTTTTGATCTACCCTTGCGGTTAAAGTTGTCAATGCCATAGAAACATCTCCTTTCTGTGTTTTGATTGAATACATTATAACACTATTGTGTTCTGATAGCAAGTAATTGTAATATAGAATATCCAAAAACAATGCAATTAAAAAACAGAAGAAAAAACATTGACATTACAGGGTAAAAACGTTTATAATGATTCTCACAAAAGTTTTAAATTGGCAGATCCATAAGTTTTCATCGGAGGGCTGACCGCCGCAGCGGTACGGCGGAATGAGATTCCGCTCAGTCAGAGAAGATGTCGGGTGCGCTCGGTTATTTGGAAAATAACCGGGCGTTTTTTTATTCAATTAGAGTATCCGGCGTCAGCTACGGAATCTGAAAAAAGAAAGTAGCGCAGTCTGAAAAACGCATATCATAATAACATCTCTATTTCTTTAATAAGAGTCTGCGGTATACTTCGCGGTCCCCGGACCGCATAGATGCCGTGCTCTTTCAACTTGTCCCGGCCTATGGCGCCGCGCGGGTAGGTTTCCAGCAGCTGGAGTCTCATGGCCCGTTTCATCCGTATGTTTTTGTTTCCGGACTGCCGGGGAATGTCCACCTCCAGCGTGCGGCATTTAAACAGCAGAGAAGACACCGGAGCGGTGAGATAGATGTAAACGATATCGCCCACAAAAATGTTATTGCTCTGCTTCCAGAAAAACGGCTCATCCGGATGTTCGGCGAGGGCTGTCTCAATGTCATAATATTTTGGATTGGCGGGAATAAGCCAGTCGGTATTATGAACGGCGGAAGTTTTTGCTTTGGCCTTTCTGGCAGTCAGCTCAAAGCTCATATCAAGGAATGTAAATATCTGTTCCACGTCCACAGTGCCGTCCAGCAAAATGGAGATCCAGTTCTCTTTATTCATATGGTAGGCCGGCAGAATGCCTGGCTGCATCCGCAGGGAGCCGGAGAGTACCGGATCACATTTTACATTTAAAATGTCCACATCCGGAGATGTCGGCAGATTTGCGCCGTCAGTGTCAATCCCCAGCCGCTTCCGGGGAACCTCCATGATAACCCCGTACCATTTGCGGTTGTCTGTATGACGCAGGACGGCATAACCGGGGCTTTTCGCCCAGGGATATTCCGGTATTGTGTTATATTCTCTGGCAGCGAAGGCAAAAACTTCCTCCCGGAGGGAAGAAGCTGTCGGCTGAAATGTATCGATGTACATGGGTATTTCTCCTAGATTTTTGTTATTTGAGTACATTTATTGTACTCTTTTTTTGATGAAAGAGAAACCCCGTTTCGGCAGTCGGCGGCGGAAATATAAGTAAAGTTCCGCTTAGAATAGCGGATAAACGTACACGCAAAGTTCTGTTTAGGACAGCGAATAAGCCTATACGCAAAGTTTCGTTTATAACAGTAAATAAGCCTATACGCAAAGCTTTACTCAGAACAGCGGACAGGCGTTTGTATTACGCTTCCGTTCCTAGAATCTGCGCCAGGTCCGCCTCCGGTGTAGTCGTTGGATGGATATTGTAGTTCCCCACAAGGAAATTCAGTACATTCGGGGACAGAAAAGCCGGTAAGGTAGGGCCCAGGTAAATGTTTTTCAGTCCCAGGTGCAGGAGGGTCAGCAGGATACAGACGGCCTTCTGTTCATACCAGGAGAGTACCAGCGTCAGCGGGAGATCGTTAATGCCGCATCCGAAAGCGTCAGCCAGGGCGGCGGCCACTTTGATGGCACTGTAAGCGTCGTTGCACTGTCCCATATCCATGATCCGTGGCAGTCCGCCGATAGTACCCAGGTCAAGGTCGTTGAAGCGATATTTGCCACAGGCCAGGGTGAGAACGGCTGTGTCCGCAGGAGTCTGTCTGACAAAATCTGTGTAGTAGCTGCGCCCTTTTCTCATGCCGTCGCAACCGCCCACCAGGAAAATGTGCCGGAGGGCGCCGTCTTTTACGGCGTCAATCACCTTATCGGCCACAGATAACACGGCATTATGACCGAAACCGGTGGTAACGGCGCTGCCGCCGTTGATGCCGGTAAATGTTGTGTCTTCCGCGTAACCGCCCAGCTCCAGCGCCTTCTCGATGACAGGTGTGAAGTCTTTGTCTTCTCCGATGTGAGTGACGCCCGGATAGGAGACCACTTCGGTGGTGAAGACACGGTCAGCGTAGCTGGCTTTCGGCGACATCAGACAGTTGGTGGTAAACAGGACCGGAGCCGGGATATCGGCAAATTCCTTCTGCTGATTGTGCCAGGCGGTGCCGAAGTTGCCTTTCAAATGTGGATAGGCCTTCAGCTTTGGATAAGCGTGAGCAGGAAGCATTTCGCCGTTGGTGTAAATGTTGATGCCTTTGCCTTCTGTCTGTTTTAAGAGAAGTTCCAGATCTTTTAAATCATGACCGGTGATGACGATGAATGGGCCTTTTTCCACAGTGAGCGGCACGGTGGTCGGCGCCGGGTTGCCGTAGGTCTCCGTGTTGGCCCGGTCTAGGAGAGCCATACATTTCAGATTGATTTCCCCGACTTTCTGGACCAGGGGAAGAAGCTGCTCCATATTGTAGTCCTCGCCCACAGCGGCCAGTCCCTCATAGAAAAATGCGTTGACTTCATCGTCGGTATATCCGAGAACCATGGCATGATACGCGTATGCCGCCATGCCGCGCAGTCCAAATAAGATGAGGGATTTCAGAGAGCGGATATCTTCATCGGCGTTCCAGAGATTCTGCATATCGTAATCAGAGATTTTTACGCTGCTATCAGAAATGGCTGCATCGAAGGAGGAAGATGTATTGCCGGAAATCGCATTGCCGGTTTCTCCAGCAGTGCTGTTGTCATTCCTTTGTGCCAGCAGAAGCTGTTTCGCCCGGTGGACATTTTTTATCTGCTGTCGCAGCGTTTCCTCATTAAAGTTTACATTGGTGATGGTGGTAAAGAGACCTTCTATCATAACCCGGTGAGTATCGGAAGAAGGTATGGCGTGGCCTGCCGCGCGGGCCAGTCCAATCAGTGCGCCGGTAAGCTCATCCTGCAAATTGGCTGCGACAGCATTTTTGCCGCACACGCCGGCGCTTCCGGTACAGCCGGTACACCCGGCGGTCTGTTCACATTGAAAACAAAACATTTGATTTGACATAATATATCTCTCCTGTCTATTGTTAGTATGAAAGGGTTTTCTCATGTTTCGATTCAGATTATAGTATGAGGGATAAAAAGATTCGGTTGTTATAACAACAGAAATGTAAGTTTTCGATACATTTCTTGCCATACTTTTTCAAATGAATTATTATAAAAACGTAGTGGCATTAAGCGAAAAATGAAAGAATGATTTAAAGTGACATACAGACGGAGGGAAAAATGTACCGCATTTTTATGATAGAAGATGACAAGGGAATTTTGGATGCAGTGAAAGACCGCTGTGCAAAGTGGGAGCTGGAGGTGTACGGCGTGGAGAATTACCGAAACATTCTCACGGAATTTGTGGAACGCCAGCCGCATCTGGTTATCATGGATATCGGTCTGCCGGCCTTTGATGGATACCATTGGTGCCGGGAAATTCGCAGAATATCCAACGTGCCGATCCTGTTTCTTTCTTCCGTGGCCGACAATATGAACCAGGTCATGGCCATGAACATGGGCGGCGATGACTTTATCGCAAAACCCTTTGACTACGATGTGCTCATCGCCAAAATCCAGGCGCTGCTGCGCCGGGCTTACGACTTTGCCGGGCATATGCCGGTGCTGGAATGCCGGGGCGCCTTCCTCAATCTGGAAAACAATACACTCCAATACGGTGACGCGGTCATTGAACTGACCAAAAATGAACACCGGATTCTGTCTCTTCTCATGGAAAATAAAGGAGCCATTGTCAGCCGGGAGCGGCTCATGGATGCCCTGTGGGAGTCAGACTGCTATGTGGATGACAATACGCTGTCCGTCAACGTGAACCGGCTTCGGAAAAAACTGGAAGCTGGTGGACTGGAGAATTTTATCGGAACAAAGTTTGGCGTGGGATATTTTATCCAGGAAGAAAAGGCCGATGGGAAATAGAGGGGAAAAGGAGGACCTAAAATGCAATTCACAGCACAATATCTCTGGGATCATAAATATATCATTCTGCTGGAAATCCTGTCTGCCGGCATCTTTGCCGGCGTTTTTTATCTGTATCATCTGCCGCTGATGGCGGTGTTGTATCCGGCGGCGCTCAGCGCATTGCTGTGGCTGTTGTTTGCCGGTGCAGCCGTCTGGAAAGCGTACCGGCAGCATAGGCGTCTGGAAGAAATGCAGTATGTAAGCGAGGAAAGTCTGCGGGAACTCTGTGAGGAAAACCGGGGATTAAAAGATAAAGATTACCAGCGTATCATTGTGAATCTCTGCCGGGAAAGGCAGCGGATGCAGGATGAGGCGGCGCAGGCCAGAGATGACGCTTTTCAGTATTATACTTTGTGGGTGCATCAGATCAAGACGCCCATTGCGTCCATGGGTCTGCAGCTTGGCACGGAAGATTCCGCCCTGGCGAGACGACTCCGGTCGGAGCTTCTTCATATTGAACAATATGTGGAGATGGTGCTCACTTATCTGAAAATGGATTCGGAGAGTACAGATTATGTTTTTCGTGAGGTAAGCCTGGACAAAATGATTCGTGAGGCCATTCGCAAGTTCCGGGGCGATTTTATCATAAAGAAATTACGGCTTGTGTATGAGCCGGTGGAGAAGACTGTGGTTTCTGATGAGAAATGGCTTTCTTTTGTGGTGGAACAGATTCTGTCCAACGCCCTCAAATATACCAGGGAAGGTTCTGTCCGGATTTATATGGAAAGTCCCGAAACGCTCTGCATTGCCGACACGGGAATCGGCATCGCGCCGGAAGATATCCCGCGCATCTTTGAGAAGGGATTCACCGGCGGCAATGGCCGCGAGGATAAGCGGGCCAGCGGTATCGGGCTCTATCTCTGCCGGGAAATCTGCCGGCGGCTGGGGCACCGGATTGCCATAAGCTCTGTGGTGGACGAGGGGACGACGGTGCGGATTGATCTGGCGCCGCAAAGTCCGGTGGACGGGCAGTTTTAAATCTTACAAAAATGTTAGAAGTGCCGGGGAAAATGTAAGCTGAATCCATGGAATGCATTTTCCCTTTTTTGGTATGATGCTGTCAGAAGGAGGTATCATTTATGAGTATTCTGGAAGTAAAAGCATTGAAAAAAGTGTATACCACACGGTTCGGAGCCAATCAGGTGACGGCCCTCAAAAATGTGAATTTCTCTGTGAATCAGGGAGAGTTCGTGGCAATCATGGGCGAATCCGGCTCCGGAAAGACGACGCTTCTTAACATTCTGGCGGCTCTTGACAAACCCACCAGCGGTTCCGTGCTGTTAAATGGCAAGGATATCACGCAGATTTCCGAGAGCAGGCTGGCGCAGTTTCGCCGGGACAATCTGGGATTTGTGTTCCAGGATTTTAATCTGCTGGACACCTTTAGTCTGGAGGATAATATTTATCTTCCCCTGGTGCTGGCAAATGTACCGTACAAACAGATGGTAAAGCGGCTGCATCCCATCGCAAAAATGCTTGGTATCAAAGATTTACTGAAAAAGTATCCTTATGAAGTGTCCGGCGGGCAGAAACAGAGGGCAGCGGTGGCACGGGCGCTGATCACGGAGCCGAAGCTGATATTGGCCGACGAGCCCACGGGTGCCCTGGATTCCCGTTCATCGGAAGAACTCTTGCGGTTGTTTTCTGCGGTGAATCAGTCAGGACAGACAATCCTGATGGTGACCCATTCCACGGCGGCTGCCAGCAAAGCAAACCGGGTGCTGTTCATCAAGGACGGAGAAGTATTCCATCAGATTTACCGGGGTGAAGACAGCGATGAACAGCTGTATCAGAAGATTTCGGACACCCTTACAATTCTCATGACCGGAGGTGAGGGACGATGAAAATGTGGCGGAGACAAGAAAGTAAAGACCAGCGTCCGGGCAGAAGCATTTATTTCCGGCTGGCCTGGACGGGAATCCGGAAAAACAGGCAGTTATATTATCCATATTTTGTGGCCGGCATGGCCATGGTCATGGTATTTTACATTTTCCGCTTCCTCGGCGCTTCTGAGGTGGTGGGAAGCCTGCCGGGCAAGGAGGTTCTGCCGGTACTGTTCGATGTGGGCGGCTGGGGAATCGGAGCGTTTTCTGTTCCGTTTTTGTTTTATACCAGCGCGGGACTCATTAAAAGCCGGAAAAAGGAACTGGGACTTTATAATATTCTCGGCATGAACAAAGGAAATCTCTTTCACATTTTGTTCTGGGAAACAGTGATTTCGTACATTATTGTCCTGGTCGGCGGCCTTTTTCTGGGCGTGGCTTTCTCCAAAGTGGCGGAGCTTGGTCTGGTTAATATTATGGATAAACAGGTCAATTATCGTATTTATATAGATGGGAAATCTGCCCTGACGGCGGCAGCGCTCTTTGCGGTCATTTATTTTCTTATTCTGATGAATTCCCTCTATCAGATTAACAAAAATAACCCCATCGAGCTTTTGCACGGCGGCTCCATGGGCGAACGGCCGCCGAAAAGCCGGAAGGTTCCGACAATGATCGGACTTCTGTTTCTGGCGGCAGCCTATGTCATTGTCATAAGGATGAAAAATCCTATAAAGACGGGAGAAGTGGCCGCAGCGGGCGCCCTTCTCATCGTCGGCACATTTTTACTGTTTATCTGCGCCTCGATTTTCCTGTGCCGGATATTACAGAATAATAAAAAATACTATTATAAGACATCACATTTTGTCACCGTATCGACCATGTCCTTCCGTATGAAACGAAACGGCGCCAGTCTGGCGGCCATCTGTATTCTGGTAACGCTGATTCTCGCCATTTTGTCGTTTGCCGTCGCCTTTTACAGCGGTTCTATCGGCACGGTCAACAATCATTATCCGTACGATGCCGGCGTTTCTGTGGAGATTCCTGCAGCAAATGTTTCGGAAGAAATGACGTCGGGTTCTTATACGAAGGGGCTTCGCGCGGATCTGGAAAATGCAACGGAAAGCTACCAAAATAAGAAAGGAACAGAAATTTCAGAGGATTATTCTGCCAATCTCATGGCGGTGATGGAAAACGGCTGTCTGGATCTGCGCCTGGATATGCGGGATACCTGGTACACGCCCGGATATTTTACCGGCTGGGAGCAGGGCAGTCAGAAAATTGTCTATGTTCATGTGCTGTCGTTGGATGATTATAACCGTCTGTGCGGCACCTCCTATACGCTGGCACAGAATGAAGTTCTTCTGGCGTCAGAAGATGTCAGATATGACTTTGATCATATGATACTTTATGATGGAAAAAAAGCGATCATAAAAGATCAGACCCGGCAAGTCCCGGTAATGACAGGCGTGCGGCTGGACGGCATTGCACTGGATGTCTATAACTGCGATGAGATATACCTGGCTGTCCAGGATTTGTATTCCTTTATGGGAGGGGAAGAAGGTGCTGCGCGGTACAAAGAGGCAAATTATATGGCGTACCACTGGGAGTACGGCGTCAACATCGACGGCACAGACCAGGAAAAACAAGACATTTACGAGAAAATGAACGCTGCTGTTGAGAAACTGCCGGGACAATCAGATGATTCCTCGGATACTGTCTGTTACCTGAAAGCAGAGCGGGGAGAGCGTTTCTACGGCCTGGCGGGCGGTCTCCTTTTCCTTGCCATCATCATGAACATTTTGTTTGTGTTTGTGACGGCATTGATCATGTATTATAAACAGATATCGGAAGGATATGAAGATCAGGCGAGATTCACCATCATGCAGAAAATCGGCATGACGAAAACAGAAATCAAAAAGAGCATCCGTTCCCAGATGCTCACAGTATTCCTTCTGCCCCTGCTGGTGGCCGGTGTGCATTTTATTTTCACATCGAATATCATCTATATTCTTCTGAATTATTCTGTCATTGACAACCGGCCTCTCCTAAACAGGGTGATGCTGATATGTTACCTCATATTTGCGGTCATTTATTCCACCGTGTACGGTCTGACCTCCCGGACTTACTACAAGATTGTAAATCGTACATCGGCGTCTTAAACCGCGGGATTCTTTTGCAAGTAGCAGGGTGGCGCTAAATCGCAGAACTATTCGCTGATAATCCTGCCGTCGGTGGAGATGACGACCACCTGCCACGGAATAAACTTATCGCTGTCTTTCAGCGCCTGCACGGCGGCGCGTTCCAAACCGCCGCAGCACGGCACTTCCATGCGGACGATAGTAACGCTTTTAATGTTATTTTCCCGGATGATGGCGGTGAGCTTTTCCGTATAATCCCCTTCATCCAACTTCGGACAGCCCACCAGCGTGATCCGGTTTCGGATGAAGCGGTTGTGGAAATCACCATAGGCGTAAGCGGTACAGTCCGCAGCAATAAGCAGATTGGCGCCGTCAAAATACGGAGCTTTTACCGGCACAAGTTTAATCTGCACCGGCCACTGGGATAGCTGACTGCCCGAACATCCGCCGGCCGGCCATTTGATTTCTTTCACATTGGAGCCTGGACATCCGCCGGCCGGTCGTTTGATCTCTTTTACATTAGAACCCGGGCATCCGCAGGGAAGCGGTGCTTCGGTCTGCTCGGCAGTTTTTTGGGCGGCGGCTTCCTGCGCTGCCTTCACTGCTTCCGCATCATATGCCGCCGCCTCCCGCTCTACAAAATGAATGGCATCCATAGGACAGGCCGGCAGGCAGTCGCCCAGACCATCACAGTAATCATCCCGGAGAAGCTTCGCTTTTCCGTCCACCATGCCGATGGCTCCCTCGTGACAGGCAGCGGCACAGGCACCACAGCCATTACATTTCTCTTCATCAATCTGAATAATTCTTCGTATCATTTCACTGGCCTCCCCGTAAAGACATATATTTAGTAATTATAGTGATTTCGTGTCATAAATGAAAGGAAAGAATATAATTTCCTGTTTGGAGTTGTTGTTGACAATCGCAGTATACTATATAGATGTGGAATAGTCTGTTGTTTTTGCAACGGATAGATAGGTATTTATCGCTTTGAATCTATAAGTTTTGAAATTATCCGGGTGAAGATGAACAGACGGGATTTGTGGCTTTCTATGATACATACAAAGCCGCAAATCCCTGTCTTCTGCATTACCCGGATTATGGCAAAGTCAACGGATTCAAACCGACGAAATCTGTACCAGATTGGCTGGCTCGCCGGGATTGTCGGTGTCTATCCCGACTTTTTAATGATATGTGCAAAAATTGCAGCCATTCATCAGAGAGCAGAGTATAGTCGACATTATAAGGAACATAAATTACGATCAGAATCGTCATAGTCTATGAAATAACCGTTATATTCTGGCAGAAATCACGGTTTAAAATGCAAGAGTTTATGATGCAACCGTTTTTTATGGTGCAATCACGGTTAAAATTGCAACAGTCTGTAAAATAACCGTTTACTATGGTCAAAAATCACGGTTGAAATTACAATAGTTTGTGAAATAACCGTTTTACCAAAGTGAAAAGTACCGTTGAATTTTAATTTCCGACGATAGAACCGTTCAACAGTCAAAAATTGCCACAGCCCTCTACTTTGCCACGAAGGTACAGGATTCTTGTAAATCTCTATGCACGTAGACTGCCGCGTATTGCACAGAGATTTACAAATCCCCATTTGATAATGGAAATCCCCAAAGAAATTTGATATACTGAACAACAATAATCTGTTATGCCTGCCAGAGTAAAAACGTTTAGGAAAATAAACTTTGGATGCTGCGCTCATTCTGTCAGTCCCATGCCTAAATGGGGCCTTAAAATTGTGTATTTGAAAGGAAAATTCATGGAACGATACATTTCAATGTTAGCGAAGACAAAGCTGTTTGCTGGTATCACGGAGAAGGAAATTGCAGCTATGATGGACTGCCTCTCCTCATTTATAAGGAGTTATGAGAAAGGAGACTGCATTTTTCAGAGAGGCAGTCGGATTACCAGTGTGGCGATGCTGCTGGAGGGGGCTGTCCATATTCAAAAAGAAGATTACTGGGGGAATCTGAGTATTTTGAGCGAAATCGTGGAAGGCGAGATTTTTGGAGAAGTATATGCCTGCCTGGACGGGGAGAAAATGCAGAACAATGCGGTGGCAGTCAAGCCAAGCACCGTGCTTTTTCTGGATATCAACCGGGTGCTGACCACTTGCCCTTCCGCCTGCGATTTTCATAGCCGGCTGATACAGAATCTGATTTCCATAATGGCGCAAAAGAATCTGATGTTGACCAGAAAGATTACACATATGTCTCAGCGGACCACCAGGGAGAAATTGTTGTCCTATTTGTCGGAGCAGTCCATGAAAGCGGGTAGTCCGGTTTTTGATATCCCTTTCAATCGGCAGCAAATGGCCGATTATCTCTCGGTGGACAGAAGTGCCATGTCCGGGGAACTGTGCCGGATGCGGGACGAAGGAATCCTAAAATTTAACAGGAATCATTTTGAGCTTCTTTAGGAAAGATTAATAAATTTTCTTGTTCTCACAGGAACGGTATAGTAAAATATAAATATATTGGGGAGGGAAGACAATGAACGAAGAAGTATTATATTTTTTTGACAAACATCCGGAAGCCCTGCCGCTCTACGAGACATTTGAGGGCAAAGTCAAAGCTATAGTCAGCGACGTTCGCATCAAAGTACAGAAAACGCAGATTTCTTTTTATAATAAGCATATGTTTGCCTGCGTTTCCTTTGCCAGGGTGCGGAAAAAGAAAGACTGCCCGGAGAACTTTATAGTCGTGACCATCAGTCTCAGCCATAAGCTGGAATCGCCGAGGGTAGATATCGCCACAGAGCCATACCCGAACCGATGGACTCACCATCTGCTCATATCTGACGTGGCAGAAATCAATGAAGAATTGATGGACTGGGTGGAAGAAGCGGCGGAATTTGCGGAGAGAAAGTAAAGAGTCGGGGAAAGATATGAATATCATCAATAAAAATATAGATGCAGGAAAAGCCTTTGACTGGGGAAGAACTTCGTCAGATTATGCCAGGTTCCGGGATATTTATCCGCAGGAATTTTACGATAGGATTCTTCAGAGGAATTTATGTATCAGTGGTCAGAAAGTACTTGATCTTGGTACAGGGACCGGAGTTCTTCCAAGAAATATGTATCCATATGGAGCAAAATGGACAGGGACAGATATTTCTGACAATCAGATCGCCCAGGCACGGCGGCTGTCAGAAGGAATGGATATTCAATATGTAGTCTGTGCTGCGGAAGAAATTGATTTTCCGAATCAATCCTTTGATGTGATAACAGCCTGTCAATGTTTCTGGTATTTTGACCATGAACGAATTCTGCCGAAACTTTCCCGTATGCTAAAAGATGGCGGAAGCCTGCTGTTGTTGTATATGGCATGGCTGCCATACGAGGACGCCATAGCAGAATCCAGTGAGAAACTGGTTTTAAAATACAATCCGGATTGGAGCGGTGCGGGAGAGACCATTCATGCCATTGACATACCAGACTGCTGCAATAAAAAATTTCAACTGATTTATCATGACGAATATCCGATAAAGGTACATTTTACCCGTGAGAGCTGGCATGGGCGCATGAAAGCCTGCCGGGGCATTGGTGCATCTCTCCCAGATAAAGAAATAGCCATGTGGGAGAAGGAACATAAGAGGCTGCTGGCAGAAATAGCTCCGGAAGAATTTGATGTGCTGCACTATGGGGCGATGGCAGAGTTGAAAAAGATATGAGAAAGATTTTGTGGAGATACCATAAAATCACGGAATGAATATATGACGATACATTCCAATAAAGCTCTTGAAGTGAATAAACAGGTATGGTATATTGATAAAAGAAGAAAACATTAGTATACAAAACTGAATCAAATCAGAATATGTAACCATTGTCATCACCCTCCTTTCTTTTGTCTGGAGGGTGTTTTACTGCCCTCCGAAAGCTGGAGGGTAAGCTGCCAGCAAATGTAGCAAAAGGAATATCGCTTATGAGATTAGATATCATCGGGTCTGTTGCCAGTGGTAAGACTACCCTTGCCAGGAAACTGTCGGCACAATATCAGATACCATTTTATGAAAAAGATAATATTGTCTGGGAGCGGACACCGGATGGAGATAAAAGGAGAAATCCGGAAGAAAGGGATAAAATGTTCCGTCAGATATTGGTACAGGAGCATTGGATTGTGGAAGGCTCACCCCGGGATATTTTGCAGGAAAGCTTTGCCTGTTGTGATTACATTATTTTGTTGGATATCAATACATTTACCAGATTGTTCCGTGTATTTCGCAGATGGTTAAGACAGAGAATGGGTAAAGAAAATTATAATTCCAGGCCAACTCTTCGATTTCTGTATGCGAATATTCTATGGGTGGCAGAATTTAATCGAAAACGCACACAAATCATATCATCCCTCTCTGCTTATGGTGAGAAATTGAAAAGATTTACAGATGAAGAGGCTGTGTTGGATTTTGTTGCGGAAAAATACGAAAAAAGTGAAAAATGATTCTTTAAGATATTTACATGGCATCTGAAAAAATTAAAGGGAAAGATGTCAGAATGGAGAGATGAAATATGGAGATTTCTAAACGTGACTGGAAACTTTATCGTGAGAAGATAGCCCAATGGCAGGAAAATTATATGGATCGTTTGAACAAAGAGTATATTGAATTACTCAGTTCAAAAGAGGGGAATCCGTCTGACAGATTTTGGGAGCTGGAGAAAAGAATTAAACAGGACAGAAGACATCCCGGGGTAATTCTTGAACGGAAAAAATCAAGAGCTTTTTTTGATATTGTTAATCTTATAAGGTTAAATGTAATAACTATCGATGATCTGGAAGATTATAGTGAGGAACTGCAGGAAGCCGTTAAGGAGATAATTGCGAGATAAGGAAGAGCTATTTCGGTGAATAATATGGCAAAGGGCATATCACAGGTATGGCTCTCGTTGATTATGAAACGAGAGCCAAAACTATCTGCTTATTGCAATAAAATATATTTGCAATGTAAATAGTATAGCAGAAATAATATAGTAGAAATAAGATAGCAGATATGCTTAGTCATATACTTAAATATCAACATTCATTTAATTCCTGAATTTTTTTGCTGCGCAGAGACAAAATACTCATGGCGAAGCCACAGATTCCTGTGCATAAAAACATAACAGCCATGCCGCTGCCTGCACCATTTCCCACAAGCATTTCTAAAAAAGACACAATATCTGCGTCAGAGCGCATAAATGGCTCAAATATATAATCGGCTAAGTATCCTCCCAAAAGAATACCAAAAGGAATCGTGCTGTATTGGATAGCATTTCTTACAGCAAATACTCTTCCTTGCATTTTTTCAGGGATTTTTTTGTAGAGTATGACATTTTGTTCTGCTGTAATAAACGGAATTGGTAAGCTTGCGGCAAAAGCGGCAAATGACCAGAAAAATACATTTCTGCCAATTGCCATAGTCAAATCGCCAAGCAAAAAGGATACTGCAGCAGAAATATAGATCATATTTGCTTTTTTCCTGCTTTCTTTTTTTACAGAAACAAGCAGGCCGCCAATTATTCCACCGATGCCCATGCAGGCATTTACGATTCCCAACACAACGTTATTTCCGGAACTTCTTGATAAAATCATAGGGGATAATATATTTTCATAAGTCAGCCGGGAAAAAAAGTTTATCACTGCCATGGTAAGCATGATATGCAAAATCCCGGTTTCATTTTTCAAAAAATGAAATCCAACCTTTATTCCTGCAAATGGAGATGTGAACTTCTCCCTTATGATCTGCTCCGGTATATGGATCAAAAATAGCAGAACACAAAAGGCTACGGCAAAACTCAGCAAATCAAACAGCAAGATCAGTGGCAGACCACCTGCAGAGAAAAGCACAGCTGCCAGCATCGGACTGAATACAACGATCAAATTGCTGGAAAAAGAGTTCATTCCGCTTACATTAGCCAGTTTATTTTTTGGTACAATTCTGGCTATTGCCACAGCAGATGCCGGCTGTTGAAATGCCGTAGTCATTCCGACAACAGCATTAAAAATATAAATGTGCCTTGCTGCGAGAGTTCCTGTCATTGAAAACGCCAGAATAAGCAGTGAAGCCAGTGCTGCGATACTGTCTGCAACAAGCATAACAGTTTTTTTAAGGTGGCTGTCAACAAACGCACCGACAAATATACTTATCAAAATATATGGCACATAGTTGCAAAATGACATGATCGAAACCGAAAGGGCCGAACCTGTTTGTCCGTATGGCCATAAAATGAGAGCAAATGCAGTCATGGAACTTCCAAGCTGCGAAATGCTTTGACTTACCCATAAAACTATGTATCTTTTAAAATTTTCCATTGAATTTTCTCCAATCTGATTCTTGATTTTTCAGAATTGAATTGTACAAAATCCAATGTTCGGCGAAAATTAACTCTGTACAAATGTCGCCTTATCATCAGATTTTGTACAGAGTTGATTGCTTAAATCGATTATTCTATGACATAAACATAGCATTTTAACACCTCCCCATGCTGTGTTTTCTATTATACGACTATTTCCCAGCCTGCTCAATCCTCTTTTTCGCCAACTGCCTGAACAGGTTGGCAGTTTCTTCGTCCATCGGCGCCGGCTGTCCGATTTGTCAGGATGTTCCGAAGAACTGTCATTATTTCGTGCGAAATTTCCTTCTTTCCTTTGCAGCATTTTTCTCTCAAAAGAATTATAATAAGAATATCTGCCGGAAAATGTACTGTACAGTATTAAAATATAGTATACCGTATTAAAATACAGCAAGAAAATTTCCGGAAAGCAGATAAAAACAGATTTTAAAAACAAACAGGGAATACACAGGGAGGAATTATGATGAACTTAGGAGAAAATTTATTTCAGGCCAGGAAAAAGAAGGGATTGTCTCAGGAAGCGGTGGCAGAGAAGCTGGGCGTCAGCCGGCAGACTATTTCCAAATGGGAGACCGACGAGACTCTGCCGGATATCCGACAGGCAAAGAAGCTGGCGGTGCTGTACGGTTTGACGCTGGATGAGCTGATTGAGTTTAACGTCGATGTGCAGGAGATACAGGAAGTAATCAACAAAACCACAGAAGAGACCGTCAATAAAGTAGACTGGACGAAGGTGTGGGCGGAGAAATATCCGATTCTCGCCCGGTATCAGGATGAAGTGGATGTGGCTGGTTATGAGGAACAGCTGGAGAAGCTGCTCTTTGATATGGAAAAGGAATACGGATATAATGCGCTGGATGCATTTCTGGTGCTGAAGGATATTTTGGGGCAGTTGTGGAATAAGCAGGCCAACAAGTGAAATATTGTATTTAGATTCATTTTTGGAATGTTAGATTTAGAAATTGTGGAGTAGCGCATTATACGAATCAGTGTACAAATTTTGTGGTTTACGGTATAATAAAAGAAAAATACTGCGATAATATTTTGTTTATAGAAGGAAAGAGGTGAGATTGTATGCCAGTTTATATTTTAGATATAATACAGGATTTTGCAAAAAATGTAAGAGAACTATTGGGTGATTCTCTTGATAGTGTTATTGTGTATGGATCATATGCAAGAGGCGATTATTCTGAATTTTCAGATGTTGATGTCATGATCCTGGTTTCTTTGACGGAAAATCAGATAAAGGAGATATTTGATCAAATCAGTGATCTTGCCTTTGACTATCTTATGAAGCATGAGATTGATATTTCACCTGTGATAATTAATACGGATCATTTTAACTATTGGGCAGACAATCTGCCTTATTATCGTAATGTCAGAGACGAGGGGGTAAGGCTGAGTGCATGATATAGGTAAAGATGCAGAATTGTCAAAATACAGATTTTCTCTTGCGGAAGAAACTTACAGAAGCGCAAAAATGTGTTTTGATAATGGTTTTTACAGAGACTATATAAACCGGTCATATTATGCAGTATTTTATTGTGTGCGTGCTGTTCTGGCATTGGAAAGTGTAGATTTTAAACGGCATAAAGATGTTGTAGCATATTTTAATAAAGAGTTTGTAGCCGCCGGAGAGTTTCCACGGGAAGTGGGAAAACGACTGGCAAGATTGAAAACGAAAAGAGAAGAAAGCGATTATAATGATTTTTTTATCGCATCTGTAGATGAAGCAGAGGCACAGTTACAATCGGTCGAATATATTTTACCTTTAATAAAAAAGTATTTGGAAGAACATAATATAGAATTTGATAATAATTAGGAACAATCAGATGATTGAAGAAATGGATATTCTGGGATAGTTGTGGAATAAGCAGGCGCAATAAACGAATGACTGAAGTCGGGTGCGGGACAGGTAGGTGTAAAACTGAAAACAAAGGGGACGTAAGTGAAAAAAGTATGCCGCTTGCGTCCCCTTTTTTAGCTAATATGAAAATTCCGTTAATACATAGTTAAAACCGAAACAGATTCAATCCAATCTCCTCATCAAAATACCGGTCCACTTTGCCGTCGATGATCTGAATGACCATCTCGCAGGTAGCGCTGACAATGGCTTTGTTCAGATGACCGCCGAAGACATGGCCTTTGTCGTCGCCGGCACTCATGTGCAGATGACAGTAAAATTCATCGTTCATGGTGTTGATGGTTCCCGTGAGGGATACAATCTCAAAGCTGCCGTCAAATGTGTTGGAGTAATATTTTTTCTCGTCAGTCTTGAAGACGCCGGCGATGAAATGATTGACGGCGCCGAGAGCCTGCACACTGGCAAGCTTGATATTCTCCTGAAGGGCGATGGCCTTTACCTGTTCCAGAATCTCTTCGCCTTTGTCGATGCGCGCGATGATCGTATTGTCAAATCTTCTGTATTCCATGGTTCCTCCTTTGGCAGCGGCGCAGATGGAGCGGGCTGCTCTGAAATGGTCATATTTTATGTTTTTTACAATGTAATCATCATAGGACTGGAAGGTGTATTTGTCAAATTGTTTTTGCAGATATGAATCTTTGCAGCTGATAATCTCTGACTCTGTGGCAGATATTGTGAAAAATAACCGTTGCATTTACAGAGGGTATATATTATTGTAAGAAAAAGCATTTCGGAGGCGTGTTTATGGAAAAATTAAATGAGAAAACAGAACGAATATTGACAGAACGGTTTGGCAAAGATACTCTGATTGCGCTGACAACTTCGGAAAATAATGTGCCTTATGTGCGTAATGTCAACGCATTTTATAGTGATGGGGCGTTTTATGTGATTACGCATGCGCAGTCCAATAAGATGCGTCATATTGAGAAAAATCCTTTGGTGGCGGTTTCCGGAGAGTGGTTTACAGCTCATGGGAAGGCGTATAGTCTGGGATATTACGGAAAAGAAGAAAATGTGTCTATTGCCGCTAAATTAAAACAGGCGTTTTCCGAGTGGATTGAAAACGGTCACATGGACTTCGATGATGAGAATACCTGTATCTTGTGTATTCGTTTGACAGAAGGGATTCTCTTTTCTGAGGGAGTGCGGTATGAGATTGCATTCTGACAGATGAAAGATATTTATGACAGAAAAAGAAAGAGGCGGGATTACATATACCGCCCCTTATTGTTTTATAAGATAGTCTCAAAAGTTTTTCAGCCGCGCCACTGTTTTCTTACAGTGCCTTTTCCAGCAGTCGAGCCATTTGTTTCTCCATCTGTTCTCCCGGTAGAGTGCAGCCGTGCTGCCGAAGTTCGATGGAAGGCTTTGTTTTTCCGTGAAAATCGCTGCCGCAGGTAACGAATAGTCCGTGCTGCCGGGCGGTGGCCAGTGTTTCGTTAATCTGTGCCTGAGAATGGTAGCTGCTGTATGCTTCGATGCCATCAATGCCAAGTCCAATGATTCCTTCGAGGAGCTGTTTTTTTCCTTTCAGGTTGATGTGAGGATGTGCCAGCACCGCCAGACCGTCATTTTCGTGGATGATTTCGATGATCTGTTCCATGTCAGGATAATACATTTCCGCATAGCAGGGTTTTCCCTGTGAATAATAATCCCAGTAAAAGTTCACATATGGATTATCGCTGCGGGCGCCGCCTTCCCGGTACGGAAGTAAAAGAGGATGATTCTTGTACTGCGGTTGAGATAAAAGGAATTCCGCAAACATTTCTCCGGTCCAGGTTTCCGGCCAGTAACTGCCGGCAGCCATTTGCTCCATGTCGGCTTCCGTCACATCGAATCCCAGCTCCCGGGTTTTTTCCAGCATGTGCAGGGAGACAGACAGACCCTGCCGGCGTATACTGTTTTCGATTTCGGCAAAAATGCGGTTTTGCCAGCGGATGCCGTAGCCGAGCATATGAAAGTTTGTGTTTTCATAGGTGCAGTCAATTTCTATGCCGGGAAGAAAGGCGATGCCCGACGCGCGGGTGGCTTCCAGCGCTTCGTCTGTGGCCCGGACTGTGTTATGATCCGAGATGGACATGATAGAAATGTCCTGCTCTGTACATTTCTTCACCAGTTCTGAAGGGGAGAATTCCCCATCGTTGCTGTAATAACTGTGCATATGTAAATCAATCATGATAGCCTCCTGTGGATAACCTGAAAAATGCAGAGAAAAATGTGGCGTAATGTGGCGTTGCCACTGTTTGTCTCTGAGAATATAATTAAGATTTATGATAAGAATATCGCCATATAAGTATTGAAACAAGGCGATTCTGGACATATACTATAACAAAAGCGACCATTACTGTGTTTGAGTGTTTTTTGACGGCCATTAGGGAATATCTGTCAGCAAAAACATTGTGATTGGCCGGAATATGATGAAAAGTGTCATCGCGATTGAGTGGAATATGATAAGGAGTATAAAAATGGGACTGAATACATGTTCGATAAATATTAATCCCAGCCGGAAAGAGCTGAAACCCCACGGGAGCATTGAATTTCCCTGTGCGGGATACTGGGACCGGTATAGTGAACAGACAAGGCGGGAGTTTCCGTGGCACTGGCATGAGGAAATGGAAATCATATACATAAAAAGCGGAGCGCTCACGCTGCTGCTCCCGGCGAAAACGTATCATTTGAATGCGGGAGACTGTTTTATCATAAACTCAAATATTCTCCATTACATTTCAGCGGCGCCGGAATGTGAACTGCAGTCGCTGGTCTACCATCCGAAGCTGGTGGCGGGCGAGAAAGAATCAGCTTTCTCGGTAAAATACATTTTGCCCCTCATCAATCATCCGTCGTTTGACGGATATTATCTGGATGGCGAGACCGGACAGGAACAAATCGGGTGCTTTGCCAGGGCGTTTGAAGCGCTAGCCGGTGACGTTCCGGGCTTTGAATTTACGGTTCGGGAAAATGTATCGAAGATCTGCCTGTTTCTCTGCAGGCAGTTCCCGGAAACCGACGGAAACGGGAAAACAGGAAGCGGAACAGGAAACCGAGCAGGAACCAGGACGGGGCTGAATCAGGATAATCTCCGGATGCAGGAGATGCTGGAATTTATCCATCATCATTATCAGGAGAATATCAGCCTGTCGGACGTTGCCGGAGCGGCGGCCCTTGGAGAGCGGGAATGTCTGCGCTGTTTCAGACGTAATCTTCGGATGTCGCCCATGCAGTACGCGCTCAAATACAGAGTGATGCAGGGAGCGGAACTCCTGCTAAAAGAACCGTCCAGGAGCATCTCGGAGACGGCGGTGTCCTGCGGCTTTGACAGCCCCAGTCATTTCTCCAAAATGTTTAAACGGTTTTACAGCTGCACACTGCGGGAGTACCGGAAAGAGAAGCTGGCGTACCGGGAGTTTCCGGGAAATACAATGGAAGGATAGAGAATGTATATTTCAACGGAGAATAACTTCCAATAAGATAGAAATATACGCAAGGTATATAGGTGAGCCTTGTACAGTATAAGAATAATTTGATATAATGATTATTAAGATAAATACTGTCAGGAATGAGTGACGTCAGGACTCGATGCAGATAGTATAAAAGGAAGTAGTGTTCGGGAATTGTAAAAACAGGTGCTGCATGGACAGGGAAGGAGAGTTGCAGATGGGTCGGTATTTGAATTTGGGAAATGCGGGATTTGCATCCATCCGTAAAGGATTATATGTTGACAAATCAATGTTGATTGATTTTGTAAACAGTACCCTTGGAACAAAAGAAAAGCTGACCTGTGTCAGCAGACCAAGACGTTTTGGCAAGTCATTTGCCACGCAGATGCTGTGTGCCTATTATGATAAAGCTTGTGATTCGTCTGAATTATTCAGGGATTTAAAGATAGCAGATACAGAAAGTTTCGAAAAGTACAGAAATCGCTATAATGTTATTTATCTTGATATTACATGGTTTATATCTACTGCAGAGCATGTGGAAGATACCGTGAAGTATATGCAGCGGGAAGTCATCAAAGAGCTGCAAAATGCCTTTCCTGACAGCACAGTGGAGCAGAAGTCTTTGCCTGTTGCATTAAGTGATATCAGTGACAGGATAGGAGATAAATTTATTGTTATTATCGATGAATGGGATGCTTTGTTCAGAGAGGCAAAAGAAAATGTGGTTCTGCAGAAAGAATATCTTCAGCTGCTGCGTGGAATGTTTAAAAGCAGCGTGACAGATAAGATGATCGAAGCAGCTTATATGACCGGAATCCTTCCTATCAAAAAGTATGGTACGCAGTCGGCGCTGACAGATTTTCAGGAGTACACAATGATACAGCCGGCAAAGCTGGCGGAATATGTTGGATTTACAGAAGAAGAAGTAAAAAGGCTGTGTGAAGACTATCAACTGGATTTTGACGAAGCAAAAAGATGGTATGACGGATATTCTTTCAGCAGGATACCATCGGTATACAGTCCGAATTCTATCATTCAGGCAATAAAAAACGGAGAATTTGGCGATTATTGGACAGAAACAGAGACGTATGAATCTTTAAAATATTATATAGATATGAACCTGGATGGTTTAAAAGAGGCTATTATTTCCATGCTGGGAGGGCTTCAATGCAAAATTAATACAAGAACCTTCCAGAATGATATGTCAAATATAAAAAACAAGGATGATGTTTTGACATTGTTAATCCATCTGGGATATCTGGCCTATGATTCGAAAAGCAAAGAAGTTTTTATTCCTAATCAGGAGATTTCTGATGAATTTAAAAATGCGGTGGAGTACAGCGGATGGGAAGGAATCTCGGCGGCGCTGCAGGCATCGGAGGAATTATTGGAGGCTACCATTCGGATGGATGCCGAAACCGTAGCTGCTGAACTGGACAAGGCACACATGTCCAATGCTTCGATTCTGTCCTATAATAATGAGTTAGCGTTAAGCTGTGCTATAACCATTGCATATTATACGGCGAAGAAAGATTATACGATAATACGGGAATATCCAGCGGGAAAAGGCTATGCTGATATGGTATTTATCCCACGGAAACATGTAAGTAAGCCGGCTCTGATAGTTGAACTGAAATGGAACCATTCTGTACAGGGAGCCATTAAACAGATAAAAGAAAAGCAATATGCCGGCGCATTGGAAGATTACATGGATAATCTGCTTTTGGTTGGAATTGCCTATGATAGGGAGAGCAAAAAGCATGAATGTATGATTGAAAAATATGTAAAGTAGAAATGTAAAAGTAGACATATATAATTGAAATATAAAATATCCTGCCAGGTTATCTGGTATGCTGTGTCGCATCGAATACCAAGAAATAATATTTTGTAGGTAAACAGCATATTAGTACTGCGGGATATTTTTTTGTATAAAAAATTCTGCTGACAGATCTTTTTATTTGTAAACGGTAGATATCTCGTACCTGTACAAATCTGGAGCAAACCTGTATGATAAGGACAGATTTGCTCCAATCTTTCG
>PPYE01319949.1_pt1 | contig 40011 bp, 32 predicted proteins | sample 1559881 | NCBI WGS metagenome assembly PPYE01 (sample SAMN08240022, study PRJNA423297) | Human gut metagenome, whole genome shotgun sequencing project. | reverse complement strand
GATATACCATTCTTTATTTTTAGATTGGCTAAACTTTTTGCGTAATAAGAATCACCAACAAAGATTTCGACTTGATCCCTTTGTTTTGTCTTGCTTTGGAATAGGTGGGTAAGAAAAAAGTCTCCTAAATTATTTGTTTAGAAGACTTTGATTCTTTTTTGGCCGCTGGTGGCCTTTTTAAAAGTGGGCGTTGACGGATTCGAACCGCCGACCCTCTGCTTGTAAGGCAGATGCTCTGAACCAGCTGAGCTAAACGCCCGGATATTTATTAAACGAAAGTGTAGGTTATTCTTTTGTGGGCGTTGACGGATTCGAACCGCCGACCCTCTGCTTGTAAGGCAGATGCTCTGAACCAGCTGAGCTAAACGCCCGTACACTTTCGTTTCAAAAGCGATGCAAAGATACGCCTTTCTCTGAAACTGCCAAAACTTTCAATGATTATTTTTAGTTTTTGTTCCAGAATCTGTAAAATTTAAAGCAATAACTACTTATTTATCTTTTCGACCACCTTAATCTTTTTCCTTTTATTCCTTTTTGAACCACGTGAGAATAAACGTATACATATGGCTGTGATAGCAGCTATGACACCTGAAATTATTACTGGCATGAGATATATTTTTATTTTAATGTATAAACAGTAACAGCTGCAACCCGATTCATAGAAAGGTTGTGTATCCAAAAATAAAAAATCAACGGTAAAGATAAAGAAACATGATGAAAAATCAAGAACAATATCAAATGTTTTATCCCATAATTTTAGAGTCTATTTAAATTTTGATCGTTTCTTTATTTAGTGCTATTTTTCGACTATTTGTTTCTTTTTTAAGGCGATAATAGCGGGCTATTTGAGCCGCGAAAAAGGAAGAAATAGACAAAAAGAGTGCTAAATAAAGAACGAACTAACGGCCAGCGAAGCTAAAGCAACCTATAATTGATTTGCTGTGGAAAATTTAAACAGGCTCTTTGAACCAATTATTTACTTCTTGCAACTTTTTCATTCTTTCCTGCGTCTAACATTTACAGTAACAAAATTACTGCCATATTAATGAATTAATTAACTAATAAAATGAAAAGATTAGTACTTATACCTATCATCCCAATACTATGTTGCCCATACATCTTCGCACAAGAACTTCAAATACGTGGCAGAATATTATCCCCCAGCAATACTCCAATTGAATATGCAACTATAGTGCTTCAAACACCGGACTCAACTTTCATTACCGGAGGAGTAACGGACCAAAGAGGAAGGTTTACTATGGATAACCTGAAAAAAGGAAGTTATAACCTTCAAATCTCAAGTCTTGGTTATGAGACAAAAAACCTCGCATTTCCCGATTTTGACAAAAATATGGATATGGGCAATATTATGGTAGATTCTGCAACTATATCTTTAGAAGAAATAACTGTAACTGCCAGTAATGTGATAAATCAATCTGACAGGAAAATAGTTTTACCTACTGCCCATCAGATAAAAACCTCAAATAATGGGCTTTCTTTACTTCAACAATTACAGCTGAACCGTATCTATGTAAACATTATGAAGAAAGAAATATCCGCTTCAGGTGGCGGAGAAGTACAACTTCGTATAAACGGTGCAAAATCAAATATAGAAGAAATATCATCTTTACGTCCCGAGGATATTTTACGTATAGAATACCATGATGATCCCGGACTGAGATATGATGGAGCTGCTGCTGTTATTGACTATATTACCCGTAGAAGAGACCGTGGAGGATATGTCTCATTGGATACTCAAAACTCACCACATGTAAGATGGGGAAATAATCAATTAAATGCTAAATTTAATTATAAGAAATCAGAGTTTTCTACATACTACTATGGCGGATATCGAAGTTTCAACGGTATGTGGAGAGAAAATACCGAAACTTTTAATTTTGAAGACCAAAATAGTTTGGTTCGCAAAGAAAACGGGACCCCTGACAAATGGGCACTGAATTGGCACAATGTAGGTATAAATTATAATTATCAGGAACCAGAAAAATATTTCTTTAACGCTACTATCAGAGGATGGTTTAACGGACAGCCTAAAAAATATTATCAAAGTAAACTTTATCCGGTCGACAATCCGGAAGAAGGGGTAGACATGATCGATCGCTCATCTGAAAGAGAAAATAGTCCTTCCATTGACCTTTATTATCAGCATTCACTAAAAAACAAACAGACACTTGTTATCAACGTAGTAGGAACTTACATAGACTCACATTCTGAAAGAACTTATTCGGAAAGCAAAAATGAAGAATTATTAACCGATATATTTTCTAATATCGATGGAAATAAGTACTCTATTATTGGGGAAGGAATATATGAGAAAGCATTTTCAAAAAGTAAATTAAGCACTGGTTTGAAACATAATCAAAGCTTTTCTGATAATAAATATACCGGAAGTACTAACGCAAAAACAAAAATGACCCAGTCTGACACATACGCATATGTGGAATTTCAGGGCAAAATAAAGAAATTTAATTATCTGGTTGGTGTAGGAGCTTCACGCTCTTGGTTTGAACAAAGTGGAGACGGTTACCAACACTATACTTTCAGACCCACCTTGAGATTGACATACAACTTCAATGATAATTCTTTCATTCGCTATCGTGGAAGCATGTCCAGTTCATCTCCATCACTCGGTGACCTGGGAGAAACAGAGCAATTGATTGATTCTTTACAGATACGACGGGGTAACCCAAACCTAAAACCATACCGGACATTTTCAAACTCTCTGAATTATGATTTTCATAAAGGAATATTTAACCTCAATTTCTACCTTGGCTATTGGTATTATGACAAACCCATCATGGAACAAACGCTTCGAGAAGACAATAAGTTTATTCGTACAAATTTCAACCAGAAAAGCTGGCAAAAACTCAATCCTGAATTAGGAGTAAAAGTCGGTCCGATAAAAGATCTTATAACCCTTTCACTAACTACAGGTATAAATTATTTTGATAGCAGAGGAAATTATTACCACCATACGTATACAAATTGGTACTACAGGGCTGAAGTTATGTTATATTATAAAAAATGGATGGCAATGTTTCAGATTCAAAACCACCATAACAACTTTTATGGAGAAAGCCTTAATTATGGAGAAAATTTTCATGGCCTTTTCGTTATGTATAAACACAAACGACTTAGCTGTGGGGTGATGGTGCTGAATCCTTTCATTAACAACTGGAGATCGGGTGGAGAAAACTGGAGTGCTTATGCACCGTCAAAGAACTGGCATTATTTAAAAGAAAGCTCTCAGATGTTTGCTATAAGTTTTGCCTACAATTTTTCTTTCGGACGCAAATACGAATCTGCCTCAAAGCGTTTGAATAATCAAGATACGGATTCCGGAGTATTGAGTGGAGGAAAGTAAAAAGAAACCTCTCAATATAGAACCCTATAAATAATCCGCTATAACTTTTGAAGATATAGCGGATGTTCTTTATGTAAGCTATAAGAGAGTTGAATAACAAATAACTTAATTACCGGATACAAAAATGAAATTTCGTTCGTCGCTCATTTCCGGATCGTAGACAAATCCTTCCCATTCAAATTTCTTCAGTAACTCTACATCTTGAATTTGATTTTTAAGGATATAACGTGTCATTTCTCCGCGGGCCATTTTTGTATAGATTACAATAGAGGTTAATTTACCGTTTTTCCAGGTTTTAAATTCCGGTGTTATGATATTAACTTCTTTTTGTATTTTATTCCATTCGAATAATTGTTTCATTTCTTCACTTGCCAGATTGGCCAATACTCCTCCTGATTCTCTGATCTTCTGGATAAATAAAGAGGTAAACCTGGGACGCCAATAATCAAAAATACGTATATCGCCAAACTCAGGAAGCTTTATATCTCCCTCCATTCTATATGGTTTAATAAGATCCAAAGGACGGAGAAGTCCATAGCAAAAAGAAGTTATAAATAAATGGTCTTGTGCATACTGAAAATCTTCTTTAGTAAAATCCAGAGGATTTAATCGTTTAAACACAACACCCGTATATGAAAGTATCGCATGTAATAAAGGAATATCTGAGGAATGGAACTCCTGAAATCTTCTGTAATTCTCTAAAGCAATTTTAGAATTTACCCTTAATAATTCTTCTAACTCGTTAATTGAAAATTGAGACATCTGCGTTGCTATTTCCGCGGCATCCCTAGAGAATAAAGGACGAGTGCCAAAAGGGACATATTCATTACAAACATTTCCCATTGTTTTAGCACAAGAGAGAAGTATTAACATATAAATCAAATATTTAGATTATATGCAAAGATAGACAATATGTCAAAGATTTATGCCAAACAAGCTTAGTTTTTAAGAAAAAAGTATATAATAAAGAAAAAATATAATTCTTAGGATTCAAAATAATAAACACTTACAAATGGAATAAATGTGTACCTTCCGAGAGATAAAGTAGATGTCAATAAATAAAAATATCACACAATAAAAGACACCTACAGGAGTGTTAAATATTCTTTATAATTTTCGTTATGATATAATAACTGTCCAGAATTTCATCTATTTATGATCGGATTTAACTCTGAGTCATGGTAATAGATAAATTCCCGGACAGTTATTGTATAATCTAAATTTAGCCTCTTTACTTACTTATATTCTTGCCAGCTCTTAATTTGTATATCCTCAATTCTGATTTCACAGAAAGCCTGAATAAAGGCACTTGCTAAACGAGCATTCGTAATTAAAGGAATATTGTGATCGATAGCTCCGCGGCGAATTTTATATCCGTTAGTTAACTCCCTTTTAGTATGGTTCTTCGGAATATTAATTATCAGATCAAATCTGTGATCGCTAATCATTTTCATAACATTATTTTCAGCCTGATCATTTTCATCCGGCCAATATACAGCTTCTGCCTTTACTCCGCTTTCATTTAAAAATTCAGCAGTTCCGGCTGTTGCATATATTTTATATCCCTTTTGGTCTAACAAACGGCAGGCATCCAATAAATCCACTTTTGATTTCATCGCACCGGAAGAAACCATTATTCCTTTTCCTTTTGACGGCACTTTAAATCCGGTTGCGATCATTGAATTTAATAATGCTTCTGAAAAGTCATCGCCCAAACATCCTACTTCACCTGTAGATGACATATCTACTCCCAATACAGGGTCTGCTTTATGAAGACGGGAGAATGAAAACTGAGATGCTTTTACGCCAATCCAATCTATATCAAATGCCGACTTATCCGGTTGACTATAAGGAGCATCCAGCATAATGCGGGTTGCAGTTTCAATAAAATTTCTTTTTAATACTTTAGAAACAAAAGGAAAACTTCTTGAAGCTCTCAAATTACATTCGATTACCTTTACATCATTATTCTTTGCAAGGAATTGAATATTAAATGGTCCTGAAATATTTAGTTCTTTAGCAATCTGCCTGCCTATTTTTTTGATACGTCGTGCAGTTTCAAAATAGATTTTTTGAGCAGGGAACACAAGAGTTGCATCTCCTGAGTGGACACCGGCAAACTCAATATGTTCGGATATAGCATATTCTACAACTTCTCCATTCTGTGCAACAGCATCAAATTCTATCTCTTTTGTATTTTGAAGGAATTGAGAAACAACTACAGGATATTCTTTTGATACCTCGGCTGCCATTTGCAAAAACTCTTTCAGTTCCTCATCATCATAACATACATTCATAGCTGCACCTGAAAGTACATAAGAAGGACGGACCAAAACCGGATATCCAACCTTTTCTACAAACCCTTGCACATCTTCCAGACTTGTAAGTTCTTGCCATGCCGGTTGATCAATACCAAGTGAATCCAGCATTGCAGAAAACTTATTGCGGTTTTCTGCCCTATCGATAGAAAGAGGAGATGTGCCTAAAATCGGAACCGACTGACGATAAAGTTTCATTGCCAGATTATTAGGAATCTGTCCTCCCACAGAAACGATTACTCCACGGGGCTGTTCCAGGTCCATAACATCCAATACACGTTCAAAAGAAAGTTCGTCGAAATAAAGACGGTCACACATATCATAATCAGTAGAAACTGTTTCCGGATTATAATTGATCATGATCGACTTATATCCCAGCTTACGAGCAGTTTGAACTGCATTCACAGAACACCAGTCAAACTCTACCGAGCTACCAATACGGTAAGCACCGGAGCCAAGAACAACAACTGACTTTTCATTCTTATAGTAGTTTACATCATAACCTTCTACAGCATAAGTCATATAAAGGTAGTTGGTTAGTTCCGGTTCGTCAGATGCAATTGTATTAATCCGTTTCACAGCAGGAAGAATATTCAAGGATTTTCTGCGATTCCGGATCATTAAATTTTCTTTCTCCATATTACCTTCAGGATTCAACACAAAACGCGCAATCTGGAAATCTGAAAAGCCTAAAACTTTTGCCTCACGAAGTACATCCGCAGGTATATCCTCTATTGAATTATAACCTGATAATTTGTTTTTATAATCATGTATATTCTTTAACTTACCCAAAAACCAAGGATCGATTTTCGTCAAATTATAAAGACGCTCTATAGAATATCCTTCTTCAAATGCCTGGGCTATAGCAAATATACGTAGATCGGTAGGATTAGCTAGCTCTTTATCCAAGTCATCAAAATGTAAACCATCATTACCTACAAACCCGTGCATCCCCTGCCCTATCATACGAAGTCCTTTCTGAATAATTTCCTCGAAAGATCGTCCAATGGACATTATTTCACCCACAGATTTCATGCTGGAACCTATCTCACGGGAAACACCGGCAAATTTTGTCAAGTCCCAACGTGGTATTTTACAGATCAGATAGTCTAAAGTTGGAGCAGCATAAGCAGAATTAGGTGTGCCCATTTCGCCGATTTGATCCAGTGTATATCCTAACGCAATCTTTGCTGCTACAAATGCTAAAGGATATCCCGTAGCTTTAGATGCGAGAGCTGATGAACGGCTAAGACGGGCATTTATTTCGATAATACGATAATCTGTTGTATCCGAATTATATGCAAATTGAATATTACACTCTCCCACAATCTTCAAATGACGTATACACCTGATAGAAATTTCCTGTAACATCTTCACCTCTTCTTCTGTCAAAGAACAGGTAGGAGCCACTACAATGGATTCGCCTGTATGAATGCCCAGTGGATCAACATTTTCCATACTTGCCACTGTAAAGCAATGATCATTTGCATCACGAATAATCTCGAATTCAATTTCTTTCCATCCTTTTAGGGATTCTTCTACTAATATTTGTTTGGAAAAAGCAAAAGAATTTTCAGCTAGCTTCAAAAACTCTTCTTTGTCTTGGCTGATACCACTACCAAGGCCACCAAGAGCATAAGCCGAGCGCACCATAACCGGGAAACCGATCTCTTCTGCAGCTGCTATTGCATCTTCCATACTTTCCACAGCCTGGCTTACCGGAGTTTTTAATTCTATTTCATCCAGTTTCTTCACAAAAAGATCACGATCTTCCGTGTACATAATAGCTTCAACGGAAGTTCCCAATACTTTTACCCCATATTCAGATAATGTACCATTTAAATAAAGTTCTGTACCACAGTTCAACGCTGTTTGTCCTCCAAAAGCTAAAAGAATACCATCCGGCCTTTCTTTTCTAATAATCTCTTCTACAAAATAAGTGGTAACAGGTAAAAAATAAACTGTATCTGCAATCCCCTCTGATGTTTGAATAGTGGCAATGTTAGGATTTACCAATACAGATTTAATACCCTCTTCTTTAAGAGCCTTAAGTGCTTGTGAGCCGGAATAATCAAATTCCCCGGCTTGTCCTATCTTTAAAGCACCAGAACCCAAGACCAAAACTTTTTTTAATTCTTTTTCCATTGAAAATTTCTATTTATTGATTGTTATAAGTTTATCTTCGGATTTAAAAAAAATGCGTTATCCAGTGTAATGGAATAACGCATTGTATGATCATTTTAAAATTTCGTTTATAAAAGGAGAAGAAGGCCATATATTCGGGATTATAATTACCCGAATAATAATTATTATTACTTATTTCTCTCGATGTGGGCATCTATTCTATCAGATTTGTGCAAAGTAACAACATATTTTCCATACTACAAAAGAAATAATTTGTTTTATTCTGTTAGTACATATCTTTAAAATTTAATAAAATGAAAGAATAAAAGATAGCTTAAAAACAAAGTAAAACTTTCTTTGCAACTATAAAGCTAAGGATTTTTATATGTGGATAATTGAGGTTGTGATTTAAATTAAGTAATTACATACATATTGGGGTAGACTTATATCATCTTGTGGAATAAGCTATCGTCCAATCTGAGTTAATTGATCGTCTAACCTTTATCAAACAATCATTCTACTTAGGTTGGACGAGCGTTTAACATAAGTAGAATTGTAATTAAAAGCCGGTATGTGTATAATCATACCCTGAATTCTTTTATTAAGTTATTCAACCCTAATAATCCGAAATGAGATATCAGTTTAATTTTGAATAATATCAATATTTCTAATAACAGGTAAACACCACTATCTCAAGGACAGATTCAAATACTATTTACTATAATAAAATACAAATGCATAAACTTCAACCTTAGCTTCCAAATCCGGCTTCTTAAGCCTTATAAAGATGCTGCTTAGTTTACCGGTATCATCAAAAGTATATTTGTAATAGTATTGGCTGTCTTCAAGTAAATATTTACTCCTTTTACCTAAAAGATCAATCATCTGGGCAAAAGTATTGCGGACATTCCTGTATTTTTCGCGCTGGTCAATAAGTTGATTAATTATATTCAAATCAATATTATAATCATTTACCACGGAAGAAGGAGTAAAGTCTGTTTTATAAAGTGGATTTGTTGAAGTTATTGAAGATAAGTTCCCATCCTTCCAGATGTAATTCACTTGAGTATCACCAAAAATTGTATTCGTCAGATAATTATTATCATAAGAATAAACAACATTTCCCAACCGGGAAGATTTACATATTCTGGCAATGCCATTTGATATCTGCAATGAGCTTCTGCCTTCATGATATTCACCATAAACATCTTGTTGGTAATAATCAAAACTCACGCTATCATTCGGATAATAAGAAAAACTAACATGCATAGTGGGGCTTCCTAAAACCAGACTGTTTACATTACCATCTTTATAATCAACAACCATACTACTGGAATAGGCAAATGTGTTACGAAGACCTCTGTAAATATCAATTTTTTCAATTATCGGGGGCTTAGGAGGGGTGTCTTCGTCAGAACAGGAAACCAGCATTGCGGAAATAAGAACAACACATAATGCTGCTAAAATGAAAGTATTTAGATGTTTCATAAGACAAATTGTTAGTTATTATCACCTGTTTACAAATGTCAAAGTTAAAATATTCTGTGATATTATTACTATCTTTGCATGAAAATTTAATATTCAAAAGTTATTATGGAAACAGTTGTTAGCGGAATACGCCCAACAGGAAATCTTCATCTGGGAAACTATTTCGGAGCAGTAAAAAGCTTTATACAGATGCAAAATGAGTACAATTGCTACTTTTTTATTGCAGACTGGCACTCGCTTACTACTCATCCTAAACCCGGTGACTTACAAAGAAGTACCCGTACTATCCTTGCAGAATATCTTGCATGCGGAATAGATCCGGATAAGGCGACGATATATATTCAAAGTGACGTTAAAGAAGTATTAGAGTTGTACCTCTACTTAAATATGAATGCCTATCTTGGCGAGTTGGAACGTGTGACTTCTTTTAAAGATAAAGCACGCCAGCAACCGGATAATGTAAATGCCGGTTTATTAACCTATCCTACTCTTATGGCTGCTGATATCATAATCCATAAAGCAGTCAAAGTTCCCGTAGGTAAGGATCAGGAACAAAATATGGAAATGGCACGCAAATTTGCCCGCCGTTTTAATTCTATGTATAATGTGGATATCTTCCCCGAGCCAGCTTCTTTTTCGTTCTCGGATAAAGCTCTTAAGATACCCGGACTTGATGGTTCCGGCAAAATGGGTAAATCAGAAGGTAATTGTATTTATCTTGTGGATGATGCAAATACAATAAAGAAAAAAGTAATGAAGGCCGTTACGGATGCAGGTCCTCAACAAGCCAATAGTGAAAAACCGGAAGTAATACAAAATCTTTTCACGTTTCTTGATATTGTATCTACTAAAGATACATATGATTACTTTAATGAAAAATGGAATGATTGTTCCATACGTTATGGAGATTTGAAAAAACAATTGGCAGAAGACCTTGAAAAATTTACAAACCCTATACGAGAACGAATTAATGAATATGCTGCAAATAGTGCTTTTCTTGAAAAAGTTGCAAAAGAAGGTGCAGAAAAGGCAAGAGAAAGCGCACGGAAAACAATAGAGGAAGTTCGTCACATTATTGGATTCAGATAAGATATAAGTAATTTATTAGCACGCCATACTTACAAAGTCTATAATAATAAAAAAGTCATCCCGAAAGAGATGACTTTTTTATTATGTATAATGATATCAATTATTTCACTTCAATTAATACACGTCTGTTGGATGAAGGAGGAGTTAATGTATCTACACCGCCCATTGCACTTGTTTGAATACGGCTTCTGCTTACGCCCATTCTTTCAAGAATATCAGCAACAGCATTAACACGGCTTTCGCTTAACTGTCTGTTTCTTTGAGCACTACCTGTATCGCTATCAGCATAACCTGTTAAACTTACAGTTGCACTAGAGTTGTCTCTTAACATGTCAGCTATAGCTTTTAGATTAACTTCATTATGTGTTCCCACTCTTGAAGAACCGATTTCAAAGAATACTGATTGTGCAGCACCAGGAACTGTTTTTACCACAACTTTCTCATTTACAATTTCGTTAGGTCTGTTAGCTAACTGAGTTCTAAGTCTTTCATTTTCTTGCATTTGTCTTGCAAGGTCAGCATTGATAGCATCTAGCTGTGATTGAGTTAATGAAAGAATAGCATCTACATCAGGTACATGTTTAAATCCTCTTTGTGGGAAGTTATAAGCAAAACCAAGAGATGCACCAAGCATCATATCAGCAGCTTTACCTTGTACTTTAGCATCAAATCTATCTTCAGTTACCATACCGAATAATTCGATATTCATATCCCATGCACTTGAAAGGCGGAAACGGTTAATGATACCAAAGTTCCAAGCAATTGTATTTCTTGTTTGATCGCCAAATACATGATTCCAACCCAAACCTACGTAAGGAACAAAATCATAAACACGTGTATCACTGTATCCTGCTAACATTCCACTTACATTAAATAGGATATCACCATGAAGATTCAGGTATTTAAACTCTTCTTTATAATAAGTACCATCGCCATCAACAACGGGTTCTCCATAACGATGATACGAATCTGTCAAACCAAAAGTCTTTGCTTGAAGTCCGCTAGCTTGCAAACGCAATCCTAATCCCGGAGTGAACCATTTTCCAAGTGATAAGTTTGCAGTAGGAGCAATACGTTTTGATAATTCACCACGATCAGCAAAGTCACCTAAAAGGACTTGACCTCCACCGCCAAATGAAATAAACCAATTATCAAAGAAACGATTGGTCTGAACTCTATATCTGTCTGTAGGGGTAACAACCTGAGTCGTTTCCCTTACGACTGTACCACTAGGGGTTCTAGTAGTAGTAGTAACTTGCTGTGCATATGCAACAGAAGATAAACCGGCTATAGCCAGCACAAACATAAGTTTTTTCATACTTTCTTCTATTAAATTAATTATTGTTTCAGGTTCTATTTTTTTGAATATAACTAAATAACATAGGCTCAAATAAAATGTTCAGGCCAAAATAACTTTAATATTTTTTTTCAAAAAAACGTTGCATTATATTTTAGCAACAGCCCAACTGTATAAATAAGGAATTTAATATGTATTTTGTTCACAGAAAGTAAAGAAAAAATAAAATATTTAAGAGTAGATGACTACAGACGGCACTATAAGCAGAGGTAGTAATATCTGAAAAACTTCTCATTTTTTTCCGGATACACAGCCCGAAGGATAAATTAATAGAAAATAGAAAAGATATTAACTTACTAATATCTTAAATAAACATTCTTATTTTCTGTTTGTTATTTTAATCTTTTCTCAAAACAACGATAATAAACTAAAAAAGTATTATTTTATTCGTTTTACTGCACGTAGTTTATGTGTATAGAATCCACGTTCTTCGCTATATATCCCTTCAGAATCTAATTTATCAATATGTACACAACCAGAGGCATGAATTACTGTTCCTTTTTCTCCTACAATCCCAACATGTGAAATATACCCGTCATCATGATCGAAAAAAGCCAGATCACCCGGAACAGCATCTTGCAAAAAAGGTACTAATTCTCCCTGAGTTACCTGCTGTGCTGCATTTCTTAATAACTGAATGCCATGAATACGAAAAACAACTTGTGTTAAACCGGAACAGTCAATTCCTAAAGCATTTTTCCCACCCCACAAATAAGGACAGTTCAAATATTTAAAAGTTGTAGTTAATATTGTTTCATTAACCGGTTCTGCATGTTTCGGATCGATATGAAAACGCTCATCCTTCACACGAAAACTTCCATCCGGCTTATATTCAGGCAAGACACTTCCGCCTGTAAGTAAAAGGTGTCTACCTGTTTCTTCATTAAAAGCTTCTGCATAATAAGAAGATAATACAGGTTGTGATAAAGGATCATACATTTCATATTCTTCTTCTGAAATAGCAGTAAGCATTTTTGTGGTTAACCAACCTTCATATCCATCTGCTCTATTTTTGATCCTTGCCCAGGTTTTATCATATTCAAATACTATACATGAATCTCCAAATAAAAGTTCGGTCATCATTTCACCACCATCTTCAGGAGTTCTCCGTAAAGGTATATTGGGTAAATAGCACATTGCATACTTCATATTTCAAACGATTTGATGGATTATTAATTATTTGAATAATTTTTCTATCTCCTCCTCTGTAATTACGGAAAGTACAACTTTACCATCCGGTGTGTAATTAGGCATGGGACAAGCAAAAAGTGAATCAACCAACTTCACAATCTCTTCATTGGATAAAACCTGGCCATAAACTATCGCAGCCGCTTTTGCCAAGGTTAAGGCTAAAGTATTTTGTATTTCTTCTTTTACATCGTTGCCTTTCTCCATTGCCGTATTTACCATATTTTTTATCAGCTCTGCCGGATTCAGTCCTTCAATACCGGCAGGAATACCATTAATAGCATAACTTCCTCCTCCCAGATCCGTAAGTTCGAATCCAATAGCTGAAAGATCTCCTAAAATAGCATGGAGAATCGCTTGTTCGGATGCAGGGAAATAAACAACATCAGGAAACAATACGCCTTGCGAGGTTCCATGTTTTTGTTTTATCTGCTGCAAATATGTATCAAATAAAACTCTGATATGTGCCCTATGCTGATCTATCAACATTAGTCCTGATTTTACTGAAGTAACAATAAATCGTCCTTTGTACTGATAATGCTGGGCACTTTTCTCAATGGTATCTTCTTTATAAAGAGACTCGGTTACAGATTCTTTTTCTGTATTTCCGGAAGACAGGAACTCTTCACTGTCAGGCATCATATTCATACGGCTCTGATGCTCGGTGCGTTCCAAACCTGAGTATAACTTCTCCCACTCAACTTTCGGCCGTGAATAATTAGTATCAACCGAAGTTTGAAAAGGGTTGAAGTTAGGATTATAAGTTGTTTTAGGAATATCTACAGAATAATTAGGAGTGAAAGCCGGTATATCAGGTCTGTCTTCCATATCAAAATCAATAGAAGGAATTGCACTGAATTTACCTAATGACTCTTTAACAGCTGCGAAAAGGATTTGCCAGATAGGTTGTTCATTCTCAAATTTTATTTCCGTTTTTGTCGGATGTATATTTACGTCAATATTAGCCGGGGCAACATTAAAGTAAATAAAATAAGATATTTGTTCACCTACAGGTATTAATTGTTCGTATGCTTCCATGATTGCACGGTGAAAATACGGATGACGCATATATCGCCCGTTAACAAAGAAATATTGATGGGCTCCTTTTTTACGGGCTGCTTCCGGCTTTGCCACAAACCCGGATATCTTTATCATTGTCGTATCAACATCCACTGCCAGTAACTGCTGATTCAATTTCTTTCCGAATACATTAATAATACGCTGTCTTACTGTTGCAACAGGTAGGTTAAACATCTCCGTATCATTATGATGCAGTGTAAATGCAATATCCGGATGAACCAAAACAATACGCTCAAACTCTGCAAGTATATTACTTAGTTCTGTCTGGTTCGATTTTAAGAATTTGCGTCTTGCAGGAACGTTAAAAAACAAGTTCTTAACAGAGAAGTTGCTTCCTTTAGTACAGGAGACAGTTTCCTGTGTTACAACTTTTGAACCGGCAATTGCTATAAGTGTACCTAATTCATCTAAATCCCGACGGGTTTTCAAATCTACTTCAGCAACAGCAGCTATAGATGCGAGTGCCTCACCGCGAAATCCCATAGTGGTTAACGAAAATAAATCTGCTGCTTCTTTTATTTTAGACGTAGCATGCCTTTCAAATGCCAGACGTGCATCTGTTTCCGACATTCCTTTCCCATCATCAATTACCTGTATACAGGTTCTTCCTGCATCTGTAATTAATACATGGATATTCTTTGCATCAGCATCTATAGCATTTTCAACTAATTCTTTCACTACAGAGGCCGGACGCTGAATTACCTCTCCAGCTGCAATCTGGTTAGCAACCGAATCCGGCAATAAACGAATTATATCACTCATTATTACTGATTAAACAATTGTTTTAGTTAAAACCCCCACCATTCACCAGTCACTAAATAATAAAGGACAAACAGCAAAAGTATAATGGCTATTATTAAAACGCCATAACTGACTGCTGGCTTTCCTCTCTGCTTTCTTCTTTTGAGGTGAGTTGTATTCTCTGCAAACTTGCCTCTTATATCTTCGGGATTGAACTCTTTAGGTGGAAGCATTCCTAATTCACGCTTAGCATCCTCTTCCATCTTTTCCAATTTCTCTTTTCTTTCATCCACATAGATGTACTGATGATTAAATCTACGCGGTTTTCTTGCTTTAAACATCCCCATAATTATTCTCTCCTTAATAAATCTCGATTGGGTAAAGGGGCTGACCTTCTGGTTGTTGTTTTCAATTCCTGACCAGCTCTCTTACCTCGCCAGTTAAAAATATCATCTTTATTTAATGGTCTTATATAATCAAACCATGCAAAATTATCAAGCCGGAGTTTGTCTGGCGGTATCTGATCCATCGGATAAAGCGTTCCGTTGGATTTAGGACTCATTACCATTCTTTCCATTTTCCGGTCTTTCAAATACATATTTAATAAACTTGTTTCGGAAACGTTCATTCCAATCATTGTACTATCACCCTCTTCGGGATAAAATACGAGTCTGACATTGCTGATAACGTCCACTTTAGTCATCTCACCATTCTGAAAAAATGCCATTATTTCTTTTCCTGTGATCTGATTGTAATGAATGGTATCTTTCATTTCGACCGTAAGAGCTTGATTGATGATATGAGCCCAGTCAATTGTGCTATCATTCATGTAAACTCTTATTTCTTCTCCAAGCAATTGTTGGTTGTTATTCCAAACAATGGGATCACGATACATAATAAGGCAAGAATCCTGAGTAGAGTAACGTAAAGAGTCACACACTCCTTGCATATCATTACGATACATTCTTACTTTATAATATGCTTCGGTAACTCTATAAACGGAGTCTGTATTTAGAAAATATGTATTTAGCTTTAATGTATCCGCATGCATAAACAAGCTATCACCTTGAGAATAGTCAATGGCAACCGCCCTATCTGTAGCATAAGCATTTTCTGTTCGTTCATTGTAATAACAATAATCGCCGGTAAGCATGTTTTTATTAACAGTATCATTCATCACCACATCATAAAAGGCTTCGCCGTACCCAAACAAACGATTATAATACAAACTATCCCCGGTTAGCTTTTTACCGCCTTCGTTAGTAAGTACCGAACGATTCAACAATTCAGCTTCTTCTTTAGTTGTATCGTAAAATCCTAATTCGGAATAAATATGATTCTGATCACTTACTATATCAGAAGGACCTAAGATATTAGCTATCTTAGTTTCGGTACTATATTTTAATGTATCTGATGTCAGAACGAACTTGGGATTTTCCAGCTTTACGTCATGATTGAATACAGCTAATTTAGTTGAAGGGCTATATTCTCCCCAGCTAGAGGTGAGGACATTTTCTTCGTCTGTCAACATACCACCTTCGAAATAATAACCTAAATTGAAGATACGGTCATAATTTAAGCTATCTGTTAATAAAGTCGTATTTTTATTCTCCATACGCACATTATTACGTACCTGTGCTATTTGGGTATTACCATCATAAAACAAGTAATCTCCATAAAGGAACAATGTGTCTCCCTGATTCATTTTCACGTTACTGAAAGCTTCGAGAGAGTTGCTTTTATCATAAAAATATGCACTATCACAATACATATAAACACTGTCATGCCGGAAAACGACATTACCTTCTACCACCTGCGCATCCGGATTTACATCTCTGTCATACCGCAACACATTTGAGTGTAAGAGATAGACTTTCGACTGTCTCCCTGTTCCTTCAGTGGGAGTATCCTGCGCAAATAAATAAATGCCAAACAGGCACAGAATACCTGCTATAAATATTCTGTGCCTGCCCTGAAAATATTTTATTATTTTATATTTCAGCATACAGTCTCTGTTATTATTCCCTATCATTTTATCCAACCGGGATACTTAAAGTTACAATTTCTCCAGTTTTCATTAATACGAACATAAGTAGACTTTTGTTTATCCAATATCCACTTTTGTACTTTTTCCTGTGAACGTTTCTCCATAACAATTTCTTTCAATGCCTGATAATCATCACGAATATTTGCTTTATGCCCAGTAATCTTAGATTTCAAACGGACAATTGCGCACACTTCTTTACCTTTACTATTGATCATTGTGAAAGGTGTGGATATTTCTCCTATATTAAGCCCATCTACTACTTTTGCTACTTCCTGCGGCAACTGCTGCATTTCGAATTTTGAAGTACCGGTATATTGATTCGGCATTAGTCCATGGTTGTTACGGGTATCTTTATCATGAGATATATAAGCAGCTGCTTCATCAAATGTAAATTTAGCTTTGCGAATATCATCTGCAATTGAATCTAAACGTGTTAATGCTGCATTTTTATCTTCTTCTGCTACTCTTGGTTTTAAAAGAATATGACGGGTATTAATACGGTCTCCACGTTTTTCTATCAACTGTATAATATGAAAACCAAACTCTGATTCTACAATCTTTGAAACCTTGGTAGGATCTTGCAAATTAAAAGCGACGTTTGCATATTCGGGAACAAGGTTACCCCTTCCCATAAAACCTAATTCTCCTCCGCGACGCGCAGTCCCGGGATCTTCTGAATAAAGCAAAGCTAATGTCGAGAACTGTGATTCGCCCGAATTAACGCGCTCCGTATAATCACGAAGTTGCTTCTTTACCCGTTCAACTTCTTCTATCGGAATTTTAGGTTCCATTGTTATGATCTGTACTTCTACCTGGGTTGGTATAAAAGGTATACTATCTTCCGGGATAGTCTGAAAATATCGCCGTACTTCGGAAGGGGTCACTTTCACATCACCTGCAATTTTTTGCTGCATACGTTGAACAGTGAGACCTTCACGTATATTTTCACGCATAGTCTCCCTTATCTGAGTCATCGTCTTATTAAAATACTCTTCAAGCTTTTCTTTCGACCCGATAGACTGAATATATTGATTGGTCATTTGCTCTACACGCTGTAAAACATCTGATTCTGAAACTTCAATACTATCAATAGCAGCTTGATGGAGGAACAGTTTTTGAACTGCTATTTCTTCCGGTATCACACAATAGGGATCGCCATCAAACTTATGACCTTCATATTGTGCACGTATACGTTCTTCTTCTATATCCGATTTCAATATAGCTTCATCGCCTACTACCCAAACAACTTCATCAATTACACTATCTTGCCCATATGCTACTTTCCCTGTAAAGAGAATAAGCAATAAAGTTATTATTCCAACCTTATTCATTATAATATCTAATAATAGTAAATTACTTTTTCGCTATTTATAGCCTTATCATAAAGTTCATTCTTCACATCTTGTATGAAAGAAATTTGTTTCATGTTAATTAAAAGGCTTCTAATCTCTTTCTCCACAAACTCAAACGGTTTTTTTTTTCCTTTCCCGAGCAATTCTTCAATATTCAAAAAATAATAATATTTATCATCAGAAACCTCGACTTGCCTGTTTCCCTCTAAAAAGATATTAATATCCTCAATTTTTATAGGTATCTTATCTAATATATCAGAGGCTAGTATCCATTTATCATAAAAATAGTCATAACTAACAGCATTATTCAAACTGTATTTTTCTAAAACTTCAATATTTTCGGGAGTGTTCCTCTTATACCGATTACGGATATCATTGAGATCTTTTGCTGTGACCGGAACTTTTATAAACAATCCCTTTATCAGAGGTTGATCTACAATAAAAAGATTCCCATTATTATTATAATATTCAAGCAATTCTTCATCTGTTAGCTTACCCGACAGTTTTTGACTGATCATTGCTTGCTGATAAGTGTGCATTATCAATGTTTTACGATAATTCTCAATCAACTGGTCTATTTTTTCATCATCGGGAACATTAAGCTTTGCCTGATCATATAATAAGATATCTTCTATCCAGTTCTTAATGTAATTTTCAGCAAAAAGTAAGCTATCTTCTTTTGACAAATCAGTGGGAAGAACAGCCGTAAGATCTTCTTTATAAAGAATATTACCTGAAATCTCAACTAAAGGAATTTTACCTTTATGGTCGACTTCTTGTTTACATCCGATAAGACAAAACAATAAAAGTAAAACTCCCGGAAATCTCATATAATAATCTTAGACTCTTTCACACAACGAAGATAATGTAATAATCAATGATATCAGTGATTATTAACTGTTTTTAAAACCTCTTCGTTTATTTCAACCTTATACTTATTACGTAGTTCGTCGATCCAGGCTGTTTCCAGATAGTTTTGGTAATCAGCTGTTACAGGCCCACGGACATCTTTGTAGGTTTCAGGCCCTCTCTTCAATCTTTTTCCAATCACAAATGTGTAAGGAAAATCTTCTACAGGTTCGTAGCTGCCGGTTTTAAATATTAACTTGTCTACATATTTGTTATCGCCTTTGGCATAAAGCCCTTTCACAACCTTGACATTTGTAACAGAATCATTGTTGAAGGTTGTACGGACCATATTCAGCCATTCATCTTCCGGCTGTTTCTTCAAGAGTTTCTTTGTCTGTTTTTCGATGCTTTTATCTTTACAATGTACAATGATTCCTTTGAAACGTGGATTTTTCCAGGCGTAATCCGACTTATTCTTTTTAAAATAAGAGGCTAAACCTTCATCATCTTTAGACGCTTTGTCCCACACCAGGTTATTACTTATTTCGAATAGCAGAATCCCATCCCGGTATTCTCTCATCAGATGACCAAAATCGGTATATTTCTTTTCGAGCTGACTATCTTCGTAATTTAAAATCTCTTTATTTACATAGTCTTCTATTAGTTTATCCGGATTGCCGGTTCTGCTATCTGCCCATTCTAAAAATGCTTGTGCCGGATAACCCTTCCCTGCCAAAGTAAAGAGACTTCCGCTTACATTTATACTTTTTGATGCTATAGTATCTCCTTTTAATTCCTGGAGCTGTGATAAGGCAGCTTTTGTTTGATCTGCTACTCCTTCGTTAAATGAATAACGATAATCATTTTTTAATTTGGCGATCAAGGCTTCTACACCTTTATTACCGCGTCCCTGACGGTTCAGGCGGCGTGTTATTTCGTCCTTCTTTTCTTCAAACGGTTCTATTTGCTTACGATCTATAAGCTTTACAATGTGAATACCATTGGGAGAATTGAATGGTTTTGATATCTCGTCCTTTTTCAGATTGAAAGCAATATCTTCAAACTCTTTTACAGTCTGGTGAAGTCCGATCCAGGGAAGTTCTCCTCCTCTTGCAGCTGTTCCTCTGTCTTCGGATTTACTTTTTGCCATTTCTGCAAAATCAGCACCATTCAGCAGTGCATTGTAGATAGAGTCCATTTCTGATTTTAATTCCTGTTCTCTTTCCTTAGAAGCATCTTGCGGGAGAAACTTAAAGATGTGTGCAACTAGTATCTTTCCAATATCCGGTCTTCTGTTAGTAACTTTAATTACATGATATCCAAAATCTGTACGAACCGGTTCGCTCACCTCTCCAATTTTTAAATTGTAAGCAGCATCTTCGAACGGATAAACCATCTGCATAGCTGTAAAATAGCCCAGATAACCTCCGTTTTGCGCTACAGAGGGGTCTTCAGAGACTTCACGTGCAACTTTATCAAAAGCTTCTCCTTTTAATATACGTTGACGTGCTTTATTTGCCTTATTATAAGCTTCGTTTATTTCCACCTCCGATGCATCCGGTGCGACCCGTACTAATATATGAGAGGCTTCTACATTTTCTTTGAGGCGATTGTATACTTCTAATGCATTCTTTTCGTCTACAGATTCGTCTGTAAGATAGGGCTTAACTAATTGTTGGCGATAACCCTGAAACTCACTCTTAAAAGCTTTTGTTGTGTCTAATCCTGCGTCTTCAGCTGCAGCAACTTTCAATTTAAAGTTAACAAATAAATCTACATATTCTTCCAACGTCTTTTTATCCAGTTCATTATTAGAATTATTCTTGTTATAAATATATTCAAACTCAGAACGGGTAATATCCTTACCATTTATTTTCATCAATACAGGATCTTGTCCCTGTGCGAAAGACAAAAGACTAAAACTGAAAACTGAAATTAATATAAGACTCTTTTTCATTACTGTATGTTTGATTAGACTAAAATTAAACTTATTAGATTACAACAACTATAATTAACGGCGAAAATAAGCAAAAATTGCTTATTGGCGGTCAATTTCATTCTTTTTTTTACTATTCGAAAACAATCTTCCAATTCATAAATTGCTACTATATACAATAGTGATAATTACAAACATGTACATAAAAAAAGAACCAGCTACATAAGTTAGCTGGTCCTTAAAAATATTTTAGTAAAATCTATTCGGGTCTGCTATAATTAGGAGATTCACTGGTTATAGTGACATCATGAGGATGACTTTCTTGAACACCGGCATTAGTAATACGGGCAAACTTCGCGTTATGCAACTTTTTTATATCTTCTGCTCCACAGTAGCCCATTCCGGCACGTAATCCACCGGTTAATTGATAAATTACCTCATATAAAGTCCCTTTATAAGGTACACGGGCAGCGATACCCTCCGGAACCAGTTTCTTTACATTTACCTCTCCACTCTGGAAATAACGATCTTTCGAGCCGTTTTCCATAGCTTCTAAAGATCCCATACCACGGTAAGACTTGAATTTACGTCCGTTAAATATGATGGTATCTCCGGGAGATTCTTCTGTTCCTGCAACTAATGAGCCTATCATCACACAATATCCGCCTGCTGCTATTGCTTTTACCACATCTCCGGAATATCTTAATCCCCCGTCAGCTATTAACGGAACACCGGTGCCTTCCAATGCTTTCGCTACTTCATAAACAGCAGAAAGCTGGGGAACACCAACACCTGCAACTACACGGGTAGTACAAATAGAACCGGGTCCTATTCCAACTTTTACAGCATCGGCTCCGGCATCGGCTAAAGCTTTTGCAGCCTCACCGGTAGCTATATTACCTACAACGATATCAATGTTGGGGAATAATGATTTTGCCTCTTTAAGCTTTTCTATTACCGAAGCAGAATGTCCATGCGCCGTATCAATAACTATAGCGTCAGCTCCTGCTTCTACTAAAGCTTTCATCCGGTCGATTGTGTCACTGGTGACGCCAACACCTGCAGCTACACGCAGACGGCCTTTTTCGTCTTTGCAAGCCATTGGTTTATCTTTGGCTTTGGTAATATCTTTATAAGTGATAAGTCCTTCGAGCTTCCCGTCTTTTCCTATTACCGGCAATTTTTCTATTTTTCTTTCCTGTAGTATTTCTGCTGCCTTCTCCAAATCTGTAGTCTGATCTGTAGTTACGAGATTTTCTTTGGTCATGACACATTCGATTGATTTGTCCATGTCTCTTTCGAACCGTAAATCACGATTTGTTACGATTCCTACCAAATGTCTTTCATCATCAACCACGGGAATACCACCAATTTTGTATTCGGCCATCATATCCAGTGCATCCTTAACGGTAGCATCTCCTTTTATGGTGACGGGATCATAGATCATCCCGTTTTCAGCCCGTTTTACAATGGCTACTTGCCGTGCTTGTTCCTCAATGGACATATTTTTATGAACAACCCCAATTCCTCCTTCACGAGCAATGGCAATAGCCATTTTAGCCTCTGTTACCGTATCCATAGCAGCAGTAACAAAAGGAATTTTAAGTTCAATGTTTTTAGAGAATTTTGTTGTCAAATTGACGTCGCGGGGTAATACTTGAGAGTATGCAGGGATTAAAAGTACGTCATCGAACGTTAATCCATCCATAACAATTTTATCTGCAATAAATGACATAGAAGTTTATGCTTTAGAAATTATTGCGTGCAAATATACGCTTTTTATTCAAACCAGAGGGGTTTCAAGCTGTTTTTAATACAAAAATGCACCCAATTTTTAAATATTGAGTGCATATATCGCGATTATTGAAAGATTTATTCAAATATTTACCAGGACTATCCAAGAGACAGGATTTTTAGTTAGCCATCTCAGATATGAATTTAATTCTTACCAGCCTGATTTCATCTTCTGTGTAGTCACTGCCCAATTCTTCCAACGCATCGTCTATCCTGTCGGTAGTAGACTCTTTGAAATAATCATAAATATCCTGAAGATGATCTTCATCCATTATTTCATTGAGGAAATAATCAATATTAAGTTTGGTACCGGAATATACAATAGCTTCTATTTCATCCAACAGATCTCCAAACTCTATTCCTTTTGCGACTGCAATATCATCCAGAGCTACTTTACGGTCGATACTTTGAATGATAGATACTTTTAGTTTTGATTTATTAGCAACAGTACGTACTCTAAGATCTTCCGGACGATCAATCTCGTTCTCTTCACAGTGTGTTTTGATCAACACGCAGAATTCTTGTCCATAGCGTTTTGCTTTACCTGCTCCTACACCCGGAATGTTTTGCAGTTCTTCCAGCGTTACAGGATAAATAGTAGCCATAGCTTCTAATGAAGGATCCTGAAAGATAACATACGGTGGAACATCTAATTTCTTGGATAGTTTTTTCCGTAAATCCTTTAACATAGAGTAAAGAACCGGGTCTACAGCAGAAGTGGCACTACCACGTACGGGCGCATCTTCTTCTTCTTCCTCAAAATCATTATCTTCTGTTATTTTGAAAGCTACCGGCTTATCAAGGAATTTCTTTCCTTCGGCAGTAACTTTCAACAATCCGTAATTCTCTACATCTTTACTTAGATATCCGGCAATTAGTGCTTGCCTGATTACAGCATTCCACAATTTTTCTTCCTCACCCATTCCTGAACCAAATACTTCGAGTTCATCATGTTTATGAGCCAGGACTTCTGATGTTTCTTTGCCTAGTAAAACATCAATAATATGATCTGATTTAAAATTTTCTTTAACTGCCAGGATAGTTTCTATCACGGCACATAATGATTCTTGAGCTTCCACTTGCTTTTTAGGATTTAAACAGTTGTCACAATTACCACAATTTTCTTCGGTATACTCTTCGCCGAAATAATGCAATAAAGATTTACGGCGGCATACGGAAGACTCGGCATACGCAGCGGTTTCCAACAGAAGCTGCTTGCCTATTTCCTGCTCTGCAACAGGTTTGCCTTGCATAAACTTTTCGAGTTTCTGAAGGTCTTTATTTGTATAAAACGTAATACACATTCCTTCTCCTCCATCTCTACCGGCTCTACCGGTTTCCTGATAGTAGCCTTCCAGACTTTTAGGGATATCATAATGTATCACATACCTTACATCCGGTTTATCAATTCCCATACCAAAAGCAATAGTTGCTACTATTACTTCCACTTTCTCCATCAGGAAATCGTCCTGATTTGTGGTACGGGTTGACGAATCCATCCCGGCATGATAAGCCCGTGCATTAACTCCATTTGCTTGTAGAATTTCAGCAAGTTCTTCTACTTTCTTTCTACTTAAGCAATAGATAATACCGGATTTGCCGGAATTGCTTCTTATAAACTTAATGATGTCTTTATCAATATTGTTCGTTTTGGCACGAACTTCGTAATATAAATTAGCACGATTAAAAGATGATTTGTATACTTGCGCATTTATCATCCCCAGATTCTTCTGAATATCATGCTGAACTTTCGGAGTAGCTGTTGCGGTTAAGGCTATAAGCGGAGCCTTACCTATTTCATTTATTATCGGACGGATACGTCTGTACTCAGGCCTAAAATCATGCCCCCATTCGGAAATACAGTGTGCCTCGTCTACTGCATAAAATGAAATTTTAACTGATTTCAGGAAATCTACGTTCTCTTCTTTTGTAAGAGATTCGGGAGCTACATATAATAGCTTTGTTTTGCCTGAAAGGATATCTGATTTTACTTGATCAATAGCGCTTTTGTTTAAAGAAGAATTTATAAAATGAGCCACACCATCTTCTTCGCTAAAATTTCGCATGGCATCCACTTGATTTTTCATCAAAGCAATAAGCGGAGAAATGACAATCGCTGTTCCGTCCATCAACAATGAAGGTAACTGATAGCAGAGAGACTTTCCACCTCCTGTAGGCATCAACACAAAAGTATCATTACCAGTGAGAACATTTTGAATAATGCACTCCTGGTTTCCTTTAAACTTATCAAATCCAAAATACTTTTTTAAATGTTCTGCTAAATCTGTTTTGTTTGCCATCATTTAAGTAGTTTTACGCTAATGCAGATTCACATTTTAAATCTTTGCCAAGATTCTAAACAAAGTTATAAACAACTTATGAAATTCCGCATATATTCTTCCAACAATTTTCAAATAAAAAATGCAAAATGGCACTTATATGAAATTATTGGCGCATTTAGGCGTTTTGTAGTCGTGATATATTGGCTTTTTCTAATTGACACTTTGCATATTCCAGAGTTACGTCGAATTCTTTTTCCTGTTTTGAAGGGATTTCAAACATCGTATCCATCATGATTGTTTCAACGATAGAGCGTAAGCCACGTGCTCCCAACTTAAATTCAATAGCCTTGTCTACAATATATTCTAATACATCTTCCTGGAATGTAAGTGTTACATTGTCCATTTCGAATAACTTCACATATTGCTTAATAATTGAATTTTTAGGTTCTGTAAGTATAGAGCGTAATGCATTTCTGTCCAAAGGATTGAGATAAGTCAAGACAGGCAAACGGCCTATAATTTCGGGTATCAGCCCGAATGACTTCAAATCTTGTGGAGCAATATACTGCATCATATTATTTTTATCTATCTGATTTGTTGCTTGTGAAGCGCTATAGCCGACAACATGTGTATTAAGACGTTGAGCTATTTTCTTTTCTATTCCGTCAAAAGCCCCGCCACAGATAAAAAGAATATTCTTTGTATTTACTGCTATCATTTTTTGATCGGGATGCTTACGGCCTCCCTGAGGTGGTACATTTACCACAGAGCCTTCCAGCAACTTAAGTAATCCTTGCTGAACACCTTCTCCGCTTACATCACGTGTAATGGAAGGGTTATCTCCTTTACGGGCAATTTTATCTATTTCGTCTATAAAGACGATACCTTTTTCGGCCTCTTCCACATTGTAATCGGCAACTTGTAAGAGCCGGGTCAGTAAACTTTCTATGTCTTCACCTACATAACCGGCTTCGGTAAGTACGGTAGCATCAACAATTGTGAAAGGTACATGAAGAAGCTTTGCAATAGTCCTTGCTAAAAGAGTTTTTCCGGTTCCGGTACTGCCTACCATGATGATATTGGACTTTTCTATTTCCACATCATCTTTATCGTCTTTCTGTAACAGACGTTTATAATGATTGTAAACCGATACGGACAAGAAACGTTTTGCATCATCCTGACCAATCACATATTGATCGAGAAACTCTTTTATTTGAGTAGGTTTAGGAAGTTCTTTTAGGTTTAATTTGTCTGTTGCACCTTTGCCTCTTTTTTCACCCATTACTTCCTGGGTTATTTCATAAGCCTGATTGGCACAACTGTCACAGATGTATCCGTTCATGCCCGTTATCAGAAAACCTACTTCGTTTTCTGACAAGCCACAGAAACTACATCTGTTTTTTGTTTTCGTCGTTTTATTATTTTCCAATGTTAGGGTATATGGTTTGCGTAGTCACAGCAATTAAATAGTCAAAGAAGCCAGACTTTATTATCTTTCCCTCTTTGACTATTTGGCCTTTCACTACTTATTTAATATTATATATTAGGTTTCCGTGTAAGTACTTCATCAATCATTCCATATTCTTTGGCTTCCTGAGAAGTCATCCAATAGTCACGGTCTGAGTCAGCCCATACTTTATCAAAGTCAGTATGAGAATGTTCTGCTATGATGGTGTACAACTCCCTCTTCATTTTCTGGATTTCACGTGCAGTGATCTCAATGTCAGAAGCTTGTCCCTGAGCTCCACCCATAGGTTGGTGAATCATCACACGAGAGTGTGTCAATCCTGAGCGCTTACCTTCTTTACCCGCAACTAAGAGTACAGCAGCCATAGAAGCAGCCATCCCTGTGCAGATAGTAGCTACATCACTGCTAATAAATTGCATTGTGTCGTAAATACCCAATCCCGCATATACGGAACCACCGGGAGAGTTTATATAAATGGATATATCTTTTCCTGTATCCACAGAATCAAGATATAACAACTGTGCCTGAAGGGTGTTAGCTGTATAATCATCAATCTGTGTGCCAAGGAAAATGATACGATCCATCATCAAGCGGGAAAATACGTCCAGCTGAGTAACATTCAACTGACGTTCTTCCAAAATATAAGGGTTTAAATAACTTGCTTGTGTGTTTATTACATCATCCAATACCATACTATTTATTCCTAAATGCTTGGTAGCATATTTTTTAAAATCGTTCATGCTTTCCTTATTTTATGGATTAATAAAATTAAAAGAGAAGACTGATAGCCTATTCTCTATTCAACTAACAAAATTACGAAAATATTTATAACGATAGATTCATCTTTTTGTTTATAGCAAAATATTTTGGCTAATAGTCTCCTCTTTTATGAAGATTTAGCAATTAGGGTAGTTTAAATAAGAATTATTCAAACAATTTATTAAACTCTTCTACCGAAACTGTTTTATTATTTAACTTTACTTTACCCTTTAGGGTTGTTGCCAGTTTAGCTTCAACTACGCGGTTTACCAATCCGTCTACATTTTCTTTTTTCTTCAACATCTCCATTGCGTAATTGTTAAGAAGATCTTCCGGCACATTCATCATACCGTATTGAGCAAATTGTGCACGGGTAGCATTCTTCGCCATTTCTTCAACATCTTCTCTCTCCACCTTTATTTCACTATCTTTTACAAGTTGCTCTTTGATAAGATGCCATGTAAGTTCTTCGATGCTCTTATCGTAGTTTTCAGCGATAAACTCTTCACCTTTCTCTTCGTTATTATGTTGCATAATGCGTTTAAGAAGAGCATCAGGGAATTCAAGTTTACCTATTTTATTTACTAAGTAATTGCGCGTATCAAGCAGGAATTTATAATCTGAATCAGCAACATATTGGGATGCGATCACTTCTTTTACTTTTGCACGGAATTCTTCTTCAGAGCTTACTACACCTTCCCCAAATACCTGGTCAAAGATTTCCTGGCTCAATTCTGCTTCTACAAAACGAGTAATTTCTTCTACCTGGAAACTGAAATCGGCAGTAATCTCTGCTACTTCTTCTTTCTGCATGTGTAATAAAGAAGAAATCTCAGCTTCGTTTCCGTTAAAAGCTTTATTCGGATTGAATGTCAATACATCATTTACCTTTGCATTGGCGAAGATAGCTTTTTGCTCATCATTGCTCATATATGAAGGCATCACTACGGCACCTTCTACCTGGATACCACCTTCTTTCGTATTCCCATTCTCATCAAGCTCAGCCAAAAGACCTTTTATCATGTCTTTATCTTCATACGAATCTACTTTTTCGTATTTACCGGCACGTTGAGTATAGGATTGCACCTGACGATCTATCATTTCATCGGTAACATCGATCGAATAGTAATCAATTTTATCTTTCGATGTCAGTTCTGCTTTGAATTCCGGAGCTAAAGCGATATCATACGCAAATTCAAAATCTTCCATTGTATCAAAGTCAATGGTTTGCTGTTGCTCTTCGTTAGGAAGAGGTTCGCCTAGCATATTTACATTATTCTCACGGATATAATTATATATATTTTCCTGAAGCAATTTATTTACTTCTTCCAATAAAACGGCTTTTCCATATTGTTTTTTTATCAGTCCCATAGGAACCATTCCCGGACGGAAACCCGGAACATTCGCCTTCTGGCGAAAAGATTTCAATGATTTTTCTACTTTCTCTTGATAATCAGCCTTTTCAATCTTAACTGTAAGTAAAGCACTTACCTTGTCAATGTTTTGCAATGAAACGTTCATCCTTTTATTTTAAGTTTATTATTAATCTGCAAAAATGAGCACGCAAAATTAGCTTTAATCTTTCAATTATCAAACAGATAAGAAACAATTCTTTATCAACATGGCTATTTGACACCTATTTACCTCTCTTTTTTATAATTACCTGAAAACTAATATAAAAGATACTTCTAACAATAGCTTATAATTCGATCTGCTTTTCCTTAAAAAAAGTTATTAACCGCATGGTTTATTCATTTTTTATTGCTTTCTTTGTTATAAATAATGATGACGATTTAGTTGTAGGATTTCTGCAACATTGTTTTTACTACCCTTTTGTAAAACTCTCCGTCGTTTTTATCCTTATAGTGATTATTTTGATCATCATTATCAGAGAGTTTTTTCTTTTTATTTATTTTATCATTTTTATTTTATGAACATTTACGTTGGAAACCTCAATTACCGTGTTAAAGAGGCTGATCTTCAACAAGTGATGGAAGATTACGGGACTGTAAACTCCGTAAAAGTTATTACCGATCGTGAAACGGGTCGCTCCAAAGGATTTGCTTTTGTAGAAATGGCCGATCAAGAAGATGGTGAAAAAGCTATAGCCGAATTAAATGGTGCTGAATTTCAAGGCCGTACGATGGTTGTGAAAGAAGCCAGACCAAAAGCTTAACCTTAACTCGCATAAGGAAATTAAAAGAGAACCTTTTGTCAACATATAGGCAAAAGGTTTTTTTATTATATTTGTCAATGAATTAGTGACATAATTAAGCAAACCTGCATTACCAAAAAGTAAAATTGTTTTAATGCTTTATTGTTTATTCTATTTACTAACCATCTAAAATTACAATCTATGATACAAAGAGGGGCCTTTGCAGAGAGTTCGAGTTTCATGAAATTATGTGTATTGCTATTAGTCATTTTACTCTGTGGAATTATTGCATTTTTGATATCTGCCATATTTAACCTGATTTTCAAATTCAGTGATTTTACAGATACACTCCGAATTACACTGTTCATACAAAATACCTGTATTTTTGTTTTATCTCCTTTTACCGTTTCCTATCTTTTATGGGATACTTCTATCAAAAATGCATTACGGCTGGGGACTCCTAATCCTTATTTGGCCATAATGGGATGCTTGCTGATAATTGTATCAAGCCCGCTGGTAGATGCCTTAAATACATGGAACCAGAGCCTGAGCATGCCGGAGTTTTTGCATTCTGTAGAGCAATGGATGGTGGATAAAGAGAAGCAGGCAGAAGCGTTAACCAGCCAAATGCTAAATATAAATAGCTGGGGGGGGCTTTTGATGAATCTTTTGGTTATTGCTGTATTGGCAGGAGTTGGTGAAGAGTTACTGTTCCGCGGAGTTTTACAGAAGATCATGATCGGTTGGACAAAGAATATACATTGGGGAGTATGGATTACTGCAATTATATTCAGTGCCATTCATCTGCAATTCTTTGGCTTCATACCACGTCTTGCTCTGGGAGCCTTATTGGGATATCTTTTTATCTGGAGCAAAAATCTTTGGGTTCCTATCCTGGCTCACACAATCAATAATGCATTTGTCGTTATATTTACTCCGAATGATTTGAATAAAGGAAATGAGGTGGTAGAATTTACTGAAACAGCAGGTAACTCGCCATTGTTAGTGGCCACCAGCATTGTATTGGTCTGTCTTTTTTTATATGCAATAAAAAGGGTTGGGCAAAAAGAAAAACCTATCACAAATGAATTGAATGAATAATATATCTTATTTCCACCAGCTATTACTCATATCATAAATAATAATAAAGTAACAGTTGTAACGATTATTCATTACATAATAAATAGTTAATAACATTCCTGTTATATCTTCAGGTCGACAGCAGGTATACGGACCGGACGACATGGCCTACCTCGACCAGACGATAGAGGGTGCACCGACCAGACGATATAAAAGACATCTTATTATAGATATAAAACCAGCCTTCAAGAGCGTATAAGAAGGATTTCAGAACGATAATGAAGATATTACCACAACCGGCTGTATAGAATAGAAAAGAGAATAATTGTAAATAATTAAAACTACTGTAAAGATAATATAGTCATTATTGAGGATCTTCTCTCAGTTGGAAGTCCTTTCTTCTAAGCACAAAACTGTTACTTAGATATTTTTCACGAACTATTTTATTTTCCGCGAGTTCCTCCGGTGTTCCCTGAAAAAGTATCCTTCCTTCGAAAAGAAGATAAGCACGATCTGTGATACTCAATGTTTCCTGCACATTATGGTCGGTAATTAGGATACCTATGTTTCTATCTTTCAATTTCCATACAATGTGCTGAATATCTTCTACTGCAATAGGGTCTACACCTGCAAAAGGTTCGTCGAGCATAATAAACTTTGGGTCTATGGCAAGGCAGCGGGCAATTTCCGTCCTACGGCGTTCTCCTCCGGATAGCTGGTCTCCTAAGTTTTTACGCACCTTTTCCAAACGGAACTCTGCAATAAGGCTTTCAAGCTTTTCTTTCTGGTATTCTTTGGGTTTGTCTGTCAATTCCAATACGGATGCAATATTGTCTTCCACACTCATTTTACGGAATACTGAGGCTTCCTGAGCCAGATAGCCGATTCCCGTTTGGGCACGTTTGTACATAGGAAAATGAGTTATTTCAAGATCATCCAGAAAAATACGTCCTTCATTAGGAGTTATCAGTCCTACGGTCATATAAAAAGAAGTAGTCTTACCTGCACCATTGGGGCCCAGCAATCCGACTATCTCCCCCTGTTTCACATCAATAGAAACATGGCTTACAACTGTCCTCTTTCCGTACTTCTTTACAAGATCTTCCGTACGAAGAACCATCTTTTTATTGGGGTCTTGTGTTAGTGCCTCTGTAGTTTCGATAATTTCCTTTTTTGCCATATATGATAGACTAAAGTAATTTGAGACAAAAGTACTAAAAAACAACTATAACTTTTCGGTAAACAATTATTTTATATGTTTAAAAAGGTTTATATAGTAAGTGATTATAAAGAATATTCACACAAAATAAACTACATTTGCAGCCAAAACAAAATCTAACATGATAGTTAAAGCCCTCTACACTTTCGGAAAATACTTATCGTTGATGGGCCGGGTTTTCTCGCGTCCGGAGCGCTTTCGTATGTTTTTCAAACAATATCTTAAAGATATGGAACAGTTGGGAGTAAATTCCATAGGCATCGTGTTGCTGATATCCTTTTTTATCGGTGCAGTAATTACGATACAGATCAAACTAAATATTGAAAGCCCTTGGATGCCCCGCTGGACGGTAGGATATGTAACCCGCGAAATTTTGCTATTGGAGTTTTCTTCTTCCATCATGTGCCTTATACTGGCAGGAAAAGTCGGATCTAATATTGCTTCGGAGATAGGAACCATGCGTGTCACCCAGCAAATAGATGCTTTAGAGATAATGGGAGTAAATTCTGCCAATTATCTCATACTTCCTAAAGTGACTGCCTTGGTAACGATCATACCCGTGCTGGTTGTGTTCAGTATATTTGCAGGTATTACGGGTGCTTTCGCTACGGCTTGGTTTGGCGGTATTATGACAGCCACAGATCTTGAATATGGTATTCAGTATATGTTTGTTGAGTGGTTTGTGTGGGTCAGCTTTATCAAGTCTCTGTTCTTTGCATACATCATTGCAAGCGTATCTGCCTATTTCGGATATACGGTAGAAGGCGGATCGATCGCTGTAGGGAAGGCAAGTACGGATTCAGTTGTGTGCAGCAGTGTTCTTATTTTATTTTCAGACCTCATACTTACTCAACTTTTAATGGGATGATAGAAGTAAAATCATTATATAAATCTTTTGAAGGTAAAGATATTCTTAAAGATATTAACGCTAATTTTGAAAATGGCATCACAAACCTGATTATCGGACAAAGTGGTTCCGGTAAAACTGTGTTAATGAAATGTATTGTAGGATTGCTCACGCCCGAAAAAGGAGAAGTACTTTACGATGGACGTAACCTCCCCGCTATGAGTAAGGAGGAAAAGAAAACACTTCGTAAGGAGATGGGAATGATCTTTCAAAGCGCAGCACTTTTTGACTCTATGAGCGTACTTGAGAATGTGATGTTTCCTCTTGATATGTTTTCCAACGATACGTACCGCCAGCGTCTGAAACGGGCAAAGCTATGTCTGGGCCGGGTTAATCTCTCCGATGCTTATAATAAATATCCGGGGGAGATCAGCGGTGGTATGCAAAAGCGTGTGGCAATAGCCAGGGCAATTGCTCTTCAGCCTCAGTATCTGTTTTGTGATGAACCTAATTCCGGATTAGACCCTAAAACATCTCTTGTAATTGATGAACTGATTCATGGCATTACAACGGAATATAATATGACTACTATTATAAATACTCACGATATGAACTCTGTGATGGGAATCGGTGAGAATATTCTGTTCATTTACGAAGGGAAAAAAGAATGGGAAGGGAATAAGGAGGATATCTTCACCTCAACCAATAAAAAGTTGAATGACTTCATTTTTGCATCCGACTTATTCAGAAAGGTGAAAGAGGTAGAAGTGCAGAATATAGAAGGATAAAAGGAGGCTACATTATGAAGATCATTTCTTATAACGTCAACGGCATACGTTCAGCCATTTCTAAAGGTTTGTGCGAATGGTTAGCAACTGAAGCACCCGACGTTTTTTGTGTACAGGAAACAAAAGCTCAGGCCGACCAGATAGATCAAAAGATATTTTTGGATCTGGGATACCAACACTGCCTGTTTAACTGTGCAGAAAAGAAAGGTTACAGCGGGGTTGCGATTATCAGTAAGAGAGTACCGGATTATTATTCCGTAGGAATTGGTAATGAAACTTTTGATAAAGAAGGAAGAGTAATCCGGGCTGATTTTGGTCCATTCACCGTAGTGTGTGTTTATATACCCTCGGGCACTACCGGAGATATTCGTCAAAGCTTCAAAATGGAGTTTCTGGATACTTTTACCAATTATATAAATAACCTGAGACAAGAACGACCGGAACTGTTGATCTGCGGTGATTTTAATATTTGCCATAAACCCATTGATATCAATCATCCGGAAAGACATACTAAAACCTCCGGTTTTCTTCCGGAAGAGCGTGACTGGTTTGACCGGTTCGTTGAAAACGGATTTATTGATAGCTTTAGAGAGTTTGACCAAAGTCCCGGAAAGTATAGTTGGTGGAGCTATCGTGCAGGAGCGCGGAAAAAAAATCTTGGCTGGAGGATAGATTATCATATCATAACTTCTCCGGTGAGAGAAAAATTAAAAGGTGCTTCTATACTAAATGATATAATACACTCTGACCACTGCCCCATAATGGCGGAGGTAGATTATTAAAAATAAGAAAGCCGGCTTTTAATTCTCACGAATAAGCCGGCTTTCTTATTTATATTGTCTTTATTTCTGTCTGATAAAGATATTAACAGGCGTACCTGTCAGATCCCATCTTTCACGTATTTTATTTTCCAGGAATCTCTTGTACGGTTCCCTCACATACTGCGGAAGATTTGCAAAAAATACAAACGAAGGAATTTGCGTATTCGGCAATTGGGTAACATACTTGATCTTGATATATTTTCCCTTAACTGATGGAGGAGGATAAGCTTCAATTAAAGGAAGCATTTCTTCATTCAGCCTTGCAGTAGGTATCCTGCTGGTACGGTGATTATACACTTCTTTTGCCAGTTCCAGCACCTTGAATATACGCTGCTTGGTCATAGCAGAACCAAATACAATAGGAAAGTCTACAAAAGGAGCAAAGCGATTGCGGATGGCATTCTCAAACTCTTTGATCACCTTATCCGATTTACTCTCTACCAAGTCCCATTTATTAACGACTACCACAAGCCCTTTTTGATTACGCTGAATAAGAGAGAATATATTCAAATCCTGACTTTCGACACCACGTGTAGCATCCAGCATCAAGATACAAACATCTGAGTTTTCTATGGAGCGAATGGAACGTATTACTGAATAATACTCCAAATCTTCATTTACCTTATTCTTCTTACGAATACCGGCTGTATCTACCAGGTAGAAATCAAAACCAAACTTATCGTAACGAGTATAAATAGAATCTCTTGTCGTACCTGCAATTTCAGTTACAATGTTTCTTTCTTCACCGATAAAAGCATTTACGATGGAAGACTTTCCGGCATTAGGTCTGCCTACAACGGCAAAACGCGGGATATCTTCATCTAATATTTCATCTGACTCTTTCTTGAAATTGCTGACAACAACATCTAAAAGGTCTCCTGTGCCACTTCCGTTTACAGCCGAAACACAGTAAGGATCACCCAATCCTAGCTTATAGAACTCAGCAGCATTATATTGCAGATCGTAATTATCTGTTTTATTAGCTACCAAAATTACAGGTGTACTGGAACGGCGTAAAATAGTAGCAACCTGTTCATCCAGGTCAGTAATTCCATTCACTACATCTACCACAAACAATATAACATCAGCTTCATCAATAGCTAAGATTACCTGTTTACGGATTTCTTCTTCAAATATATCATCAGAGTTAACGACCCAACCTCCTGTATCAACTACGGAGAATTCACGTCCTACCCATTCTGTTTTTCCATACTGACGATCACGGGTTGTACCGGCTTCGTCATTTACAATGGCCTGGCGACTTTTTGTTAAACGATTAAATAAAGTCGATTTTCCCACATTCGGGCGTCCGACAATTGCAACTAAATTTCCCATATCACTATTTAAGTTAACGACTATCCCAGTCGTATAAATATATTAATCTAACTGATAACCAAAGTTTTTAAGTCTTTTATCCGAGCTTCTCCAATCCTTGTCGACTTTCACGAAAGTTTCCAGAAAAATAGTTTTCTCAAAAAAACGTTCTAAGTCTTTCCGCGCTTCGGTCATTACCTTTTTAAGGGCTTTTCCTTGCTTGCCTATGATAATTCCTTTCTGGGAATCTCTCTCTACGTATATAACTGCATTTATACGTATCAGCTTTGCTTCTTCTTTAAACTGTTCTACTACCACTTCTACAGAATAAGGAATTTCTTTATCATAATACAATAAGATCTTTTCGCGAATAATCTCTGTTACGAAAAAACGTGCTGACTTGTCTGTCCACTGATCCTTATCAAAATAGGGTGGAGACTCGGGCAGCAGTTCCCTGATTCTTTTCAGGATATAATCGACATTAAACTTTGATAAAGCAGAAACAGGTATTATTTCTGCTTGAGGCAACAATTCTTTCCATTCGTCCACTAATAGTTCTAATGACTTCTGATCTGTCAAATCTATTTTATTAATGAGAAGAAGAATCGGAAAAGATTGCTTACGTACTTTGTCTATAAATTCGCTATGTTTATCCGGCTTTTCAATCACGTCTGTGACATAAAGCAGTATATCCGCATCAGCCAAGGCCGAGATAGAAAAGTTAAGCATAGATTCCTGAAGTTTATAATTGGGTTTAACAACTCCAGGTGTATCCGAGAATACTATTTGAAGATCATCCGTATTCATAATGCCCATAATACGATGACGTGTAGTTTGGGCTTTAAATGTTATGATAGATATCTTCTCTCCTACCAAGGCATTCATTAAAGTAGACTTTCCTACATTCGGGTTACCTACAATATTTACGAATCCGGCTTTATGCATAATTATATTCTGGATTTAATGGATATATAGTCTACAGACAAAAAAACGCACCAGGATGTTCAGATGCGTCTTTTGTATAAATTGTATTGAATATCTTTCTATTTACTACCATCATAACCCCATTTCACATATACTGCTCCCCAGGTAAATCCGGCTCCAAACGCTGTAAAAATGATGTTATCTCCTTTTTTCAACTTGTCCTCATAATCCCAGATACATAATGGTAATGTAGCAGCACTGGTGTTACCATACCGTTGAATATTAACCATTACTTTTTCAATCGGGAGTTCGAGTCTGTTAGCCACAGCATCAATGATACGCATATTTGCCTGATGAGGAACAACCCAATCAATATTATCATTAGAAAGATTGTTCTTTTTTGCTATAGCTTCAGTTACATCAGACATATTTGATACAGCATATTTGAATACTGTTCTACCTTCCTGATAAATATAATGCATTTTATTATCTATCGTAAAATAGGAAGGAGGACAAACTGATCCACCGGCTTTCATATGAAGGAAAGGTAAACCTTTTCCATCTGTTCGCAGGATAGAATCCATGATACCATAATCTTCTGTAGTAGCTTCTACCATAAATGCGGCTGCTCCATCTCCAAATATAGGACACGTAGCTCTGTCGGTGTAATCTACCATGCTGGACATTTTATCAGCACCTACGATTATGACTTTCTTGTGTTTGCCTGAACTGATAAAATTAGCAGCTACATCCAATGCATACAAGAAACCGGAACAGGCAGCCTGCATATCAAAGGCATAGGCATTCTTTAACCCAAGTTTCTCACAAAGAATTGCTGCGGTAGAAGGAAAGTGATAATCAGCAGTAGAAGTTGCAACAACTATCGCATCAATACTATCAGGATCTGAATTAGTTTTTTGCATAAGCTGTTTTACAGCTTTACGCGCTAAAAATGAAGTACCTAAACCTTCTTCGTTTAGAATCCTTCTTTCTTTTATCCCGATACGAGTCATAATCCATTCATCGCTGGTATCTACCAATTTAGAGATTTCGTCATTTGTTAAGACATACTCCGGTACATAACCACCAACGCCTGTTATTACTGCATTTATCTTTTCCATTAAATAGTTTTTTTATCTGCTATCTTATACCCAATAGCCTTGGATATGTCACTATTGAATATAGCTGTCTAAAAGCTTACAGTTAAACTGCCGCTTCTTTCTCGATAGCTAATTTACCTCTATAGTAACCACAAGCACCACATACAGTATGATAAACATGCCATTCGCCACAATTCGGACAAATTGCTAAAGTTGGAGCTACCGCTTTATCATGAGTTCTTCTTTTAGCAGTTCTGGTTTTTGACTGCCTTCTCTTTGGATGTGCCATTTTCTTTCAAACTTTAATTATTATCTAATATTTTCTTTAATTCATTCCATCTTGGATCTATCTCTTTGGAGTCGTCTGTGTCTTCTATCACTTCATCTGCCGAACCATCAAATATTTCCTGATCCTGATCTTCATCCGGCGTAGTCTTAAGATGCTTGCTTAATTTACCCATCATAGACTTATTGCATTTACCGGGTGCATGTACGTGTTTCATTGGAATTGTCAATGCTACAAATTCGTACATAAACCAGGCTACGTTTATTTCACCTTCTTCTTCCGGAATAATAACCATGTTATTACTTTCTTCTGCAAAGCCCTTACCGAATTTCACAAACAATTTGTCTGATGAAGTTATTGGTAATTCCATTTCATCAAGGCAACGATCACAAGGAACGCGAACTATACCTTCTGTTTGGAAGTCTAATTCAAATGCTTTGGATGTTTTCTTAACATTCAGTTTTACATTCACTTTACCTTTCTGAACTTCAGGACCATCAATATTAGCAAAAAATTGATTGTCGAGCAGAAAGTCATAGGTCGCAGTATCCTCCTGCATCCCTTTCAAATCTATTCTGTATTTATCAAACTTTCCCAAAGCTTTTATTGTATTAAAACTTGTTTTATGTTATTGATGCCCTTTTCAAAAAAGAGGCTGGCTTTTTATCGTTCTTATACTACTGTAAAGGACTAAACAGAATCGGCCGACAAAGATATAAATAATTCTCCTTATATCACATACTTAAATGCTAAAACTTTACTTTTTAAGCTCAATTCTAAAAGTTGTACCTTTATTTAATTCTGATCTTTTTACATATATTTTGCCGTGGTGATATTCTTCTATGATTCTTTTAGCAAGTGACAGTCCGAGTCCCCAACCTCTTTTCTTTGTTGTATAGCCGGGAGCAAAGACGGTAGTGTATTTAGATTTGGGTATACCTTTACCCGTGTCCGTAAGGTCAATAAATACTTTATTTGGAGAGTCTGTAATAGATACAGTTAAAGTGCCCTGACCATCCATTGCATCTATAGCATTTTTACTTATATTCTCAATTACCCACTCAAAAAGGGATTCATTAAGCTTGGCTATTACAGGCTCATCAGAAAGTTCCATTACAAAGTTTACTTTATTGGAAGTGCGGCGTGATATATAATTGGTTGCATTCTGTACTATTTCATTGAGATTATGTTCTTTGGGTTCCGGCATAGAGCCGATCTTAGAGAAACGCTCTGCAATAATTTGGAGTCGTTTTATATCTTTATTCATTTCGGGCAGTAGATCATCTTCGGGATGCTGTGCTTGCAATATTTCAGACCAAGCCATTAAAGAAGATATAGGAGTGCCTAACTGATGAGCTGTTTCTTTCGAAAGCCCTACCCAAACTTTGTTTTGCTCAGCTTTCTTTGAGCTTAACAGTGCAAATATAGCAATGATCACAAATATTAAAACGACCCCTAGTTGGACATAAGGATAAGAAGCTAAGCGTTTAAGCAACAAAGAATCCTCATAATAAATATCAATATAGTCTTCATTGTCTTTATTTAACGGGTCAATATTAGTTGTGTTTTTATCATCTAAAGATATTCTTATAAGACGGTTTGTATTTTTGAGCTCTATAGCTTTTTTTTCTAAATAGGTAAGGGTGTCCTTTCCATGAATAGGAATATTACGATAAGTTTGAATAGAGTCATTCTTACCTAAAACAATTACAGGTATAGTATTATTACCATTTAATACACGAAGTACAAGCGTCAAATCAGTTGTACCATCGGCATTATTAATTGCTCTTAATGCTTCTGCCCAGACTTCCATTTTATTGGTTTCTTCTATTGAAAGATCTTTTATTAAAAAATGTGAAACCCATAAAGAGGATATAGCAATTATAATGGCTATAACAACCAGAATTATCTTAACTTGTTTTATACTATCGATGAAGTGCATAAATAAGGTGTAATATATTTATTGTAATAACGCAATATAATTATTAATATTTTAATCGTAAACAAAATATCGGATGCATTTACGCTATTTTATTATTATAAGATAAGTTGAAGAAAGAGAGAAAGAATAGCTGAAAAAATCAGAAAAACAGATATTATATATTTATGTACAATAACTACAACTGGTTTAAGTAACTAGTGAGTTGCCGTATAGAAAAGCAGAAAAGTATAATATATAATAGAAATAGAGAGATAAAGAAAGAACAAAAGAAAGATCGGTGG
>PPYE01130098.1_pt1 | contig 40065 bp, 32 predicted proteins | sample 1559881 | NCBI WGS metagenome assembly PPYE01 (sample SAMN08240022, study PRJNA423297) | Human gut metagenome, whole genome shotgun sequencing project. | reverse complement strand
TCGCTAACCCTTCCCCTCATCGGGCGGGTTCGGGATTCTCACCCTATAGAAGTGCGCCATGCTGGGCGCACACGAAAAAGCGGCTGTTGTCAACCGCCTTTTGCTTGAGCCTTAGTGTCGACTAAAGCTTTGCTTCCAGTTCGCGAATCACTGTCATTGCATCACCGACTAAGCCGTAATCGGCGACATCAAAGATAGGAGCTTCAGGATCTTTGTTCACAGCCACAATGACTTTGACGTCTTTGATACCGGCAATATGCTGAATGGCACCGGAAATACCGAAGCCGATATAGAGGTCAGGAGCAATGATCTTACCGGTCTGACCGATCTGCCAATCGTTCGGAGCAATACCGGCGTCGACTACAGCGCGGGTCGTACCGACGGCTGCGCCGAGTTTGTCGGCCAGTTTGCCCATTTCCGCAAATTCGGCTTCATCCACTAAACCACGGCCGCCGGCTAAAACGATCTTGGCGTTCTGCAAGTCAGGACGATCGCTCTTTACTTGTTCGCTGCGAACGAAAGTCACTTTAATCACAGGAGAAGCGGGAACCACTCTTTCAAGTTCGGCCTTACCTTCTCCGGTCGGAGCGGCATCAAATGCGGTAGCGCGGACCGTTAAAACAACTTTGGGGTCGAGCGCGCGCACGGTTTCAATGACAGAACCAGCATAAATCGGACGCTTAAATGTTTTGGCGTCAACGACTTCCGTGATTTCGGAAATCTGAGCAACATCTAATACGGCGGCAACTCGCGGAGCGGCTGCTTTACCGGCAGGGTTGGCGACGAAAAGGAAGTAATCATATTCCTTTGCCACTTCTAAGACGGAAGCGGCAAGATTTTCGGGCAGTTCTTCGGCAAAGTAAGGAGCCTCGGAAAGCAGCACGCGGCGAATACCGTTGATTTTGGCTGCTTCTTCTGCGAGCTTCCCGCCTTCCTGAGCGGCGATCATGATGTCGATGTCGCCGCCGATCTTTTGAGCAGCGGTGACCAAAGAATAAACCGCAGGGTTCAGAGCGGCATGATTATGTTCTGCAATAACTAAAACGGCCATGTTTCGCTCCTTAAAGTACCTTCGCTTCGTTCTTCAGTTTGTCGATGAGTTCGTCGACGTTGGCAACTTTGCGGCCGACTTTGCGAGCTGCAGGCGCTTCATAGCCGACAACTTCAACGTGCGCACGAAGATCGGGGCACAGAGCAGAAGCCTGGACGACTTCCTGCGGCTTGCGCTTGGCTTTCATCATCATCGGCAGTGTGACATAGCGCGGAGCGTTCAATCTCAGATCAGTAGTCACTACAGCCGGAAGTGTGAGATCGAGAACTTCATAGCCGCCGTCGATCTCGCGTGTGACTTCGAGTTTGCCTTCCTTCATCACGGCAGCAGAAACGTGGGTTGCCTGCGGATATTCGCACATCGCGGCAATCATCTGACCGACTTGGTTCGAGTCGTTGTCAACGGCCTGCTTACCGCAGATGATCAGATCCGGATTGACTTGTTTGACATAAGCGCTGATGAGCTTGGCAACGTTCAGAGGTTCTGCTTCAAAGGGCTTGTCCGTCTGAATGAGAACGCCCTTATCGGCACCCATAGCAAGGGCCGTGCGCAATGTTTCCTGAGACTTTGTATCGCCGACGGACACTGCGATCACTTCGTTGGCAATGCCCTTTTCTTTCATTTGAACGGCCTGTTCGAGTGCAATTTCGTCGAACGGGTTCATCGAGTGTTTGAGGTTAGCGACGTCGAGTTTGCCGTCAGGTCCGACTTTGACCTTAATATTGGCGTCGACCACCCTTTTGACAGGGACAAGAATTTTCATTTATTTCTCTAATGTTAGATTACATTCGGTGGATTATAGCGATTGAAGCCTCGCTGAATTTTTTCAGGCAAAACGTTTTGAGCGAATTGCATGCACAGGGGAGCTTAGCTTTTGAGGATGAAACCGAGCTTATCTTGCGAAAGAAGCGCTCGAAACTTTGGCGCCTCTTTCCTGATTATCAATTTGTTTAGGCCAATCGATAGTCGTTGAAGATTTGTTCGGCCGTCGGAAGAACCCACTTCCCGTCTTGACCTCTAACCGTTGTCGTCTTGAGCCTGCTAACGCTCGTACCGCACGTCCACACTTTGTAATTGCGCATATTCGTGCACAAGCAGCATTTGGTCTTCTCGGACGAGTTTTCCAGCCACTCTTTAAGGTATGGACAACTTCCGTGCGAAAGCATATAGCCATAAGACTCACAGTTCGGCCGATTATTGGCGGTTAACGCCGGAGAGTTTTTAAGCATTCTCATGAGATATCCGGTCGGAGAAGCATGGTTGACTTCAACGTCTTCGTCTTTTGCGTCGATATAGACTTGTTTGACCGGATCGGGAAGACCGCTTTCCTGAGCAATCGTGAATCTAGTCGCTGCTTGAATGCCGGACGCGCCGGTCTTTTTCATTAAGTCAACGGCTTCCTTCCCGGAAAATATTCCGCCGGCACCGAGCACAGGAACGTTTAGTCCGGTATCTTTCACGAGCTTGACGACATCTTTAACGATATCTTCCAGCTTGAAGTTTCTCCAATCCTCGCCGAAACCTAAATGTCCTCCGGCCAGCGGACCTTCAACAACCACATAATCCAGTTTGCGTCCGATGAATGCCGTGCGTTTCAGGAAGAGGTTCAGCGCTCTAGCCGAAGAGACAACCAATCCAAAAAGCGCGTCATTGAACCGAGGATTGTCCTGCATCAGTTTCAAGCTTGAAAGATGCAGACCGGCAGACATCGTAATACCGTCGACACCGGCATCCAATGCTGCATTCAATCGAGCCTTCAGCGTTGCGATCGGGTCGTTCATAGTGAGCTTTTCCATGCAATTCACAAGAACCAGACCTTTACCGGTTGCCTTTTCCATCACATCGGAAAAATATTGTTTTGAGACTCTGGACAGAGCCTCCAAGTTGAACTTTTCTTCCGTCTTGTCTGCTTCTTCAATCATTGACTTGAATCGGATTGTCTTCTCTTTTGTGAAATGTGTTCCGATTTCGCGATCTGCAACATCCGGCAACATAGCGTCAGAAAGATGGGCCATTCCTCCAAGCTTCTCAATCGCCAATACGAGATTTGCTGTCGAAATATTGGTGCCCATTCCGCCGACCATCAGCGGCAAAAAGTCACGTCCCTTAAAAGAAAGACGAAAGTCGTCCAAACACTGCATACCAAAATCTCCTATTACAAAAGTACGCAGATTCAATATAGGCGGGTGTTAGTTTCTAAAAATCTTCATTTTTTAAGGAGATATCCTAAAAATTTGATTCGTTTTACCAAGACAGTTAGGTGTATAAGGACTCGAGGCTGCAGGTGTTTTTCCCAAAGAATTAACGATCTTCTTTTAGAGTCTTCCAGCTTAAGAAAACATATGCAGCGAAACCGTAGCCAAAACTAAGTAGCGGGCAAACTTACCGAGGAGAATCAGCAAAAAAGAGAGCCAAAAGTTAATTCTCAGCCAGCCCGCGCCGAGGCAGAAGCCGTCGCCAACGACAGGAAGCCAAGAAAAAAGCAGTGTTATCGGTCCGTATTTTTTTAGCGGTTCCAGACTTCTAGCTTCCTGCTTCTTATTCGGGATGAGTCTGCCCATCCCATAGGTTATTAATGCGCCTAATGTATTTCCTGCCGTCGCGACAAAGACAACGATCCATAAATGCGTCTGAAATTCGTGCATTCCGAAGACGACCAGTGCCTCGCTTCCGCCGGGTAAAACGGTAGAAGAGATTAATGCACTCGTAAATAGCGTCCAAAGGTAGGCAGTAAAAGACAAAACGTTCCTTAGATCGTGTAGATTATGTAAATCTTTCTAACAAACCGACAGTACAACATGGCTCAGTCCGCAGATCTTAAAGCCAAAATTGAGGGACTTAATAAAGTTTTTCAGTTTTATTACAAAGAAAATTTCAAAACACTGAGAAAAGCGACGGATTTCTACATTCCTTGGTTTATCGGAAGAAAAAAACGCCTGGAAGAATTTCAAAAACAGTACATTCCCTTCTCGGTTGCTCTCTTTTTAGAAGGCGTTCGCAACAGCACGCTGAAGATGGAAGGCGAGCCGAATGAGGAACTCATCGAGGCCCTCCGCACTAAGCTGCTGCATAAGAGCTTCAAACCGGACTTCGATGAATATTGGAATGTCATTGAGTCGACACTCGAAAGAAACCCCGAGAACCCTAAAGAAGTCTCGGACGCCGTTTCTGCTCTGCTGATGTTCAAACTTTACGGCCCTAAAGCTTCCGAACCTATGCCGGAAAAACTGGACTCTCAGCGCCATACAATCGCCTCGGAATTCCAAGTCGGCAAGATCCACTACCAGTATTCCCGCGGAGCACGCATTGCATTAGAACGCCTGCTTGATCCGAAGTTTGATCCCGAGTTTGTTCCACGAGCAACTCATGATCCCAAGACACTAAACACTGTGATCGCAAAAGAAGAAATTCCTTCTCCTGAAGAGAACAAAACGCCCCAATAGCATTTGCCTTTGTAGTAGTGACGAAAATAACGTGTACGTTACATAGTAAGACGACACCCCTTTCATTTGGGATGTCGTCTTTCATTGCAGATTTAGACAATATATCTGTGTATGAACCGTTCTTTCTGAGATTCGGAAAATAGATAGCTAGTTCCTTAGAAGAGGAACCTGATGCGTTATCTTCCAACCCAATCATTCCATTAGAACATATGAACGAGAGAAGCAAGTACTGTGGTCGTCTTATCTTTTAATCGTCCCGTTTCACTGGAGTTTTTAAATTGTATTTAGCTAAGCTAGTTCCTGCAAGAGCGTATAGCATGGTACGTTTTGAAAACGGGTAGAGATACCCGACCGACAACACCCCTGAGTCAAGCTTCATCCTCACGTTAGAACCATATGCGGAACTCAAATAAGTACTGGCTGTTTTAGCGTGTGAATATTGGAACTGAAACTTCAAAGTACCATGGTAGAAGGGTATGTCCGTGCCCAACAAATAAGAGCCGCCTATAAAGCCTTGAGCTTCTGCAATTTTCTGTGAGACAAGATTAGGGTTAAGGCCGCTTATTCCAGAAAGAAAGTAGTTGTTTACGCCAAGGAACCATTGAGAGTGTGCGACATACTGTGCTGCGGCGAATAATTTAAATTTTTTAAAGTCATAATTTCCGCCGAATTTTAGAGTGTATGAATCATCCAAGTTTCGCTTAAAGTTTTGGTATTTAAAGTCGGCTTGTTTTGTGTAGTCAGCCACAGCTACTAATTGCAGGGCTCCTAATTTGAAAGTCGCTCCGATAGCTGTGTAACGGTTGTTCTCAGAACTTTTTTCGTGCTCTTCTCCGTTTACATTAAAAGAGTACTGAGCGTACAACTTTAAGCCGGAAAGATTAGGCGAAACAAGAGTTATGGTGTTATCCATTCTCCCGTAACTTTGAGATAGGCGAGTGGTAGTTCCCCCATAAGTACTCCAGCCTCCCCAGAAATTATCTGCGATAGGATGGAAGATGCCATATGAGCCATAAATGCTACCTAAGCTGCAGACTCTTCCCAAAGCAATACGTCCGTAGTCTGATTCATAATAAATTTGAGATTCACGTCCAAAGGCTGAGTTAGCTCCCATTGAGGAAGAGCCGTCATCCATATTCAAACCAGCCTCTAAAACAAAGCCTACTTTATTGCCCGCCCCCAAATCTTCCTGTCCTTTAATACCGACTCTTGAGCCGGAGAACTGACTTCCCTTCATTTGAAGGATGTTAGTGGTCTTGTTTTTATGGGGAAGTTTTTTGTAGCTCAGAGATTTGTGTTCGTAGTTAACACCAAGGTCTAACAAACCATAAAGAGTCACCTGCGAAGCAAATGCGAATGAAGAAGAACCTAACAGAATAGGTATCAGCATCAGCGACAATTTGTTCATAATTTTCTCCTGGGACGGAGGCTTAAAAATTTATAAGCCTCCATTTTTGTTTTGGTTATTTTGTTGCGGTCAAACCGGCAAAACGGCCGAATGTGAAAATATCCGCTATTCCGTTGCCTCCGATTCGATTATTCCCGTGAATACCGCCAGTTACTTCGCCAGCAGCCAAGAGGCCTGGAATTACATTGCCCTTTCTATCGATGACCTGTGCATCCTCATTTATAAGCACACCACCCATCGTGTGATGACGGGCCATCGCAAACCTTGCTGCATAGAATGGACCAGTTTCTATTTTGTGAACTAACATCTTGGGATCGCGGCCTAAAGCATCCGCTTTATCGTCCACGCTCCTGTTGTAGGCTTCTACAGACTGACAAAGCTTGCTCACCGGAACACCCATTTTTTTCGCCAATTCTTCGATTGAATTCGCCTCAAGGACTATTCCGGTCTTGATAGATTTCTTCAGTAAATCTTCGACACGACCGACCTTGCAGTGAACATCGAAACCTTTGCTATCCATCACGGAAAATGCTTCTTCCTTAGGCTCAGCCAGGAAAGCATTGCAAAGTACGTCTCTGGCAGCATCTTCTTTTATAAAACGTTCTCCGTCCCAATTTACAAAAATGAAGTAATCAACAAATATACTTAACGGGACGTATGTGCTTTGATCTTTCGGTTTATTGATTACGCACTGAACGTAATCCATTCCAACAGTCTGCGCTCCCAAGTCGATCATATCGTTAAGAATTTCTCCGGTAGCGGAGGGCAGATTGGAAGTACCTAAATGTTCAAGTCTCGGATCGAACAATCCGCATAATTTTGCGTTAGCCGAATAGCCTCCAGAAGCTGCAATCACAGCCCTTTTAGCTTTAATAAAATGATTACGTTTATCCGGTGTTACGTATTCAACACCGATTACCCTTCCTTCCAGAGGGGCTTCGCGAATAATGTCTACGACTCTACTATTTGTCCTAATAGTAATCGGAAGCTTTTGAGCGCATTCCATGAGCGCTTTTATGTAGGATTGGCCGCCGTGCAGCTTAGGATTTCTAGTTCTGGGATGTAGGCCGCCGTAAACCTGATAGATGTAATCCATAAACTCAACGCCGTGATCTTTTAACCAAGCAACGGATTCATCTGCATTTTCAGTGAGCTTCTTAACCAGCTTTTTATTTCCTCTATAGCCTCCAGCCTCCATCGTATTCTCAAAAAATAGTTGCTCAGAATCTTGAACCCCGGCCTTTTTCGCATCTTCCGGAATTACTGCATTAAAAGCACCGCCTGAAACAATCGTGTTTCCACCGACAAAAGAGTTCTTTTCAAGAACCAGAACCTTTGCACCCTTTTCTGCTGCTGTTACTGCAGCTGTTAAGCCTGCACCACCCGAACCGATTACTACTACATCGAATGTCTCATCCCATGAACGATCAGATTTCGAGGTTTGCGGGGTAGCTGCAACGGACATATTAGAAGCTACTACGGGAGTCAAAACAGATAGAGCCGATGTGACGAGAAGTTTTCTTCGATTAATGTTGTATTTCATAGTATTCTCCAGTTTAAATTTATTTTCCGTCCGGACGGTTAAATATTAGTTTATTGCGAAGAAAAGTAACATACGAGTTTTCCCTCCCTTTGCAATCTGATAAATTAAAATTTTGGGAATCGGACTATGACAAAAACTTCTGAGATTCTTCCTATAAAGAAAAAAGTTGGGCGGCCTGCTAAAAATTTAAACGGCAAAACTGTAAGGCAAATTGTCCTTGATGAAGCTAGAAAGTTGGTCTCTCAGCACGGGACTGACAGTCTGAGTTTCGACAGACTTTCTAAGGAAACTGGTATTGCCAAAGGAACCATTTTGTACCAGTTCAAAAGAAAAGAAGACCTTCTGCTGGCTCTATTACAAGCCCATGCATCAGAGCTCGAAGCAAAATTTAAGACTGCCGAAAAAAAAATCGATACAAAGTCCTCGGAAATTGATCCCATTTGTGCCACTTTTATCGAGTGGGGCAAAGAATTCGTCAACCGTCAACCCAAGGAATCAACATTCGGACTAGCTATTCAGGCTGCTTTTTCTGAAACAAAATTCCCAGAGAATCCGATCAATAGTTGGTTTAGGGAGATCTTTCAAAAAGTTCTTCTTTCTAAAGACTCGGACCCAGAAAAAGCCATAATCTGCCTCTTAGCCATCCAAGGACTCTTTTTTATGGATTTTTTGCAGATGGATGCTTTAAGTAAAGAACAAACTCTTACCGTCCTTGATAACTTAAGGAAATTCTTAACTGATGACAACAAGGCTAACTGACAATGGGCCGATTCGTCATTTCAGCCTAAGGAAAAATACGGATTTCCATCTTCTTGTTTTTAGAGCGTAAAGAGACGTCTGCCGTTAGAATGGAGCCTTGTTCGCAGGCACCCAAAAATGCGACCAAACAGGTTAGATACTTTATCCAAGTTTCCGACTCACACCTTTCTTTCAAGGACAGACATGCTGACTGACATTGAAATTGCACAGCAAACTAAGCTTATTCCTATCGATCAACTCGCCCACGAATATGGTCTTTCTGACGACCAGTTCATTCCTTACGGCAGAGACAAAGCCAAAGTTGCTTTAGACACCTCTAACGCAAAGGGCAAACTCATTCTCGTGACGGCCACTTCCGGAATGCCCGCAGGTTCCGGAAAGACAACAACTTCTATTGCCGTTGCTCAGGCCTTTAAGAAACTCGGCGAAAAAGCATGTCTAGCTCTGAGAGAGCCCTCTCTCGGACCATCTTTCGGCATGAAGGGCGGCGCTGCCGGCGGCGGGTACTCTCAGGTCGTTCCGATGGAATCCATTAATCTGCATTTCACCGGAGATTTCCATGCTATTACGGCTGCCAATAACCTCTTGGCTGCTTTAATTGACAATGCCCGTCATCAGGGTCAAGTCGATCTGAAAGAAATCACTTGGCGCCGTGTCCTTGACGTAAACGACCGCATGCTCCGCAATATCGTCACCGGCCTCGGCGGTCCTGCTAACGGCATCCCGACCGAAACCGGTTTCGACATTACCGCTGCTTCCGAGCTCATGGCCATCATTTGCTTGGCCGACGGGGAAGAAGATCTCCGCACTCGCCTGGATCGCCTGGTTGTCGGTCTCAAACGTGACGGCTCTGCCTACACCTGCAAAGAATTAGGCGCAACCGGTGCTCTTATGGCTCTTCTGAAAGATGCCATGCTGCCGAACTTGGTTCAATCCATCGAAGGGGTGCCGGCTTTTGTTCACGGCGGTCCGTTTGCCAATATTGCGCACGGCTGCAACTCCGTAGCTGCTACCCGCGCTGCCATGACCATCGCTGACTGGGCCATCACGGAAGCCGGTTTCGGCAGCGACTTGGGCGCTGAAAAGTTCTATGACATTAAGTGCCGTATGAACAATCTTCAGCCGGCCGCCACGATCCTCGTGACATCTCTGAGAGCTTTGAAGTGGCACGGCGGCGTACCTCTGCCTGAAATCGGCAAGGAAAATATGGACGCTCTGATCAACGGTCTTCCCAACCTCAAAGCCCATATTGCCAGCCTGAAGCGCTTCGGCCAGCAGGTCATCGTGTCTCTCAACCATTTTGCCAACGACAACGAAGAAGAAATCGATGTCGTCCGCAAGGAATGCTTAAAAGCCGGTGTTCGTTTCGCGATTTCAGACGGTTTTGCCAAGGGCGGCGAAGGTGCTTTGGATGTTGCCAGAGAAGTCATGGCTGCCGTTAAAGAAGGCTCCAAGCCTTTGAACTACGCTTATAACCTTGATGAATCCATTGAAGAAAAAATTCAGGACGTCAACACCAAGGTTTACGGCGGACAAGATGTTTCTTACTCTTCTGCCGCTCTGAAAGACCTGGTCAAGATCAAAGCCTTGAACATGGGATTTGAAAAGCTTCCTATCTGCATCGCTAAGACTCCTTTCTCTATGTCCCACGATCCGGATCTGAAAGGAGCTCCTCACGGCTTTACGCTTCCTGTCCAGCGCGTTATCCTGAACGCAGGCGCAGGCTTCCTGGTTGTTACGACCGGCGCCATCATGCGTATGCCCGGCTTGCCGAAGAAACCGGCGGCATATACCATTGACGTCGTTGACGGCAAGATCACAGGATTAAGCTAAGTCCTAGGGTTTTAGTTTTGCAAGACGCTCCTTTTTAGGAGCGTTTTGCTTTTCTGAGCCATTATTTAAGCCAGATGCCGTCAGCCGCAAAAGCGGTATCAGCAAACAGTCTTAGACGGCAAATGCACACGACGAAGGATTAAAAGTCCGATAACAAAGAAAAGTGTCGTCACGAGGATTGCGGTTCTTTGATCTCCGGACGTCAGCCAAGTGACTGTTCCGTATGTGATCGGGCCCAAAACATTGGCCCCCCAAACGGCGACGTTCCAGGCAGAGTAGAACTGGGCAAGTTCTCCTGCCGGAGCAAAAACGGCAACAACTGCCCTGCCCGCTGATTGGCTCGATCCCATCGCGATGCCGGCAATATTGGCAGCGATCCAGAAACTCACCGGACCTTGAGAGAACGCCGCCATCACGCCCATGACGATCCACAAAAGAATGGTGAGCGCTAAAGTCTTCTTATGCCCCAAGCGATCCTGAACGTATCCGAATACAAACGCTCCGATGGCGGCCGTAATATTGACGACCAAAATCAAAGTAATCGTCTGAGCGGTCGTAAATTTCATGACAAGCTGGGCATATACAGCGGACAGCGTAATAACTACCGCAATGCCTGCCTGATAGAAAAGCCCGCAGACGCAAAGCTTCAAAAATTCCGGATAGCGTTTAAGAAGTTTGAAGCTGTCAGATGATTCCTTTCGGATTCGTTTGAAGGTCTTTTCAAAGGAAATGTTTTTAGGTTTCGAACGCTCTTTGACATACAAGAGCATCGGAAGCGCCATCACAAAGAAAATCGTCGCCGTGGACATTGCTGTGTACGGCACATAAACGTCAGCCGGAAGACCTGCTTTCTGTCCCTCAAAAACAATAAGCAGGCAAGCGGCCAAACTGACGATGCCGCCGAGATACCCGAAAGACCAGCCCCACCCTGAAACCTTGCCGAAGGCTTCGGGCTTTGCCAACTCCGAAAGAAACGCTGAATTGAGAGATACACCGGCATTGAATGCCGTATTAGAAATGACGATCAGAAAAACCGCTGAGGCTAAAGTCCCCGGACCGGTATACGCAAGCGTCGCTGTGCTCATACAGCAGATGCCTGTCATCACCGCAAGCCAGAATCGTTTATTGGCCTTAGCGTCTGCCAACGCACTGATTACAGGAATAACAGCGATAGACAGCAAATTAGAAAGAGTGATCGTCAGCGTCCAAGCAAACGTTGCCCAGACAGCATTTTCTGCGACAACCGACACAAAAAAAGCGTTGTAGACCGCAGTCAGAATAACGGTGGTGTAACCGGAGTTCGCAAAATCGTACGAAGCCCAAGCGAGAACCTCCCGCTTGGAGACCCCAGGCATGAGAAAGTTCTTTCCGGAATTCATTGACTAATCCGTACAAGCCAGCTGATGGATGAAGGCTGCACAGCTCCTTGCAAGAGAAGACGTGTTGTAGCCGCCTTCAAGAACAGCCACGACGCCTCGGCATTCCGGAATCTCAGATTTGCAGGATGCCAGCCGGCGACCTAAGAAGGCATAGTCTCGTTCAACCATTAAAAGCTGGGCTTGATCCTCTTCTCTGTGTGCATCAAAACCAGCGGAAACCATAATCAGCTCAGGTTTGTATTCCTTGAGCTTGGGCATCCAAACTTCGTCCATGGTTCGACGAAGTGCAATCCCTTCGGTTCCTTCCGGGAACGGTGTGTAAATCGCGTTCGGAGGCGCGTGATGAATATGCGCATACGGGAAAAGCGCTTCTTGGAAACCGTCCAGAATTAAAACATCATCTCGGCCTCCGAGAATATTGCTCGTCCCGTCCCCGTGGTGGACATCAAAGTCAACAACTGCGACTCTTTTTAATCCGTAAACTCCGATCGCATGCAGCGTACCGATGGCTACATTATTCAAGAAGCAAAAACCGCCGGAATGATCTCTATGCGCGTGATGTCCTGGCGGTCTGACCGCACAGAAAACCTTTTTATATTGTCCTGAGAGGACGTCATCCACACCCGCGCATGCGGCCCCTGCTGCATATTGAGCGGCCTCCCAGGTATAAGGATTCATGGCGGTATCGACACTAATCGTGTTCAGACCTTCCTTCGGTGAATTGTGGGAGAGGTAGGAAATATAGTCAGCATCGTGGGCGGCCAGCATGTCAGTAACAGCCACCATCGGCGGCGTTTTTTGATCGACGAACTGAGAAGTACCGGCGGCCAGCATGAGCTCTTCGATTTTTTCCAGGCGTTTCGGACATTCGGGATTGTTGTTTCCCATCTTATGTTTGAGAAACAATCCGTGAGTATAGAAAGCGGTATCAGCCATGGAATTCTTCTTTCAGAGCTTTTTATTTATTTTAACTTTTTCTTGGGACCCATCTAAAGAACAATTGCTGAAAGAACTTTATCACTACAAGGTCTTAAGAGTATTATTTTGAACCCTGAGCTATCAATCCGCTCCCATCATTCGGACGGCAGCGTTGATTCCTCTTCAGTTAGAGGACATTTAGAAGGATATAGTTCGGGTACAAGCAAGCAAAAGGTGTTAACGACATACCCGCTTTTGGATGCTTGGATTGAGGATAACTGTTTTTTTAGAAGCGCAACTTGGGCCTTGAGCTGGAACGTTGATTCGATAGATTGCTGAGTAAGAAAACCAACTATCTTTGCGTGCCTTCGGATTACAGACTGGTACAGACTTACGCCGTGGTCCTTCCTGTATTTAAATCCCTCCAGATTCACTCGCTTTTTATATCCAGGCAGCTCCCTAACCTCATAACGAATTAAAGACTTTTCTACATCCGTATTGTCGAAGCCAGCCAAAATTGCCAAGGGCACATGGTAGAAAGACTCAACCATTGGGTAATTGATGTAAAGTTTCCCTGCATCAGAAGAGTCACAAAAGTGTGACATAAGCTTATGTACACACTGTGGATCAAAATCCGCGGTGTGAGGATCAAGATCGAAGGCTAAGAAAATATCGGAAAAATCATTTGCACTTTTCCCTTTTAACTTTTCCTTGTCGCCCGGGCCAACCTGATTACTGCTTCTTAACACTGCAGTTATATCTAAATCAGAATATTCGCATTCATAGCTTTCGTATTCCAAATAAAGCTTCTTCAGATTTGCATTTAGTGAAACAACCTCTACCCGAGGCAAGTCAAACTTTCCAAATAGCCGTTGCAAAAGTTTGGCTTCTGTCGGGCCTTCGGATATGACAAGGACCTGCTTAGCGCTCAAATTCATGACTTAAGAAGAGTTTTTCAAGATTGTTGCCTTCACGTATTTCACGTTCTGTAAGATCTGAAAATGGCTTTATCTTTTCATTGCGTAACAAGAAACAACAATCTGCCCGTGTATTTGCATGCGTCAATAAGTTTGTATTGTGCGTTGTGAGAATGCATTGAATATCCAAGCTTTTTGCTAAATTAAAAATTTTTTCTGCAACTTCATAATGGTAAAAAGCATCAAATTCATCCATGTAAATAAAACTAGGCTTATTAATGCTGAGAGACTCCTGCCAATAGAACAAAACGGTAAGCGCCAAAGTACCACTTGATGCAACAGCAAAAAACGGCAAGGCTTGCTCGTGAGCAAAATACAAGCCTTCTCGGCCATCAGGGCTTTTTGCTACTTTTAAACGTTCGTTAACATCATGATCATTTAAAAACTTTTCGAATTTTTCTGTGAGACCATGGCTAATGATGAAAGAGTCCAAATGATCTGTCACAGATAACAAACCCATGAAACTATTTCCTGTGTCAACTCGTCTAAACCACAGCATCGAACCAACGAAATCCATTAATTTTCTAATCGTTGAATCTTCCGGTAATGGAGAATTGTTCGCTAGATATCTAAGGAAAGAAAGACTTGAATCCTTATACACAAAATTGAGTCTTTCAAAGCCAAAAGAAGAAAGGTTCTCAAATCTATGTATTTTCTCATTATCATCCCAAGAGAAAACCTCTCTGCCATCAATAAGAAGCGTCTCTCCTGTTAACTCCAGAAAAGAAGATTTGCTGTATGAATAAACGACTTCTTTACCATCTAATAAAAAGGTATAACTAAATTTAACGGGATCGTCCGGATGATCGGCATTAGCGTAATAGGTATATGCATCTGGTTTTTTTACTTTATCTACCAAGTGCTGGACTATGTCGAAAAGAGCGAACCCAAGATTCGATTTACCGGAACTGTTGCGGCCGTAGACTAATGCAGTCTTTATAAATTTTCCGCTGGGAGAGTCAGCAAGACAATCCATGGAGAAATCATAATTTCTCACTTTTGAAAAATCCCACTGCAACGAATTGAATTGTTTGAAATTAATTACTTCAAATCTCTTTAACATCGTAGTCCCCCTTTCCTTTCGGAATAAAAAGGATGATAGCACACTGCCGTAAAAAAATTACGGCAAACCTAAATTGAGGTATAAAAGGAAGAATAAAAAATGGACTGTCGGCTCTTTCTAAAAAGAAGAAATCAACAGTCCAAACTTTGTTTTATGGAGGGTAAAACAAATTTAGGATATCAATAAATATCTATGGCTATACATCCAAAAGTCGTTCAAGTTCTTCACGATTTTCTTTCTTAGCCAGCTCAGGGCGTTCGGAAAGAAGAACCATCAGTTTCAAGCGAGTCTTGGCAGAAGAAAACTCTCCACCGTGAATCGCACCGTTGTTACGGCTATCTGTAACGGAACCGGGATAGGCATAAACCTGATAAGGACGACCGCCCGGCGTTCTGGTCGTAATCACGACGACAACGCCTTTATCCGTTGCATCTTTAATTGCCGGTTCGACAATGGCCGGAAGATTGCCACGGCCGAATCCTTCTAACACGATGCCTTTGCAGCCCTGAGCAACAGCAAAGTCAATGTAATCACGACCGATGCCTGTCTGACCGGTAACAATATCAACGCGCGCGGTAAGTTCTTTGGGGGAATAAGTATGTCTATCCAAGGGAGCACGACGGAAAACGACTCTGTCGACATCGCAGTAACCGATCGGACCCCACCAAGGAGAAGCAAACGTATCCGGGTTCGCTGAATGCGTCTTGCGAACCTGGCCGGCTGCATGGATGATTTCATTCAGCAGAACCATTACGCCTTTGCCTTTAGCTTCTTCGCTGGCCGCTGTTTTAACAGCGCAGTAAATGTTTGCGGGACCGTCCGGGCTGGTATCGCCGGCGCCGCGCATTGCAGCGGTTAAGACAATAGGCTTTTCGCTCTTGTGAAGAATGTCGAGCATGTAGGCGGTTTCTTCAACTGTATCGGTACCGTGAGTCACTACAGCGCCGGCAACGCCCTCTTCTTTCAAGGCTTCCTCAATCATTTGAGAGAGCTGGAACATTTTTTGCGGAGTCATCGCGCAGCTGGCATGATTTGAAAACTCTCTGACTTCAACATCAGCAAGTTTATCCAAACCAGGAACAGCGGCGGCCAAGTCTGCGCCGCTGACAGCAGGAACCAGGCCGTTAACCTTCGGGTCAAACTTCATCGCGATGGTTCCGCCTGTAGTAAAGACAATGACTTTTTTCTTTTCCGACATTCGATTTCTCCTTTGAAATTTTTTAGTGTCTGATCATCCCATACTTTTCCTGAGCAGCAATGAGTTCCTCGTTTGCCTGCCCAAGATTTTCATTCAAGTATCCGACCGCAGCGCAGATGATTCGGTCGTAATTTTTAACGTCTTCCGACTCTAAGGTCGGAAGAACTTGTTTTTGGAGTTGCTCTCGGCTAATAAAGAGGCTCATTACAGCAGAAGTTCCCGGTATACAGCCGACGCCTCCCATAACTTTATGCACATCATTGCTCATAAAGGTAATGCCACCTAATTCCTGACTGCAAAATTCATTCAGTTTGGCAGCAATTCGGACTTTTTCCTGAGCAGTAGAAGCTTTGCTCAGCCTTTCTCCGAATTCAATAATCTTTCTGCCTTGCTGACGCGTCAGATCTTCCATTGCGGTATCACTTCTGCCAAGCAGTTCCGGACGATACTCCACCGGAAGGCCCAGAGATTGTGCGGTCTTTAATAAGGCTTTTGCGGCAACAGTGTTGTCATCTCCGGGGAACGCTCTGATTAAGAATGTGGGTTCCTTGATAACGGATGAAAGCGGTTCTGCACAGACCTTGCCTTCAATGACAAAGGAAGGGATTCGATCCAAATGCAGTTTTTCAGATAAGTCTTTCTTTCCGTATAAGTTAACGTTTCCTTCAATATCCTCATTAGGACCAATGCCGCCTACGGTCGCATTTGAAAGCGCCATGACCGATACCGGAACACCGTGAATATCCAAAACCGTTCCAAGAATCTTTCCGCAATTTCCTTCCAGGTCCTCTTCTTTGATGATAAATTGATCCGAGAAGGCTTTCACAAAGCTGTCCAACGCTGCATTAGCAATCGCAGTTTGCAAGGCAACAGGTACTTCCATAGCGCCCTGACCTAAGATTCTTCCGAAGCAATCCACCGCAATCGCTTGCGAACAAACGGCCTGCTTTCCGACACAATGAGACGCCAGACGGGCCTCTGAAGCTGTAATGCCGCGTCTTGCCGTGCCTATGCCTTCTCCGCCTGAAACTGTCTTAACTTGAAAATATGCATCCTCAAGACCCGTATGGACATTGCACTCCGCAATTTCAAGACTTAAGCCAGTTGCTTCTCGCAGAAGACCAAGCACTGCGCTCAGACCCCCAGAATCGTCTTGGATAAAACCCAAGTGGCTATTGGCGTGTCCGCATCCGGCATGACCAACAACGCCGATGACTCCGAATGGTGCGGCAGATAAGGATATATTTGTTTTCATGAGTTAACCGATGAGTTCGGGTTCGGCTAACACCGAACCCGAAGATTCACAGACTAATTAGAAGATCATCAAAAGGATGGTGATGATCAAGGCAACCAAGCAGCCGAACAGAATGGACGGACGCTGGAACAAGTTAGCCTGTTTGAGGTTAGATCCCGGAACCACCGGAATAACGGTAGCCAGAGCAGCAACCGGGCCGCCGGTAAGGAAGTACTGAATCAGAGAAGCGCCGGAAGCGGCAGCGAAAGCTGCTGCAAACGGGTCAGCTCCGGTACCGAGCACAACCTGAAGGAACGGAACCAAAACAGCAACAGAGGCTGCATAAGACTGAGTCATGAAACCGGTTACGAAAGCCACGCAGAACATGACAATAACCGGAGAGAAGGAAAGCATCGGAGAAGCAAATGTCGAAATCGTGTCAACGAGACCAATCTGTTTAATAACGGTGCTCATAAACAGGAAACCGATCGTTGCAACCAACGGTGTCGCGATTAAGCCGACACCCTGCATCATCGTCTGTTCTGCACTCTTCATATCCTTGTGAGCAAGGATCATAACGACGAGAGCGGATACCAGACCGACCAGGAAAATCGGCAGACCGCAGATGAAACCGACTAGGAGAACTAAGAACGGGAAAAAAGCTTTTCCGGATGTCGTCTTATATTCTTTGTTTTGATTTCGTCCATAACGGCGATTCTGTCTTCTTCACTGACCGTAACGCCTCTCTTATGCATGTCATAGATCACCCGAACATAAGACATGAAGAAAATAGAGAGAGCAGCGATTAGGCCGAGAACGTTGAAGAGGCCGTAGCCAATACCGGCTGTTGCAAGGATTGCAACCTGGGTCGGATGAGTAAAGCCGGCTAAGTTGCCAATGTGGCCAGCATGAGCCTGGATACCGGCGACTTTATTCGGGTCAACACCGAGCTTAACAGCAGCCGGACCGGTAATCACGGCGGTAATCACAGGCTGAGTGAAGCCTGTCAGTGCGCCGATAACGCCTGCAGCGATACCGCCGGCCGTGCAAACGCCGGGGCCCCCGCCGAGTTTATTGCCCCAAAGAACGATATCTCTAACGATAACGTCCAAAAAACCCGTTGCCTGCATGATACCGATGAACAGCAAGATACCGGTCATATCGGCAATCACAGGATTCAAACCTGAATTAATCATCTTTGCAATTGTCATCGGAGCGCTTCCGGCAAGCGGGAAGCCCGCAACAATCGCGGAAATAGCCGCACCTGTGATGGCTGTGATGTAAATCGGCGTCATGCCTGTAATCATGATCACCAACGTCAGGACCATCAAGCACTGGGCTATGATCATCTGAGTTGTCATTATCTATCTCCTCTTGATTTGAGACGCAGACTCTCTCGGAGTCGCGCGTAGAAAAAACTCTACGAGATAATGTTCGCAACATTCTGTAACGGAGCGATTGCAATTGTCAGCAAATATATTGCAGAAAAATTACAAATGATCCGTGTTTGTACTAAGAGCTTTTTATCAGGTATGCCCGTAAAACACTGTCATTTATGACGGCGATATAAGGGCCCGGTCCAAAGGACTGGATAGGCTAAACCAGCCCAATCTTTTCAGATCTAGGGGCGGGCTGTCCCGAAGGCAAGTCTGTGGAGAGATGTGAGACCTGAAGGAGTATACGGTTGTGTCCAAGCACGTATCTCCTTTGGGAGAACGTGCAAAAACCAAGCTGTACTCCTTTGGAAAATCCCGCTGAAGCAGAAACCCCCGAGGCAACTTCGACATTAAGCTACAGCTGTCGGAGAAGCGGCAGGAATCCTCTTAATTTATGACGAGGAGGAAGTCAATCAGGTTCTGTAATTAGGTATCCCACGGAGGAATAAGCCGCAATCACGCCGCCGTCCAACCCACATTGTTCAAGCTTTCTTCGAATCCTTGCAAAAGTGACACGAAGATACTGGACCTCTCCGATGCTCTCGTCCCCCCACACAGCTCGAAGCAGCCGTTCATGGGTCATGACTTCTCCGGGATGTTTCACAAGCTCTAAGAGCAGCCTGAACTCTCTGTCCGTCAGTTTGACGGGCGCGTCTTTGACATAACATTGACGCGGGCCGGGCAACAGTCTCAGCGCACCGCAAATAAGCTCCTGACTTTGAGGGGCGTGGACAAGTGATCTGGTTTTTCCTCGTCTTAACACGGCTCGAATTCTTTCCATCAGTTCTTCAATGTAGAAAGGCTTCGAGACGAAGTCGTCTGCTCCTTCTCGGAAGCCCTCAATGACCGTGGGACGTTCGTCTTTCGCCGACAAAATGATAACTGGCACATCAGATGACTTGCGCAGTCTCTTGAGCATGGACATGCCGTCAATTTCAGGCATCATTAAGTCAAGCAAAATCAAATCGGGTTTCTCAACCGACTTGTTGTAAACCTCCAGTGCCTGAGCTCCGTCGGAGGCGGTCTGAACGTCAAATCCTTCGAGTTCTAGATTTTGAGCCAAAAGACGGCGGATCTTGCTTTCGTCATCAACGATCAAGATTAAAGGACGATGCATACTTCCCTCCTACAGCGACAAGGAGATTTTAAAGACTGTTCCGCCTTTGGGATTTTGTTCGGCCCAGATTTTTCCGCCATGGACAGCCATGATACCGCGGCAAATCGAAAGGCCTAATCCGGTTCCCCCGACTTTCCGTCCCGAACCCATATCGACTTGATAAAAAGAATCAAAAATTTTAGAGAGATGTTTTTCGGACACGCCTATACCGTTATCAGAAAAGCTGATAACCACAGAGTCATCAATTTTTTCCGACCTTACATTACACGTAGGCTTTTCCTTGTCGTTGTAGCGGGCAGCATTTTCCAAAATATTCACAAAGACTTGGGTCATACGGTCCTTGTCAGCCAAAACACACTCAGCTTCCGGCTCAACTTTCAGCGAAACCTCCAAGTGAGGAAAATGAAGATGAACGCTCTTCATTGCTTTATTCAAAATTGCTGTAACAGTCTGCACTTTCGGCTTAATCACCAATGATCCTGCCTCAAGTCTGGAAACATCCAGCCAGTCGCAAATCAAGTTTTGCAGACGCTCGCTTTCCTCCAGCATCTCTGTCAGAAGCTGCTGAGAGTCCGAAAGTTTTCCGGATCTAATTTGGCGCTGCAGCGTTTCACTTTGAAGTCTTAGCGTAGTGACCGGAGTCTTTAGTTCATGCGCGACAACAGAGATCAAATTGCGCTTCATTCTTTCCATGGAAACTTCTTCCGAAATATCTCGAAGGAGCAAACCCATTCTCGGGCCAACATAGCCATGAAATTCCGGCACTAAAAAACCGGAAGCTTCAATGAAAAAATCAGAATCTACTTTACTAACATATCGAGTGGGGGCCGCAAAGAAATCCTGTGGATTATTCGGACTGTCTGCCAAATAAACCTTTCTAAAGTGTTCCTCTATATAGTTCTCGACTTTGGCGATACCGTCTCCGGGCGCAATAGAAAGAATCTCTCTTGCTGTCTTGTTGGAATACAGCAAACTGCCGGTTTTTCCGATCAGTACCACCCCTTCCGTCATAGACTCCAGTAGGGCATTGAAGCGGGATTGAGAAGCTTTCACTGAAGAAAACATCTCTTTGTTCTCTAACACAATGGCAATCGAATTTGCCAAACGCTGAAGCGAGGTATTGACTCGATTTTCTTGAGTGTAGTCAGGCCGCTCGAAGCTTAAATAGCCTAAAACTCCCGTGCTGAGTTTAACCGGCAAACTGGCTAGATCCTGACGACCCCTTTCCGGTTCATCGACGAAATCCAATTGGTTAAGTCCGAGGATTAGACGGAAGCTCTCGACGGTCCGCTTTATCACAACATGCGGCTCATCCTGAAGCGGCGCCAAGAGAAACTGGAGGGCCCTGAGCTCTTGATTTCTCTGATTGAGTGTTCGGGTCCGCAGGTTGACCTGATGTGTCAAATCTAAGTTCGATTCTTCTAATTTCTTCTGTGTCGATTGAACCTGCCGAACCAGCTTTTCAAACTGGACCGAAAGCAACTTCAATTCGATCGGCGCATTTGCAAGAAAAGATCGGTCCGGTTTCTTAATGGAACCGTCCTTCTTGAAGGCGTTGATTTGGTCGATTAAGGTTTGGACATAATTTGTAAGACGAAATCCCAAGAAGGTTCCGACAATTAGAGCAAGCAGTGCACCGCAAACAAGAAAGACGCCTGAAGTCAGCAGTGAGGAAAGGAGCTGCTTGTCTCGAAATGTCACGCGCTGAGAAAACACCGCACGCCAATCGGTATCCGGAATCTCGGCAATTGAAAGAACCGCTGAGTCATTACGTTTTTGATTTGTCCGCCACAAAGGTGTAGGCGCCCCAAGCATTTGCTCAGAAATTTTCACAAATTCCGACGATAAGTTTTGCGGTCTTACATTGCCGCTGTCGTTCAAAGAAGTAAAGAAAATTTCCTTTTGTTTTGAATCAAATATTTGTAAAGAATAAGGTTCAGCGCCAACGGATCGTTCGAAGATGACAGCGATATCTTCCTTCGGCTCACAGCCAATCAAAAGATACGAACGGTCGTAAGAATCAGCTTCCGGGATACGCGAACCAAAACAAATTTCATTTTGAAACGATCGAACGTTAACTTCGCTGCCGGCAAAGGCGGACATTAATTCAGCCGTTGAGACAGAGCTTTCACCATGATGAAAGTCCACGCTCCCAGTGTCTGAGATAAGCTTAAGCGAAGTGAGGTACGGCATTTTCTCAGCTAGCTTATTGAGGCGTGAAACCGGAATAACTTTAGAACCAATGGACTCTGAAATCATGTCAGATGCCGTGTTCAAAAAAGTTTCAATACTCACAAACCGTGCACTAATGCTTCTTGCAAATTGCTGCGTCCTCATTATCTGCTGGTCATCGATGACCGCCGCAGTGTGAGTTAATTGAGAGAAATGCATGAAGGCAAGCATAAATAGCGGCATCAAGGCCGTCCAGGCCAAAGCACGCGTCAGATAACCTCGAAAGTCTTTAGGAACGACCTGCTCTTCGACCTCAACTTTTACCACCGGCGGAAGAGGAACGACAAAATTTGAAGTGTTTGAAGCCATGTTCTCTCTGGGGCAGAATCGAAAGATTCTGCGGTTGTTTGTTTTGACTTATTTGTTTGCTGCTATTTTAGTTGTTAAGCAAAAATTTACCGGAACTCAAAATACGGAACTCACTTAAGAAAGCCAACTAAGACCGTTGTTGTCACGCAATGTTGCTGAAGTCCATTTTTTCTTCCGACAGTTACACCATGTCCGTACAATTCGGAAAAAATTCGGGTAATCTAACTAGGACTTAGGAGGCGCTTATGCTCAGACGATCAATTCTTATCTCAGGTATTTCCGGGCTCGCCGCTTTTTCCGGGTTGGCTTTGGCCCAATCTATGTCCTCCACTTCCGCCGAAAAAGCTCTGCCCTACAGCAAAAGGCCTGAAGTTAAAAAATTCATTCAAGACGTCTGCAGTCGCCGCGGACTCAACCAGGATTGGGTCGCTGTCGTTCTTGATCAGGCCACTTATCAGCCCAAAATTGAGCGTCTGATGACACCGAAGCGTACCAAGCCCGGTACAAAAGACACCCGCAAAGATTGGGAAAAGTACAGAAATATCTTTCTCGGAGCTCACCGCTTGAATTTAGGTGTTCAGTTCTGGAAAGACAATGAGACTTCCTTGGAGCGTGCCCGTGAGATTTATCATGTTGACCCTGCCGTTATTATCGGCATCATCGGCGTGGAAACACGTTATGGAGAAAATACGGGCAATTGGAAGGTTCTCGATTCTTTGGTCACCTTGAGTTTTGACTACAAACGCAGAGCCGACTTCTTTAAGAAAGAGCTGGAAGAATTTTTAGTCATCCTTTACAAAAATGACCTTAAGCCTTTTGATGTACAAGGTTCTTATGCTGGTGCCGTCGGTTTGCCGCAGTTCATGCCAAGCTCTATCAAACGATTCGGCGTGGATTTTGACGGTGACGGAAAAATCGACATCAATCATTCCACCGCTGACACGATCGGCTCTATTGCCAACTATCTGAGCAAACACGGATGGGTAGAAGGGCTGCCCATGTTAATTGAGGCGGATATTTCACCGGCTCAAGCGGCTAAGTTCGGGGGCGGCACCAATCCCCGCTTTACTTGGAATCAATTGATAAGCAACGGTGTGAAGCCGCTGGACAATGACGAACATTTTGCAGGAAATATGCCGGTCTTCATTGTTGACTATCCGTTTTATCTTCCGGGATCCTTGGACTTTGAAAAACTTTATAGAGTCGGTACAAAAAATTTCACAGCAGTTCTTCGCTACAACAGCAGCTATTTCTACGCCGGTGCTGTGGCTGAGCTAGGCTCTGCAATTGCAGAGATGATGGGCAAGAAAGGTTTGATCGATGGTGAGAAGCTTCTTCCGCCGCATCTTAAGCCGCAGTCGAGCGGAATCGCTAAGAACCTTAAAGGAATCAAGGAAACCGTAACACCGATTTCTTCAGGTAATAATCTTTAGTTTCTTTCCTTACCTCTCCGAACTAGAATATTCCGTACAGGAGTCTTAGAGAACTCTCGGAATGTTAGAAGACAAGGAGAAAAAGATGGCAATTGGAAGTGCAGTACAGCGCGGCAATAGCGTTAACGTTTATAACGAGCGCGGCGTTATGCTCTTCAGCAAAGTTGGCGAACTTATCGGATACACCGGAACTACCGTAACCATCCGCAGAGGAAATCAAGCAATTACTTATAGCGATAAAGGAATACAAAAATTCTGCAAAGTGTGTTCCTGACATCTCTAGAAGAGGCTAGTTAGAAAACTCGAAACTAGCCTTTCCTGCTTCAAAGACTTGTCTTAGCGACCAAAAACCTTTCCGGAAAATTTTCCCGCGCCGTTTACGCCGCCTTCAAAGGATTGTCCGATTTCAATCGGTCCGCTCCCTTTCGGAGTCCCCGTATAAATTAGATCCCCCGCTGTCAGTCGCCAATACTTAGAAACCTCGGAAACAAGTTCAGGGATGCTGTGCATCATTTGACTTGTGTTGCCTCGTTGTCGTTCCTGATTATCGACATAGAGCCAGAGCGTTGCCGCATCCATATCCGGCATTCGGTGCTTTTCTCTGATCTCGGTAATTAATGCTGAGTTGTCAAAGCACTTTGCCTTTTCCCAAGGTTGGCGGTTCTCTCTAGCGATTGTTTGAAAATTGCGGCGCGTGAACTCGACGCCTGCAGCGTAACCGAAAATATATTCTTCTGCTTTTTCAGGCGTAATGAAACCAGTTTCAGGTGCTGTTTTGCCGATCGCAACGACGAGTTCCACCTCAAGACAAAAAGAATTCGTTTCTCGAGGATAAGGAATCTCTACGCTTTTTCCTTCCTTGCAAACAACAAGGCCGTCAGAAGGCTTTGTGAAAAACACCGGTTCAGCCCTTTCAACGCGCCCCATTTCTGCTAGATGATCCGCGTAGTTGCCGGCAATAGCGTAAACACGATGTACAGGAAAATATCGGTCCTTCTCGCCCCAAACGGGAACCGCCGGAACACAAGCTTGAGCAAATACAAACGGCATTCAACTTCCTTAGAAAAAATTTACGGTTACGCTGAAGATGAACTTCAATGCACATCCTAACTACCTTAGGAGAGCGGCTACATAGAGGGGAAAATCGTACCTCTTTCGCATCTTTGCGCCCAAAACAGATTTCGTTCGTTTCAGAGTGTCCTCAACAGCAAACTTAGTTTGGTTCCTTTCAATGCTGACGTCAAGCCGAGGAAAAGAAATTAGGTCAACTAAAAGAGGGTTCCGGCCATTTCACAGAGTTAAGAATTTTTCAAGAGATGTAAGTTACGTCCCGAACGGCAGAAGCACGTTTGTAACTCTCCAAAAGAAAAAACCTTCTCTAGACAGGGTTATAAGAACCTTATCGTCGGGCCTGTTCTTCCCGCTCAAAGTAACATAAAAGCGATTGACACTGTCTCCATACTTCTTTTCAACGTCCACTCCTAACATACCCTTATCAGCGACTTTTGCTTGAAGATGAACGTTTTTAAAACCGTCATTGGGATTCAAAGAAGAATTCCGAGTTAATTTATTTTTTCCGCTGATTAAGGCTGCGATTCCTTCTTCCGTAACCAGATCTCGAACTAAGCGGTCAACAAGCTGAAAAGAATAGAGATCGATTTGGTTCTTTGTCGTTACCGGCTGAGATTGAAACTCCCGAAGTTTTAGATCAATCTGATTATTAATCTGCCGTTGTATATTTAAGCGAACCTTCGGAAAATCGATAAATTTACTCATCCTTGCGGTATCTCCGGACTCGATAGCGTTTTTGATTTGATCCGCAGCGTAATACGGACTCCAATACCAATATCCGATAAAACTAGCTGCGGTAAATATAAGCAAACTAATTGCAACGAATCGAATCGATGAACCTTCTGAACGTAACTGCATTGACAACACCTGAGACAAGCTTTACAGACCAAATAAAAATACTATATTAGGTATAAACCCTACTCTCCTAATCACCTCAAAATAGGATTGCTAAAAAGTATTTTTCACAAGATTGACTTGTATTTTCACCGCACTCAAAAAATATTAATCCGAAAAGATGAAAAATTTTTTCTTATATTTTTAATAAGTTAATCGCATTCTCCGAAGCTTATCCCCGGTCTTTAGGTGAAACTACGTAGGAAATTCTATCTATTTTCATCTAAAACATTTACAATTCAACACAGATTAACAACCTCATATGAAAAGGAGATAACTCAATGATTTTTAAAACATTGCTGACTTCTGCCGCCGTTTCTTTGGCCGTTGCTTCCTACGCTCAGGCCGCTGTTCAGGACGGTACGTTTGAAGGCACAGCCAACGGCAAAAACGGTCCCGTAACCGTTGCCGTAACCATCAAAGCAGGAAAGATCACAAATGTTAAAGTCGTAAAATCCGGCGAATCCGCAATGATCGGAGATGCTGCAATTGCTCGCATTCCGTCCGAAATCGTTGCCCGCCAGTCCCTGCGGGTAAATAACGTCGCCGGTGCCACTTTGTCTTCCATGGCAATTCAAGCTGCTGCGACAAACGCGGTTAAGGCCGCGGGCGGTACTCCGAACGAATTCTACAAGGCGCCGATTAAGAAGTCGGCTTCCAACATTGATATTAGCTACAAGACAGCCGTTGTCGTTGTCGGTTCCGGCGCCAGCGGAATGGCTGCAGCGGTTCGGTCTCAGTTGAACGGAAATCCCACCATTCTGATTGAAAAAATGCCGTACCTCGGCGGCGACACGATTCTGAATGCCGGAACCTTAATTGCGACTGGTTCCCGCTATCAACGCGATGTCATGAAAGAAACCAAGGACTCTCCGGAACTCGCATATAAAGACATCATGCATGTCGGCAAGAATCGAAATGACCCGGTTTTAGTCAAAATGGTCACTGAAAAAGCAGGTTCAGTCGTCGACTGGCTGATTGACGACCTCAAGATTCCTTACGGTCCTGCGGCAACCCAATACCCTGACCACTCCGCCTCACGCCAGCTTGGTGTAACAGGTCGCTCTCCTAATTTCATCAGAACAATGGCCCGTATCTTTACGGACCACGGCGGCAAAATTTTGATGGAAACTCGCGCCACCTCTTTAATTTACAAGGGAGGCCGCGTTGACGGAGTTCAGGCTGTCAACGCCGATGGGGACAAGATCACGATCAACGCTAAAGAAACCATTCTAGCCTCCGGCGGTTTTGGCGCCAAGACAGAAATGCTCCCGAAGACTTTGAAAGGCTACCTTTTCTACGGTTTAGACAGTGATGCCGGTCAAGGTTACGAAATGGCCAGAAAACTCGGCGCGCAAAATATAAATATGGATCTTGTAAAAGTCTATCCGCAGGGTGTTGAGACCGTTCCGAACCACGGCCTTGCAGCGACTGCCAGTTCCACGGCTACGGTCAATGATACCGGTGCAATCTATGTCAACAGTCAGGGTAAACGTATCATCAATGAGCGCGCCTCTTTAGGAGAACTCACAGATATCACCGTAGCTCAGCCCGACAAGATTATGTACTTAGTCATGGATAAAACAGGCTATGACCGTTATCTGGCTAAGAGCATTGAAGACAAACTGGTTCCGGACGAAACTGTTCTTCGTAAATGGCTTGCCATTAAGAACAACGGGAAACCGGTGATGGTTGAATCGAATAATCTGGCTGAAGCGGCTAAAGTCATGGGTATCAATCCTGAAGGACTTGAAGCTACTGTCAAACAGTGGAACGAAATGGCAAGCGCCGGCAAAGACACTCAGTTCAATCGTAAAGATCCGAAAGAGCTCATTAAAGCTCCGTATTACATTGTTGAACAGAAGCCTCGTTTTGCCACAACACTGGGCGGCTTGAAAGCCAATGCAAATATGCAGATTTTAGGGAAAGGCGGTAAGCCCATCCCCGGTCTCTTCGGAGCCGGCTGCGTAGTTGGCGGTGCTAACGGCGCCGACTCTATGACCGCTATGATGAACTCCTGGGCCATCATCTCCGGTGTGGATGCCGCAGACGGTGCAACTGCCGCCATCAAAAAATCCCGCAAGTAATCTCCTCTAATACTTAGCAACTGCTAAAACGGGCCCAAAATTGGGCCCGTTTCTTGTGATTTTGAGGTGAGTTAGAGAATTAGATTCCGTTAAGTTTCAACACACATCCTTTGAAAATTCCAAATGCGGTTTCAAGTCCTTTTTCGTCAAAATCAAATTCTCTCTGGTGGTGAGCTGCTGTTCTGTCGGCTCCTACAACGAAGAACTCACTCTTTCCTCCGGCAGCTTTTACACGTGTTGCAAGCATCGTAAAGTCCTCGGAACAACCTAACTTTTTATGCTGGACAACTCGTTCGCAGCTCGGCAGACTTCCTGCAACTTCCGTCACTAAAGAAGCAAGCTCAGGATCGTTATTGAGTTCACCGGCCTCTCCGACTTTTTCAACTTCATAGTCCACGTCATAAGCCAAAGCGGTGCCTTTAACAATGCGATTGGCCTGATCGACCATGAAATCGTTGATTTCCGCTGTTTCTCCGCGTACTTCTAATTGAACCTGAGCATGTACCGGAATAACGTTTCTTCCTTCACCGGCCTGCATCATTCCTACGTTAATGCATCCTAGACCTTTTCCATGGCGTGCCATTCCAAGAAGCTCGGATACACAAGTACAGGCACAAGCCAAAGCATTCCTACCAAGATGCGGACTCATTGTCGGATGAGCGGGCCGACCTTTATAGCGAACATCTAACTTAGTTGTGCACAATACGCCCTCGGGGTACACACAAACCTCTCCGGTGGGACACATCATTGCTAAATGCGCACCTAACAAATAATTGACGTCATCTAAGAGGCCGGAAGCCGCTTGAGCCGCTCCTCCTCTCACACCTTCTTCGGCCGGCTGGAAAATCAATTTAATTCTTCCGCACAACTGATCTTTGTGATCGACAATCCACTGCGCCATGGTCAATCCGACTGCCGTGTGTCCATCATGGCCGCACGAATGCATAACTCCTGCATGACGGGATCTGAAATTCTCTTTATTGGGAAGATGATCCTTTAAGTCCGTTTCTTCGACACCGACACAGTCGATATCAAAACGCAAAGCTGTGACAGGGCCCGGTCTGCCTGTGTCTAATTCCGCAATGGTGCCCGTATATCCGTGCATTCTTTCAATGAGCGTCGGGTCGACACCTTCTTCCAGTGCCCTCTTTTTGCTTTTTTCCACAAAATCTTCCGGCCTGCCCATGACAGCATCGAGACCGATCTGCTCAACGCCGACAAACGTCTTCCAGCCAAGCGGTTCGATTGTCTCCAAAATTTTTGCTGTAGTACAAAATTCACCCCAACCGAGTTCGGGTATCTGGTGCAGTTCTCGTCTCAGTTTGACTGCGTTTTTGATGTAATCCATGTTGTTCTCCTTAAACCATCGCTAATGCGACAAAGATGACGGCAATGATCATCGGAATTGCCAGACGTTTTGTAAGTTCAATCGGATTGCTGACCCGGGCCAGACCGCAAATCACGATAGCGACACCGGATATCGGACTCATAGTTCTTCCAAGAGCTCCGGCCAAAGCGGCCATTGTTCCTAAAGTCGGAACGGTCATGCCGAAACTCGGTGCATGGGGTGTAACGGCTTCACTGAATGCAAATGCTGCTGCGTCTCCGGAACCGGTAATAACACCCATCACAAAAGGCCCAAGTGAGCCGCCCCAACGAGCGATCTCATTCGAGCCTCGAAGAACTTCAATGAAGACTGCGATAAGGCCCGACGCTTTCAAACCGGCAGCAAAGACACCGGCAGCAATAATGATGCCGAGAACTTCACCATAGCCGTTGCCCATGCCCGCAAAAAAGCGTTTAGAGAAAGACTGAGGATCAGCCAAAGTAACCGCCAACGTGTAAATAGCTCCCACAAGCATGGCTTGAGCTACACCCATTTTTATGGCGGGAAGCCATAAATTCCCTGTAACCAAAATCAGAACTGGAACCAGCGGAGCTAAGGCCTTCAAAACATTCACACGCTGAACCTCACTTTCCTCATTTAATTCAGTTTCGGAAACCGAGCCCGGCTTATAGTCGCCCAGTAAGATGCACATAATCGTCACACCTATCATCGAGATGGCGCCGCATACCAACGTGTAATTCATGTGTACGCCGATTGTTTGGATAACATCCAGATTCGCCATCTTTGCTACATAGGCATTGTGAGAAAGACCGGGAGAAAGCATGGATCCGAACGTCCCTCCGAGGATAGCGGCGGCAGTTCCGGGACGGCTGACGCCGGCTCGGCGTAATAAGGGAATCATTGTCGGACCCACGGCCGCCGCGCACCCGGCCGCTGAAGGAATCGCGATGCAGATGAAATAGGTAATTGCCGTAGCAGCAGGTATCAGCAGCAAACCAAGCTTACTTAACGGAGCCGACAGAAGCTTCACTAAATGAACATCGCATTTGGTCATTTGAACGACAAAAGCAAAGCCCATCGCAGAGCAAATTGCCATGATCAACCCGCTGTTTGTCATAGATTTTGCAAATGCATTCAGACCTTGCATCGGATCTAAAGACAAACAAGTCATAAGAAAGCCGGAGGCTAACAGAACCAAGCGTGTCTCATAGCGTTTGATAAGAGCTGCCACTGTCAAAATGACGATAACAATGGCTGCCCAGACAGTCCAAGTCATAATCTTCTCCTATGGGTTATCGTTATGTCACCATTGTGAAGATTGGATTGCGTTACGGTAAGATATCAAAGAGTGACAACGTTTTGATCTAAACGGAACATCATGCGTAACCTTGACACAATTGAAACCCTTGAAACCTTCGTTGTTCTCGCAAGACTTAACAGTGTCGGAAAAACCGCTGAGCAGCTTCATATTTCAAAAGCTTCCGTCTCACGCCGCATTTCTTCACTTGAAACATCCATTGGAAAGCTCTTTATCCGAAACCAAAACGGCAGCGAGTTGACACCTTTAGGCTGCCTTTTCTTAGAAAAGATTCAACCCCTCCTAGAGCGATTTCACAAACTTTCAGCCCCTGTCTCTCGACCCGAAGGGAGCATCAGCGGATCAATCCGAATTTCAGCGCCCAACGCTATCGGCAATGGTTTGCTCATTCCATGGATCACTGCATTCCAAAGAAGAAATCCCGAACTTTTTGTTAACCTAACGCTGACTCTTGGTCCAATGCACATCATTCCTCCGGAGTGTGATATCAGAATCAATCACGGGCTTTATCCATGTTCCAATGCCGTCATCAGAAAACTCGGTGAAATGCGCCGCATGATGGTTGCATCGGCAGGCTATTTGGCAAAACATGGAGTACCGAAAACTCCGGAGGATTTAGAATTTCATGAACTTTTAGGCGGCAATGATTTAGTCAACGGAGCGCCCTTAGTTCTCCTGAAAGACAATGAGCGCGTCATCGTTCCGATCCACTCCAAACTTAGACTAAAAGATCATACAGCGGCAAGGACAGCCGCATTATTTGACGCCGGAATAAGTGTTCATGCATTCAGGTATGACACCATGGAATTAGTCCGACGCAAATTACTCATACACGTTCTGCCCGACTGGGAGCCTGAGCCGTCTCCTGTTAGCTTGCTTCTTCCCATCGGCCGAAAACCATCCTCAGCTGTGGAAGCCTTGTGTGACTTCATTGCTGAAAAATGGCGTTCAAACCCTGAACTCGTCTTCGATCATGGTCTCTAATAATTCTGAACATAGGGCAACACTGCGTCAATGGCAGCTCTTTATACTTACCGTTGAAAAAGGAAGCATTCTTGCGGCTTCTGCCGCTGCCAACACCGACGCTGCCGTTGTCAGCCGAGAAATTACAAAACTTGAACATCTGCTACAGGAACCATTACTGGAAAGATCCCGCTCCGGTGTTCGTCCGACATGGCTAGGCGCTCAAAAATACAAAGAAGCCATAAAAATTCTTCATGACATCAATACTGTTTTCTCTGAAACTGAAAATACTTCAATCAGATCTTCGACTATCCGTCTTGCCGTTCCCGGGGCATTGACAGGGCTTATCGCTAAGCCTCTCGCAGATTTTGAAAAACTCCAATCTTCTAATCACACACGCATCGAAATCAACAGTTACCAAAACATCAACGATATTCAGCCTGAAAATTTTGATCTCATAGTTTGCCTCCAAACATTGCCAAATGTCAGGATGATTGCATACGATATCGCAAGCATTTCATATGGAATTTTTGCCTCTCCTGACTTCATTGCGCAAAACAAAAGGATCTCTGATCCGGCTCAGTTAGAAAAACTTCCGCTAATCCACTCAAAAAGCGAAAAAGTCCTCTTGCAGGGTCCTTTCCAAAGCATAACCATTACCGTAGAGCCTCAAATAAGAATTAATTCTAATGAAGCTATGATCAGTGCCGCGGTTGAAGGTTTGGGTATTGCCCTCCGCATACCGCTTTGGGCCGCAGAGCCCTTAGCAAAAAACGGTAAGTTGCGTCACTTACTTCCAAATTGGCATATTCCGAACGCACCCGTTTGGCTTCTAAAACATCCCGGCCGAAAAATTTCCGCTCTGGAGAAACTTATACAGTTTTTAAGGAAGACTGGAACTTTCCATCCGACGCTAACAAAAACGGACTAACCGAAGAAATAGGCCTCTCCCTTTCAGTATTTCCTCAAGTCTCAAAAAAATCTGAATCAAATTCAATCATCCCAACCTGAACTTGATTTAACTTTCATGATTGAACAAGACTGAACACCTTGATAATTCGAAAGAGTTTTCATTTTCTTTCAAGGGGGCGGCTGTTCGACAAAAAACGTAACAACTAACACATTTTATGACGGCATTGTTCGGACAATGAGTGTAGATTACCGCGTTGAAGACATCCGTTTGGGTCTTCACAGTCTTTCATTTGAAGGGGATGAAAGATTTTGGTGTTGCATGAGATGAGGTTGCAGCCGCCGTGTTTTCCTCCTATGTCACGGCAGAGCTCCTTCATTTAAAACTCATTTGCTTATCCGGCGCCTGCGCGGCGTCGGATTTTTTTCTTTTTTGCCTTAGTAAAAAACGGTGGGCTGTTAATCCTACCCACCGCTTTCTATACTTCTAAAGAAGAAATTATTGCGGACCTGCCGCGTCTAGTTTTGCAGGCTAGCCGTCAGCCGATTTCTGCATCGGCTCCGCCGTTGCTGGTTTAACGGGTTGTTTTTTGAGTTTTTCCGCCTCTTCGATTTCTCGAATCGCTTGCTGCTCCTCGATTAAGGCTTGGTCAATCCATCCGCCCCCTAACGCCTGATATACCTGCGCAACCGAATTCAAAGCCCGAGACTTCACTTCAGCTAGAGAGATTTGCTGCGGCAGTAAAGATTGTTCTGCCTGCAGGACAGTGAAATATCCCGTGTAACCGCCTTGATACTGAGCGTTGGCAAGGCGCGAGTAGTCTTCCAAGCTCATGACGAGGCTGCGTTTGCTGCGCAGCTCTTCAATCACGTTTTGGCGTCGACTGAGTGCATTATCCACGTCTGCAAATGCAGTAGATACGGCAAGCTGATAAGCGGCCAAAAGCGCTTTTTGCTGCGCCTCGGCACTGCGGACTCCGGCGGTTACAGCGCCCCAATGGAAAATTGGACCGCTGATATTGCCGGCGTACTGCCAAACTTTGGACGGACCTTTAAACAGTTCTTTCAGCTGATCGCTGGAAAAGCCGAGACCTCCGGAAAGTGAGATAGACGGGAAGTACAACGCCTTAGCGGCTCCGATATCGGCATTAGCTGCCCTAAGCTGCTCTTCGGCCTGGATCACGTCAGGGCGTTCCTCCAGCAGCTGACTGGGAATTCCCGCCACGACTGACGGAACGTTCAGTTCATCTAGCGTCTTGAATTTCGGAAAATCGTCAACCGGCACTCCGGTAAGAACGGACAGCGAATTCTTTAATTCCGTATTGTTCTGCCGAATCTGCGGAATCTGCACCATCGCGCTTTCCCACTGCGACCAAGCCTGAGCAACTTCCATCTCGGAAACGTTGCCATGCTTAAATCGCAGGAGGAAGAGCTGATAAGTCTTGTGATAGCTTTCCGCTGTCTCTACGGCGATCTTGTATTGCTCTTCCGTCGTAAGAATAGAAAGATAAGTACTGATCACAGAGCCGATCACCGATGAAATTGCCGCGCGATGCGCCGCTTCCGTGGCTCTCAGAGTTGCCCGAGCAGATTCAGTTTGCCTCCGAATCTTGCCCCACAAGTCGATTTCCCAAGAGGCCGAGGCAAGAGCTTCATAACTTTTGATCGGCTTATCTCCCATTGCCGCCCCGGTCGGAGTATTCAAGCTTGCTTTTGACTTTCCGAGATCGCCCGAGTAGTTAAGCTGCGGAAAAAGATTAGATCGAGCTACGGTAAGCTGAGCCGCAGCCCTCTCGACGTTTGCCATGGTCTGCTGCAATGTTCGATTGTTAGCAATGGCTTTGGAGACGAAGAAGTCCAAATTAGGATCGTTGTATTCTGTCCACCACCTTGCTTTCAAAAGGCCGAGATCCGCTTCCTCGCCCTGGATGTGACGGTAATCTTTCGGCACCGGAACATAAGGGCGATCATAGTCAGGACCGACTGCGCAGCCGGTCAGCACTGCGGCGCTGACCGCCGCGGCTAAAAATGTGCGCCGATTTATCATTTGCCCTCTCCTTTATTGTTCTTGGCATCGGCTGCCTTCTGGGAGACTTCGTTTGCAGACACAACTTCCTTCGTAATCTCCGTCTTATCTTCTTTGACGCTCTTCTCTCTTTCGAGCTCAGTCAGTTCGTCTGCAGATTCAACATTTGCCTTCTGTTCCTGCGGTGTCAGATCGCCAATTCCGATATCCTGATTTTCAACCCCTTCAGGGTTAAAGCCCGGAGTGTTGATCACCGTTAATTCCCCTGAAGAAGAAACCTTCACGGTTGCATTCGGATCATAAACGGTGCCAGGGCCGCGCAGAATGGCAGTACGAAGCTTATCTGTAATGGGGATATTTCTAGATGAAAGCTTAGCGGCCAGTTTCAAAGCACTCTTCGCTCCGGAGCGTTCGGCCCAGCCTTCAAACCAGACATAGAAAATTGGAACAAACAGCAGAGCCAGCGTCGACACACCGATCATACCGCCCACAATACCGGTTCCCAGAGAGTGACGGGAAGCAGCACCGGCGCCTGTTGCGAGGGCCAACGGGATAGTACCGCCGATAAACGCCAAGGACGTCATAATAATCGGACGGAAACGAAGCTCTCCGGCATCAATAGCCGCGCGCACCAAGTCCATGCCTTTATGTCTCAGCTCAACCGCAAATTCCACAATCAAAATTGCGTTCTTCGCAGCCAAGCCGATCATCACCAGCATACCAATCTGGAAGTAAACGTCGTTTTCAAGACCGCGAGCCCATGTCGCCAGCAGCGCACCGATGACGCCGAACGGAACCGCCAAGATGACTGAACCCGGAAGCGCCCAGCTTTCATACTGGGCAGCCAGCACCAGGAATACCAGCAGCAAACCGAAACCAAACACAATTGCGGAAGAAGATCCGGAACTTTGCTGTTCGTAGCTGATTCCAGTCCAGCCGTAGGTGTAGCCCGGAGGAAGAACTTCGGCCGCCACTTCTTCCAAGGCCTTCATACCTTGGCCGGAAGAGTAACCAGGCGCGGCATTACCGATCACCTGAGCGGCCGGGAAACCGTTGTAGTGCGGTAAGGAGGTTGCGCCGTTCGTGTACTCCGTCGTAATAACGGCACTCAGCGGAATCATTTCCCCGTTACTGTTGCGAACGTAAAGTTTGTCAATGTCTTCCGGTTTTGCACGATACTTCGGTTCGGACTGCATAATCACGAACCAAACGCGTGAGAACTGGCTAAACTGACTGGAAATTGCTGAGCCAAACTGGCTTTGAAGCGTGTTAAAGACGTCTGCAGTACTCAAACCTAACAATTGGGCCTTATCACGATCAAAGTTAATTTTGAGCTGTTGGTTGTTGGCGTTGTAAGTACTGGTCAAACCGGTAAGTTCCGGACGCTGACGAGCTTTTTGCAAAAAATTGTTCAGCACATCACCTAACTGCTGAGGCGTCCCGCTACCGGTATCCTGAATCCAAAATTCAAAACCACCTGTCGTACCTAATCCCGGAATCGCCGGCGGGTTGATCGGAACGACCAACGCCTGCATCTGTGAGGCCATGCCGCGATACTGCATCTGCTGCATGATCGCATCGGCACTCATTTCTTTAGCCGTTTGAGAATTTTTATAGCGCTCATCAAACGGAGCCAAAGTCATGAAGAACGTACCGGCATTGGTTTTCACTCCCCCGTCGAGCAGAGAAAAACCACCGATGGAGTTCTTGGTTTCAATCCCTTTAACCGGATCCAAAGCTTTTTCAATAGCATCCATGGCTTCTGTTGAGCGCTGCAAGCTGGCAGAGGAAGGAAGCATAATGGCTGCCAGAACGTAGCCTTGGTCTTCACTTGGCACAAAACCGGTCGGGAGCACTCGGAACATCTGAAAAATAGCAACGCCCATTCCCGCGAACAAAATAATGACAAGCAAAGTTCTGCGGAACAAAGCTCTCGTCCATTCCCCGTACTTCACCGTCAAGCGTCCGAACAATTGGTTGAAGCGAAAAAAGAAGCCGTGCGTCTTCGGCTCTTCATGCGAGAGCCAAGCTGCGCAAAGTGCCGGAGTCAGTGTCAAAGCAACAAAACCGGAAATCGCAACGGAAATCGCAATCGTGATAGCAAACTGCTTATAGAGCATACCGGTCGTACCGCCCATAAAGGCTGCCGGAACGAACACACTGGCGAGAACAAGAACCGTCGCAATAATCGGACCCGAAACTTCCGACATCGCCAGAATGGTCGCGTCCACCGGATTCATGGCTTTTTCGGCCATATTACGTTCGACATTTTCCACCACCACAATAGCATCGTCCACCACCAAACCGATCGCCAGTACCAAACCAAACAGCGTCAGCAAGTTGATCGTGAAGCCAAGCGCCAACATTCCCACGAAAGTACCAGTCAAAGCGACCACAATGGCCGTGCACGCAATTGCTGTGGATTTAAAGCTTTGCAAGAAGATGTAGATCACGCCGATAACAAGAAGCACTGCTTCAAACAGCGTCTTAATTACCTCATCGATAGAAATTCGAACAAACTCTGTCGTGTCGATAGCGACCTTGTAATCTAAGCCTTTTGGGAAGTTTGCTTTGAGTTGCTCTAATGTCTTTCGAACATTTTTCGCCACATCCAGCGCGTTGGCACCAGCCTGTTGGTAAACCGCAATGTAACTCGTCGGCAAGCCGTTCATATTGGAAGAAACATCATAGCTCTGAGACCCCAAATCGACACTCGCTACGTCCTTTAGACGAACAATGGCGCTTTGATCTTGGTTCGAACGAATAATGATGTCCTCATACCCCTTTGGATCAACCGAAGGAGAGGGTGCAATAACCGGAAAAGTCTGGATAGTTCCGGGAAGTGCCGGAGCCGCTCCGATATTACCGGCTGCAAATCGTTTGTTCTGGTTCGCAACAGCAGAGTTGATATCAGAGGTAGTAATACCCAAAGACGCCATGCGATCCGGATTAAGCCAAATGCGCATAGCTTGGTTAGCGTTGCCCATCACAGCAGACTGACCGGCGCCCTTAACACGTTTAATGGCATCTACAACATAAACATTGGCGTAATTATTAATGTAATCGCGGCTATAACGGTCGCCTTTGCCGTAAATACCGATCAACATCAGAATTGAAGAAGACCGCTTTTCAATTTGCAGGCCGTTTTGGATTACTTCGCTCGGCAGGTACGGCTGTGCGATATTGACACGATTCTGTACCTGCACCTGAGCAATATCCGGATCCGTTCCGATATCAAAGAAAACGGTCAGCATCATAGTGCCGGTAGATGACGAGGAACTCGTCATGTATATCATGTTGTCAACACCGTTAACCTGCGTTTCAATCGGGGCCGCTACGGTTTCGGCCACGGTCTTCGCATCGGCTCCCGGATAACTGGCTGTAACCATAATCTGCACCGGTGCCATGTTCGGATATTGCTCAATCGGCAGTTGGAACATGGAAATCAGGCCGGAAATCACAATCACCAGCGATACGACGATGGCGAAAATCGGTCGCTTAATAAAGAAGTTCGAAAACATACCGACCCCCTTTACTTCTTAGCCTTGTCGTCAGCGGCAGGTTTCTGGTCCACTTCTTGGACAATCTTTACCGGAGCTTCGCTAGCCAAAAGCATCATACCCTCGGTCACAACCTTGTCCCCTTCTTCCAGGCCGTTCTTGATCAGCCAGTCGTTTCCGATCCAGCTGCCGACTTCGACAGGACGAAATTGAGCTTTGTTGTCCTTGGTAACAACCCAGACAAAATGCCCTTTGCTCCCTTCCTGCACGGCGATCTGAGGCACGACTATCGCGTTAACATAGGTCGCCCCCTTCACGATGGCACGCACATACTGCTGAGGCCTTAACTGATTATTCGGATTTTCGAAAGAAGCACGGAGTTCAAACGTACCTGTACTCGGGTTGAAATTCGGTGACGAGAAAGTCACGCGGCCGGTAATCGGATAAATTTCTCCGCCGGCCAGTTCGAGCTGAACTTCGTAGTCATGGTTTTCAGGACGGCGGAGGATACCCTCTTTGACTTCCTGATTAATCTTCGCTTCTTCGTTTTCCGACATGGAAAATGTTACCCACATCGGAGACATGGTGTAAACAGTCGCCAAATGTGCGTTGCTCATGTTGATGTAGGTACCATCCGTCTGGAGTGCAGAGCTGGCGTAACCCGTCACAGGAGAAGTGATCGTGCAGTAAGAAAGATTAAGTTTTGCGTTTTCCACCTGAGCTTTAGCATTGGAAACTGCAGCTGCCGTGGTTTGAAAATCACCTATTGCTTGATCCAAATCAGTCTGGCTCAGCGCTTTCAGCTTCGCGAGAGGACGAATACGATTCAAATTTCTTTTTGCTACTTCATGAGCTGCAAGACTCGAATCCAAAGATGCCTGTGCTTCGGAGAGCTGTACTTCAAAGGGCTTCTTGTCCATCAGAAAAAGCACATCGCCGGCGTTCACCATGCCGCCTTCGGTGTACTTTCTGGCATCCAAAAATCCGTTGACACGACTATAGATTTCAACCGCTCGAGAGCTTTCAGTTTTTGCGACCCAGGTCATGTCCGCCGGCACATCATGCCGTGTTACTTTGACAACGGAAACCGGGCTCGGGCCTCTCGCCGCAGATCCTTCTTTATCTTTATCGCATCCGCTTAGAGCTAAAACTCCGCAAAGCACGGCGGCTGACAGCATCGAATATCGGCTGAAATGATTGATTGTCACGTTGTACCTCTTTTCTAGCGCCCCGTGTCGCTTAAAAAGCTACAAAGCTGATTTTTGTAAGCACGGGAAGTAAATATGTAACTAACTTTAGTAAGTATCCTAGGCAGAGAACCTGACAGGGTTGTCCTTCGCTCATTTCAAGACTAAAGGCAGGCTTATTTCACAAAATAACAACAGGAAAACCCGAAGATGAAAACCCCTAGAAAATTGTCTGACAAATCGCCGTGTACAGATCTAAAATTGAATTGTTCGAAATAAAAATGACAAATTATTAGAACAAGGTTCGAACCATCGGCAAGGAGCCGATATGACAAAACTTAAAGTATTCTCTCTGCTGCCGGCTCTTCTACTCGCATCGATTGTTCACGCCTGGGAAGCGCCCGAGATCCGGGAACTCTCTGCGGCCGAAATTCAGCCAAAACACGAGTCTCTTCAACCTCACAAATCCCTCGTTGCCCAATTGGATCCGACGTTCGGAATCCGTGCATTAGCGCTTAGCACGATCTTTTTACCCTTCCGAGAACAGGAACGGCATCACCTGTCGCACCCGGCATATCTGCCGGAGAAAGGAACCCTTCTACCGCGCGACGACTGCCATTACCCAATACCGTCGCAAAAGCTCAGCAATTGCTGTGCCGCCCCGCTCGAATCATGACTCCTCTCGAAGTAATTCAGATGGCCGGGGAAGAATCCCCGGACTGGAATGAAGTGGCGCGCGACGGCTGCATCCTTCACGGGAAACTGAGTGAGATTTCCGAGAACTATCTCAAGATGGATGAGACGCTGATCTTCCTATTAAATATGAGGCATACCCGTCACCTCTAGGTCGGAAGTGAGGTTATGCTCAGGATAAAGGAAGTCTCCGTAGATCAGAAGGCGATTTGCGCGATTATGATTCCATCTGAGGCGGCGAGAAGCTTCTAAGCTACTCCCCTTTCTCAGACTAAACTCTAATTTTGTTGATTATTCGGAGTGAAGCGGTTTCTGAACTTAGATCGTTGCTGCTCGCGAAGTCCCAACTTTTTCTAAAAGGAATATTTGAAGTCCCATGCACTTCGGCATCCTCAAGAATATGGAAATCTGAAGAGCATTCCTTTGAATGAACTTACCAGCTCTTCCGACATCAAAACTTTATCTGATGTCGCTCTACTGACTCAAGCAGGGTACTTGACGCTAAAAATATAGTTGGCACTACTGCGTATGTTGGCTATCCCAGTCAACTACCTCGGCCTGACGGCCGAGGCTTGAAAAAGCCTCTAGTTGACTAGCCTCAGGCCGTCGTTTGGCGGACTACGTTGGTTGGGAATGCACAGGCACCGCGGGATGCAAATCCTAGTCCCGCGCTCTGCGGCCGATGGTTAAAAGCTCTGAGAGGCAGGAGCGGTGCTGTCGGCTTGAAACCCCTTCC